>ERZ1292629.2026-Hain-H43-01um-R1-2026-length-18188-cov-225_pt1 | contig 18188 bp, 20 predicted proteins | sample MGYA00564399_ERZ1292629 | MGnify/ENA primary metagenome ERZ1292629 (study PRJEB36523, sample SAMEA6512636) | groundwater metagenome | collected 2019-01-08 | study: AquaDiva: Metagenomics assemblies of 32 groundwater samples | reverse complement strand
CCGTATCATTCGCTCTATGCTCTCGATCCGAATGCACCCGGTGACCTACCGCTTCTTGTTCAGTTGGTACTCATGCACGGAAGCAACGACAAAATCGGCTATTTCGTTTCTGAAATCGTCGGCCCAATACTTGAGGCGTGGACACTTCTTGTTTCAAAAAAGGGATTGCTTCCTGAATTGCACGGCCAAAATTCTCTTTTGGAACTCGACATGAATTTGTATTCAAAACGCGTCGTGCACCGCGATTTCCAAGGAACATATAGTGATTCGCGTATCCGCACCGGGCTTGGTCTGAAACTCTTTTCCAAACATATCGTTGGAACTGAACCCGGAACAACCGTGCAATCTCAATACAGCCACGTATTTGATGGTATGATTGGGAGATACTTACTCTCGCGTCTCACGAAAACATTTTGCGCTTCTTTCAACGAGAATTATGCAAAAGTCGCAAATGCAATCAAGGCATATCATCGTCGTATTCCCGAATGGAGAGTCGCTGATTTCCCTCCGACAACCTACCGCTTCGGAAACACCGCGAAAGAACAAGCGGGAAACGAAGTGATTCTTGCCGATACAGGAACTCCGCCGGAGTTTCGTTAAACACGAATACCTCTTTGCTCATCGCGAGCAAAGAGGTATTATTTATATATGAAAACTCACGAGATGCCCGGGCTTTTTTCTGGTAATATAAAAATATACCACTATCCAAGTATCGAACCTTCAAAAAAAGTTCTTTTGGTACTAAAAGGAATTTATGGGGAGCATATTCCAGGCGGCACTTCTTGGGACAACACGCTTATAAAATTACTGCAAAATGATCACCATCTGATTTTTATAAGAACATCTCGTTTGGATGACAAAGTGGATCGCGAGGCATTTGTCGGTAAAAATTTTGAACAAGAATACACAGAAGTTGCGAACGCCTTTGAATACTGTAATAAAAACATTTTTTCAAATGAGTATGTTTGGGGGTGTGTCGGTGTTTCGCTTGGAGGCACGACACTTCTCGGTACTATACATGTACTTTTACAAATGAAAATGGTGACTATGGTTGGAAGCGGGTGCGGAAGAAATCCAGAAACCACAAAACCTTTGCTATCCACACTTCCTGAAACTGAACAACTATTACATTCCCTTGATAGCTACCATGGTACATTTATCTTTTTACACGGCGAAGATGATATTGTTGTACCAATAGATTCTCAACGATTGATTTATAATCGAGCGATCAGAAGTTCCACTAAGTATGAATGGGTTGACCTACCGAATCTTGATCATAGTCTTCGAGACGCCATTACAAAAGAATCTCACATGGCGAAAATTGTGTCACAGTATGTGCAAAACAATTTTTGACTAATCATATAAATTCTCTACAATTTGGTTTGTAAAATTAAATCGTCTCTGGAATAAGGTTATTTTTAACAAATTGGGAGTAGCAATTTTCAAACATCTGCATTTGGTATGGACTTATCATGTGTGATAAACTCTCAACATATTCGAGTAATGAGTAGTTGTGCCCACAAAATTGGACGATTAGCTCAGCTGGTTAGAGCGTGCGATTCACATTCGCAAGGTCACTGGTTCAAATCCAGTATCGTCCACCAGGGCCTATAGTCTAGTAGTACGACACGGCATTCGCATTGCCGAGGCGCGAGTGCGATTCTCGCTAGGTCCACCAGACAGGAAATTGCAAGCAAGAGGCAGTCGCCTCGCTTCGCTCGGCCACCAAATCGTAAGGAATTTTGGGCGAAAAAATCAGTTGGCGATTCTGCATTTTGGGAAAAGAAAATTTTTCATTTGAAGTATTAAGAGATGAGTGTTAAAATTTTAAAAAGGTCGAAAAAAATTAAAGTAATAATTAAAAAAGAAATTGATATGAAAAAATTTATTTTAGGTACAATAACCCTCTTTGCTGTCTTTGGCCTTGCACTATTTGTGGTTCAAACCGTGGCTCAAGCTAATAGCGGCGGACGTAAAATTGTCGTCTTCAGTGGCGCGTTAAACGACGCTGCGAAAGATGAGTTGATTGCCCGCGCTGGAGGCGCCAAGTTAAAGCATCTTGATCTCATTGACGCCAAAGCGGTGTGGTTGCCGGATCGTTCCGCGGCAGCGAAATTAGCTGCTTCTCCCGGTGTAGTGCGAGTGGATGACGATGTAGTGGTGGAGGCGCTTCTCAAACAAGGATTTGTGAAGGACCAGGGGGTGTCTATACTGGCTGAATCACTTCCCTGGGGAGTTGATCGAATTGATGCAGAACTCGTCTGGCCCTTGCCCTTGGGTAACACTGCTGACCCGATTAAAGTTGGAATCATTGACACGGGTATTTCCAACAAACACCCTGATCTCCTGACTAATGTGAAAGGGGGCGTCAATACCATCAACCCGCGCAAAAATTGGAATGATGATAATGGTCATGGTTCGCATGTGGCCGGAATTGTTGCCGCGCTTGATAACGATATTGGAGTGATTGGCGTTGGACCAAAAATTGATCTTTACGCCATTAAGGTGTTGGGCGCGAGCGGTTCAGGATACCTTTCAGACGTGATTGAGGGAATCCAGTGGGCAATCGCCAACAATATGCAGGTGATCAACATGAGCTTGGGTACGGCTTCAGATATTCAGTCATTTCATGATGCCGTGATTCTTGCCAAGAACGCCGGTATTGTTGTTGTGGCTGCTGCAGGAAACTCGGGTGGGTCAGTGATTTTCCCGGCGGCTTATCCTGAAGCGATTGCGGTTTCAGCTACTGATAAAAGCGATGTAATTGCTTCTTGGTCTAGCCGTGGCCCAGAGGTTGATCTGGCTGCGCCGGGCGTTTTTATCTACTCAACCTACAAAGGAACCGGCTACGCGACGCTTTCTGGAACTTCCATGGCTGCTCCGCATGTTGCCGGCTCCGCTGCTCTTGTCTTGAATACGCCAGTCGGCGGATATGACGTTATTCTCAATGGGAAATGGGATCCGGATGAAGTGCAGAAGAAACTTCAAGATCGAGCTGTTGACTTGGGAAGTACAGGATTTGACAACCTCTATGGTTGGGGGTTGGTAAATGCCTATAGCGCCGTACAGCCATAACTCAACCGCGCGATGACTCAATGTAGTAAAGCCCGTCATTCGACGGGTTTTGCTATTTTCAACACGCGTATTTATGCTAAACTAAGTATAAAATTTGCCGCCAAAGAAAAACTTGAAATTGTTAAAGTTCAGGATTTCGGTTCCCTCCTTCGCCAAAGGCTTCGGACGGGCAGGCGGAATTTTTGGACAGACCCTCGCCGCCGCAGGCGGCGAAATACGTCCGAACTACTTTAAGAATAGTCCACCACTTCGCTAAAGCTTCGCGGTGTAAACATTAAAATTATTCTGTTGTTGTTCCGTCAAACTCCGCTTCGTTGGCTATAGCTTCGTCGCGAGTAACTCGCACAATGCCGTCTTTGTGATGGGCCGGTGAGTAAATTGTGTAGAGTTTTAAATCTTCGCTTTTCGATACATTTATAACATTATGTTCAGCGCCGGCGGGTACTACAATAACATCCCCATCAGAAACTTCATATTCATTACTATTTATTAAAACTTTTCCCTCACCCATTTCAAATCTAAAAAACTGATCGTTGTCTTTGTGAATTTCTGTCCCAATTTCTCCACCAACAGAAATAGACATTAAAACTAATTGCATATGTTCGCCGGTGTAAAGCACTTGGCGAAAATTTGTATTTTCTCTGGTCAAATTTTCAATATTTGAATGATATCCTTTTTTCATATTTTTTGGTTTTAACTTTTTAAATTTACCAAATGTATAAATTTTTCTAAAAAATTTTTCAAAGAAAATTCATTTTTAAGTAATTGTTTTGTTTCTTCTGAAAAATTAAAATCACCTAAATTGATGGGTTTTGGTTTCTTGTTTTTGCCAAAATCCAACAAGCAAATTCCTAGCAAATCTGGTTTATGAGGAAAATCCATATCTTTAAACAATTTTATATATTTTTGCAAATCTTTTTCGTTTATAATTTCTATTTTTTGTTCTTTTCCGCGCAAATTTCCTTTATTTTTTGAATAATATGGAGTATGCCCGCGAAGTACTAAAAAATGAGCGAAGCCAATATTTTGTCTTCTTATATTTGCTGTTTCTCCCATTAAATTTTCAAAATAATTATTAGCGTTTTGTTTGTAATTAGAAGTTACAAACTTAAAACTAACGGTTGCAATAATTTTTTTATTTTCAAATACGGCGATATCAAGATTTTTTGGATAATACTTTCCTTCAATTTCTGCCTCTTTTCCATCTCCAATACCGAGTGATTTTATTAAAAACTTTTTTTCAAGTTTGCTTGAAATTATTTTTGATAAAAATTTATGAATAGGCACTAGTTTTTTGTTACTTCTTGCACCACCTTTTTTGTTATAGGCAACAAAAGAACTACTGATGGCAGACAAAAATTCATTTTCTAACTGATCCATATATTTATGGTTAAAATAATACTGGTTGCACTTTATAAAATTGTGGATGTATAAAATCTTTCAAAAAACTTTTTGCATATGATTTATAGCCACCACGATAACTTTTTGAGACAGAATTTATGTGTTCTTTCATCAGATCTGAATTTAGGGCATCACATAATTCATATATATTTATATCATTTTTTGGCTTAACACAATATCCAGCATAAAAACTTGTTTTTCCGTCCTCAATCACATAAAAACGAGGTGTAAGATTCATGGTGCTAGTTATTATTTTTTTACCAAAACTTGTTTTCAAACCCTGATTTCTGCCAAACATATAGAATTCGTCATAATTTTTAGCACCACCCTTGTCCCTTGTCTCTAAAATGTCTCTGTGGTGCACAAAATATTTATACGCTTCTGGATAATTTTTTGCAAAAATATTGTGTGGTATTATTTTTTCGTTTTTATATGGAAAAATCAAAAAAAGATTTTGGTTTTCCCCCTTATATGTTGAAGCTTTTATAATTGGGGCACACAGATTTTTTTCTATTTTGAAATTATTAAAATGGTGGTATTCTTTGTCAGAATATTCGGGCGTAAAAATATAAATGTCATCTTTGAGCGTAGCTATTCCGTAATGAATATCGGCAATTTCTTGAAGATTAGAATATTTTTTATCAAATTTAATTATTTTATCTAAATGTTTTTCATCAAAAAATTCCCATCTTTCTGGTCGCATATGTTTAGCGGAAATTTTTTTGAATTCAATATTTTCAAAGTCATTTTTATAATTTTCTGCATACAAAAAATCAGAGACATTTTCTTTTTGTAAAATAGTTATTGCTGTATAAGCGGTGGCGTCTTTAAAAATCTGAAAATGATCAAAATTAATTATTTTGGCCAAGTGCGGCAACATTAAATTTCTTAAATTTTTACCAGCAGAAGAGTAAAAATGAGAATTCGGAGTAATAAAAGAAATTTTACCTTTTTCACTCAATAATTTTAATGCTTGTTCAAAAAAACAGAAATATAAATCAATAGACCCACTAGATGCAGTTATATAATTTTTTTGTAATTGATCTTTTCTTTCGTTTAGATTTTGTATGCGAACATAAGGTGGATTTCCAATAATAAAATCAAATTTTTCATCAAAACTATGAAAACAAAAGTCATCTGTGATTGCATTAAATTTTGAAATCTTTTTGTCTAATAATTTTTGTAAGTTTTGTTTTGTTTTTTCTATATATTCTTTTGATATATCTATAAAATAAATATTTTCTTCAATTACTTTATCTATTGATTTACCAGATAATTTTGCAAATTTTTCAGCTACAATAAATGTAAAAACTCCTTCCCCGCAACCAGCATCTAAAATTTTTTCTTTTCCTGTTATTTTTTGGCCATTTAATATCTCATCAACCATAAAACTAACCACCCATTTGGGTGTAAAAACAACACCGTTTTGTTTTTTTATTTCTATATTCATATATTGTTATTTTACCAAAAATCGTTTCTTAAAGATAGGGAAAATCTTGTTTAAAAAGTTCAAAATAAATAGCTCTGGGATCGGTTATTTACCGACTATTTCACACTGTAAATTTTCATACCAACTTGCATCTCCCATTCCTTCAACCCGAACTGTCCCATTCACAATTATTTTATTACATTCAAATCTCTTAAACTCAATAGGTCGTTCCTCATTTATAGCTGATACATAACGCACACGAGGAAATATGACTTTATTTTCTTTAAAAACGGGAGGAAGTTCAACTAATCCGACTAATTTACTGTCTTGGTATATTGCATTTTTATTTCTTACCGCAACCCAGTCAGATAAAGACAGCTGTTCACTAAACCATAATCGGATAGTTTGTGATACATCAATTTGTGTAATCCATAATCTCCGCAATAGTAATGACGAAAATAATAAAGCTGCAATTAAAGGTATGCTAATAATACATTTGATTAAATTCTCGATCATTTTGTGACCCTACGCGGAGTCGGACCGCGCTTTGCTGCTTGAAAAGCAGCCGTCCTAACCGATAGACGATAGGGCCATAATAAAAATATAACATTTTTTGATAAAAATGCCAAAAAATGATAAATTAAAACAACGGAGGGTTCGCCTAATGGTATGGCACTGGTTTCGAAAACCAGCGGGAGAAATCCCTTACAGGTTCAAGTCCTGTACCCTCCGCATGGTTATATTAGGCATAGAAACAAGCTGTGATGAGACAGCAGTAAGTATAGTGAAAGCGGAAGGTGGTTTTGATAACCTCAGTTTTAAGTTGCTTGGAAGTGCCGTAAATAGCCAAATAGAAATTCATAAACCATATGGTGGAGTTTTTCCTACTTTGGCAAAGCGTGAACATATTAAAAATTTGCCATTTGTTTTGGAAGAGGCACTAAAAAAAGCAAATTTTGATTTGAATAAAATAGATTTAATTGCTGTGACTGTCGGCCCCGGATTAGAACCGGCATTGTGGACAGGTATAAATTTTGCTCAAGAATTGGGTAAAAAATGGAGTATTCCTGTAATTGGAGCAAATCATATGATTGGCCACATAGCATCAGTTTTATTTCATAAAACTGATGAAATCCCAAATAACAAACTCCAAATTCCAAACCAAAAAATTAAATTTCCGGCATTGGCATTATTAATAAGTGGCGGGCATACGGAATTAATTTATCTAAAAAATTGGATTGAAAAAGAAAAAATTGGCGAGACTCAAGATGATGCGGTGGGCGAGGCTTTTGATAAAGTGGCCAGAATGTTAGGACTTCCCTATCCAGGCGGTCCTGAAATTTCAAAACTTGCCGAACAAGCCAGAGAACAAGATATCCATTTAGAAAAAAAATTTCCAAGACCCATGATTCGTTCCAAAGATTTTAATTTTTCCTTTTCCGGATTAAAGACCGCTGTTTTGTACTACATAAGGGAAATAACTCATCCCAAACCCTTCTCTTATAACAAGAGAAGGGCTTCGGGAACCTCCTCTCTTGTTGTAAGAGAGGAGGCAGGAGGTGAGTTATCTTACAAACAAAAAATGGAAATTGCGCGAGAATTTGAAGATGCGGTGATAGAGACATTAATTTCAAAAACAAAAAAAGCTATCGAGGAAGTGTCAAAGGGCATCTTTTGGGACCGAGGCATTTCAAAGACGCCCTTTGACACTGTAAAAACTTTAATTATTGGCGGCGGAGTGATTGCCAATAAAGCCTTGCGAGAAAATTTTCTGAATTTAAAAAAAGATTATCCCACTCTGGAAATTCTTATTCCAGAAAAATCTTTAACTACTGACAATGCTACCATGATAGTCGCCTCTGGTTATATTGAATATTTAACGGGCAAAAATTCAGGCGAAGAATTAAAAGCTCAAGGAAATTTGAGTATTAGCTAGTTTTTTGTTTGTCGCTATCATCGCGTAAATCCGGCACGGCTATAAGAGTTTCTTCTGGTTCTTCTTCCGGATTTTCTATTATTATTTCTTCATCGGGTAAAATTTCTGATGTGCCGGGTAAAATTATAACGGGAGATTCTTCTGTTGCAGATGCTGTTGAATTACCTTTGAAATCTGAATTATCGTCTGAATCTTTTTCAGAACCAGCGAGAAATCTGATAACAATAATTATGATGGCGAGCAATATAAGAAAAACTATAAAATATTTCCAATCACTGAATATTTTTTGAGGTAAAGCAAACAAGGAAACAGCAATGTTTTTTAATGCTGACTGGCTTAGCGAATTATCTTTTAGTTCTACTACCGGAGATTCTTTGGTTATATCGTCTGATATAAATATAACTCCAGAGTCTAAAACTCCAGAATCAAATGAAGATCCAACTTTCCCAGAATTTTTGAAAGTATTTATTTCATTTTGATCGGTCTGAGAAAGAGGGTATATAGTATTACAATAAATTTCATTAACTTTCTTTTTGGTTAGAATATAGACAAATCCAGTTGTAACCTTGTCTCCCCAAGGTTCTAGAATATCTCCTTTGTACTTAATCTGAAATCTTTGAACTGCTTCAAAAGTGGACTGATTGAATACTCCCGTATAGGACAAATTTTCTTTTTCAAAGACATTCAAAAAAGACTGCAGTTTCAAAACTTCAATATTGTCATTTTGCCAGTCAATTTTTAGGTAATCTCTAAGATATGAACAACTAGTAGCACCGAGTATTTCCCCCACTATCACAGGATGTCTGTGACCGCCAGTACTTCCACTACTACTGCCCCCGCCACCATTATTAGTAGGAGGATTTACAGGAGGAACTATAACAGGATTTACATTAACTGTTCTAGTCGTCGTAGCATAAAGATTGCCTGAGTCCTTGACGACATAAGTTAAAATGTAGGTGCCGGTAGTTGAAGCGTTGACTGTACCTGTTTTAACAATAGCTGAAGTCAAATCTCCGTCTTCCAAATCAGTAGCTGTGGCTCCTGGATCAACAAATGGGGTGTTAACAGTAAGATTAAGTGGATTGGCTCCTATAAGCGTGATGGTTGGGGGGGTGTTAACGGGGGCTAGGGTAGTGCAGGATTGTACCGCATCAATTTCATAATCACCACCGCCAGTTGTATTCGGTGCAATCCTAACATAACGAAACTCATTTAGAGATGTAAAATCTTGTACTCCGTCGTGAACACGAATATTGTTTATATCATCAACATACGTTGCAATTCTTATAGCTCCTGACCAATTTATTCCATCAAAACTCACTTGTACATCATATTCGTTAAATTCGTTTGCGCTCCCAACATATGGCCCATGATCTTGAGAAGGATAAACACGAACCTTTTTTGTATCCGTAGACGTGCCCAAATCCCATTGAATATTTCTTCCAACAGAACCAGCCCAAACCCAAGTGTTATCTAGTGTGTCACCGTGGCTTGATTCGTTTTGGCCGTTGTACCATGTATAATTTTCTGGTACATCACTAGTGTGAAATCCCCAACCATCAACAGATGAGGTTACTTTACCAAAATTTCCGTTGCAAGTAGGCATTTGTGGTAGATACATATTAACAACATTAACCGTCCTTGTGGTTGTGGCGTAAAGATTGCCTGAATCTTTAACTACATAAGTAAGTATATAAGTTCCGGTAGTTGAAGCGTTGACTGTACCTGTTTTAACAATAGCTGAAGTCAAATCTCCGTCTTCCAAATCAGTAGCTGTGGCTCCTGGATCAACAAATGGGGTGTTAACAGTAAGATTAAGTGGATTGGCTCCTATAAGCGTGATGGTTGGAGGAGTATTTATTGGAATATTTGAACATAAATTATCATTAGCAAATTTCCAATCAACAACTACTGGAGGAGTTGGGCCCCCATAAGGATTTGAGTCAAGTAGAGTTGTTGGAGCTAAACCATACCAGAAATCTATCTGTGCCATACAACTCGGTAAATTTACCTCGTAAATAGTTGATGCTGCGGCATTTATTATTCCGGTACTGTCAAAAAGTTGCTGAGTTGAAAGCCAATTTGATTCTCCTTGGTTTACAAACATTTTATAAACTGACAAACTCATTGGAATAGAACATCCCGTTTGATTTAAAAGATTAACAGTAGCCAAATTAGTACTTGTATTTGTAACAATACCAAAGCTTATTAAGCCGGCATTCTTAGCTTCCACAAATTTTTCATATGTTAAATCACCCCCATTTGGACAGTATATATTTTCTGTTACAAGTTCGCTGGCAAAAGCAATTCCAACCGGAAGAATAGGAGAAAAAAACATTGAAGAAATAAATACTGCGGATATCAATATTTTAACTTTTTTGTAATTTTTGGAAAACATAAATATAAATTTATTTGTACTTTATCATCTTTCCACAGTTGACAATAAAAGTCAAGCGAGTAGTTTTTTACTTTTTCATTTATAGCTATATTATAAGCCATATTATAACATTATGTCTTTTATAACAAAATAATGTCTTTTAATAAAAACAAAAAGACCAACAAAGACAAGGATGAAACATAAAGGACATATTAATGAAATAAAGTTGTCTTTTATAATAAACTTGTTTTGATTTGATTTAAGGTAAATTGGTTTTTGATGTATTATTATAAAAACTAATATGAACAACGACGAATTAAAAAAACCATACGATCCCAACAAGTGCGAAGACGCTATTTACAAAAAGTGGGAAGAATCCGGATTTTTTAATCCAGATGTTTGTATTGAAAAAGGAATTACTTCCGAAACAGCTGATCATTTTTCTATGGTTTTGCCACCCCCTAATGTTACCGGCACTTTACATATGGGTCACGCTTTTGAAGATACCATCCAAGACATAATGACGAGATATGAAAGAATGAATGGCAAAAAAACTTTATGGGTTCCTGGTACCGATCATGCTGCTATCGCCACCCAATCAAAAGTGGAAAAGATAATCCAAAAAGAAGAAGGTAAAAACAGATACGATTTGGGTCGTGAAGAATTATTAAAGCGTATTAAAAAGTTTGCCAAAGAAAGCCATGACACCATAGTAAATCAAATAAGAAAAATGGGGTGCTCCATTGATTGGTCACGAGAAGCTTTTACTTTGGATGAAAAAAGAAATCTGGCGGTTAAAACAGTTTTTAAAAAAATGTATGATGATGGTCTTATCTATCGCGGATACAGAGTGGTAAACTGGGATTCCAAAGGTCAGACAACTATTTCAGATGATGAAATAGTTTATGAAGAACGCAAAGCAACAATGTACACATTCAAATATTCTCATGATTTCCCTATTTCTATTTCAACCACTAGACCAGAAACAAAAGTTGGAGACACCGCTGTTGCTGTCCATCCGAGCGATGAAAGGTATAAAAAATTTGTCGGTAAAACATTTGAAGTTTCTGATTTTGCCGGAGAAAAACTTTCCATAAAAATTGTTGCCGACGAATCTGTTGATCCGGAATTTGGAACCGGAGCGCTCGGTGTTACTCCTGCTCACAGCCAAATTGACTGGGAAATCGCCCAGAGACACAATTTACCACTCAAACCAGTTATAAATGAATATGCCAGAATGTCGGTTGAATCTCCTCTGCTTAAAGATAAAAAAACAACCGAAGCAAGAGAGATTGTGGCTGAGTGGTTGCGAAATAAAAAGCTCATGGAGAAAGAAGAAGAAATTATGCAAAACATTTCAACCGCCGAACGCACAGGAGGAATTGTTGAACCACTACCCAAACTTCAATGGTTTATAGATGTAAATAAAGAATTTATAAAAAAAGGAGAAAAAGTAACGTTCAAAAAATTAATGCTCTCTCCGGTAAAAAACAAGGATATAAAAATAATGCCGGACAGATTTGAAAAGGAATATGTGCATTGGATAGAAAACTTGCGCGATTGGTGCATAAGCCGGCAGATTTGGTATGGCCATAGAATCCCCGTTTGGTACAAAGATGATGAAATTTATTGCGGTATTGAAGCGCCTAAAGGAGATAATTGGGTTCAGGATGAAGACACTCTTGATACTTGGTTTTCATCCGGCATGTGGACATTTTCAACATTGGGGTGGCCCCACTTCGCTGAAGCTTCGCGGGGCAAGCCCGGACCAGAGAATGATTTCGTAAATTATCATCCAACAACACTTATGTGCCCAGGATATAATATATTATTTTTTTGGGTTGCCAGAATGATTCTTATGAGTACTTACGCAGTAGGACAATTGCCATTCAAAACGGTTTATCTGCATGGAATGTTAACGGATAAAAAAGGTGAGAGATTTAGTAAGTCAAAAGGAAACGGCGTAGACCCGATTGATATGATTAATAAATTCGGCTGCGATGCTCTTCGCATGGCTTTAATTGTTGGTGTTGGACCAGGCAATGATAGCAGATTTGATGAACAAAAAGTTAAAGGTTATAAAAATTTTGCCAATAAAATCTGGAACGCTTCCCGTTTCGTATTAGAACACACTTCTGATATTTTTGAAGTGTCAAAGGGAACCTTTGACATATCTGATCAAAAAACAATAGGAGAATTTAAAGAACTTGTAAAAGATATAACAAACGATATGGAAAATTATAATTTCTATTTGGCGGCTGAAAAAATTTATCACTATTTCTGGCACTCATTTGCTGATATAATAATTGAGGATTGTAAAAATAGAATCAAGGAAAACTCAGATGCTGATTCAGCAAAACAACTACTTTATTATTTATTAAAAGAACAATTAAAAATCTTGCACCCTTTTATGCCTTTTATAACTGAAAAAATTTGGTCTTTATTACCCGATTCAAAAGGATTATTAATGATTGAACCTTGGCCTTGTAAATTTTCGTAACCTTTCGTAGCTTTCGCATAATTTTCGTATATATGAGTTCATCTAACACTATATTTTTTTCGCTACTCGGAGGTGTGTTGCCCGCTTTGCTTTGGCTTTGGTTTTGGTTAAAAGAGGATCGCCTTCATCCTGAGCCAAGAGTTAGAATTATGGTTGCTTTTTTGTCCGGCATGGCCGTGGTTTTTTTGGTTTTGCCTTTAGAAAAATTTATATTTACAACTTTTCCAAGCATTTCAATTATAACGGTCATTCTTTGGGCAAGTGTGGAAGAAATTTTTAAATATGTAGTCGCCTATTTTTCTGCCCTGAGAAACAAAGAAATGGACGAACCGATTGATGCCGTTATTTATATGATTACTGTCGCTTTAGGATTTTCCGCTCTTGAAAATGCTTTGTTTCTGTCAAATTTAATCAGTACCAGCTCTTTTGCTCAAAGCATTATCACCGGCAATTCCAGATTTTTGGGTGCCACTCTGCTTCATGTTGCCTCTTCCGCCGCTGTTGGTGTAATGATTGGTCTTTCCTATTACAAAAAACCCTTGACCAAAAAATTTTTCTTGTACACAGGTTTGGGTGTTAGCATAGTATTGCACACTATATTTAATTTGTTTATAATTAAACTCGAAAATGATTTGTTTTTTGTTTTTGCCGGAGTTTGGGTTTTGATTGTTTTATTATTAGTACTCATTGAAAAAGTTAAAAATGTTAAATAAAAGATCTTTTTTTGAGCGGTTGACTGGTTCAATTTCTTTACCAGAAGAAACAGTTGTTGGTGAGGGGGGAAAAACGGACAACTGGGTGAATAACACCCCCGAGGAAGGTGAGCTTTCAGTTGATGTCTATCAAAACCCAAATGAAATTGTAATTAAAACTATGGTGGCTGGGGTAAAACCTGAAGATTTGGATGTTTCCATTTCCCGCGATATGGTCACCGTCAAAGGCAAAAGAGAGAATGAAAGAATAGTGGCCGATGATGATTATTTTCACAAGGAATTATATTGGGGCTCTTTTTCCCGCACTGTCGTTTTACCCCAAGAAATAGATGTGGACGCCGCCGAAGCTGTTGAAAAACACGGCCTCCTTATCATTAAATTGCCCAAACTGGACAAAAATCGCTCCACTCGCCTCAAAGTCAGGGGAAATTAACTAATTTTAAGATATTCACATCTATTGATTTTTTTATTGTTATATGCATATAATGTATGTGTACCTGCGGGGCGTCAGTCCCTATCGGCATTATAGCTGATGGCAGGTACATCAAAGAATCTCGTTAATTGCGAGATTTTTTGATTTTATTTCCTCTGTTTATTTTAACTTTATCACCCATAACACTGAAAAAATGTTTATTGCCTTTTTCTGAAATCTTTCTAACAACAACTTTTATTCTGCATCCATTAATTGTTTCAACAAAAGTCCAGAAATCAGCGATTGATTTAATCGTGATTTTTTCTCCGTGCCTGTTTGAAATTACTTTTGTTTCTCTTCTCTCATAAAGAATGACCGCTTTGGGATTTTTAATTATCTGTTCAATGTAAGGTATAAGTACAAATCTCTTTTTCTGCTCATTTTTTGTTCTTGGTAGACGACCTTTTCTCATCAAATGATTAAATCCTTCACTGGTAAAAGAAACATGCTCGCCGCCAAAAGCTGGGCATTGAATTCTGCCAATTTTTGAATAAATCGCCTTTGCTTTTATTTTTGCTTTACCATATCCAAGCGACCAAGTTTTCATAATTATTTAATACGGTTTAAAGTACCAACGGCTTCAGCGATGTTTTTATAGCCATCTTTTTTAAGAAGATTAACTAATTCTTTATTTATTTTTCCAATCAGTTGGGGACCTTCATAAATCATTCCAGTAATGAGTTCCACCATTGAAGCGCCAAGGCGGATTTTTTGGTAAGCGTCTTGGCTTGAAAAAGTGCCACCGACGCCTATTATTTTTAATTTGTCTCCGCAGTATTTATATGTTTCAGATATTAAATTGTCTGAGAGATCTTGAGTTGGTTTGCCACTTATACTCCCCTTTATGTTTTCCGGTATGACATCTTTGATATTAGAGTCATTTCTGTCTTTATTTAAATTACCTATAACTAAAGCTTGCACTTCAAATTTAAGAGCCGTATCAACTAATTTTTTAAATTCAGACCAAGATAAATTTATGGGCATTTTTATAAAAACGGGTTTTGTAATATTAAGAGTGTAAATTTTTTGCAAAAGTTTTTGCAAACTTATTTCATCATTAAAAGGCTCTCCGCCAAAAAGATTGGGGCAAGATATATTTATTTCATAAGCATCGCCAATATCGGAATCTATAAATTTTTTCAGACAGTCATAATAATCATCAATACCGGCATCGAGGTTGGCTGTTTTGGGGGAGTTGGTGCGACCAATTGATATTACTTGGGGAATATTTTTTTGTTTCTTTTTAAGTGATTCGATTACGGCTTTTGCTCCTATATTTTTTAAACCATAATTAACGACCAAGCCTTTTGATTTGGGCAGTCTGTATAATCTTGGCTTTGGATTACCTTTATATGATTCAAGAGTAACTGTGCCTATTTCTGTAAAACCAAAACCCACGCTCCCCATAATGGAATAAAGTTTAGCATCTTTATCAAACCCTGCCGCCAATCCGACTGGATTTTTAAATTTAATGTCCCATAATTCCTGCTCTAAAACAGGACTACTGTATGAAAAAAGTTGCTGTACCAAAAATCTGCAAAAACGGCAATTTCCCAAAAATTCTCCTGTTTTTGTTATCCTGTCATGCACCCATTCCGGATCAAACAAAAAAAATATTGGTCTTAATATTTTTTTATATAAAAAACTCATTAGGGTGCCTGGGAGCAGAATTGCACTGCTGACCCTTCCCTCTTCAGGGGAATGCTCTGCTGACTGAGCTACCCAGGCAAATTTGATTCCTAAGGTGCCACCTTTGAAAATTTCCTAAGGTGGCACCTTAGGAATCTTAGGAATCTTACTCTATTTATTTAACTTAAACAAATCTCCGAAACTTCTCAAATCCCCCTTTACATTACCATAGGCGCCAATAGCGCTGTCAATATAAGGTGTTATGTAATAATAAACTCCCACGGCAGCACCTATAATTATTATCCAATAAATTGTTTTTGTTATTCTGCCCCAAAACATGCCCCGACGGATAGAATGCAACATTTTATTATTCTCTTGGGACAATTCAAGAGTCTTTTTGAGCATTTCTTTTTCCTCAGGTTCCATGTGTTAATAATACCAAATTTAAACTTAAATTCCAAGAAGAGAAGATATTTCTGTTTGATCAAAACCAACCATTATTTGACTGCCAATTACAATAACTGGAACACCCATTTGACCACTTTTGTCTATCATTTCCTGTCTTTTTTCTTGATCAGTCAGAACATTGTGTTCAGTATATTTAATCCCCTTTTCATCAAAAAAATCTTTGGCTATGTGGCAATAATGGCAAGCCGGCGTTGAATATATTGTTACGTTTTTATTATTCATATTTTTTAATGCCTTTTCCACACATATTTTTCTCCTCGACGAAGAGCGTCGGCCATCATGAGTTCATCATAAATTCCATCAATAAGATCATATTTTTTTGCTTCTTCTACATTTACCCATTCATATTTATCGGTCTCATCTTCTTGAAGTTTTACCTCCCCGCTTTTATAATCAGCCAAACAAGATATTACAATAGATGCGGCACCATCTTTATGTTCGGTGGCGAGAGAAGTAACATAACGCACATGCTCAATTTCAAGCCCCACTTCTTCCTTAATTTCTCTCGTCAGAGCCTTTTCTAAAACATTATACCAATAATGTTCCGTTTCTTTTGGAGAATTCATAAAATCCTCTGGGTCCAAATGGCCTCCAGGCACCGTCCACATTCCAGGAAATCTTTTTTTATTTGGCGAACGGTGGGTAATTAAATATTTACCTTCTTTATTAGCAATTATAGCCGTTATTACTACCTCAAATAATATGTTCTCTTTTACCATTTTTTTTAAAAATTAATAGTTTTTAATATCGAAATAATTTGTTTGTCAAAAGTTAAAATAGGAATATTTTTTTCTTTAGATAATTTAATTAAAGTGGAATCCGTGAAAGATATCCTCTTATTAAGTTTTAAGAAAAATTTTATCTCTTCTTTTATATTAACCAAAGGTATGGTTACATTTTCAGAATTTACAACATTGTCTAAAAATTTTTTAGTAGTTGATACATCGGACTTGTAGGTCAGAACAGTAGCGACCTCTTCAACTACATAAGGATGGAGCAGAACAAACTTATCACTAAGTTTATCTATTATTTTCAGAGCTTCGGTGTGTTGGTTATCTTCCTCATTATAAAAGGCGATTAGAAAACTACTATCAATTATAAAATAATAATTATCGTTTTCCATATAGAATTTTGTCAATATCCATAGAAAGATTTTTACCTAAACCACTCCCCTTTTTTATAATATTCTTCCTGGCAAGTTCAAAGAAGTTGCCCTTTGGGGCACTTCTTACTCTTGGATAAACTATATATTTTTCTAATTCTTTAGTTAACATATTTGTATTGTATCACAAAATATAGAATTTTAAAACTGAACTTTGACTGGCTCACGAGCGGCTTCATCTTCCAAGCCAAAGAATTCCATTTTGACGAAATTAAATATTTTAGCGACCAAATTTGAAGGAAAAGTGTCAGTAGCTATATTTAGATCGCGAACATTTGTGTTATAAAACCTTCTAGCCGCTTGAATTTTATTTTCAGTATCGGAGAGCTCGCGTTGTAATTCCAAAAAGTTTTGGTTGGCTTTCAAATCAGGATAGGCCTCGGCTACGGCAAAAAGGGATTTTAAGGCATTGCCAAGCATATTTTCCGCTCCGGCTTTTTCAGCCAAAGTGCCGGCGCCCATAGCCATGGCTCGAGCTTTGGTTACATTTTCAAATGCGGTTGATTCATGAGTGGCATAACCTTTGACTGTATTTATTAAATTGGGAATTAGATCATATCGTCTTTTCATCTGCACTTCAATATCGCTCCAAGCTTCTTTAGCTCGAGTTATGAGTCGAACAAAGCGGTTATAGGCAAATACAAACCAAATGACCACTACAGCTACAATTATTAAAATGAAAGTTGAGAATGCCATATTTTTTGATTAATGATAATGGGGATAGTATAGCATCCCGTAGTGAATTTTGGCAATGCGCAAGCGCGTAATTTTTTTAAAATTACCTTGCCAAAATCTACTACGGGATAGCATAAAAAATATTTTATATAAATGAATAGAGGCCGCGATCTTTCCTGTATAGGATTGAAAGCGACCTCTTTGAGATAAATAAAGAACATTATTGCGGCCAGCACATCGGCGGGAGGAAGAAAACTTTCTTCTTCGAATCCCGCCGACGGCCGGCACTTGGCCTGCGCGTTGGTATCGCACCGTCAGGGTTGAAGTCCCCCGGCCTGGCGAGTCCATTGG
>ERZ1292629.935-Hain-H43-01um-R1-935-length-31067-cov-5_pt1 | contig 18191 bp, 27 predicted proteins | sample MGYA00564399_ERZ1292629 | MGnify/ENA primary metagenome ERZ1292629 (study PRJEB36523, sample SAMEA6512636) | groundwater metagenome | collected 2019-01-08 | study: AquaDiva: Metagenomics assemblies of 32 groundwater samples | reverse complement strand
CAGTAGATTCTATTCGTTTTCTAAAATGTTTGATATTTATGTAAATGATGCCTTTTCTGTATGTCATAGGAATCATGGAAGTATTGTTATTCCTCCTAAAGAAATTCCTGCTTGTATTGGTGAATATTTTCATAATGAAATTTCAATTCTTAGTAAATATAAAGAGAATAAAAAGAAGAGTGGACTTTACCTTCTTGGAGGAGAAAAGGCTGAAGACTATTTATCTTTGTTCAATGTTTTGAAAAACAAAAATAATAAAATCATTGTTTCTGGTGTTTTAGCTAATCTAATATTAATCTCTATTGGTTTTAATTTGGGTTATGAAAATATCTGGATGAGAACACAAGGATATAATAAATTAATGCCTAAATTAAGAAACTTTTATAAAAAATATTCTAATCAAATAATCCTACCTATTGATTTTGCTATTGGAAACAAAAGCATTCAATCTGTTAAAGAAAGAAAGGAATATCTTCTTTCGGATATTCCATTTAAAGGTAAGATATGGGATATAGGTCATGAAAGCATAAATATTTTTAATAAGGAGATTGAAAAAGCAGATTTTATTTTTATGAAGGGTCCAGTTGGATACTCTGAAGTTAAATATTTCAAAGTTGGAACTGTTGAAATACTAAAAAAAATCTCAAAACTTAGTAAAAATAAGAGAGTTATTAGTTTGATTGGAGGAGGTCATCTTACAATGTCTATTAGGAAGTATAAAATACCTAACCATTTTTCACATATTAGCCTAGAGGGTGGTGCTTTGATAGCTTATTTATCTGGAAAGAAGCTTCCTGGATTGGACGCTTTGAAGAGATAGTCATCTTTATATAGATATTTTAATACTTTTATATGAGGTGGTTGAATGAGAATTGCATTTTTTGAGATTCAAAATGAAGAAATTCCTGTTTTTAAAAAAGCGTTGAAAGGACATAAATTGATTTTTTTTAAAGAGCCAATTAATTCTGATAATGCCTTAAAAGCTAGAGGATGTGAATGTATTTCTGTTTTTGTATATTCTAAGATAAATAATGAAGTTATCGAAAAGTTACCTGAACTTAGATATATAGTAACAAGGTCAATGGGCTTTGATCATATAGACTTGAATGCATGCAAAAAACAAGGAATAAAGGTCTCAAATACTCCTCATTATGGAGACAATTCTGTTGCCGAACATACTTTCGGTTTAATGCTATCTCTTACTAGAAATATTCATAAAGCGTATGTAAGGACTTTGAAAGATAATCATTCTATTGAGGGTCTGGAGGGATTTGATCTAAAGGGAAAAACCCTTGGAGTTATAGGAGTTGGGAGAATAGGAAGTAAAGTAGTAAAAATAGCAAGAGGGTTTGAAATGAATGTTATTGCATGCAGTCATAATAAAGATAATTCTCTTGCTAAAGAACTCGGATTCAAGTATAAGGATCTAGATTATTTATTGAAAAATTCAGATATTGTGACTTTACATGTACCCTTTGTTGCAGAAAATAGACATTTAATAAATGAGTCTGCTTTAAGAAAAATGAAAAAGGGAGCTATATTAATTAATACCTCAAGAGGTTCGATTGTAGATACTACTGCTCTTCTTAAGGCTCTTAGAAATGAACATCTTGGTGGAGTAGGTTTGGATGTTATTGAAGGAGAGGATTTGATAAAAAACGAAAAAGAAATGGCTCATAATCACAAAAGGATAGACATAAAAAAAATGAAACAAATTGCTTTAGATCATAAAATATTATTTAATGAAAAAGTTGTTTTCACCCCACATATTGCATTTTATAGTAAAGAAGCGGTGCAAAGAATAGTTGAAACCAGCATTCAAAATATAATTAGTTTCTCAAAGGGGAGGGAAATAAATATAATTTCATGTTAAAATGAAAAAAATATATCTAGGTAGTGACCATGCGGGTTTTGTTTTGAAAGAAAAAATAAAGAAGAATCTTTCCAAAAAAGGATTTTTGATTTTTGATTCTACCCCTGAACTTATTGAAGGAGATGATTATTCTGATTATGCTTTTAGGGTAGGTGAAAGGGTTTCAAAGGATAAAACTTCTCTTGGAGTTTTAATATGTGGTTCTGGAACGGGGATGATTATCGCTGCAAATAAGGTTAAAGGTATTAGAGCATCTATGATTTATGATAAATATAGTGCTAAAATGGCAAGGTATGACAATGATTCTAATATTGCATGTTTAAGAGGAAGAAAGTTTTCATTTGCTAAAAATATTAAAATTCTTGATATCTGGCTAAAGACAAAATTCAGTGGAATTAAAAGGCATAGAAGAAGGATTAAGAAGATTGAGAGATATGAAAAATAAAATAATTCCTACAGTATTTGCACATAATGCTAAAGATTTTAATAAAAGATTTTCTAAACTAATTAAAATAGCTAATTACATACAGATAGACTTTATGGATGGAAAGTTTGTATCTGGAAAGTCTATTGAATTAAATAAGATTCCTAATCTTAAAAAATATAAAAATAATTTTGAGGCGCATTTGATGGTTAAAAACCCTCAGAATTGGGTGAAAAGATGTTTGGTAAAAGGATTTGATAAGATAATATTTCATATAGAAGCTGTAAGAAATGCAAAAGAAGCAATTAAAATAATTGATTATGTAAAAAATAAAGGTAAGAAGTGTTTTGTTGCCATAAATCCATCAACTCCTCTGGAAAGAATCATTCCTCTAATCATTGGAAGTGATATAGACGGTATTTTGATTATGGGAGTTTATCCTGGAAAGGAGCATCAGAATTTAGTAGGTAATGTATTTGCAAGAATAAGACAAATTAAGAAATTGAATAAAAAAATAGTAGTTCAGATTGATGGAGGAGTTAATGACAAGACTGCTTTGAGAATTAGCAGAGCAGGAGAGGATTTGATAAATACTGGAAGTTTTGTTTCTGAGGCAAAAAATCCAAAGAAAGCGTTGATGCTTTTAGAAAAGAAGTTTAAGTAAATTATAGTAAAAGCTATAGCAAAGTATCTAAAGTTATTACGTTTATATTTTCAGATTTAAATTGTTCAATTTCGTAGTCTTTTAGGCAAGTTCGTATCAATGGATCATCAGGGTCTGATTCATAGGGAATACCTAGAAAATAAGTTGCTGTTGGAATGCATCCTGTATAAATGGTCGAGATATTTTTTTTCTTTAAACGAGGAATAACTTGATCGACTTTTAAAACCGAGTCTCTATCAGAATTGGCCATAAATTCTTTAAGGGTGTCTCCTTGCCTTAGATATAATTCAACTCCCTCCCCAGAATCCCCTTGCCTTGCTGCATAGGAATCATCAATATGAAATCCATAAACTTTGCCCTCTAATTTTAATCTTTCTATCTCAATAAGTCCTTTCTCAAGCCTTGTTAATTCTTCCAAAGATACGGTTGATAGATTCTCTGCTCTTATTAAACCAAGCAACCTATTAAGTCTTGCAATATCTTGTTCATTAAATGCAAAAGATAATATTTCTAAAGATGTCGAATCTGTTTTAAACATGAAATATTGTTAAAACAGTTATTTAAAAGGATAATTGCACAAAATCATAATCTTTAAAAGTAAAGAATACGAGCTTTTTTCGTGCTAACGTGGGCAACATTTCTGTCGCAGTTAGTAGATTTCTATTGAGATAACGTCGATTTATGAAAAAACAGGGGAGAACTAGAAATAGACAAATAATTGAGATTTATGCACTAAAAGATTCTACTCTAGTTAAAGTCAAATAACCTGTTTCTTGACTTAAAGCTTTTATATCTCTAATTAAATTCTGGTCAAGATAAGATTGTATTCTGCTTTTTTCTATTCTTCCAAGAGTATCTAATGTCTGTTCAAGACTATTTGATTTAAGCGCATCATCTATCTCTCTTAGTCCTGCATTTCCTTCAACTCCTCTGATTAATGATTTTACAGGTATTTCGATAGGGATCCATTTTCCTTCATAAAAGATTACATCGGGCTTTGATGTTGCTAAACCATAACTATCAGTCATGGCATAAACTAAAGGCACAGTTATAGGGCTAGGAGATATTTTCCAAAAGTTCAAATCATATCCCTCTTTAACGCCAATTACTAGTTTTGTTTCTCCTTTATTGAAGATTATGTCTGCACCAGAATCATTCATCGTTCCAACCACCCTGTCATCATCATACACCCTAAGTGCTCCAACAAATTCTCCACGACTTCCAGCATGAGTGTATTCTCCTTTAATTTCAAAATCTTGCATGACAATTAAGCTCTATTTTATGTTTAAAAACATAATTGTAACGAATCATAATCTTTAAAACCCTTCAATACACTGTTTTATCATAAGCCTGGATGGCACAGCGGTTACTGCGCGAGGTTGCTAACGTGGGCAACATTTTAGTCGCAGTTAGTAGATTTCTAATAACGTATCGAGGATAAATAGGAAAGCAGGGGGAAAACTAACTTATATCAAAAACACGATGCGCCACCACGGCTTAAAAGCCGTGGTTTGTGACAGGCGCTCGTGTTTTGGATGCCAAGAAAACCTTTGGTTTTCGGGCACAGAGAAATCTGAAGATTTTCTGTGCTCAAGAACGCCACGGCTTAAACCTCAAGGACTTTATGTCCTTGATGGCACTCAAGAACGAAGTTCTTGATGAGCCGTGGTTTGAACGTTCTTGACATCAAAAAACAACAAAAGAGATAGTGTAGTAGTTTATATCTACAATAGAAACTATCTTCTATTGACAATAGAAACCTTTAAATACTAAAAAACCTCTTAAAACTCATGATAACTAATGAAACTCTAAAAGAAGTTATAATTTTGCAAAGAGAAGCACTTGATAAATCTGAAGTAGGTACTAATAGAGAGGAAAAGAAAGAAGCCATAATTTCAGATTCATTTGCTTTAATAATCACAGGGGTTAGGAGATGCGGTAAAAGCACTTTTCTCAATCAATTAATAAAAAAACAGAAAAATGCTTATTATCTAAATCTTGAAGACCCTCGACTAGATGAATTTGAATTGTCTGATTTCAATAAAATTGAATTGATTATGAAAGAGATATATGGCCCTGGAGGAGTTTATTTTTTTGATGAAATCCAAAGCGTTCCTAAATGGGAAAAATTTATCAGATACTTGGTTGATAAAAAAGAAAAGGTAATCCTAACAGGATCAAATGCCTCTCTTTTAAGCAGAGAACTCGGAACAAAATTAACTGGAAGGCATATTCAAATAGAAATGTTTCCATTCACATATAATGAGTTTCTTGACTTAAAAAAAATTAATGCATCTTTAGACTCATTTAAAGAATATCTTTATGCAGGTGGATTTCCAGAGTTTCTTAAAACCACAAATCCTGTAATTTTACATAGATTATTATCTGATATAATTATGAAAGACATTGCTGTAAGATTTAACATAAAGAATACAAATATCCTAAATAAAATAGCTGTATTTTTAATAAGCAATGTAGGAAAGGAATTCTCTTATAATTCTATAAAACATATGTTTGAGATAAAATCTGTCCAGAGCGTTATAGACTATATCTCATTTTTTGAAGATGCGTACTTGACATTTAATGTACCTAGATTTAGTTATTCTTTTAAACAACAACAAATAAATCCAAAGAAAGCCTATTCAATCGATAATGGATTTTCAAGCAATAATTCCGCATCATTTTCAAAAGATAGTGGGAAAATGCTTGAAAACTTAGTTTTTTTAACCTTGAGAAGGAAATATAAAGATATTTATTACTTCCAAGAAAAAAGAGAGTGTGACTTTATTATTAAAGAAAAAGAAAAGATTACTCAAGCGATACAAGTTTGTTTTGATTTTAATGAAGAAACAAAAAATAGAGAGATTTCAGGATTATTAGAAGCAATGAAAGAATTTAAGCTAAAAAATGGATTAATATTAACTTATAAACAAGAAGATGAATTTAAAATTGATGGCTTAATCATTAAAGTTCTTCCAGTTTGGAAGTGGCTTTTGGAAAAGTAAATAGGGGTTCTGGGAGATAGTTGCTAACATGAACGATATTTCTGTCGCAGTTAGTAGATTTCAAGACAATTAATTTTAATTCACAATTAAGTTTAAATAACTCGATTTTGCTAGAATTGTATGGATGTGTATTTTTTTGCACCAAAAACTGGAACTTTGAAAGGAAGATACTTTATTGTTGGAATAAACAATTTTTCATATAAGGGGGATTTAACTGCACATCCAGTTTTAAGTGATTGGGAAGACAGATATGTTGCCATTCATTCATCTAAAGCATTAGAAGCTTTAGAATTAAAATCGAATGGATCATATAAAAAGACTTTGAGTTTAAAAAATCAAGAAAGATTAGAATTTTATCAATTGGCAAAATTCTTTATGAAAAAGAAACATCATAAAGATTTTGTCAGAAGATATAAGGATGTTAGTTGTCTTGTTGAAAATGAACCTGTGGTTACCTCTTTAAGATTCTGGCAAGTTAATGGTAATCTTTAAAACCCTTCATAACCCTCCTCTTTTAAGCCCGGATGGCCCAGCGGTTACGGCGCAAGGTTGCTACCTAAGAAACCTACGGTTTCTTGTGGGTCAACTTCCCTAAAAGAAGAAGACACAAAGGCAAAGACCTTGTTTCGCGCAAGCGATTCCCAAGTTCAAATCTTGGTCCGGGCGTTTATACTTTAAGGTTTAAGGAAAAGGTTAAAAGTATGTTTGTCGCTAAGAAGATATGATATTTAAATTAAAGGGTTCTGTTGATATAAGCTTACTAAATCAGATTAGGAGTTCTTGGAATAAAAATGAACGGAAGATTACAAAAGAGATATCTCTTTTAACAGGTATTTCCATAGAAACGGACAGCATCGTTTGTTATTTAGACAATTCTACTACTAATGGATATTATGGTAGCAGAACAATTACTTTGGGAGTCAAGGGTACAATAACTAAAGATGATGCTTTGATGGTGATTGCACATGAACTTTTTCACATATACTATTGGAGAAAAATAAAAAAGATGAAATTGACAAATAGTTCTCCAGGTAATGAATCTAAAAAAGAATGGAAAATCGCAGAAGTCTCTGCTTTCCTATTAACAAGCGAACCTTGCCTTATGAAACATTGGCCCAAAGCAAAAGTATATGTTTATCCTGAGATTACAGACACTTACAAAAAAATGAAAAGTTATTGGAAGATCGGAGATTTTGATAAGTTCATTAGGTTATCCTATGCCACCCGATAAATTAGTGTTTAAACACTAATCACTCCTCACAAATCTAACTAAAAGCAGAAGCATGGTCCGGGCGTTTCCCATCTTTGCATTTTTCAAAGACTCTAGATAAATTTAGACTAGCAACAAAATTTGGTAAGGATAGGGATTATGCTTAAATTAGTGAATGCTATATCAAAGCGTAGGTTTGTTTCATGTAGAGACTATTTTATACATAAAATTAAATAATAATCTAATCTAAAAAAGTTATGAACTTAAAGCGAATAGTATGTATAATCACTCTAATACTTTTGATTCCCACTTTATTTGGATTATTGATTTTTTCAGTTAAAATGGGATTTCGAAATCCAGAAAAGAATACTCCTATTTACATGTAAAAATGAATATCCAAATAAAAGAACTAACAAAAGAAGAAGCTATAAAATTAAGCAAGGATTTAGTCGACTTTAATCCAGTTGTCTGTTTGGCTTGCGGAAATAAACAAGAGTTAAAGCAGAGATTCTTTCTATCAAGCCATCCATTAGAAAGCGAAGCAGTCAATAAATTTTTCAAGAAAAAGCTAATGAATAAATTTGGTCTTACTTATTATGCTTATGATGATAAAAACAGAAGCATTATCACAACTGCAAAATGCCCTGAATGCGATGGGGAAAAGATGGATTGGGATTATTAGCTAAAATCCCCCTGTAAATGCAAAAATCTAATCGATGAGTCCAAGCAGTAGAAAATAGGGGTTTGGAAAACGGACGTTTTCTACCTAAAGCACTTTTATCTTTTCAAAAATATCTCCAATTATCTTGTGAAAACCCTAAGAAAATAGATAACTATCCACATAATACTCCTTATATTAGAAAGATAGAAGTTGAGATTTAATCAAGACTTTTTAATGTAATCAGAAGAAGAAGCGTAGCTTTTCCTTAGCTTTCTATGTTTATATTTATATAGGTAAGTTCGTTTCAAAAACTGCTACTTTCTAGCAGTTTTATGCTGTTTTAGAAATAACAGAAGCCAATATTATCATGATAATATTAACACGTTAATATTGTTCTGACCCATAGAGTTATGTCATCACAGTCAATACCTTTCTTTCGCAGTTAACATTTGTTTATAAAGAATTGTTAAGTGGTAAAGAAAGCGTTGGTTTATATATTAATAGCTATACATTTAATAATAGTATTAATAAATAGTAAGGTTTATATATTAATAGCTATACATTTAATAATGATAAAAGGATATAATAAATATGAGAAATTAGCAGAAACACTGGAGGGTTTTTACACAGTGGAAACTCTATGCGATAGATTAAAAATCAGTAGAAATAGGACAATTTACATAATACATAGATTAAGAAAGATTGGGGCTGTAAAAACTAATTATGGCGCAAATAAGAAAAGACTGTATTATGTAACGATAAGAAATAAACAAGGAGGGACTAGTTATACTGATGTTATTAATAGTGCTTCACCAACCGCAAGTTATAAGATGATGGAGCCTCCTGAACCACATTATATTTATGGCAGAACTCCCTCCTATGAAGAGTCCTTGGTGTATGCAATAAAACAAAAAACTGTTCGTTATACTATTGTTTCTTTAGCTCTATTCAGAAAAATATCTGACTGGAACTTATTATATACGCTGGCTAAAAAAGGAAATATAGTAAGAGAGGTAGTTGCTCTTTACGAAGTGGCTAGAAAGATTGTTAGAAAAATAAAAAGAATGCCAAAGAGATTCTTACATTTGGCACATAAAGATATTGATGGATTTAAGTACATTGCAGAAGGCATTTCTTCTGACGACTTTAAAGATATAGAAAAAAAATGGAAAGTTTATATTCCCCTTAATCGTGCAGATTTGGAGGAATACCAGAGATGATAGACATAAAACAACAAGAAGATATGTTTCTTGCGATAGGAAATATACTTAAAAGAAAAATAGGGATTTATGCGATTGGAGGAACAGCAATGATGCTTAGGGGATTAAAAAACTCAACTCTGGATGTGGATTTAGTCTTTGATAAAAAAACTGATAGAGAAGAATTTATGGATGCATTGAGAAAGTTGGGTGCAAAAGAGTCGGATGCAACTTTAGTTTATGGCTTAAGAAATAACACTCCCCTCATGCTTACATTAAACAACTGTCGTTTTGACCTATTTATGAATAAAATAATTACCTCTAACTTTTCAGATTCAATGAAAGAAAGGTCAAAATCTATACATGAGTTTAGTAACTTAATTATAAAAGTTGCATCTCCAAGCGATATTTTAATAATGAAAAGTGTAACTTCAAGGGACAAGGATAATGATGATATAATTGCGATTATTAATAAGACTAAACTTGATTGGAATGTCGTTATAGAAGAGGCAAAAGAGCAAGTTAAATTGGGAAATGAAACAGCAATTTTAGGGTTAGGAGAGAAGCTTGAAAAACTTGTAAACTCGAAGGCGATAAGTGTCCCGCAAGAAGTATCTGATAAACTCTGGGATTTATTTACTAAGCAAGTTAAAAATAAGTCTAAGAAATAATCAAAAGTTTATCTATCAAAAAGGCTTAATTTTTTAAACCATAATATTTTGTATATTACATGAAGAAACAAAATTGCCTTGACTGCAAAAAGGAATTTGAAGTTAATCCTAAAGCAAGGTATCCTAGAAAATATTGTGATACTTGTAGTAAAAAGAGAAAGAAATGGTGGGACAATCAGTGGAAGGTTAAGTTTGAAGATTTGCCTGATGATTAACGTTTTCTAATTTATTTGAATTGACCTTTAAAGAATAGTGTTGAGATTGATCCTATTGCTCCGAATATCATATCGAACATTGTGTCATCTAGATGAGACATGATAGCTATACCATTATTGGTTACTCCTACTGCTGGATAATTGAATAGAATAAGCAAAAGGTATTCATATATCTCCCAAAGTGCAAATATTCCTAAAACTGTTAGAAAAATAAGTTCTTTTTTTACAGTTAAACTTTTCTGATAGTACCTAAAAACGATTGAAGTTATTAAAATACCAACTCCAAAATGAACTATTTTATCATAGAATGTTATTCCTGTATAAAATAATCCCATCTCCCCAAATACATTTAGCCATAAAAATAAGTTAATAAAAAATTCAAAGCTTCCTGTTCCTGATACTCCTCTATTTTTAAGTATAAATGCACTTACCAACGAGGCGATAAATGAGCCAATCATAAAAAAAGTGAGCGAAATAGTTGCGTTATTAAAAAATAATAAAAAAGCTAAAACAACTAAAAAACCATAAGTCAATAGGTTATTTAAAATATTGAATGGTTTTCTCATGTGCTATGATTGCTAATTTAGTATAAAAATCTGTTCATTTAAGTAAAATTTGATTAAGTATATAAATCATATAATTAAGGTTAGCCTATGAGAGTGTGTGCATTGGCTTCTGGGTCTGCTGGAAATTGTTTTTATATTGAAAAAGGAAATTCGGCAGTATTAGTTGATGCAGGCATAAGCGCCAAAACGATAAACGAGAGACTTAATGCTATGAAACTAGAAGCTAACAAAATAAAAGGAATTTTTGTTACTCATGAACATATTGACCATATAAGAGGAGTTGATGTTTTTGCAAGACAAATGGAGATTCCTATATTTGCAACAAAAGGTACTATTGAAAATGGTTTTTTGTGTTCTCAGGAGGAGCTTATTAATCGGATAAAAAACAATGAAAGTGTTGATATTGATGGGCTTAGAATAGAATCTTTTTTAAAATCGCATAAAGCAGCTGAACCTATTTCGTTTTCTGTTGTTGATAAAGAAAAAAATAAAATTGCTTCAGTTATTACTGATTTAGGATATTCTTGTAAAAATGTTAATGATGCTATTTCTGTATCTGACTTTTTATTTCTTGAATCAAATCATGATATTAAAATGCTTGAAAATGGTCCATATCCTTATTTCCTTAAAAAATGGGTTGCTAGCGATAATGGTCACCTTTCGAATAAACAGGCAGCTCTCGCTGTTTTAGAATACTCTAATCCAAAATTAAAAAATGTTGTTCTTTCTCACTTAAGCCAAAAAAATAATCTTCCAAGTGTAGCCATAAAGACATTTAGGAGTTTAATGAAAGAAAGAAATGATGTTAACTCTAACATCTCTGTTTCTTTAAATGACATTCCTACAAAGTTGTTTAGCATAGGTTAAAAATTCCAAAAATAAATCTTCTTTTTAGGTTTGGTGATTTTCTAATTGGATTGCTTTCAATTATTTCTAACTTTTTTAATTTAAATTTTGAGAATATTCTTTTTATTTCTAAGATTGTGAAAAAGTGACAAAACCTTTCTTCTTTTGATGTTTCTCTTTTGTTAAAAGAAGAATAACGATAATCTCCTAGAGCAAAATCCTGAAAAATAACTATTCCTTGCTTTTTTAACACTCTATGAATTTCTGATACTGCTTCTTTTCTTTCTTTTTCTGTTAAATTGTTTAGGACAAAAAAACAGACAACGATATCAAATGAATGATCTTTGAATGGAAGAGATGTTATGTCTGCTAGATGCATATTGACTAAAGAAGAATTGAATTTTGCTTTACAAATTGATATTGCTTCTTCTGAGAAGTCTACTGCATGAACTTCTTTAGGCAATTGATTTATAATTGATTGAAGCGTTTTACCTGTTCCTACTCCAAGTTCAAGAACTTTTTTGCCTTTACATACTTTTGGTAATTTCGATTCAAGATGCCATGAAAAATTAGATTCGTAAAGGTTATTCCAAACCTTTTTTTGGGTTTTACCTGACATTTTAATGTTAATTTATTTAGATTGCGAAGAATCAGATTTAGAAACTTGTAACTTAATACCTAACTTATCTAGCTCTTTTATATGCACTTGAATTAATGCTTCGGTCACTCCTACAATTCTTACTAATTCCGACCTCTCCGCAATTAAAGTATTAAGTGCTCCTTTATGATATCCTATAAGTTCTTCTTTGGATGTCTTTTGGTTTTCTTCGGTCATATAAAATGTATTGATTTATGCTATATAAATTAGAAGGATTTAGGGTTTGTTTGTTAGAATCAAATAAACGTAGGTTTAAATACGCTATTTTGAACAAGTGTGTATGAGAGATTTTAATTCAGACAGAAGATCTGGAGGGTTTAGAAGAGATGGAGGAAGGTCTAGCGGAGGCTTTGGAGGAAGATCTGGAGGGTTTAGAAGAGGAGGAGATAGAGGAGGATTTGAAAGAAGAGGTCCTGTTGAGATGCATGATGCTACTTGTAGTAAATGTGGTAATCCTTGCAAAATTCCATTTAGACCAACTGGAGAAAGACCTGTTTTCTGTAGTGCTTGTTTTGAAGATAAGGGAAGTGGTAGATCTATGAGAAGAGATTCCTTACCTGGGCTTTCTAATAATAATGGAAGCAACATGTCCTCAGAGCAATTTGAAAAGATTAATTCTAAACTTGATAAGATACTTAAGGTTTTGAGTGATTTAGAACTTGATTCTGATGAAGATTTAGATGTGGACTTAGCAGATGAAAGTGAATCAGAGTCTCAAGAATCAAGGACGGAGTAATTATCTAAATCAGGGAGGTATACAAATGAAAGGTAAAGTAAAGTTTTTTAATGAAGTTAAACAATTTGGATTTATTATTGGTGAAGACGGAGTTCAATATTTCGTTCACATTACTGGATTAAACCCAAATGTTGCTATTAAAGAAGGCGATGCAGTTGTGTTTGAAATAGAACAAGGCGAAAAGGGCCCAAAAGCTGTTAAAGTTGCTAAGGAATAATTAGTAATTTTTGTTTTTTTAATTTTTTAGTAATTTTTGTAGGTTCACTCTAGCCCAAAGGAAGAGGTAAAATCAGATACTAATGCATACTGGCTTAGGTAACGAACTCCTTTTTCTGTAATAAAGTAAGTTCTTGAAGTCTGGGTTTTTTGTTCTCTTATAAACTCTTTATCTTTTAATTCTTGAAGATACTCTTCCATCATTGCATGAGAAAGATTTGATTTGTATAGAATGTGTGTTGGTTTGATTTTACCACTCTTATTTCTGATGACTTCTAGTATATCTCTTATTATTTCAAGCCTGTTTCTTTTTTTATTCATTTTATTCTTAATGTTCTTAATAAACTGACTAATAAGATTAGATATGCTCCAAGTTCAATTATATGACCTAGAACAAAAGTAGAGGTTGAATCAGTAAATATGAAAAACAAGTTGCTTAGTACCAACAGTATAAATGCTGCTAGTGTCCAACAGGTTCTTTTGTTCTTAGCAGTATACCATTCATTAAAGTAGTAATAAACTAAATAAGTTAAAAGAAATAGCGCGACTATTCTGAATGTAACTAACATTGAAACACTTGAAACTACCGCGGTCAGTGCAAGACCTAGAAGAAGATACAGTAATTCTCCTCTTTCAACTTTCAAAGTAGTGTAAACTAAAGTAACCAATCCTGCGATGAAGAAGATTATATAGGTGTAGACTGCTAATACATGCATTAACGGAGGATTTGTTAGAGAAATCATTAATATTCCTTTGTCTAAAGTAGAAGCAATGTGAGTATTCAGAGCAGCCCATGCAGCGTATGAAATTGAAATCATTAAAAAACCAAGAGAAAATCTCCAAATCTTTTTATCCTTTATAATTTTATAAACTGCCATGCCTGATACAGCTACAGCAAGAGTCACAAGACTAAATAATATTTCCATAACTACACTAAAATCAAAAAACCATTCAGGAATAATATACAATGCTTGGTGCATATCGTCGATAAGGTCTTGAGCTTTAAAAGTCTTATGGATTTGTTTTCTTGAGATAACGTTAATAAGTGATTAATAAATAGAATTTATTATTTTATGGATTGAGGGAGATCCCCAACTCCCTCTTTTATGTTCAAGATTAATCAAATAGGGGGCGGCTTACTAGAGGCCCCCTTGATTAGTAATATTTATTCTAGCAGATTAATATGGGAAGACTTAAATTGAATGAAAATCTGGGATTTTCAGCCCAGATGCGACAATGGTACTCGGCCTGACTCGAAATCAGGTTTCCTTCGGGATTTCCAGGTTCGATTCCTGGTCTGGGCGCTATACACTTTTTCGCAAATGAGGGATGTGTCAAAAGTGTGATTAAACGATTATTATCATAAGCAAATACAACAAAATTATTAAATAGTCATAATCTTAATTAATCAAATGAATGAAAAATACAACTGGAAGTGGAATATTCCTTTTTTTATTTCTTTTTTATATTTTTAATTGGAGTTTTGTCATATTTTATAAAATATTATTTCTTCTATGTATTTATTTATGGCAGTCAGATTATTTTGTTATGCGGATTAGTTTCGGTAGTTTTGAGTATAATCCTAATTATAAAAAGAAAGTACGGAGTACAAACGTGGATTAATATTATTTTTAGTCTTATTTGTATATTCTCTGCAATTTTTATTTTATCTTCAATAGGGAAACCAGCATCATTCTAAAAAAACAAACAAATCATATAATTATTTGGTCTAATAATTTCACCAAATTTCAATAAAAGTTATTTATCAACAACAAACAATTTTATAAACTTCAAATATATATATTATTTGCGATAAATACAATCACAAAAAACACACAAACGATTTAATCAAAAGTGATTAGTGTTTGGTCTGGGCGTTTAATACTCGTGAGTATATTACATATCCGAAATTCCGAACCGTTGCAAGATAATTTTCATATTGGATAACTTTTTAAGATTGAGGTAACATTTATATACCCTAGGGTATATATTTGTATATGATAGTACATAAATGTACGCTATGGAATGTAGCCAAGGTATTTTTTACTGAGCCAACTAAGATCCATTTCGTGAAAGAAATTTCTCGTAAGATAGAGATTGCTCCAACTTCGGTGAGAATACATCTTAAGACGCTCATAAGTGAAGGGCTTATAAGAGAATCAAAATCCGAGCTATTTAATGGCTATATTTCAGTAAGAGAAAACCCTAATTTTGTATTTGAAAAAAAAATTGCTAATTTGGTATTAATAAAGAGTTCTGGATTAATTGAAGAGTTGAAAGAGAGCTATCCTAAATCAATTATATTATTTGGAAGTTATGATAAAGGAGAAGATATTGAAACTTCAGACGTTGACTTATTTGTTGACTCGAAGCCTTTTAAGTTTAATACTAAGAAATTCGAAGAATATTTAAAAAGAAAGATCCATATTATATTTAAGGAAGAAGCTAACAAGAGTTTACTTGAAAGTATAAATCAAGGAGCAATTCTTTTTGGTGAGAGATAATGGATGAAGTTTTTAAGATTACAAAAGATGAGAGAAGAGCCAAAGCATTAAAAGAAATGGCTAAAAATAGATTATCTAATCTTTCTTCTTTGAAAGAACCATATAGAATTATAGAAGAATACTACGAGATAATAAAAGAACTGCTAACTGCTTTTATGTATCTTCAAGGCTACAAGACATTAAGCCATAAACTTCTTATTGAATACTCTGCAAAAAATATAAAATCACTTTCAAGCCAAGACCTAGCATTGATAGATGAATTAAGGGTCAAAAGAAACAATATTGTATACTATGGTGAACAAACAACTATCGATTTTCTAAAGAGCAGGGAGCAAAAGATAAAGGAAATAATTTCTAAACTAATAGCCCTTTGATTGCTGCTGTCCAATAAGAAAGTTGATGATTTATGTCTTCTACTTCTATATTAATCAAATAATCATAAGCCGAAGAATCTCCAAGAAACTTAATGCCCAATAGTTTATCTGCATTTTTTGGCAATAGAACTGGAATTCATTTTATCTTTTCTAAATTATAAATAGAGTTGTGAAGCTCATCTCTTTTTGTTTGAGCAAACTTAGGATTATCTTTCACTCCAAAAAGGTAAGAAAGATATATAAAGAAATTAAGTTATGTTATATTGAGGTAGTTGACTTTACTGTCTCATGAAAGTCCCTAAGAGCTGTAAGAAGCATGAAAGGGAGTTACACGGTTGTCAGAGGATGGGCATAAGGCGAGAGCCGAACCGCGAGGCGAAACCCGTTTATTCTGAGAATTAGCCGTGTAACGCGTTTTTTTATTGTATTTCTTTTAGTTGCTTGGCTATTGTGCAAGACCAACCATAGCAGGCACCCATTTTAGGAGTATCTTTAAGAAATTGGAAATAGTCTCTTAGAAAAGGTATATCTGTTTCTGAAGACAAGGCAAGTACTTGTGTTACTCTATCTTCTGGACGTTTTATTTTGGCAGATAAATGAAGTAAATTATCTGAACCTAAAGACCAAGTATATAATGCTCTTGCAAATCCAAATCCTCTCAATTCAATTGGTAAATTATCATTAAAGTTTTCTCTGTCTACAGGTAGAGTTCTTCCAAACTCCTTTGCATTTTCAAGAGAGACAATTAATTGACTATCTGAGGAAGAATCTAAACATATTCCATTACCTACTCTAAGTATTTTTTCTTTGAAAATGTTTTCTCCAGTTACTTGCTTATGATAGAGCCAAATTAGTGGGAAAAACCTTAGATTGAAATTGTATCCGAAATTGTAAGAATTGAATATTAAATCAGAATGAGGACCTGTTCTAAATACGAATTTTACCATGGACAAAGATTGATGCTAAGATTATAAGGATTATTGTGACGAAAATAATATTAACTCTGTTTAGTTTAGATATTTATGACAACGTTGGCTTTAGTTAAGATTCAACAAAGAATGGTTGAATTAAAAGATTGGAATTTTGAGGGAAATTCTATATCTAAAGAATTAAGTTTTCTTTCCTTTAGAGAATCTGTTGATTTTATTAATAAAATTGCTGAATTGGCTGAGAAAGTGAACCATCATCCTGATATTCTGATATCCTATAACAATGTAAGACTTGTTTTGACTACTCATACTGAAAAAGGATTAACTGATATAGATTTTGAGATGGCAAAGATGATTGATTCTCTCGGATGATTTAAATATCTTAATTGGCTGAATGATTTATGATTGAGGTTGTACTAGATGTGTTTATATTAATAATAACAGTTATTGCTGGTTTTTGGATTGTAGCACATACAAAAGAAGAGTTAAAACAGGGAATGCCTTGGTTTATTGCTATTGTTATTATTGGATTGCTTTTTGGAGTATTTTTTATATTATTGAAGAATTGGGCTTATGCACTGACTTGTTTTGCATTAGTGATTATTGCGGGAATATCTCTGATAAAGGGAAAATGATTATTTAATTTTCCAGAGTATATCGAATTGATGACGATATGTTTCTGCAACATCTTTATCGATAATTCTTACAGTCTTTATTTCTTTTTTCCAATTTAGTATCAAAGTGGTGTTTCCACAAACAAAAGTTGAGGTAAGTGATAGCCTATCTTTTGCACCTTGTTTAGCAAATGTATACTTCATCTTCTTTAGAAGTGAAATTCTATCTTTTGCATCATAGTCATATATATGATACATAGGTATCTTCTTCTTTATTCTTATTTTATGAAACTGATTAATGTGATTCTTTACTATGTCTGGAACATAACTTGGAATATCAAATACGTATATTGCTTGATTTTGGTCTAGTAAGGAGTAAAACATTTGAAAGAATGCATCTAAACCTGTGAAAACCGATACTTCTTCCATCTCTTCTCTAAAGTGTCTTCTTATAAATGGGATTACTGCTTGAACTTTTTCTTTTTGAAGTTCTAGACTTTTTAAGATATCTTCTGGAGGAGTGGATTCAAAAAAAAGTTTATTATTTATTTCCTTCTTAAAAACAAGATTTTTTTTTACAAGACTCTCTAGAGCCATATAGGTATTTGCTTTATAGAGTCCTGCTTCCTTAGAAAGCCTGTAACCACTTAAACTACCTTTTCTCACAAGAGTTAGATAAATCAGGGCCTCTGTCTTTGTTAGGCCTATCGATTCCAGAAGTGAAAGGAATTGTTCTTCTTCATTCATTTTGGTAGTAGTAAATACTACTATTTATATTTATATATTATCAATTTAACTCTTAATTATCAAATTATCGTTTTCTATA
>ERZ1292629.2025-Hain-H43-01um-R1-2025-length-18193-cov-6_pt1 | contig 18193 bp, 25 predicted proteins | sample MGYA00564399_ERZ1292629 | MGnify/ENA primary metagenome ERZ1292629 (study PRJEB36523, sample SAMEA6512636) | groundwater metagenome | collected 2019-01-08 | study: AquaDiva: Metagenomics assemblies of 32 groundwater samples | reverse complement strand
GTAATGATTGACCACCATGGCCATTCATTTTGGGTTTCTATTTTAGTCCCGGTCATTTCTGGTATTGGGGTTGGGAAAATTTCCGCACTTTGAGTGGCTTCACCCAAAATTTCTTCAACGGGAATAAATTGGGTTGTAAATAAAGTGGTAGGTGAAGAAAATGGCGGAGTAAATATAGTGGAAATACTGGCAACTGCTCCATTGCTCTCATTTCCTCCTCCATCACCGGCAACCGTAAAGGTTTTGTTCCCACCTTGTTCACTGACAACTACTGGTGTTCCAGCCGAAACAGCGCGGAAGTAATATGAAGTATTGTCAGCAAGTCCTCCAATAACTATCGAGTGAGATGTGCCATAATCCGGAGCCAGATGTTCAGTACTGGTACTAAAGGCATATTCATCAACCGAAGAACGGGAATGTGTGTCGTACACGACATGGCCATCTGTTGGTCTATCGGTAGTCCAATCCACTTGAATTCTATTGGTATCAACGGTGAAATGGGTAAAACTGGTAATTACCGCTGCTACATAAAAATTTCTATCTGCAGTAAACGAATTCCCAGCCTTGTCTGTAATTATAATTCTCCCAGAGTATCCATCCAATGACAAACCAACGGTATTCCAGTCGGTAGAAAATGGTGAAACATTATCGGTGGCTATATCATGAAAAGTATCAACACCATTATTTTGCTTATATTGAAATTTTACAGAAGAAATTCCAGATAAGTTATCAGTGGCATCAGCTTGCAATGTTTCAGTACCGGATATTGTCCAATTGACAACGGGTGATGTCCAAGTTCCGGACGGGTTGGTATGATCAAATATAGTAGTACTATCAGCAGATATTGGAGCCAATTCAATATTTCCGGCGTCGTCGGTAGCTATTGAATAAAATTCGTAAGTCGCATCAATATCTAATGGATCAAAGTTAAATGAACTACCGTAATTGGTCCAAACCCCACTATTTTTACGATACCACAAAGAAGTGCTAACCACCCCTGACAAATTATCAGATGAAGAAAGTGTCACTGATATCGTCCCGGAATTGTCATAAGTGGGTGAGGTGACTGAGGATGTGGGTTTTGTTTTATCAAGCTTGATTGCGTTGGATGTGACTTGAGTTGTATTACAATTACCGGCAGTATCACAGATATTTGGAGTAATAGAACACGTCTGAGATGTGCCTTCGGCATTAATGACACAGCTGGCAGATCCAGAATCTGTATAAGTAAAGGTCGAGGTTTGATTAGAAGTATACCAACCCGTTCCAAACGTTGTCTTTGAGATTGATGTTGGTGCTACTGTATCCCAAGTCAGCTGAAAAGTATCTGAATTGGTGTTGCCTGAAGTGTCGGTGACTTTCAAAGTCAATGTATATGTTCCATCTGTACTAGCTGAAACAATTGGATCTTCGATAGCTGGATTACTGAAAGTAACTTCAATGGATCCTGACCACAAAAAAGATTTAATTCCGTAAGTATCCGATGCGGTCGCATCTTGGGTAAAACTAGATTTCTTTATCTTATCTGTACCTGCGTTTACAGATGGGTTTGTGTTATCAAAAACAACCAGGCCTAGAGTATTATCATCAAGTTTGTCGTAAATTCTGGTGTTAATAGTGTTTCCATCCAATGTTCCCCAATCGTTCCCTGTCGCAGTTTGATTATTTGAAGTGTTATTAAATATGTCATACAAACTATTTGACCCAAAGGTATTTCCAGATAGTGTGATACCGGATGTTGCACCTGCCAAATCCACTCCATTGGAATTTCCGGTGATTTCATTATTGGTAATTTGAATATTTGAAGAATCATTAATGTATATGCCACTGGGTGAGTAATTATTATTTATAATTTTCGAATTCTGGATTTTGAAATCGCTAGCGGTTATTCCATCCAGGGAAATGCCATCTCCATTGCCATCGGCAATGACATTATCTATTAATCCACTGGTAATTGTCCCAAAACTCAAAAAATCAATTCCCCGGCCCGTAGTATAGCCTTTCACCGTTAAATTTTTGATGGTCACATTGTCTGCTGCAATGACAAACCCTGATCCGAAAGAGTTTGTTACAATCGTCCCATCCCGGCTTTGGCCTAAAATAATAAGTCCGGGAAGAGTGTCCGGCACATCTACTGATTCGGTATAAGTCCCATCAGGGATATTTATGGTATCTCCCGGAGAAGCGGCATTTATTTCATCCTGAATATTATATGCGCGGGCAACACCAATACTAAATACAAAAAAGAGTCCTAATAGCCCACAAAATATCTGCCGTCTGTCCATGGTGGGGCATTTTACTTTAATTATTCAAAGTTTGCAAGCTAATCTGGGAAAGAGTCGTAAGTATTTCCTTATTGGGTGTTTCAAACCCCGGCATCCAGTCTACCGGCTCAATGTAATTGATATCGCGGTGAAAATCCAGTTGTCCCCGAAAAAGCTTATCGTTGAATTCGCCTTCACCATAATATTCATGGGCGCGATTTAAGACCTCTTGTAAAGAATGCTGTTTGAAAACAAAGTATAAATCTACATAATCTTTCCACTTGGCCCGGCGGCCTAGGGCAAAAGCTTTCATGGCAGCAATTGATAAATCATCCGGCATACTAATAATATCTTCTAATTTTTCGTTGTGAATAACCGGATATTCATATTGATAAAATGTCATTTTTATCTGATCCGCCATAAGTGTAAGTTGGTTTGCTTCATCAATATGAATTTTGTCAATCTTGTGATTATTGCGGATTTTCCGCAAGATGGGTTGGGTTTCAAACGATTTAGTGGTAAATAAATCGAAATCAAGTGACCGGCGGTGTCCATACTGGAGAGCCAAAGCCGTGCCCCCAACCAGATAATAATCAGGCGAGAATCGTTTTAGAAGAGGAAGCATTGCAATTTGACTTTCGGTAAGAATGTTTTTATGCATAATGGTTAAAATAGTCCCGAAAATAATTACGGTAAATTGGCAGAAGATTATTTCTGGGCATTTTGTCCAGTTTTACAAAAGTTCGGGCCAGATTTTGTGTTCCCAATATTTCTTTTAATTTCAAAAACTCCTGCCAACTGCCATAGTTAAAAATTGCTTCTGCAATAGATTCAATTGGAAGCTCATCGTATGATTTGGTATGCCAGATAAGGGATGGGTTTTGACGAATCAGATTTCGGGCTGAATCAAGCTGTTGATTAGACATGCATAAATTATATCAAAACTTTCTCCAAAACATTACTCCCGATACCCCCAGTGTCAATAACCCTGCAACTATAAAGCCCCATTGATAATAAATATTTTTGTTTTGAGTGGATTTTGCCAAAACTTGCGAACTCGGAGTTGGAAATAAGATGGATGATTCAGTGGGTGAACTTGGAATGGCCAAAGGGACTGGGGTGGGCGTTGGACTCGGCTTCGGTGTAGGAGTGGGACTGGATTTTAATGTAGGCGTTGGCGTTGGTGTGGGAGTGGGAGTTGGTGTGGGAGAGGGCTTTGGAGTTGGGGTAGGGGTCGGAGTTGGAGTTGGGGTGGGAAGTGCGGCAATTAAAGCCACTGTCAAAGTATTTGAATCTCCCGATGAACTTTTGCTATTTCCCGAGAATCTTCTGAGTTTAAGCTCGTAATTTCCAGGGCCTTTGTATTCTGGGTCCTGTGTGGAGAATCGCATTTTTAACTGACCTGACCAACTACCAGAATCTGGCTGGAATGAATAAAAAGTGGACTGAATGTATTCAAGCTCTGGTTGAGAGACATAATCAACCCAAGTATCAACTTTGTTTAAAGTCTGACCGAAGTAGTTTTTTGCTGGCTCGCGAAGTGTGCCTTGTAAATAACATTTGCTCTCCGAGGAACAGCTACTTGTTGTGAGTCCTGATATTGAGGCGTTCAGAGATATTTCCAGATCTGAAACCAGTGGGTCGTAAATATTAAATTGTATTGCGGCTAAGGCAGGTATGGCAGCAAAAAGAAAAAGTAGTGCAACTAACCACCACTTCATTTGATTAAACATTTTTAATTTATGCTTTTTAATTCAACATTTTCTTTGTGATACTCGAATTTGATTATCCATTGATCAAAGAATCCGTCTTGACCCAAAATTCCATAAGCCAATTTTTCCATCTCATATGAAAATCCGATTTTAATATTTAATCCCACAGGTCTGAGAGAAGATTTTTTGTTGGGGAAGGGACAATTATCTTGGTCAACCGGAAACTTTCTATAACGAAAGTTCATTGCCATTTTTCTATAAAATATAAGCTCCGTAACTTTTTGGCGCACGTGTCAAAACAGGATGCTGTACACCGCTTTTTCGTGCCTTATCAAGTACGTTCCCCGCTTGGTTTCCTGAAACCACCACCTTCATAGAATTAGGGTCAAGGGCCAACCATTTATTAGAATATTTACCCAAACCCGATTGATCAAAAATCTTGATTTTCATATGTATATAATATCACATTTATTGCAAATGCAAATATAAAGACATTTTTCCATTTGAATGAAATATTCGAACATTGTTTCCAAAGGAATTTCCTTTATAAAAATACGCTACTCCATCGTCAATTGCTCTAATTGCTCTATCGTTAGTATCTACGATATCTAAGCCGTGATGAATGTTCCCAGTATAGACGTATGAATAAGGTGTATGGCCAAAACATTGGGTTATTCTTGGGTTGCTCATGGGCCAAGAGAACGATCCATTTCCAAACGCTTTATTGATACCAGATGTTTGTTTAACATCGTCACAAGACTGGTATTCAAAATAAACAACTTTTGACTGGAGCGCGTTGGCTGGAGAATCATATCTTGAAAAATACCAATCCGAATTTGTAAATAGTAGGTTAGACTCTTCTTCTCTGATGTTGTAGTAACCAAAATGAAGATGGGGACCAGTAGAAAAACCTGTGCTGCCCATAATTCCAACGACATCACCCCTTTTTACGACCTTTTTCTCACCTGTAAATCTTGAGGTTGCCAATGCTTCCAACTCTTGGCGAGCTTGCTTTAATTGCTTTTGATAAAGTGCCTCGTTGTTTTTAGTTTGTTTGAGAAGATTGTCGTACTCGGTTCTGATAGTGGCTAAGTTTTTCTTTTGGATATCCAACTTTTTTTTGGACTCTTCTATCAGAGTTTTTTGTTGGGCATAGTTGGTCTGGACTAGTTGGGTATCATACAAGAATTTCCTGTTGTTGGTCTGAACAATTTGTAAATATTTAATTTGAGATAACAAGGTGGAGACATTTCCGGATCCAAAAATAATTTGTAATGGATCAGACATCCCCTTTTTGTAGGTTTGAACGATTTGCTTTTCCAGAAGGGCCGAACGCTCCCTGAGTTTGTCCTCCAGTTGATTTATACGAATGGAAACTGATTTGATTTGTTCCTCAGTCTGTGTTATTTTCGATTGGGCTAATTTAATTTGGCTATCATAATAGGCAATTTGACCGGCTAAGGTTTGAACTTGGCTATGAGCTTTGTCACTTTCCTTTTGCCAACAATCAACCCATTCTTGAGTCACACCTAGATTATCGCAAGGTCCTGCATAAACCAGTGATAAAGTAACCAAGTAACCAAGTAACAAACTAACCAATAACTTTTTCATTGTTTCAAAAATCGCAATACCGCCAGCCATCCCCCGATTGCACCGATTACCACCCCTAAACCCATTGTTCCCCCCAAAACTTCAAACATGAATAAAATGGGAGGCGGTAAAATAGGAATTCCCGATAGCAAACTCAGCAAAAAACCCATAGAATATAAAATAATCAAATAGACCGTTCCCCAGGCAACCAGCGCCCCGAATATTCCGTAAAATATGCCCTCCCAGACAAAAGGAGCGGCAATATAGCCAAAAGTTGCGCCGACTAAGCGCATTAGACCAATCTCCTCTTTGCGACTGGCTAATTTCAAGCCGATAATTAATAAAATTACCAAGAAAGTAATCACAATATGTATTCCTACAGCCACCAAACCAATAAGTCTAATGGAATTGGTCCAGTGAGTAAGTGAAGAGACAACGTCTTCTTCAAAGCGGACATCCTCAATACCTGATTCTGTTTTGAGCATTTCTGAAATATTTTTCAGATCGCGGGGATTTGTTGCCGAGATTTCTAAGGAGGCCGGCAACATTCCCGAAGTTACCGCTTCCAAGAGTAAGGGGTCACTCTTGTTCAGATCGCGGTAGATATTGAAAGCATCTTCTTTTGAGATATATTTAACTGAAATCACCAGACCTGTTCCCAAAAGTTTGGATTTTAAAGTTTCGATTTGTAATGGGGTCGGGACCAGGTCACTCTTGAAAAAAGCGTTTAGCTGTGGGCGGGATTCAAAATATTTGAGAATCTCTTGGCCTCCTGCACTGACCACAAAAAATGCACAAGCCAAAAACAAAGTGACCGCCATAATCGAAATAGCCGCCATCGCCTGATATGGCGACCTGCGCATCCGGGCCAGAGCGGTAGTAATGGGATTATTATTCATATTTACCTTTTTGGGTATCTTTAACTAATTTACCACTTTCCAGAGTAATTACCCGCAGAGAACTGTGATCTACAAGACCGGCATTATGAGTGGCCATGATTACCGTGGTTTTCAATTCTTCGTGAATCTGCCGCAGGAGCTTGAGAATAGATTTGGCTGTCGCCGGATCCAGATTGCCGGTGGGTTCGTCGGCCAAAATTAATTTGGGTTGAGCAACAATCGCCCGGGCAATGGCTACCCGTTGAGTCTCGCCACCGGATAATTGTGCCGGAAACAATTCCCGCTTATCCGAAAGTCCCACGGTTTCCAAAGCGGCCTTTACTGCACTATCCGTGTCTACCGTCTTTATATTTCTCAGTTGTAAAGGTAAAGCTACATTTTCCTGGACATTGCGGTCCGTCAACAATTTAAAATCCTGAAATACCACTCCGATATTGCGTCTGTATAATGCAAGCTTACTGTTTGGAATCTTAGTAACGTCGGTCTCGTCTATTATCAGTGTTCCCGAGTCAATTGCTAAATCCCGGAGTAATAGCCTGATCAATGTCGTCTTGCCGGATCCTGATCTGCCAATCAAAAAGACAAACTCCCCTGAAGCTATATCAAAGCTGGTATTATCTATAGCTAATACCGATCCGAATTTTTTTGTCAGCCCTTGGGCAGTTATCATTCTCCTATTCTACTATCTTTACCCGCCCTATGTCCATAAACCAGGAAACTTTAGCTACACTTTGTGTTTCTCCCCAGACTTCCACCTTTTTTCCATCGAACTGGTCTAGGTCAACGACAGACGATACCATATATATAGTCTGACTGGGACCTCCGTCGCGAACCAATTTATGTGTTCCGACACCATTGGTACCGTTCTTTTCTATTACTCCTGTGGCCGTATCTCTAAATGTTTTGGTATCCAGTGACCCTACTTCCAAGTCACTATTGACCATAGTCTTATTTGTGGACACTACTCCGGCTACGCGACCGTCGGATTTAGACAATAAATATCCTGTCCCCGCCCCAACCCCTACAATCCCGAGTGTCGACAAAAGCAACAACACTTTATACTTCATACTGCAAGTATATCACACCGCATTTCTGCTTGGATAAATTCATCTATTTTTCCGTCCAGAACATCTTCTGCCTGTGAGGTCTCAACCCCGGTCCTCACATCTTTTATTAATTTGTATGGATGCAAAACATAAGATCTGACTTGGTGTCCCCAGGAGGCAGCTGTTCTTTCTCCTTTGAGCCTTTGTGCCTCTGCGCCTTTTTCTTCTTGTTGTCTTTGCCAAAGCTTAGCCTTGAGCATTCCCAGGGCAATTTTCCGGTTTTGCTCCTGGGATCTCTGGGTCTGACACTCGACTATAATTCCAGTTGGAATATGTTTAAGTCTGACTGCCGTCGAAACCTTGTTGACATTTTGCCCACCATGACCACCAGACCTAAAAGCATCAAACTCTAAATCTTGGGGGTTTACAATAATTTCGATATCATCAGCCAATTCTGGCATTACTTCCACTCCCGCAAACGATGTTTGGCGTAAATTATCAGCATTAAACGGTGACTGACGGACTAATCTGTGTGTCCCCATTTCACCTTTGAGATAGCCATAGGCATAGCGCCCGGTAACCAGAATCGAAATAGACTTTAATCCCGCTTCATCTCCCAATGTCTCGTCTAATATTTCGGTGCTCCAGCCCTGAAATTCACAATAGCGCTTGTACATCCGAAACAGCATGGCTGTCCAATCCATGGCTTCCACTCCGCCTTGACCGGCATAAATATTAAAAATAGCATTATGGGCATCATATTTGCCATTCAAAAAAATTGCAAATTCACTTTTTTCCAGAAGTTTGGTCAATCTTCTAATGTCTGCCTCTTCTACCACTTCGGGCATGGATAGACAATCTTCTATTTGAAGTTTAAGTGATTCAAATTGGCTTTTCTCGTTTTGCATTGCTGCCAATTGTTTCATAATACTTTGGGCTTCTTGGGTATCATTCCAAAAACCTTCCTGCATCGTTTTGGCCTCCAGCTCGCGGATTATCCGGTCGCGGTTTTCCACACCCAACTTTTCCTCTATTTTTTGTAATCTGAGTCTCAACTCTTCCATGTGGTCATTATACTAATTTGCCGATGGTGATGCACAAACTACCGAGCGAATTTGTTCCAGTTGTTCTGTAGGCAATTTTTGCAAGACATCTGTAATTGCACCCAAACTTTCATTGGTGACTTTGAGTCCCAAGACAACGGGGGAATCTTTGGTCTGGTTGGTGACCAAATTATCCAAAGTCTCGCCTACCTTGGACAACAATACTTTGGTGTCAATATTTTTGATTATATCTTGGTATTTCTCGGGCTTGGCTAAGCTTTCAATCTGGCTTTGTGCACTCAAAACTACTTCCTTGGGTGATTGCTCCGTCTTTATCGCCACATACCCTACAATCCCGCCTATGACGGCTGTCACTAATATCAACTTAATCAAAAACCCAAACATACTATTAGTATACTACTTATTATCCAAACTTTTCCATAGGTACCACATTTATTGAGACTTTCGTAAAATCGTTTGTAATTATCATACTCGATTGAACAATTCTATTGAAAAAGGTTAGTTTTGATCAAACTTTTGCACTTTTGTTTTTCAGATACTCTTCGATAATTTTTACGTGTTCTACATCTTTGGCTCGGCCAAATATTTTTTTCCATTGCAAAACTTTTTCCAAACTTACAAACTTTATGCCATCAATTATTTCGGCTGTATCTACAAGTTCTTCTGGTGTCCAACCACACCAATCCCAATCGTTAAAAATCTCAATTTCTCCACCAAAAAGAGTAATCACCGGGGTTTTACCTATTTCTGTTAATTCTATTTTTCCAAGTTTTTTGGCCATTTCCCAAGCTTCTCGGCAAGCTATGATGTCTAAATCATGGCCCAAATCCTTTAACCCATGCGCATACATTGGGCCGCTACCAAATACAGCAAAGTCATTGGTTGACAAATCCAATGAACGAAGTTTCTGAATTATAGAATGATCAAGCATGTATATGATTTTACTCTTTATTATCTAAACTTTTCCACAAATACCAACAAGCCACGGTGCGGTAGGGCTTCCAAGGCAAGGCAATTTTTTGCATTTTAGCTTGCAGAGACTTATGTTTGCGGTTTAGTCCATAATGCTTGACAAAAGCATTTTGTATACCCACATCATCCAATGGCAAAATATCCGGGCGCTGGAGAGCAAACATGAGTTTCATTTCTGCCGTCCAACGGCCAATCCCTTTGACTTGGATTAAATGATCAATTACTTCGTCGTCCGTCATTTTACTTAGTTTATTTAATTGAAGAGTTCCGTCAAGATGTTTTTGGGATAAATCATGCAGAGATTTGGCCTTAGCCCAACTCATTCCACAATTTCGTAATGTCAAATCTTCAATATCCAATATCAAATCGGGGGTAAACTTTTGTTTGGGAAAAAGTTTCAGAAAGCGTTTGTAAATGGTATCCGCGGCTTTTCCTGACAGTTGCTGTTCTATGATTGAATAAACTATAGAATCAAATAAATTATCCGTAGGTTGGTAATTTAAAACACCATATTTGAATATAATTTCAGACAAAATTGGGTCTTTTTTCAGATAACTAATGGCTTTATTAAGATTGCGCATAAATTCTAGTCAACATTTGTTTGGCCCTATAAAGTTTACCTTCTAGAGAACGCTGGGAAAGGCGTAATTTAATGCAGATTTGTTTTAATGACACTTCCTCGTAATAACGCAGTTGTAAAAGCCGTCGATAATTAGCCGGCAATAAATCCAGACATTTATTTACTTTAGTTTTCAACTCATTCAAAACCAGCTTTTCTTCAATTGAGATTTGAGGATCAATAATTCTATTCAGTTTTTCGATAGATGGAACCACAACTTTGGAATCATGGCGGACTTGATCACGGTAATAATCAGAGAGTTTATTGAGAGCAATTTTGCAGACCCAGGTAAAATATGTGCTTTTGTGCCCAAAAGTCCGGTATGACTTGAGAGCCGCCACCCATGTTTCTTGCAACACCTCCCTTGCAACTTCAGAATTATGACTGCGTTTCAACAAAAACCTCAATACTTTTTCGGAAACGTGGGTTTTATCTTCCATGTCCGTCTAATTATACATGTCAGCCAAAATAGAAAACCAACGAAGTGTATTTTGGTATCCGGGATGTAATGATCGCTGGTGGGTACCTGCCGACTGGATAACCTATAGATTTGAATCTTTTCTGGCTCTGATTCAAGGATTTCTTAGTCAGTCTCGTTCTTGATATTATATTAATGTATATTGTATTATTACAATATACACATATGACACCTGTCTCTAGATACAAGTTGGATCCTGATAACGAAGCTAAGGTTTTGGAAGTATTCTTGTCAGAATTGTCCAGAATCACCAACAACATCGAATTGAAGTCATTAATTTCGTTATTGCTATCGGAATCGGAGAAAATAATGCTTGCCAAACGAATGGCGGCGTATGTAATGATCGAACAGAATATCGCTGATTCTCATATCTCTCAATCTTTACACCTGACTCGAATTACCGTCGCCAGATTGCGCTTAAATTATTGGTTGCAAAAAGAAAGGGGAGACCCGGTCGTAAAAATTATTCAAAACCCCAAACTTTCGGAAATACTCAAACCCCTGTTTACTAAATTTCTCAAATACGCCATTCCTGCATCAATCGGAATAATTCCCGGCCGTCCACGTGTATATTAGACTATTGGATCAATTTGAAGTAAAATACGCTATATTTATGCCAACAGATATCAGAAACATAGCCATTATTGCCCATGTGGATCACGGGAAAACCACGCTTGTCGACGGGATGCTCAAGCAGACCCATACTTTCCGTGACAATGAGGCTGAGATGAGCCAAACTACCATCATGGACAGTAACGCCCAGGAACGCGAACGTGGAATTACCATATTGGCCAAAAATACCGCTGTCTATTATAAGGATGTCAAAATAAATATTATCGATACTCCCGGTCACGTGGATTTTGGTGGAGAAGTAGAGCGGGTTCTGGGTATGGCTGATGCAGCTCTCTTGGTCGTCGATGCCGCTGAAGGACCACTGCCTCAAACTAAATTTGTCCTGAAAAAAGCCCTAGGCCTAGGATTAAAAATTATCTTGGTTATCAATAAAATAGACAAACGGGATGCTAGGCCGGAAGAAGTCCTACACGAAACAGAAGAGCTGTTTATCAAATTGGCAACTCACGACGACCATCTGAGCTTTCCTGTAATTTATACCGTAGGCCGTGACGGTAAAGCCGGACTAACTCCCGGCGATTGTCTCCTATCTCCTGATTTGTCCCCTCTTTTTGATCTGATATTACGGGAGGTTCCGAATGCAGTAATTTTAGACGATGCTCCACTTAAATTACAAATTGCCAACTTAGATTATGATCCTCACTTGGGTAAAATCGGAATCGGCCGTATTCGCCAGGGCCAAATCAAAGCCGGGCAGACGGTATCACTTCTCGATCCTACCCAAAAATATGGTACTTATAAAATAGAAAAACTTTTTACGAATATCGGCGTAAAACGGGATGAAGTCTTGGAAGCGCCGTGTGGCGATATTGTGTCAATTGCCGGTATCGAAGATTTGCAGATCGGTCTGACTGTCGGAAATTCACAGGCAGATATTGGTGACGCTCTCCCCATGATAAATATCGAAGAACCGACACTCAAGGTAACCATCGGAGCTAATACTTCACCTCTGGCTGGTCGTGACGGTAAGCTTGTAACCAGTAGGCAGGTGGGTGAAAGATTACTCCGGGAAAAACAAATTAATCTTGGACTACGGATTTATCCCGCCGATGGTGGTGCCTATTCGGTGGTCGGCCGGGGGGAACTGCATTTGGCGGTACTGATGGAAAATATGCGTCGTGAGGGCTATGAAATCCAAGTCTCCAAGCCGGAAGTGATTATCAAAGATAACCAAGAACCATTTGAAGAAGTGACCATTGATGTCCCAGATGAATATTTAGGGGCGGTCACGACAGAAATGGGTAGACGCCGCGCGACCATGCTAGACATGGAAGCCGATGGTCGGGGTAGTACCAGATTAATATTTGAAATTTCCCAAAGAAATATGATGGGAACACGGAATATTTTGTTGACAAATTCCAAAGGGACCGTTTTGTTTAATACCATGTCTTTAGGATTTAGACCAATGGGGTCAACTCTTGAACAACTCCGAAATGGGGTTTTAGTCTCAAACGATGAAGGCAAGGCGATGGCATATTCATTAGAAAATGCCCAAAATAGAGGGGTTTTGTTTATTACTCCGGGAATGGATGTCTATGAAGGTATGATTGTGGGCCTTAATTCCCGTGATCAGGATATGGATCTCAATGTCACCAAGGGGCAGGCAAAGACCAATGTCAGAAGTGCCAACAAAGATATGAAAATTGCTCTGACCGCTCCGGTTATTATGAGTATTGAGCAAGCTCTAGATTTTATTGAGGACGATGAGCTGATTGAGATTACTCCCCACAATCTACGTCTGCGGAAAAAATTTCTTTCCAAGCTCGACCGCACCAAGGCCTCAAGAAAACAAAGTTAAACAACTGTGTAAACTACTCCACGGGTTGATCCCAACTTCTTTGCCAGACCAACCTTTTGCAAATGCTGGATATCTCGGTGCAGTGAGAGTGATGGCAAACTCATAAAACGCCTGTGCAAAAAATCAAAAGTGCATTCCGGGTGGTCTTTTATGACTTCAAGAAGTTCCCGTCTACGGGGCAAGAGATTAGACGAATTTGTCACTTCCTCAGGATTTTTTATATCCTCTAGTGTTTTATTTGCCTGGGCTATCAACGATTCGAGAAAAAATTCAATAAACTCTGTGCAATTACTACTGGGTTCCAAAGCCGAATAATACCAACTTCTGTGCTCATTTATATATTTCTCAACCGGAATTAGTCCGCTAAAGCCATAATTCATTTTACTACATAAATATGTCGAGATTAGACGTCCGGTCCGACCGTTCCCATCAGCAAAGGGGTGTATTTTTTCAAAAATAAAATGCGCAACTGCCGCAATTACACAAGGATGTCCATTAAGTCCGTCTATGTAGGCTGTGTATTCTTGCATTAAATCAGGCAATAATATATGTAGGGGAGCATGCATAACCTCCATTCCAGCTTGGTTAAATACTCCCCACTCCTCTACACGATATTTCCCTGCAGAGCCGGAAATTCCATTCATGACCTTTGAGTGTAATTCTTTGATTATGTCTGGCGTTAAACTGTTGAGTTTTTGTTGTGAATAAATCCATTGATATGCTCTTTCTAAATTTTTACCTTCTTTCCGTGGCTCTTGGATAGTTGAAGGAATATTTTCGATTTGGGCTGAAGATACAGCACTATTTAGAAAAGATTTATCACGGATTATTTTAATTGTTGCAGTAGGAAGAGGTAATTTATCAAAAACCTTCCTCAAAACTTCAACTTCTTCTATTTTATTTATGATAGATGGTGAAATTGTCCATTTGAACTGATCCATGGTCATAATATAGTTATATCAAATATGATAATAAATGACAATAAGAGATAATATGTGATAAGAAGTAAGAAGATTTATTTATTTTCCAGAAAGATATTGTTTTTGTAGTCAGAATAGCGCCACCAGGTGGGCACAAAGACTAAGAATACTGTTGTAGGGTCATTTTTATATTGTTCGGCTGTAGGGTTCTTGGCATAATGGATTTTGTAGATATCTTCGAGATTTGAAGCTAACTGCACTTCTCCGTCCATCTGCAATGTTTGCATGGTGTCTTCACTAAAACCCACGACAACTGAAGCCTTGGTCGGAAGTTTTTTGCATTTGATACTGGTACTTTCGGTCTGGATATAAATAGTTACAGGATCAACTTGATGCGAAAAATGCATAGTTGCTCCATGGCAGTTCCCGTCCAGCAAGCACACCGCCAGCACACAAACTCTTTCTCTTTTTAATAAATCTATTGCTCTTTGATCCATATCAAATGGTTTTTAAACTAATTCCTCCATCTATTATAACTACTTCCCCAGTCATTGCATCATTTTGTATGACAGCAACAGCCATTTGAGCAATTTCTAACGGCTCAATCATTCTCTCTATTAATTGCTCTTTTCCGCTTTCTTTAAAACCCTCTTCGCTGGTATCTTTCCAAAGAGGGGTTCTGACATAACCGGGAGCGATTGCGTTTACTAAAATCTTTGGAGCTAAATTCTTTGCTAGTGTCTGAGTAAAGTGACTAACAGCTGCCTTTGCAGCTCCATAGGCCGGTAGACCTTTCCAACAAGCTTTACCGTCTGCGTAGACTGAGGAGATATTAAGAATTTTCCCTCCATTTTTCATCAATTTAACTGCTTTATCTGCACAATAAACTGTCGCAAATAAATTTACCTGAAAGATTTCCCGCCAAACTTCTGTATCAAAAAAATCTCTTGGTCTATTTGCTCCAGCATTATTAACCAGAATATTCAATTCTCCAAATTCTTTTTTTACAAAATCAAATAAACCCTCTATTTCCTTCTCATTACATAAATCAACTTTATATTTATTTCCATTCTTTCCGAGTAATCTAAGTGTTTCTTTAGCTCCTTCTTCACTGAAATTGTATGTAAAGACAACTTTGCACCCTTGTTGCGCAAGTGCTACCGAAATTGCTCGACCGATTCCACTACTCCCCCCAGTCACTACGGCAATTTTATTTTTTAAATTCATGATTCGTCTTTATTTTACTGATAATGGTTATTAATATCAATTATTTCTATCGATTCATCTGAATTGTAGGTAAAGATAACTCTATATTTTCTGTCAATTCTGAATGAATATATATCAATGTGCCCTATTTTCATTTTCTCAGTATTAAGCGATGGGTAAGTAGAATCGACAAGAAAATGATTTAGTTGTTTCTCAAACTTTCTACTCAAACCATGTCGAACTAAATACTTTTGCAAATTTTTCCGTAAAGGATTAGCTCGCATAATAAGAGGATTCAGAGAAACCTTTTATCACGCTTTTTATAAACTTTTCATTATATTTTCCGCTTTCTCTTAATCCATTTTCAATTTGATTTAACGGGACTTTGACAAAAGGCTTAAATTCAATTTGCTTTGTAAAATATTTTCGCAGCAATCCACGAAAAAACTCAGAGCGGGTAGCTCCTTGGGCTTTCACCTCGGAGTTAATCTGAGTGATAAATTGAGTTGGTAGAGAAATTGTTAATGTAGCCATAACAATATTTAACAATATTTGTTATTATTTGTCAACAACCGATTTATAATACTTTTTTCCTTTTAATTCTTCTGGTAATAAATCCAGATCATTATACATGGTGTAATCTTTGCCGTAATTTAGATCTTTCATTAATTTTGTTGGGGCGTTTCTGAGTTTGAGAGGAATTGGCAAGTTGCCTAACTGTTTGACATCGGAAAGAGCCTTCATATAGGCATCATAGGCTGAGCGGTCTTTGGGAGCTTTCGCAAGATAGACCACCCCGGCTGCCAAATTTTCCTGACATTCTGGGTAACCAATAAATTGGCAGGCTTGAAAGACTGAGTTGGCTACTACCAAAGCAGTAGGTGATGCCACGTCTTCCGAAGCAAAGACTACCATCCGCCTGGCAATAAACAGCGAATCTTCGCCAGAGTCCACCATGCGGGCCAAATAATATAACGCTGCATCGACATTACTCCCCCGCATGCTTTTGATAAAAGCGGAAATAATATTGAAATGTTCCTCGCCCACTTTGTCATAACGAAGATGTTTAGATTGGAGAGTGTTTTTGAGATTGTCTACCGTTACCGCTTTGTATAAAGCAAGTGTGTTGTCAATTATAGTCAGGGCTTGCCTAGCGTCACCGTTGGCCATATTGACCAGCCAGTCGACAACCGAGTCGTTGGAAGTTACTTTTTTGACTATCTGCCGCATTTCATCAGGTGATAATTCATTAAGAACAAACACCCGCAGTCTTGAGAGCAGGGGTGAAATAATCTCAAAGCTGGGGTTCTCGGTCGTAGCACCGATTAGTGTAATTGTTCCGTTTTCAACATACGGTAACAAAAAATCTTGCTGGGCTTTGTTAAAGCGGTGAATTTCGTCTACAAATAGCACCGATCCTGGATTCTTGACTGCTTTTCTCATTTCATCCTTACCAGCGGAAACGGCTGACATCTCTACCATTGGCGCGTCCAAGGCCTTGGCATATATCCGGGCAATTGTAGTCTTGCCAACACCCGGTGGTCCCCACAAGACAAATGAAAATCTTTGTTTGTTTTCAATTGCAATCCGCAGGGGTTTTTCTGTTCCCACCAAATGTTCCTGTCCCACAAATTCGTCCAAATTCTTAGGTCTCATTTTCGCCGCTAGCGGCTCGGTCATTTTGCTTCTTTCTCACATAAATAATTCATCTGATTATTCTTAAATTCATAATACAAAGATTTGTTGGTACCAGTGACATTGGTCATGACCAGCCGGCTATCAACTCTGAAATCCAAATCTTTTGATGTTTGTAATCCATAAAATATTGTTTTGCCATCAGTGTCCAATATGGCGTGTTTCTGGCAACCAAGTCCACATTGGTGTGTGATCAAGACATACCTGCCTGCAATATTGACAGCAGATCCGGCAGCTGCCAACAATTCCACTTCCATTTCTTCTTTGGCCATTTTGTTGCTATCCAAATCAACCGTAACTAATTTTCCACCGCTATTATTTTCTGAATAGTTTCCAAATTGAGGCGAAGTATTACAAATCTCTCCTTTGCTTGGCTGTGGCCACCTAGACCTGAAACTCCCAATCCAAATAATTCCAATTATTGCTAAAGCTAGCGCAATCCATTTAAACATACCCCTATTTTACACTATTATTTACTCCCTAAAATTATCTCCACATCAAATTCACTATCTCCTGTGACTGTGCCTGAATCTTGTGACAAAGTATAATCTGACAAGTCTTTTTTAATATCCGCTACAAATCCGGATTTCGCTTTTTTGATTGCAACCTCGGTCTCGGTATAATCTTTGGAGTCTGCATTACCCACCGTAACCTCGGGATATCCCAAGGCCTCCAGTTTATCCTTGGCTTTGCCCGCCAATCCTGCAACTCCAGAGCCATTTAGTACCTGAATCTTGAAATCTTTCCGATCAAAGACCGGAACTGGTGTGGCTATTGCTACCGGTGACGGAGTTGGTGTCACTATCTCCTCCTTTGGTTTATTTGATTTATATATCAAAAATAATAATACGACTCCGTAGAGAGCCGATATTATCACTGTCACCCACAGCCATCTGCGGGGAAAATATTCCGGTTCCGGTTGTGGCTCCACTAACGGTTTGACCAATCCCTCCGGCAGACTTTGTTCTTCCATACTTATATTCTATCAGAAACAAGCAACTTAATTGGGAAAATGACAGCGTTTATATTTTTTGCCAGAGTTACACCAGCAGGGGTCGTTTCGCCCCAGGGATTTGTGAGTATTTTGGACACCGGTTTTTTGCAGTCCTTGCATGGCTGATAAAAAGTCTGTGGACTTTTTAGGAGCTAGTGGTTTTTGGACAACTTGTTGCTGGGGATTATTCATCTGAATACGGAACAGGCGACGGGCAAATTCAGAATTGATTTGAGCCAGCAGTCTCTCAAACATGGTAAAGGCTTCGCCTTTGTATTCCACCAGAGGATCACGCTGGCCATA
>ERZ1292629.2024-Hain-H43-01um-R1-2024-length-18193-cov-7_pt1 | contig 18193 bp, 16 predicted proteins | sample MGYA00564399_ERZ1292629 | MGnify/ENA primary metagenome ERZ1292629 (study PRJEB36523, sample SAMEA6512636) | groundwater metagenome | collected 2019-01-08 | study: AquaDiva: Metagenomics assemblies of 32 groundwater samples | reverse complement strand
AGCGTTTTAGAAAAAAGATGAATGACTTGCCAGTAGATGTAGACTTATTGATAAACGGGCTAGTTTCAAGAACTACTGATGCAACATGGAGCTTTGAGAATATAGACAAAAATTCTCAAAAAAGAAAATTAGATGATTTAGAATTTTTAACTCCCGACAGAGAATTGTTATTATCTATGAAAATACATAGTGGAAGACTTTCTGATGTAAGAGACATTATAGTATTGATGCCCTGCGATAAAGATAAATTAAAAGAATTTTTATTAAGAGGAAATTTAAACAATTTAAAAGCATCAATAAAAAAACAGGCTTCATTCATTGAAAAGCCACAATTTGATGATAGTTTTAAAGGAATATTTGGTATTCAAGCTTATAATCCAAAAGAGATAGAATCCGCTAAAAAATTATTTACTGACTTATTAAAAGAAATTAAATAAAAATAGATTTTTAGAAAGTATATCCTTTTTGATATACTTTTGTGTAAACGAGCGTAATAAAAACCTACTGCTTTGTTACATGGACATATGGTCCTGGAAGGAATCGAACCTTCGCTCTTTCCGTGTAAAGGAAATGTTCTGCCATTAGACTACAGGACCTTACATAAAATAACAAAAATTAAGTATTTAAAAATTTACTTCTTTGAAAATTTCGAAATTTAATTTGAAAATATTACTGAAGATGCTCCTCGCTAATCGCTCTACTCGCGACTTCGCACGAGTTATTAATATTTTATTTTCTCTCTACCCCGAAGTCGCTCGGAATTTATATTATTTAATTAATAGAAAATCTGCGAGTGTCAACGAGTAGTATTATTTTTTAAATGAGTTGTTTGATTAATATTTTTTATTGTTATCATCAATATCTAAAACATCATCAAATTCCCAAATTTTAAAAACCTATTTTACATTGATTAATCATGGACATAAAAAAATTAATGGAAGATAATGAGAAGCTTGTGAATGAATTTGGTGCAGAACCAATTTCCGAAATTAAAGAACTGCCAGATTTTTATACTTTTAGCAAGGGAATTATTTTTTCCCACAGGGATTTTGACAAATTTTTAATTGCTTTAAAAAAAGGAGAGAGGTGTGCGATTTTGTCAGGACTCAACGCGTCAGGAACAATTCATCTCGGACACAAGCCGGTTTTTGACACGAATTTATTTTTTCAAAAGCATTACAATCTTCCGGTTTATATTCCAATTTCCGACGACGAAAGTTATGTTTCAGGGAAAGTTGAGAGCCAGGAAAAAGCTTTGGAAAATTCAATCAAGCTCGCCAAAGAACTTATTGCTTATGGATTTGACCCTAAAAAAACTTATTTTATAATTGACCAAGTTTATACAAATATTTACAATTTGGCAATCAAGCTTTCAAGAAAATTAACCTTGTCTGAAATTAAAGCGACTTATGGATATAAAAATGAAGATAATCCAGGATTGTATTTTTATCCGGCTGTTCAGTCAGCGCATATTCTTTTTCCTCAAGTTAAATATGAAATAAAAAATGTTTTAGTTCCAATCGGACCTGATGAAGACGCGCACATTAGAATTTCAAGAGATTTGGCGAGAAGATTTAATTATCATTTGCCGTCGGTAATCCACTCCTCTTTTTTTCCTGGAATTGACGGCGAGAAAATGTCAAAATCAAAAAACAATGCGATTTATTTTAATGACGACGAGAAAACCATAAGAAAAAAAGTTAACAACGCGTTTTCAGGAGGAGCAGACACAGCTGAAGAACAAAGAAAGCACGGCGGAAATCCTGATAAAGATGTTGCTATTTTTTATCTAACTAAATTATTTTTGAATGAAAAAGAAAGCAACAAACTTGTTAATGATTACAGAACAGGAAAAATTTTGAGTAGAGAAGTTAAAAAAATGCTGGCTGATAAAATAGTTGAATTTACAAAAAATTTTCAGGAAAAACTTAAGAAGATTTCTATGAAAGATGTGGAGAAAAGTGTGTTGAGGAATGAATGAGAGAATTGCACTCACTTTGTTCGTGATATAGGTATTGAAGTAATGCAAAAACATCGTCGATAAATGATAAAAATATTTTTTTATTACTTAGAAATATTAATTCACGAATTTACGAGTGCAAAATAATCTAACTTCGCAAATATTTATATATTTCTTTAGTATCAAATGGAAATGGCGTATATAAGATGGGGTGAGAAGCTGCCTTCGGGAAATAAAAGCAGAGTTTATGTTTTTGGTTGTTCTAATGAATTGATAAATATGAATAATGGAAATTTTGTTTTGTATAAAGATATTAGAGAATTGTTTAAAACAAAAAGTGATTTGGAAATCAAAAGAGAGGTGGGACAAAAATTAGATATAAAAAATGAAGAACTAGAAGTTATTTGTAAAGGATTATTTTTTGAGAGGGATAATAGCGAATGGAATGAACCATTTGAATTTGAATCAAAAGTTAATTAATGTTGCTCGCTTTAACTCGCGACTTCGCACGAGCAATGGATAAATTAAATACCCTCTACCACGAAGTCGTTCGGCTCGAGATTGATATGGAGATGAAGTAGTGTGAGAATATTTTTTATCGACTTACTTTAAATTACCAACCAGAAATCTACCGAAGGCGATTTTTATTTTTCCCGCTCTTCACCCCCTCTTCAAAAAGTCCATAAAGTTTTTTTCTCGAATTCAACAAATTGATTGTAAAAATTAAATAATTTTATAATCTAATATTTATATTACTTTTTTAATTTTTTTCCGATTTTTATTCCGCCTTTCCCAATTTCAAAAGAATAAGTATCTGTGGAATGTTTTGTTCCTCTCATTTTTAATATTTCTATGGTTCGTTGTCTTTTTCCTTTTATTTTTTCGAAATTAAGAAGGATTAATCCGTCTGCCTGAGCTTCTGCTATTGAACTTTCTTCTTCTTTAAGATTATCTCCTTGATATGTTAAAAAAGTTGTGCAGTTCCATTTTCTTATAATGTCAAAAAGAGAACTTATATTTTGCCTTTTAACATCGCTTTCCTTAAAAAGCATAGAAAAACTGTTAAGGCTGTCAATAACCATTCTTTTTATATTTTTTTTTATAATAATGCTTTCTACTGAACCTCCACCTTCATCAAGCATCATTTTTATTTTTTCAGGAGAGTATTCCAAAAAAGTGAATTTTCCTGTCTTCTCCATTTTATTTAAATCCCAATTTATTTTTAACATATTGCTATAAAATTCTTCTTTTTCTTCTTCAAAAGTTATATACAGCATATTTTCTCCTTTTTTCATTCCTTCAATTAAAAACTGCATAGCAAAAATAGTTTTTCCGCTTCCTCCTCCTCCGACGATAAGATTTACAGAACCTAATTCAACCCCGCCCTGAACTAATTTATCAAATTTATTAATTCCGATTTTTTCACGACGGATTTTATTTTTTGGGTTTGAATTAATTATTCCCGTTAATTTTTTTTTATTTTTTACAATAATTTTTTTTATATGTTTTATTTTTTTATGTTTTTTATATTTACTCTTTTTTTTCATCTTGAACACTTCCTGTGTTTGAGAAGCAGAAAATTTCCTATTTTCTGCATATTATGATTATATTTAAAAAAATGCTTATGCATTTTCTAACTCATTCAAATCTTACGATTTGAAGATTTAAAAACCTTTTAAATATTCCTAAATCATAGAAAACATTCCAGAAAGGAATTTCAGCAATATAATTCTGAATAAGAAAAAAATAGTCAGGCTAAATAAAAATATTGGAATAAAATATCTTAATCCCTGCTTTGATTCTCCTTTGTTTACTAAGCCGATTACCAAAGAAGATATGAAATCTGTGATAAATAAAAAAACTATTGAAAAATAAATTATGAATTGCTTGCTTAATCCGATATTGTTAAATGTAAGGGGCAAATCCATTCTTGTAGTTGAAATGTCGGGTATTGTAGACGACAAATTAATTATTATTTCAATAAGAACAGAGCTAAGTGAAAACAGCGTCGGTGCTCCTATGGCAATTGCGAATACAATAAATATAACATACATTAAAATACTTGATGAGGATTTTTTTTCCAGAAATTCTTTTTCCCTCATATTCTGGGAAGTCTGCTCAAGCAAATCAGAGATATTTCCTCCTGCACGAATTCCCGAAGAAATTAAAGATATAATTTTATTTATTTTTTCAGAGTCAATTCTTTCACTCATATTTTTTAAAGCTGAAACAACATCTTTTCCTGTTGCGATGTCTCTTCCCATCATTAATATTTCCTCATCGAGCGGAGAGAACTCTGGACGGGCAGAAAGCAAAAAAGCCCGGTCTATAGTTATTCCTGATCTTAGATTACTTGCTGTAAGGGATATAACGTCGGGGAAAACAGCCTCCATCTTTTTAATCCTTGAAGAAGCTTTCAGGCTTATTTTCATATAAAAAAAGAAAAGAAGTCCGAAAAAAACAAGAATCGAATATAATAAACTAATTTTTAAAAAATAAAATGCTGCCAAAGAAATTATAGAAATCAATATAGTGATAAAAAATCTTTTATTGTGATATTCTTCAGGCCTTCTTTTTAATCCGGAATTTTCTATATTTTTCAGGTATTTTTCCCTTAATGCCCTTGGATATATATTCAGAAAGTTCATATTAAAGTCGGCCTTCTAAATTTAATTATTCCAAGAAACATAATTTGTATAAATGTAATAAAAATCAGAATTATTATAAAAATACCTTTAACCATATTTCCCTGAATATTAAGCATAGATGAAGTTATTACTAAAAAAGTCATTCCTAATGCAGGGAGAATTACTGCAATTATCATATAAAACATAATCATTGGATTTAATCTGCTTCCATAATCCTGAATTTGTATTGCCTGTTCTTTTCCAAGATTTTTTATTTCTTCATTTATGACGATTGACATATCACTTCCAGCCCTCATTCCATTACTTATCTGCCACAGAACCCTTTTGAAATAATTGGAAGGAACTATTTTTATGTTATCTTCTATTGCCTGTAACTGAGACATGCCGGAATTTATTGCCATTGTTATTTTCTTAAACTCCTGGCTCACTTCTCCATAATCTGATTCTGAAATATTCATCATAATTTTAAATAATGGAATTCCAGAATTTAACTGAACAAGTATATCCTGCAAAGAAGACACCAGATTTTTTTCTATGTCCCTTGATTTATTCAATGCATATAATCTAGGATAATTTATCTGGACAAAAAAAATAAAAACAGTTAATATAAAAGAGATTCCTATTCCATAATAAAAAAAATATTCCATTGTTGTTTTTAGAAAATAACCTGTAATTACAAATCCTGAAGTCAGCAAAACAGACAATATCAAAAAATTCAGAAAAAAATTCCTGTAACAAATAGAAAAATACTGGGGACCGTCAATTTTCTCTCCGGAATTTTTTAAAGAGTCATTTATGCCTCCCCCTTTTTTTCTTACAAACCTTAAAAAATATTTGCTCCTTCTCTTCGATATTTCAGTGCTTGAGAAAGTAAAAGGTATTTTAAATTTCATTTATTTTCTTTTTTAGTTTTTTAATTATCTCGAAATTCTTTGGGAAACCGCATCCCTTAAAGTATGGAGAATTTCTAACTCCTAAACCAAAAAAATCCTGATGGATTTTAGGGCCCAGAAAATCTACTGATTTTCGCGGAAACGAACGCAGGACGCATCGTTTTTTGATTTTCTCTATTCTTTTTTTGGCAACTCTTCTTTTTTAATCAGACGGGAGATTTCATTTTTTCTTATTATGGATTTTAACATCTCCTTATCATTGTAATATATATTCATAACATTTCCTATTGAATTAAGATTTCTTATCTTGTTCTTTAGCATCCAGTTCAGGATTGATTTTTTCTCGTCGAGATATTTATTTATTTCTGATAAGGACATTCCTGTATGCCTGCTTAAATCATCAAAGAAAATCATGCTTTCGTTGTGTGAGGATATTATGTCTTTTTCCGGAACCCACCTGTATAAAATATTTGCACTGACAATTTCCTTGCTTGGAATAAATTCTGCAACCTGATAAACTCTTCTTATTCCTTTTTTTCTGTCTCTAAACATAACTACATTTAAATTTACATTACTCAGCATTGTTGGAGATATATTTATCGGAGGATTGACTAATCTTCTTATTGTTTCTGCAGCAGTATCTGCATGAACTGTTGCGTAAACACTATGCCCTGTATGCATTGCTTCAAATAAAACTTCTGCTTCTCTTTGCCTTCTTATTTCTCCAAGAACAATTCTGTCTGGCCTCATTCTAAGAGAATTTATTAATAAATCCAGCATAGAAACTTCTCCTTTTCCCTCGGCATTTGGAAGGCGCGTCACAAGCGGACACCAATATAAAAATTCCGGAAGCATTAATTCTCTTGTATCTTCCATGCTGATTATTCTGTTGTTCGGAGGAATAAAGGGCATGCACGCGTTCAGGAAAACAGTTTTTCCGGAAGCAGTTCCGCCGGAAATAAGAACATTCATTTCATATTCTATTGCAAGCCATAAAATTGCTGCAACATCAATACTTACTGTTTGGTTTCCTATTAAATCAATTATTGTCCACGGGTCTCTTGCAAATTTTCTTATTGTAATTGTGTTTCCTTTTGTAGCAACAGGATATAAAACCGCATTTGCCCTGTCTCCGGTAACAACATGCGCGTCCAGCAACGGAGTAAGAACCGTTATTTGCCTCCCAATTCTTCTTGCAATTATGTTCGCATAATTATTTATTTCTTCTTCGGTTTTTATAATTATATTTGTAATCATCCATCCAAAATTTCGATGATATGCTCTTACAGGTTCTTTGGAGCTTATTATAACTATTTCTTCAAGTTCATCGTCATTAATTAAAAATTCTATTTTTCCCAATCCAAGCATATCCTGCATTAATATTCCTATTAAAAAATCCTGGGTTTCTTCTTTTATGCTTGGAATTTTTTCCTTTAATAATTTTTTAGCGTCCTGCATAAATCTGTTTTTTATTTTATCGACGGATTTCTTGTCAATTATCTCTCCAACAACCATGCTTGCAACAGAAACAAGCTCCTTCCTAATTTCATCAAGCAATGCAGAAGTTCCTATATCCACCTCAGGTATAATAAGATTGTAGAATAATCCATCCTCTTTTTTTTCAATTTTTATTTTAACTGAAGCCTTGTCTATTTCAAGAGAATATTCTTTTATAATCCCGTATTTTGAGGAATCTTTTTTACCTTCTTCTGATTTTTTTGAAATTGTATTTTCTTTTTCTCTTTTTTTTCCTGATGTGTTTTCTTTTATTTTTTTTCTGTTTTTTTTCATTTGTATTTATCTTTTCAATATTTTTATTTTCAATACTTTTGTTTTCTTCTGTTTTTTCCTCAGTTTCTTTTTCGTTTATTTTTACTTCTGGGTCGCTGAAATTTGGATAATCGATATTTACCAATGCATGATTCTCGAGTATTCTTGACCATTCCAATGCATTTTCTTTTGAAATTTTAAATACCCTCGATATAGTTCCAGTATTTAATTTCTTTTTTTCTTTTAATAAATCATAGAATATATCCAAATCTGTTCTTGATTTTCCTCCTTTTGCAGATAATTGATTAAAATTTAATTTTACTTTCTCTTCTTTTTTTGATTTCAAAAAATACATGTAAGCTCTGATTGCAATTATCAGCAATATAGTCCATAATACTATAAATGAAATTATTGAGATGCCTATGTTAGCGGGGAGTTCTGGCATTTCTTTTACAACCATTCCAGAAAATCCATTATATGATAATTTTCCCTTATTTAAAAAAAGAAATATATTTCCTGCAGAAAATATCAACATAAACATCGCCGTAATAATCAATCTCGCTTTTTTTACCATGTTTAAAAATATTTATATACCTCTTTAAATTTTAAATAGGGAAATTATTATATAAACTTTACTACTTAAGGAGGCTTAATGAAATCTAATTCCCAGGCAAGTGTTGAGTACATGATTATAGTTGGTTTTGTAACTTTTCTTGTGATAATTATTATCGGAATGGCTTATTTTTATTCTGATTTAATAAAAGATAAAATTAAAATTAATCAGGCTGAAACTTTTGCAGTTCAGTTAATTAATTCTGCAGAATCTGTTTTTTTTTCCGGAGAGCCAAGCAAAACTTTGGTGAGACTTTATCTTCCTGAAAATGTCCGGAGTGTAGAAATTAATTCAGATTCAATAGTTATTAATATTTCAACAAGCAGCGGATTTAATATCCGAGCTTTTACAAGCAAAGTTCCTCTTCAAGGAAATATATCTTCTTCTCCGGGCGTTAAAATTTTTTCCATAGAAGCTAAAAATAATTATGTGCTGATAAGCTGATAAAGTTATGTTAGGTAAAATTTGCAACTTAATAAAGTTTACACCGAAAAATTTTAATTTATTAAAAAATTAATTATGTCGAAATCATACACTTTAGTGTGTGGTGGCGCATCGTTTTTTTGATGTTGAGATATAAAATGAGATTAACAAGTTAATAAGACTTAAATATGTGATTTCTTTATTAAATAAATAGAAATCTTAAATAGATTTTTATAAAAAGAGGAGAAAAAAGTGATGAAATTAAATAAAGAAAATAAGAAATTTTCTGTATCGTTCAAAACAAGAAACAACAAAAACCAATGGTTTTTGAGTGCCCCGAAAATTTCCATTTTTCGCGGTTTTGAAGATAAAAAAAATAAGAAATTTTTTGCCTCGTTCAAAACAGGAAATTTTGAAGATAATAAAAAATCGCAGGGAGCTATTGAATTTTTATCTTTGTTTATAGCTATTTTTTTGTTTTTTGTTTTGTTTATGCTTGTAATCCAGGAAAAATCCAATGTCAAAAATTCAGAAAAAATTTCTATTCTTGCCAACGATGTAGCACTGTCAGTTCAAAATGAAATTAATCTTGCTTTTAATTCCCCCGACGGATATTATCGGGAATTCTCACTTCCAAATAATCTCTTTGGAAAAAATTATGAAATAAATATAGAAGATAATATTGTTTATGTAACTGCAAATAAATTAGGAATTTCTTACCGAGTTCTGCCTGTTAATGGAACTGTCAAAAAAGGAGTAAATTTAATAAAAAAACAAAATGGAAATGTTTATCTTAATTAAAAAAAAGAAAGCGCAGGTTTGGAGCCTCGACGCTGTAGCCGGAATAATCATTTTTACAGCAGCAATGGCAGTATTATTTTTTTATGCAATAAATTACAATAATCAATCTGAAATAAATATAGGTGATTTATCTTATCAGGGAAATCTTGCGGCTGAATTAATTTTAAGCGAGGAAGACGGAATTCTTACAGACAATAAAATTAATCAAACCAAATTAGACGAGTTTTATTATTCGGATTATAATGCAAAAAAAAGGGGGTTTGGAATAAAAGATGATTTTTATTTTGTTCTTCCAGAATTAGAAATCAACGGTTCTGACGCAGATTATGTCGGCAAAGTTAACAGCTCTGCAGTTGATAATCTTATTCAGGTAACAAGATTTACAATTTATAAAAATAAACCAGTTCAATTTGATATTTTTATATGGAGATAAAGAGAATAAATAAAAAAAACAGGAAATTTTTTTGTATCTCAAACTTAGGAAAAGTTCAAGATAAAAAAGGGTATTTTTTCAGCTTAGATGCTTTCATAGCTTTGATTATTGTATTGGGAATTGTCCTTTTAATTTCTCCGTCGGTAAAACAAACAGCTCCGGAAATTCATATTCAGGAAGATTTGTTAAAAGTTCTTTCTTCGTTGAGAATTGGGGAAGTAGAAAATCAGTATGTCAGCCAGCTGATTTCAGAAGGAAGAATTACTAACTTAAATCAAAGTGTGCTGGAGCAGATTGGAGAGTTTTACGCCAAGTCACAGCCAGAAGCAAAATTATTGGCGCAGGAAATTTTAAATCAGTTTGATAATAATTATAATATCGGCATTTATTTTAATGGAATTCCACTTGCAGAAAAATCTTCTATAGATTTAAATAATGCAAAGGATGTTTGGACTTCAAGACAAATAATCAGCGGAATACAGGAAGGAGAATCAGCAAAAGGTTATTCTTCGAGGGCATTTTTATCTTCTTCTGACAAAATTGATTATTTTTATTTTGGAGGTTATGTCGGCGACGGGAATATAACTCTGCGCATTGAAGATGATGTAATTGATGTTGATATAGAAGCAGTTTTTTCAGGGCCTTTTGATATTTATATCAATGGCGTTTTTATAGAACACTATATTCCTGAAATTAATATTCCTTTCAGAATAGAACTTTTTCCTTATGTGGATGAATTTAATCTTGGAATAAACAGCCTCGAATTTAGAGGAGATGAAAATATTTATATTTCTGGAGGATATGTTAAGGTTAAGCATGATACAAGTTCGGAGTTAACTTCAAGCCAGAAAAAATATTTTCCTGGAATTGATGGATTAATAAATTTGTATGACGGCGTTTATATTCCAGGAGAATTAAATTCCATGACTGTCTCTCTTCATTACAACAGCGAATATAATATCTTTTTTAATTTGGGAAATAAAACAATTTATTCCGGAAACACCGGCGGAAATGAACAAACAATTGCATTAAGCAACTCTGAACTTTCTTCTTTAATAGATTATTCTGAACTGAGCCAAAAAACAATTCCATTTAGGATTGGTTTGGAAAATGTTTCTTATTATGCGAATCTCACAAAAAACGCAGATGTTTTTTCTGTTACGGATTTATCTTCAAGCATGAATTCTAACATTCCTTCTTTAGGAGTAAAAATGATAGACCTTGCTAGAAATGCAAACAGGAAATTTATTCAAATGTTACTTGAAAATCCCTTAAATAGGGTTGGATTAGTCGGGTATAATACTGGAATTAGTCCTGGCAATTATCATGTTTTATCTAATAATATTATTTCCTTAAATAATAGCATAAATAATTGGGAGACAAAAGCAGGAAACTGTGTATGTTGCGGAATAATAAATGCCACTGAAAGTTTTGTTCAGCAATCAACTCCTGAAAAATATAAATTTATGGTTGTAATGACTGATGGAAGCATGCAGGGAACTTGTTATTCTGGAAGCAACAGTGCAACCCAGGACGCTATACGTGCATCTTGCGAAGCTTATAATAATTATAATATTATTGTTTATACTGTTGGCTTTGGGGATAATGCCGACGATATAACCTTGCAGGCGATGGCATCCTGCGGGAATGGAAATTATTATCATTCAAGTATTGAAGAAATTGTTGGGATATATTCTGAAATTGCAAAAGACATTATTAATGCAACTTATGTCGAGCAAAAAATTGTTGGAGAAAACATAAACACAAAAATTTTTCCAGATTCATATATTTACTTGGATTATGAAAAAGAAATCCCTTATGGTTTGGTAATTTCTGCAGAAAGTTCTGAATTTGGAAATGCAATTTCAGAAGGAAGTTTTTTTATTCCAAACAACACGCAAATTTACGAGGTTAAAGTTATTTCTTATTCGGGCTCTAAATGGACTGATAATGTGGAAGTTCGCAACGAATCACAATTAAATTGGGAAAAAGTTTTTGATTTATCAAATTATGGAAGAGAATATGTTGAGTTAGGAGACCCTTATATTATAAATATTCCAATTAATAAAGTAAATTATGGTGTTAATAATGTGAGAGTTTCAACTGCGCTAAATCCCGGAAATTCTACTGGAGGTTCTCCTTATAATAAAATATTTTATAATTTAGTTAAAGAAACGTCGGGATATTCTCCAATAGTTTCTGCTGCAGAAGGATGCACATGGATTTTGGAATTTGAAGATTCAAGCAATTCAACAATTAAAATTCCTTCTAATTATTCTGGAGAAAAAACCTGCTATTACACTTCAGATAATCTGGCTTATAATAACAACGACGCAATTGACTTAGCAATTTACAGGCTTTTGTCAAGTTTGGATTTGAACTCAAACAGAAAAATTGAAATCAGGTTTTCAGAAAATGATCTTTTATTAAGTTCAACAGAAGTTGAGGGAATTCCTTTTACATGGGATACTGAAGTTCAGGCGAGGGTTTGGAGATGAAAAACCCGTTGATTAAATTGTAGAAATATTAAAGTAAAAAATGACAAAATGAAAAAAATGTTCGCTCTAAAGTCGCTCAATATCCAAAGAAGTAAGGATAAATTAGATTTGATAGTTATAAAAAAAGTTTTTTATATTACTTAAAATAAATTAATGCGCGAACTTGTGAGCGCCATTAAAAAACAAAAATGATAAAAAATAAAAAAGCGCAGGTTTTCACGTTGATAGCAATTGCGTTAATTGGGTTGTTGCTTATTTCTTTTGAGATATTTTATGTAGCTCAGCAAAGATTTTCAATTAATACGAGAATATCGACGATGGAAAATTTTCTTTATTCAATAGAGGAAAATTTAGAAAGGCAATTGTATATTTCTGCATTTAGAATTATTTTTTTAGCTGAGAGTGAAATAACAAATAAGGGGCAGTATATTGGAGATGTTGATTCTTTTTTCAACGAAGCTTTTTTTAATGGAAGTGTTAATGGGGAACAAAAAGATATTCTTGTGGGCGCAACTCACAGTGATTTAATTCTCTCGCTTAATGAAAAATCAGAAAAAGTTAGTGTAGTTGTTTCTCTTTCAAATATTTCCATAATTATCAGACAGACAGACCCGTGGCATGTTAATTTTACTCTTAGTTTTTATTTAATCATGGAAGACAAATCTGATTTGGCTCGCTGGGAAAAATCGCAAAAAATTTCTGCTTTAGTTCCTGTGTCTGGATTTGAAGACCCTCTTTACATCATAAATACAAATGCTAAAATATCAAGAAAAATTAATTCTACAATTTACGACGGAAATTATGTTCAGGGAACAAATGTCAGCAATCTGTTTAATCATTTAAACAGAGGATATTATACTGCAAACCCCTCTGCTCCAAGTTTTTTGAAAAGACTTGAAGGTAATTTATCTTCTGATGAAAATGGAATAGAAAGTTTTGTTGATTTGTTTGAACTTTCAAGCCAGGGAATTTTGACAAAAGATAAAACTTCTGTGGATTATCTTTATTTTTCTTCAGATAATCCGGCGTCTTATAATATTTTAGGCATGCCTTCCTGGTTTAAAATAGATTCAGAACATCTGGAATTTTATAATGCAAGTGCTCTGGCAAGTTGAAATTAAAAATGCAAATATAATTTTATATAAAGTAATTTCTTAACATTATAATGTTTACATTGAAAAAAATTAACGACTAATTATCTTAAAATTTTGCTCCTCGCTTCGCTCGTCGGATTTATTTTAATTAAGTAGTGGAAGAAACTACTGATTATTATAATTAGAGATTATTTAATCAAATTGCCGACGAGAATTTACATACTTCAATTTTATTAATCAGCGAGTTTTACTAGCAGATATTTTTCTTACTAATCTTATATTAAATTATCCAATCATTTTATCTTATTTTTAATTTTAAACACAAACCTTTTCTTTCGGAATTTTTGTTGCAGTATAATAACAGGAAATATTTTTGTTCGCATTTTCTCCTTTTATTATCAATTCTGTTTCTAAATTTTGTTTTTTATTTGGATTTATTAAAGTGTTTGAAAATAAACTGGCAATAATGTCTTTTCTGTTTTCCTCATTATAAAAACTAAATTTAATTTCAAATTCTCCTCCGATGGTTTTATCAAAGTTAATAACTTCCACAGAGCATTTTGCAGTTTTATCAACACATAAATTTTCTTCTTCAAGATTGCATATAGAAAATTCATTTAAATTTACAATGGAATAACTTATCTGCCTATAAGAACATGAAGAGCCAGAATTAGTTGCTGTTGAAGAGTCAGAACTGCTGCTTCTGTCGCTGGAAGAATCTCCATCAAAATAGCTGCCGGTTATTGTTTGTTTATTGCTTTGATTATTTATTATTTCTTCTTCCAGATTATCTGAATTATATTTTGTTATGTTATTAAATAAATTTATATTTTCCGGATTTTTTATAAAATTATCATAATAAAAAAATATTGCGGTTAAAACAAGAACCACTGAGATTAAATATATTATAAAAATTTTTAATTTTTGTATTTTCATCATTTATCAAGAAGAAGGAAATTTATAAAAGTTTCTTAACTGATAGAAATATTTATAAACAAATTTATCTTCGGAATGTTAATCTAAAAGGAGGTTATGATATGATAAATAGAAGAGGACAGGCTGCTATGGAGTTCTTGATGACTTATGGCTGGGCTATTTTAGCTGCAATAATTGTTATTGCTGTTATTGCAATTTATTTCAGACCAAGCACATTAGTTCAGAATTCAGTAATAGTTAATGCTCCGTTCTATGGTGTTGGTACAACAATCGCTGCAACTCAAATACAAGTTGAAGTTAGAAATCAAGGCGGAGAAGCTTTAACTACAAGTGCTGCGGCTTTAAGTTTTAATTCTCCAAGTGGTGCTGCATGTGGCGCAGGAACAGGAGTAGGGGCAGTTGCTGCCGGAGCTACACAAGTTATTACTTTTGCGTCTTGCACTGGTTTAACTAAGGGTAATACTTTAAACACAGATGTTGCAATAAGTTACACAAGACCAGATAGCAGTTTGACATTGCAGTCAACAGGAAGCCTTTCTGGAAAAGTTGCTTAAATTTTTATTTTTATTTTTAAATTTTATTTATTTTTAATCTTAGTTAGATAAATTTCTGTGAAATTCTTTTTATGTATAATTTAATGATATTTGTTACAATTTATTTATGTATAATTTAGTTCGCTTTTATCTCGCGACTTCGCACGAGTTATTTATTTTTATTTTCTCTCTACCACGAAATCACTCGAGCTCACGATTGATGAAATTTTTCCAATCTTACAATAAGGAAAAATTTTAGAGGATTGAAATAGTATAATAAAATATTTTTATCGGCTTACTTAAATTTCCGACGAGAAATCTGGGTAAGGCGATTTCGGAGTTAATTAATTTTGAGCAAATTGTTGCGAACTAATTTTCTATCTTTAATTAATTTTATAAATAGGATATCCTTAATTAATTTATGAAAATTTTAAGTTTGCATACAGATTATATTCGGTTTAAGCCATTGAAGAAAGCTCTCAAAAAAATTGAGGAATTGTCTGAGAAAGAAAAAAAGGGTGAGAGGGTTGAAGAAGCACTGGCGATTTTTACTGCCGTCGAGAAAACCGATTCTGATATTGAAAATGTTGTCAAGGAATTAGTGAAAAATATTGAAGACATTGCAAAGCAGGTTAATGCAAAAAATATTGTTCTTTATCCTTATGCTCACCTTTCAAATAATTTGGCTTCTCCGGAAAAGGCAGTCGAGGTTTTGGAAAAAGCTGAAAAATCTCTGAAGGAAATAAAAGGATTTAATATTTTCAGGGCACCTTTTGGATATTATAAAGAATTTGAAATGAAAGTGAAAGGGCATCCGCTGAGCGAGTTGTCGAGGGAAATAAGGACAGGAGAAGATATTTCAGGAAAAGAAATTAAGAAAAAAATTGTTGAAGAAAAATATGATGAAAAACAACTTTTGAGAGAAATTTCCAAGACAAAACTTGATTCTTCAAAATTAAAAGATAATGACCACAGAATTATCGGACAGCAAATGGATTTGTATTCTTTTTCTGACACTGCGCCGGGAATGGTTTTTTGGCACAACAACGGACTGATAATTAGAAATGAATTAATTAATTTCTGGAGAGAGATTCATAAAAAAGCCGGCTACAAAGAAATTTCAACTCCGCAAATTTTGGATAAAAAACTTTGGCAGATTTCAGGACACTGGGAAAAATACCGCGAGAATATTTTTTTAACAGAATATAACAATAGAATATTTGCAGTAAAACCAATGAACTGCCCGGGTGGAATGCTCGTCTATAAAAACAAGCCAAAAAGTTATAAAGACTTGCCTTTAAGAATTGGAGAGCTTGGAGTTGTTCATCGGCAGGAACTTTCTGGAGTTTTGGGAGGATTATTCAGAGTAATACAATTCACGCAGGATGATGCGCATATTTTTTGCAGCGAAGAGCAAATAGAAAAGGAGATAATGAAAATAATTGAACTCAACGAATATTTTTACAAAAAATTTAATTTTGAATTTCGTGTTGAGTTGTCTACACGCCCTAAAGAAAGAATCGGCAGCGACGAGATATGGGACAAAGCAGAGAAAATTCTTGAAAATGTTTTGAAAAAGAAAAAAATGAATTTTAAAATTAACAAAGGTGACGGCGCTTTTTACGGACCGAAAATTGATTTTTATTTGAAGGATTCTTTAGGAAGAGAGTGGCAATGCGCAACAATTCAGCTTGATTTTTCAATGCCTGAAAGATTCGAACTCGAATACACTGACAAGGACAACAAAAAGAAAAGGCCGATAATGCTTCACAGAACAGTTTATGGAAGCTTGGAAAGATTTATTGGAATTTTAACAGAGCATTTCAACGGGAGATATCCGACGTGGCTTGCTCCAATTCAAGTTAGGGTTTTGAGTTTTACAGACAGAAATAAAAAATATTCAGAGTTTATAATAAAAAAAATTAAAGAAGAAATTTTTAATATCAGGATTGATTCGGATTTTGAACAAACAACTATTCCGTCAAAAGTAAAAGAAGCAGAAATTCTGCGCATACCTTATATAATTGTTGCAGGAGACAAAGAAGAAAAAGAAAATACCGTCGCTGTTAGAATTCGGGGAAGCAGAGAAATTCAGGAAATGAAAATAAATGATTTTATAGGAAAATTGAAAAGGGAATTGGAAAAGAGGGAATAAAATAGTGCTCGCTAACGCTCGCAGATTTTCTTTAATTAAGTAATGTAAAAACACGACCATAAAATTCTAATAAATTGTAGTTTCTTCTACTACTTATATTTTTTTATTAATATCATCGCGAAGCGATGCAATTTCCCCTAAACAAAAACATTTATAATATTCTTTTAATGTTATTTTTTATGAATCTCCAATTTTATTTTGAAAAATTGTATGCTTCAAAAGAATTTCAGGATTTTTCAAAAGAGCATAAAGACGCTTATTTTTGCAGCGGTTTTTTTATCATAGACAAAGAAAGCCAGAAAACTCCCGACGACAAACAGCATCTAGATTTTTATTCTCCGGAAGATAAGCAAATGTGGAGTTTTCAACTTGAAAATAATTCTCAGTTAGTTCCTGTTGAACAGACAGATAAAAGAATTCCGGAGAAAATTCCAGACAATATTGATTTTAATTTTGATTATGCTGAAAAGAAAATTCTCGCAGAAATGTTTGAAAACAAGATTACAAATAAAATTCAGAAAATCATCTGGAGTCTGCAGAGATTTGAATCAAAAGATTTCTTGATTGGAACTGTTTTTATTTCTGGAATGGGCTTGATTAAAATAAAAATTAATCTGCCAAATATGGACGTTGTTGAATTTGAGAAAAAAAGTTTTATGGATTTTTTGAAAAAGGCGTGAAAAAGTTATAATTTTTTATAGGAGTAGAACGAATTTGGTTCATTTCATTCGCAATTAATTAGTTAAATTAACAGAAGAAACTTACTTTTTTTATAATCATCGTCGTATCTTGCATACTTAAGATTATCAATATACACGAGCCTGCAAGTGCTAATTTTTCCCACAACAGAAATATTTATATAATGTTTTCTAATTTTTTTTAGATGCAACAAGATGCGATTGTTTTAGCAGAGAAAATTCCAGAAGAAGATTTATCTAAATTTGATTTTCTTGATTTTGGAAGTGTTTTTTTAGGAAATGTCGTCGGGAAAAAAGGATATCTTTTCCAAGAAGAAATTCCTGAAGAAGAATATTTTCATTTAATGAAAGAAATTAAAGAAGAAAGTATAAGGCGTTTTTTGAACGGGAATTTCAGAAGGGTAAATAAAAGAAATGTTTCTGGATTGAAACCCGAGAGATTTTATGAACTTAGAATTGAAGTGACACATTATTTCAGCGTTAAAGATAGTTATTTTTTTCCTTCATTTAAAAAAGTTAGAGCATTGGCAAAAATATATATTCCAAAGACAAATGCCCGGAAATTTAAAGAACAATTTTTAGAAGTGCCCGAAGTTCCTCCAGAAGAATATGAAGGGCTTTGCAGAGAAATGGGAAGTCCGTGTATTTTAACTGACGATGCATTTGATTTTCTTGATACAAATAAAGCAAAATTTAGTGAAGTAGACGACGATTTATTAAGAAATGCTGAGACTAAAC
>ERZ1292629.2023-Hain-H43-01um-R1-2023-length-18199-cov-5_pt1 | contig 18199 bp, 16 predicted proteins | sample MGYA00564399_ERZ1292629 | MGnify/ENA primary metagenome ERZ1292629 (study PRJEB36523, sample SAMEA6512636) | groundwater metagenome | collected 2019-01-08 | study: AquaDiva: Metagenomics assemblies of 32 groundwater samples | reverse complement strand
CAGCCCGCATCCGGCTGCAAAAGCCGGGGTCGTGATTTCATCAATGAGCCCGGAAATCTTTTTGGCCTCGCCGATATGCACGGACATGGCCAAGCTTCTCCGGGCAGATTCCGTGGACCCGATCGTCAAGGCGCCGCCGCCGGTGAGCACCACTCCGGAAGGCGTGACACCGCCAAATCCGCTCCGTTTAATCTCCAGTCCCACCATCGTAAAAATTTCATTCAGCCGCGGCTTGATGATTCCTTCAATAAGCGTTTTGCGCGACACCGTACGCATCTCTTCAACAAGCCCCAAATCCGAAATATCCAATTCATCGGTTTTTTCCGTTTTGGCAGTGCCTATCGGTTCATGGTCATCTGCAAGCGCGGGAACTTTGGGCTGCTGCCCCAATCGAAGTTTAATTTTTTCTGCACTCTCCAAAGAAATGCGCAACCCCGCGGCCAAATCTTTGGTAATGTTTATCGCCCCGATCGGGATAACGCTGGAATACGACAGAGCTCCTTCTACAAAAATTGCCACGTCCGTCGTCCCGCCCCCGATATCGATAAGCACCACACCCAACTCTTTTTCCGTTTCCGAAAGCGTAGAGACGGCAGAGGCCAATCCTCCGAATACCATCCCTTCCACTTCTACTCCCAGTTCTTCGACGCATTTTTTCAAATTGCGTATTGCGGTGGCTCCTCCGGTCACCAGATGGGTATCCACTTCAAGCCGCACACCGGTCATGCCCGCGGGATCAACGATTCCTTCCTGACTGTCCACAATGTACCCGCGCGGAAGTACATGGAGAATTTCGCGCGAAGAAGGCAGAGAGATTGCCTTGGCCGCATCAATCACCCGCTTCACATCGTGTTCCGAAATTTCACGATTGGGTTCCGCTACCGCAACCACTCCGTGAGAATTGATGGATGCGATGTGACTGCCGCCTACCGAGACAAACGCTCGCCCAACCGACGTACCCGCCATGCGCTCAGCTCCTTCAAGCGATTGGGAAATAGCCTGCGTCGCCTCTTCGATATTCACCACCTGACCTTTGCGCAAACCCCGGCTCTCGACAGTGGAAACGCCGGTCACGCGTGCCTCATCATCTTCGGTAACCGTTGCTATAAGAGTGGTAATTTTTGAAGTTCCAACATCTATGCCGGAAACTATGGTATCACGCGCCATACCTTTAAAATGTCACGATCGGCTTATCGAAGCGAAGATCAATAACTTTGGGCAGACTTCCTTTTATTCTAAACCCCGCAAGGAGTGTTTGTAAAGTAGCGCTCAGTGCTACCGGATCTTTATCTTGAGTAAAAATAATTTCTGATTCCTGATATTTTGCAACCAGCAATCCGCTCTCCTGTTTCGTGATCGAACCAATCTGCCATGAGTCACCGAGTCCCTCAATCAGCCGCAAGCTCACCAAAACCCCATTATCGGTCACTGGTTGACCCACATGAACCGTCCCGACGTCCATGATGACGGTAGGAAGGGTGCGTTCTCCTTCTGACTGAGGCAACACGACTCCTTCCCGGTCCAGTACGATCGACTGGTCGCCGGTTACAAGAACTGCGGCTGCTACACGCTTCACCGGCTCAATAACCAGTGTATGCGGGTATTTTTTTCTGATCAGAACGTCACGGAGCAGCGGATTGTCGCCAAGAAGCCGCAGCCGTATTTTTTGCGAGGGGAACAAAAGAAGGTTCTTCGTCATTTTTGTCTCATCCAGCGACACCTCCACTGCACTGCCAATCACTTCTACGGTTCGTATCGCAAAAATAGTCGTCGCGATCCAGGACAGGAGTGCGATCGCCAAAATGATGATTCCCGCACGGATCATCATATTGAGGTAACAATCTGTTCAATCTCCTCAACGAAACGCTCGGACCCCTTGCGCGGAACGGTACGGGACAGCCGCTGAGCACGCTCTTGATACCTCGTGTAGTTGGCCATCATCGCGTGAATGGTTCGTTCCATCTTGGCATCGGTGAGTCCCTGCTGATCCAACACCACAGCCCCGCCGTTTTGCGCAAGCCACAAAGCATTGGCTTTCTGTTCTCCTCCGGCTGACCATGGCAACGGCACCAGAATCGCTACTTTTGCCAGTAGTGCCAGCTCCCAGACCGTATTGGCTCCTGCCCGGGCGATCACAATGCGCGCCGGGCGAAGTATCCCACCCAGATCCTCTATGTCAAAAAATGGAGCGATTATATACCGTTTTTTTTGCACAATGGGCAAATCATCGCGAATACTCCTAGCCTGCTCAAACGACGGGTGGCCTGTTTGATGAATCACGATATATGTTTTCGTAAGATGCGTGACTACCGGAAACACAATCGTGTTCAGGCTGACAGCACCCGTGCTTCCTCCGGTAATGTACACAACGGGGGTAGGCTCCGTCGCAGACGCTTGCAAGGGTTTCGCAGCTGTTAGAAGTTCGTGACGGATGGGAAGCCCGGTCACGACCGTCTTGTCTTTGGCAAACCGTGCGCGGGTTTCCGGAAAGCTCACGCAGATGCGCTGGGCAAACCCTGCGATGATGCGGTTCGCCAGCCCCGGAACATGCGTCTGTTCGTGCGTGATGCTGGGAATCCGAAGTATTGCACCTGCAACTACAACGGGTAAAGCAACATACCCTCCAAAGGAGACAATGATCGTGGGTCGGACTCTTGCGAGCCAGAACAGCGCCTGAACATATCCTACGGGAATTTTTACCAGGGACGAAATGGTGTTGAGCGACCACTGTCGCGTGAACCTCCCGGTCGTGAGCGTGAGAAATCGAATGCCTTGTTTTCTTACCAGCCGGTATTCCTCGGATTCAATGGCGATTCCCTCCAATGCCGTACGTCTCCCGATCCAAAGAATGCGCCAATCCGGGTGCACCCGTCGGATTTCCGAAACAACGGCAAGCGCCGGGGTGACATGGCCGCCGGTAATCACGATAGTACTAACTTTTTTCGCCGCATCCATAGCTTTATTCTACTGCCGGCTGATATTGAACACTATTCCCACTGCGGAAAGAAGAATAATCAGTCCTGATCCTCCGTACGAAATAAACGGAAGCGGCACGCCGGTGAGCGGCACAAGTACAACCATCGATCCGAGATTCAATATCGTTTGAATGGCAATCCAAGACGATACCCCGATGGCAAAAAATCTCCCGAACGCATCCGGCGCACGCCTTGCGATCCGAAAACCGCGCCAGACAATGAAAAGTAATATACTTATCACCACCAGTGCTCCCGCAAAACCGATTTCCTCCCCGATAATTGCTAAAATTGAATCCGTGTTGGCTTCCGGCAAGTATTCATATTTTTGGCGGGATTTTCCCAGTCCCACACCAAACATGCCCCCTGACCCCAATGCCAACAAAACCTGACGAATTTGATACGAAGCTCCCAACGGATCGGACTGGGGATTGACAAACGTCGTCAATCGCCTCAGGCGATACGGCGAAATGAACGCAAGCAAAACTATCGCCGCAAAAACCACCGGGAAAAGGAGAGCAAAGTGACGGATGGGCGCGCCTGAGGCGAAATAAAGTACGACCGCAATCCCCACCAGGACAATGCTCGTTCCCAGATCCGGCTCCGCCACCACCAGGCCGACGACCATCGCAATCAGCAGGAGAAATGAGGCGAGGCGCCGCTTCTCCGGGTTGCAAAACCATGCGGAAAGGTACAACACCAGTGAAAATTTTGCCAATTCCGCGGGCTGCAGGACAAAAAAACCGAAATTCAACCACCGTCTGGCCCCGAGGGCATGCACCCCAAAGTTGGGAATAAACACGGCAAGAAGGAGCGCAATCGTTACAAAGAGAAGCGGTAACGCAAACTTTTGCCATACATGATAATCCACGCGGGAAAAGAAAAAACACGCGACGATCCCCACAACCAACCATTTTGCCTGCTCCCGTACAAAGTAATATTGGTTGGCAAAATCCCGCATGGCAATCGCTACCGAAGAATCGTAAACCATGAGTAATCCAAATATGCTGAGAAACACGGTGGCAAACAATAACCACCGATCAGAACCATGCCATTTTTTCTTGTTAGAGAAGAGAGACCTCATATGCAAATTGTTTTCCTCTCTCTTTATAATTTGGGAACATATCAAATGACGCACACGCAGGCGACAAAAGTACCACATCTCCGCTTTTGGATATTTCTGCAGTCTTCTGTACTACCTCATGGGCGGAGTGACAACCGGTAATAATCTTTCCCCCAAAGTGTGCCTGCTCGAGCGTTTTGACAATACGCCCGGTCATCGCACCGATTACAATAACCGCTTTCACGGAACTTTCGGAGATCACAGAACCCATTTGGGTAAAATCCGAACCTTTTTCGCTTCCTCCGGCGATGAGAATAATCGGCTCCCGAAATGAACGTACCGCAGCAATCGTAGTTTCCGGTACCGTAGAAAAGGAATCGTCATAGTAATCAACTCCGTGAACCTGGCGCACAAATTCCAAACGATGGGGAAGTCCGCGGAATTCGCGGGCAACCTGCCGGATAGAGGCGATATCAACTCCTGCCAGTGTCGCGGCTAACGCCGCCGCCGCAATATTTTCCAGATTGTGTTCTCCACGAAGTATGATCTCATCTGCGTGACAGATCTGCTCGGTTTTATCGTTCCGTTTTAAAAAAACGCTGCCGCTATCCACATACGCATGTGCGTGTCTATCGTGTCGGCTAAAATAATACACCTGTGCCGTCGTTTCTTTGGCAAAAGAACTGCTGGTCGGATCATCCGCATTGAGGATGGCGTAGTCCCGACTCGTCTGAAACCGCACAATCGGTTTTTTCGCTTCAATATAGGCTTGACGGCTGACATGAAAATTTGTTGCCAGCGGGTCAAAATTTGCAAGGTGCTCTTGCGTCGTACGAAGAACAATCGCAATATGAGGACTCTTCCGTAGGTCTTCCGTCTGAAAGGAAGACAGCTCCAAAACAACCGTGTCGGCAGGATGGATTTTTCGTACGATAGATAACAGCGATGTTCCGACGTTTCCCCCCAGATAAACGGTTCTCTTTGCCGCTTGTAACATTTCATAGATTAAGCTGCTGGTGGTCCCTTTACCTTTGGTGCCGGTAACACCGATAATGGGCGCTTCGCATAAATCAAAGAAAAGTTTTGTCAGACTGGTTATTTCTTTCCCCTGATTCTGTAGCGCTACCAGTTGCGGCAGGTGCAGGGACATGCCAGGAGTCCTGACAATAATATCGAAGTCATCCAAACCTTCAAGATATCCAACGCCGAGTTGAAACGTCACAGGATAACGCCGCAACATCTCGTAGATCTCACCCAGATCAGCCGCAGTTCTCCGGTCAGCGCACACTACCCGCGCACCTTCCCTTACAAAAAACTGAACCGAATCAACACCTTCTACCGATAAACCCAAAATAGCAACCTTTTTACCCAGAAACCGAATCATATATTTGCTTTTGTAACGTGTATCTTGCGATCGAGTAATACTTGAGCTACACGGCTAACTTTCTCTGCCTTGCCGGTGGTGAGAAACAGATACTTCGGCCTGCCGGTTTTCGCGAGTGTTCGGCTTTGCTCTAACACGCGCCGCACGTGCCGCGCTACCGCCCCCCCGGAATCTAAAAGCTGAACCCCGCTGCCCACGACATCACGAATAACCGGAGCCAAAAACGGATAATGCGTGCAGCCAAGAACCAGATAATCAATATCGCTATTTTTAAGCGGTGCCAAAACTTTTTCCACGTGCCGCCGCACCCTAGCACCTTTCACGTGTCCGCTTTCGACTGCACGAACCAGATTCGAACACCCCAAATTAATCACGTTACAGCCTCCTGCATATTTTTTAATCAAATCATGCTGATAGCGACTGGCGGCTGTATAATTGGTGGCAATAACAGCAAATGATCGTTTTTTGCTTACTTCGGCAGCTGTTTTCACCACCGGCACGACACCGATAATAGGAAGATTTTGGGTATGCTGCCGGTAATAATCAATTCCTGCAACGGTTGCGGTATTGCATGCTATGACCACTAACTTAACCTGGAGTTTTGCTAAAAAATGCACGATCAATAGAATTCTCCGTCTGATATACGCGGTTGTTTTTTCACTATACGGAAGATGCGCATGATCTCCCACATACACAATAGACTCATGCGGCAAAAGCGCAACAATTGCCTGCCAAATGGATAATCCACCCGATCCAGAATCAATAACTGCAATCAATTTCTGCTTCATACGACCCAGCGGAAAAATTGCACCACACTAAGGCACAGGAGTTTGTGTTAAGAACGCAATCCACAGGCCAAAAATGGCAAATACAATAGACAATATCCAAAACCGCATGACGATCTTGGGCTCCGACCACCCTTTGTATTGAAGCCAAAGATGCACCGGTGCCGCGGCAAAGAGTTTTCGGTTCAGAAATTTTTTTGCCAGAAGTTGCAGGAGTGAGGATGTCACCTCCAGTACAAAAATTGCCCCGATGACCGCCAACACCGGCGCTTTCCCCAAAATGAGTCCGACCACGGCGAGCGTTGCGCCAAACGAAAGCGCTCCCACATCTCCCAGAAAGATCCGGGCCGGATACACATTGAAATACAAAAATGCGATAAGACCTCCTAACCAAAGGGCGATAAAGACTGAAAGCGGCGTGTCCAAAATGGATGCGGAGATAAACCAGAAAGCAACCAGGGCAATCATCAGAACCCCGGATGCCAACCCGTCTAGGCCGTCGGTAATGTTAAAGGCATTCGCAAACGCGATAATCACGAGGGTTGCAAAAGGTATGTACCACCATCCCATACGCAAAATTCCCAAAAATGGTACGTAAAAAATGTCAATTTTCAACTCATAAACTAACCAGAAACTTACCACGGCCGCAAGAAGTATTTCGAGGATTAGTTTGTGACGGAGCCTTAAACCGATAAAGTCAGATTTCACCCAAAGAAACGTTTTTTTTACGTCATCCAACAGACCCAACACGCCAAAGGAAAGAAACGTGAACAGTAATATTTTTATCTCGCTTCTCATGGGGTACACGGCAGTGATCGGCACCCAAAAATATCGCATGAGCAGAATGGATATCGGAAAAAGAATCGTGGTCGTCAGAAGGATCAAAAGACCACCGCCGACCGGCGTCCCGGCCTTATGCCTGTGAAACTTATCAAAAATGGGTGTCCGTTTATTAAATGCGTCGCGCGTCTTTTGGTGCAGTCTCTGAAACTTCCATGCATAGAGCAGGCGAATAAAAGGAAGATAAAATAAACTGTTCAGAAACCACGCAAAAAGTAATATACCAAGCAACAACCCCATAGTAATTACCCGGACAGCAGGTCGACAATATGCGGTCCAAAAATAAGGACGGCGACGGCAACCGCGCCGATTGCCACAAGAAGCATCATGCCGGCAGCGACATCTTTTGCTCGCTTTGCCTCTTGCCGCCACTCGGTAGTAATCAGATCCGTCATAGACTCCAATGACGTATTTATCATTTCCGCAGCAAATCCCAGGATGATGGTGAATATGATAACGATCGTCTCTGACTTCGTGATGTTAAAATATCTTGCCAGCCCCAACGCAAGGAGCGAAAGTGCCGCATGCACGCGAAAATTCGGTTGAGTTTTCAGCGCCCACACGATGCCCGCCCATGCATTTTTGAAGGAAATATGATGCTTACGAAGTGCCTCCCGCATAGCCAATGCTGCAAGTATAGCCGCTTATCTACGAAAACTCAAACGTGGTCAATACCCTCTGGATAGTCGCCGAATGATCTCAATCGTACGTGGTATGACATACAAGGGAGAAACAGCTAAATCATGTGCATGGATATACTCTATTTCGCGCCCCCCAAACCCCTTTTTGAACAACGTAATTCCCCGCCATGGATGATTTGGCTTGTTTTCAGGAGCTACACCATAGAAATTGTACACTTTTATACCTCGTTTCTTCGCCTCACGAATTGCCTCCCACTGAATAATGTATGAGGCCGGGATTTTACTCGTAATGGAAGCACCATGATGATAAATGGCCTGATTTCCGTAAAAAAGTACGATGGCGCCAGCGAGAACCTTGCCTTCGTGAGTAGCGAGCAAAAGAAGGGCTTTTTGCTGGTCAGCAAATACTTCAAATTCTTCTGCAATCCCTTGGTGCGTTACGAACCCATGACGCTTTGAAGTTTCCTTATATAAACGGAAAAATAAAGAAAGATCCGCTGGATTTGAAGATTTTCTAACAGAAACGTTGAGTTTTTGTGCTAATTTAATTTCATACCGTGTTGTTTTTCGCATGCCCATAAGAAGTTCTTCCTCGCTTTTGTCCAAATCCAACACCCAACATCGTTCCCCATCAACTTCATGGATAGCCGCCGGCCGGAAATGCAAATGGGAAAACAATGTAGTGTGTTCTTCTGAATTGGCAATAAGCGGACTCACGCGGATAAACCATGCATGTTCTTGTCTTGCAAGCTTCTTCACATAATCAAGAATCGACTCCCAGTGTGTTTTTGTGTGTGAAACGAAGATTGGCCCGTGGCGAATATGTAAAAAGGTACCACGCTTTGCAATTATCTTGACGATTTGAGCAATTCCGACCAGTTTGGAATCCTCAAAAAGTCCCAGTCGCCATATCTTATGCTCCAAGCGTTCCTGCACCTCTCCCCATAACCAGCTCTGGAAAAGAGCCTGAGGCGCATGGGTGGCTACAAACGTTTCCCATACTTCCTTTTGCTTGATCGGGGCGATCTCAAATTGCATGTTCCTATTGTATCATCTGGAGACACTTCAGCACTCTGGATACCTGTTTGGGGCCAATCCGCGTGGGAAGATTAATGATCGCACCAGAAGCGCGTTCTGCGTTCGGGCACGTGCCCTTCCGGTATCCCACGGCTTCATACGCCACCCCAGCCGGATCTATGACGTGGGAGTACCAATTGCCCAACAGGATCCCCTGTCTTTTGGCCTCGACAATCACGTTTTTCGGATTGGAAACCAACAAAGGGTATCGAAGGAATATGGCGCCATCCTGCCAAAGAACGGAACGTATTCCGTTCTTACTCTTCACCAGCGACTGATACTGCCGGGCCACCGTTCTTCTGTTCTGATTGTACCGGACAAGCTTGGTAAGCTGCTGGAGAAGCAAAACAGCCAAGGCATTAGGAAGTTTTGCCGGAAAACCGCTTGGCCGCAACCCGCGCTTTTCCTCCGGATAAACCGGGAAGGAAAGCAGATGAAGCCGTTGCAAAACGTAAAGAAGCAATTTTCCTACCCATAGATTGTACGACATCAAAATAACGGAGAAGGCGATCGGGTGCATCAATTGCTGAAAAATCCAAAAAAAATTCGGCATGGGGAGCGTTTCTTGAAATTGTTTTAATTTGGCATTTGGCATTTGGCATTTGGCATTGATAATGGCCATTCCGCCAAACACGCTTGATATCACTTTATCCCGTCCGAAGCTAAAAAATGCCGCATCGCCAAATGTTCCGACCTTTCTTCCGTTATACGTTGCTCCTAAGCTGTGCGCGCAGTCTTCAATAAGGAGAAGCTTGTGTTTTTGCGCTGTTGCCACCAGCGCATCCATGTCCGCAGGAATCCCAAATGTATGTTGGACAATGATCGCTTTTGTACGATTCGTTATTTTTCTCTCAACGTCTGCTGGGTCAATATTGAGCGTCGCATCGATATCTGCATATATTGGAGTTGCCCCTGCCCACCGTACGCTGTTGGGTACTGCCACGCAGGTAAATGCCTGAAGAAGTACTTCGTCCCCGACTCCTATGCCGAACGCCTTAAGCAAACCTAAAAGCGCCGATCGACCGCTGTTAAATGCCACCGCATCACTCCCGGGAAAATTGTTCCGAAACCACTCTTCCACCCAGCCTATCGCCTCTCCCCTCTTCCATTTCCACGGCAAACAGAGAGTTCTGACAGCCAACCAGACATCATCCGGTTCTGTATTAGGCGAAAGCGCACATGAAATTACTTGTTCAAACATAGCGTCAATACCCGCTCCGCTTCTTTGCCTTTAAAAAGCACCGTATCTCCTTTTTTTACGGTTTCCCGAATATACGAAGCAGCCGGCCGGGAAGATACGACGCGAACCTTATACTCTGCGCTAACTTCGCGTGCACCGGACAAAAAATGTTCATAAAAATTTTCGTTCGTCAACAAAACGTCGTCGCATACCCGTGCTGCTTCGCGTCCAACGGTTCTGTGACTTTCGGCTGCATATGCTCCCAATTCAATCATCGGTTGGAAAACAAGAATTTTTCTGCCTTTGGTTTTTGCCAAAAAGTCTATTGCTGCCTGCGCGGCATCCGGATTATTGTTAAACGTGTCATTGATAAATATCGCCCCATGAGTTCCTTTCACCGGTTCCATTATTTTAGGAAAAGATTGAATGCGGGAAGCGGCTCGCACTGCTTCGGCAAACTCCATGCCTGCGGCAACTGAGCCGGCAATAGCTGCCAAAATATTACCGACTTGATGTGCACCCAAAACGTGTGCATTCAAACGAAGCGTCTGTTTTTTATACGTAATATTGGCCGTTATACTCGCCTCGTTGACCTCAATGTCGTGGGCCTCAAATGTGTCCATGCCTCGCTCTTGTTCCATAAGCGTGGTATACCACCACACAGCGTACCCCTCGCGTTTAGCCCGCTCTCCCATATGCCTGGTAAACGCATTGTCCGCATTGAAAATACCGATCTTACCCCCCCCAAGCCCCTGGATGAGTTCATACTTTGCCGCCATTGTGGCATCCAGACTCCCGAACAAATCCTGATGCTGTGCATTAATTGCCGTCACGATGCCGATGGTTGGTTGCACCATATCTGCCATAGCCCGGATTTCTCCCCGCTTATACGCTCCCATTTCAACGATAAACACTTGCGTATCGGGCGTCAGATGCTTGAGTACTGTTTCGGCTATCGCAATCGGAGAGTTTTTACTCGCTTCGGTTTTCAGCACCGTATAGTTTCTGGAAAGGATGGTGGCCAAAAATTCCTTCGTCGATGTTTTACCGAAACTTCCGGTGATACCGATCACCGTCATCTGCTTGTGATGGCGAAGAAGCTGCGTTGCACGGCCGATAAGCAACCGGTGATACACAAATGTCGGAATATGAAATAGCCCAACGAGTATGCCCGTTACCGGAAATGTCAAAAGGTCTATGATGAGAAACCGCAGAAAAATGTGTGCCTGCACTATCATAAACAACAAAAAAAGAACGACAGCGCCCGTCGCAGTAAGCACAACGGTCTTGGGTGAAATCCGCGGAAAATGAAATGCCGGGAAAAAAATTCTCCGCCCTTGCGGAGTCCGTAGATGTATCACCATGCGGTCAAAACGGTATTCCTTCACATACCACAGGTGTACGTAGGAAACGAGATTTGCAAGTATCCGTATACTCCATGCCGCAGATACCGCAAAAAGCACGCTGTTCATAAGGATAGAAGAAACGCCGTTACATAATCCGCAAAAACTTTTGGATTTTTGAATGGAACGCCGTGGTCCTCTCCTTGCACGATTTCAAGTCTTGCGTCAGAAATTACATTTTTCATTTTTTCAGCAACCGATAGAGGCACAATCGTATCTGCCTCCCCCCACACCAATAAGCATGGCATGGTAACCGTACTCATGCTTTGCAACAAATCCTCTTGGACGATATGCTTAAATGTTTCCCGCATCACGCCTTCTGCCCGGTAAAAATCCCGGGCACCGACGAGGTAGTAGTACCAGCGACGGACAGTATCCTGCATGAGATGAAACGGCGGAAGAGAAAAAAATGCTTTTCCGATTTTCGCAAGAAGTATAAATAGCAATAGCTTTTTCCTGTTTATCGGGGTAAATCCCGGTGTTCCGGATAAAATAAGTGCTCGAACACTTTTTGGATACAAAAATTGGTATTTAAGCGCTACGCGCCCTCCAAATGAGTGACCAATCACTATCGGCTCCTGAATGGTATTTTTCGTAAGATAGTCGTGCAAAAACGCTGCATAATCGCTTAAACGTAACGGCTTTGCCGGCATGGTAGAGAGCCCGAAGCCGGGAAAATCAGGCGTAAAAACACGGTAGCCGCGTTTGGTAAGCTCTGCCGCAAGAGGTTCAAACGTACTCCCCGATAATCCCCACCCATGCAGCAGCACGATACTGGCGCGTTTCATAACCGTTAAGAAAGGGCTTTTTTAAGCTTTGGTGTTTTTTCCCAGGATGTACTCTGTTTTTTGTTGGCAGAACGACTGTTCCGGCAGATCGACGGAAAGGACGACTCCCGCTCCGACGAAACATTTCTCGCCAATTTTTACTCCCGGCATGACGCTGGCGTTAACCCCTATCCGGACGCCTGTTGCGATAATTCCTCCCAACTTATTTCTCCCCGTGGGTATTTTATGGTCTCCTTCACGTGTCGCAATTTCCCCGTCATCCAGCCGGAGATTGGCAAGCACTGCGCCGGATCCCATGCTTACCTCACCTTCCACAACGCTGTCGCCGATGTAATTGCTGTGGAACCAACAGCGGTCCCCGATATAACTTCGGGTTATATCCGTATTAAAGCCGGTGACGCAGTTACTGCCGATGTGGCTGGTTCGGATTATATTATTGTTCCCAACGATCGTGTTCTTGCCGATGTAGCATGGCCCCACTATCTTTGTGTTCTCAAAAATTTTCACTCCGTCATCAAGATATACATTTCCTTCGATCACGACGTGATCACAAATACTCACACCTTTCCCGCGATGTGACGCAAGTCGTGAAAGCAGGTATTCCATGCCGTCAAGCACATGCCAAGGGTACTTGAGCGATACGAAATTGCCTTCATACGGTTCCATCACAAACTCTTCATGTTGCGCAATGGTAGTGAGTGCGCGCTCATACGCATCATCACCTCCGGTTGTCCCCGTCCGCGTAAGCTCACCAAGTAAGACATCGCTACTCCGCACATAATGTCCGGATATGGCAACATACGGACTTGGAGCCTTGCCTTCACCCGGCTTTTCCGTGATGCCCACAATCCGATGATTCTCTATCTTGAGGTACCCGCCGGGGAAATACCTCTCGGTTTTCCAGCCCGGTATTACGCCAAACGCCCCGCTCGTCCTGCCGCGGGCAACAACGCGCTTGATAAGCCCGCTATCGGTGAGGTCATCGGCGATGAGTATGACTAGTTCGCTTCCGGCAATCTCGGAGGCTGCCGCAAGAAGTGCATCAGCCATACCCAATGGTTTTTGTTGTAATACGGTAACAGACGGAATAGGAAGTCCTACGGCGCCCAATGCATCACGATTGTTACGACCCGCGATAATAACCGCACGGGATACTTCTTTAGGAAGTACGTCACGTACGGAAAAATCAAAGAGTGATTTCCCAAAAAACGGGAATACTATTTTATTTGTGGTGAGGGGCCAAAATCTGCTTCCGGCGCCCCCGGCAAGCACCACTGCAACCAGCTCTCTCTTCATAAATTTTCCTCGCGCTTCCGAACAATCTGAGCACCAAGCGCATGGAACCTCTCTTCTATTCTCTCATATCCCCGATCAATTTGCTGGGCACCGTGTATATAGCTTTCCCCCGAAGCTGTCAGTGCTGCCAACAGAAGCGTTGCTCCTGCTCGCAGATCATCTATAGAGAGAACTGCATTATGCAGCACTGTGGGCCCCGCAATCCGTATGCCCTGGTGAAAGTCCGGGATCCGATCGCTCCAGTTAAAATTATAAAACTCTTCGGGTTTGTCTACGGCAGGGTCAAAAAATTCAATATTTGCTCCCATTTTTTGAAGCTCCGAAACATAGGAGAATCTGCTCTCAAAGACCGTTTCATGGATCGTCGATACGCCGTGGGCTTGTGTCATATAGAGGGCCCACGGTGCCTGCCAGTCGGTCATAAACCCGGGATGAGGACGCGTTATAATGTCTGTTGCCGTAACTAAGGTCTCCTGCCGGTAACGCGTCGTCGTCTGGTCAAGCGCTTCATATCTCCCGCCGGCTTTCCGCAATGCAGCCAAAAATGAATCGAGGTGGGATCTCGCAGAATTGCGCACGACAATGCTGCCCCCCGTAACACAAGCGGCGATGGCAAACGTTACCTCCTCATTGCGGTCGGGCATGAGACTATATTCGGTTCCGTGCAGCGTTTCCACCCCCTCAATAACAATCTCGCGGGGTTTCGTCCGCCTAATGTTTGCCCCCATCGCATTGAGAAAAGCAATGAGGTCATCCACCTCCACTTCCTCTGCTGCATTGTTAAGCACCGTCGTACCCTTTGCTAACACTCCGGCAAGAATGAGCGCTTCGGTTCCTGTATGGGTATTTTTGGGGAAACGAAACTGAGCACCGTGGAGGCGGGATGCCTTTGCATAAAAATACCCATCATCCGAATGATAGGAAATGGTGGCGCCCATTTTTTGCAGTCCTTCTATATGCCGATTTATTGGCCGTGCGCCTATCCTGCACCCGCCCGGGTTGGGAATCTGTGCACGGCCGTAGCGCGCAAGAAGCGGCCCTATGACGAGTGATGACGTCCGAAGGCGCGCTCCGATTTCAAGCGGTACCGTCGTTTCCCGGAGATTCCCGTTTTTTATCCGAACTGTGTGATGGGAGAGTGATACGGAAACACCTAAGCTTTTCAAAAGCTCAAGCATCGATACCACATCGGCGATATGAGGTACGTTGTGCAGAAGAATTTCTTCGTCCGTAAGCAGACTCGCCACGATCGCCTTGAGTGCGACGTTTTTTGCCCCAGCAATCGTGACTTCACCGCTCAAAGGATGCCCGCCGGTCACAATAAGTGTTTCCATGGATATGTTAAAACTCGCCAACTCTGACGATTTCTTCCTCCAGCATCACCCGAAACTGCCGTTTAACTTGTTCTTTGGCTCTAGTAATTAATTGTATCACATCCCAAGCCCGCGCTCCCCCGCGGTTGATGATGAAATTTGCATGCACCGGAGAAATTTGTGCCCTGCCGATGCTCACCCCCTTGAGCCCCGCGTGATCGATGAGAAAACCCGCTGATGTAGTTGCCTCAGGGGTAGCCGCGGTTATCGCCTGCGCTTTGGAAATATTGCGGAATGTACACCCGGGGCTAAACACTCCCTGTGGTTGAGTTTGTCTCCGATACGCAATTGCAGCATTTGCCGCATCCCAAAGCGTACTCTTCTCGCCCTGCCGAAGGCGAAATACAACTCGCACAACGATATCCCCTGTTTTTTGGACGGAACTGGTATCATACCCGAACTGAAAGTATGGTTTGGCTACGGTTCGCTGCTCATTGTTAGGCGTCAGAATTTCCGCCTGGTACACGGCGTCTCCCACATACCCCTCCGGGTGCGTCCATTTTGAATTCATGTATATGGCGCCGCCCACCGTACCCGGAAGTCCCAGGTGCATCTCGAGCCCTGCGAACCCCTCTTCTGCTGTAAACCGAACGAGTTTATTCATAGTGACGCCGGAATCTGCCTCCACATACACGTTCCCGCGAGCTTCACCGCCTTTGAGCGTTCCCTTCATACCGCGGATGAAAATCCGCGATGTGCTGTTTTTCACTACAAACCCCCGAATACCTTTATCTCCAATCAGAATGTTTGACCCCCCGCCCAGCACCCAAACAGGGATACCAAGTTTGCGACTCGCACCAACGGCCGCGACCAATTCTTCAATCGTCTTTGCATCATAAAACAGATCCGCAGGCCCGCCGATCTTAAACGTGGTATACGTCGCAAGCGGCTCGTTTTCCTTTACCTTATCCCCCAAAACACCTTTGAGTTTTTGATACTGAGTATTCATAGTTGATCTTTTAAAAATCTTTTACTCCACGTGTATATATCCCCTGCTCCCATAAAAAGTATCACGTCACCCTCTCGTATGTGTTGTCGCAGGTACATCGCGGTTGTTTCATAATCCTTGGTGTAAACCACGTGCGGTTGATGCTTTTCGATTTCGCGAGCAAGCATGTGACTGGAAACTCCTAATGTTTCATGTTCGCGGGCTGATGCATAAATATCGGCAATTGCCACGATATCTGCATCATGGAAACTTTTGACAAAATCACCGAACAGGGCATACGTACGCGAATAGGTGTGCGGTTGAAATACTGCAATGATCCTAGCCTTCGGGTACCATGCCCGGGCTCCGGCAAGGGTTGCCTGGATTTCCTTCGGATGATGGGCATAGTCGTCATAGATGCGAGTGCCGCGCGCTAAGCCAATTTTTTCAAACCTGCGTTTCGTTCCGCCAAAGGTAAGGAGTCCTTCGCGTATACCTTCCCAAGATACCCCGACCGTGCGGCATGCAGCCGCTGCCGCAGCGGCGTTTGCGGCGTTATGCCTTCCCGGAACCTTCAGTGCAAATTCGCCCACAATGGTCCCCCGATCCGCAAGCGTAAAAAATGTCCGCTCGTTGCCAAATCCTACATGCGTTATCCGGATATCCGCGGCGGGCGTGAAACCATAGAGAATAATATCCTCGGGGACAGCATGAAGCACCTTACTCGCCGGATCATCGGCATTTATGATCGTTGTACGAAGCCCCCGTTCCCGCCGGCTAAGTTTTATAAACGCCTGTTGTACTTCTTCCAAATTCGCGTACACGTCGGGGTGATCAAAATCAATGTTGGTCACAACAACTACTTCCGGCGGCTGCCAAAGGAATCGCGGTGTTGGATCGTGTTGCGGGTCAGTCACATACTCGTCTGCCTCGGCGACAAACCAATCTCCATTTCCTTTGTGCCCGGGAGGTCCGAGTCCGAATATTTCCCCGCATCCGGCAGCATACGAAGGATCAAAACCGGCGTGGGCAAGAATGGTCGCTATCATGGCCGTGGTGGTTGTCTTGCCGTGGCTCCCGGCAACGGAAATCTGGCGTTTGCTCCCCATCACATCGCCGAGGGCCCTTCCGTGGGGCAATATCGGGATACCCCGTAAGACTGCCTCCTCAACTTCCACGTTTTCTCTCCCCTCATGGGCGCCGGTAAAAATCACCAGATCCGGGTTCGTTTTTTTGATGTGTGACGCATCAAATCCGGGAAGTACTTTAATTTTTGCTTTCGCAAGCACTTCATCACTGGGAAATTCCTCGGCAACGTCCGATCCGCTTACACGGTAGCCCGCTTCACCGGCCCACACCGCAAGGGCCGCCATCGCCACCCCTTTGATACCCACAAAATGAATGCGCCGTATGGTTTTCCAATCAATGGGCATATCCTATCACCCCCAATATCTCACCGAATGTTTCACCGGTGTCTTTTCGGTAGGAAAAAAACGTATCAACCTGGCAGGATGTACAGGTGATTGCTACATCAATATGATCTGCTGATATTCCTGCTTCCAGTAGTTGTTGAACGTTGGCATACCCAAGATCCAGATGGGGTGCGCCTTCTATATGAGACATTATGCGTGGATCACTGTTGAACATTTTCACAAATTGACCGGCGCGTTCTTCAGGGACGCTATAGCAACACATCCCGATATGCGGCCCGACGGATACGAGAATACGCTCCGTATCTGCGCCCACCGATTTCATGGTATCAATAAGGCGGGTGGCTATGCTACCCAGCGTCCCTTTCCAACCGGCGTGGGCAACACCAATAACGGAAGCATCTGGATCAACGGCAAGTATTGGCACGCAATCAGCAACCCGCACAGCTAAACCGCTCATTCCATTATTTTTTTTATATACTAAGCCGTCCGTTCCGAAAACCTTTTTCTCCAGATCCCTATCGGTAACTATGTGGATCTTATTTGCGTGAATTTGTTCCGAAAAAACGAGACTGCTTAGGTTTAGACGTAAGAAGTTCAAAAACGTTTCCCGATTTTCGTTTTTCCGCATGTCCCCAAGACGGCGGCTGGAATACCCATGAACCAATCCGGTCACGGAAAGAAGAAGGTCCGATTGCCAGATACCGGCTGATGTTTGTTTAAGCATGGTTCGTGCTCATTTGTTTTAGGATCTTGCGCACTTCCTCCTGATCACTCCATGGATATTCTACATTCCCCCTACAAAGACTTTGCTCATGCCCTTTACCGGTAACAATGACGACGTCTCCTGTTTGTGCCTGACGAAGAGCGAAGTCTATCGCGTCCTTGCGGTTCGGAAAGCGGTGAACGGGCCGGTTGTGGGTAATCCCTGCTGCAATCTGATCCATGATCGTTTCCACGTTTTCCGTTCGATAATCTTCTTCTGTCAGTACAATCATATCGGCATAGCGGCTCGACGCCTTTCCCATAAGCGGACGTT
>ERZ1292629.2021-Hain-H43-01um-R1-2021-length-18213-cov-15_pt1 | contig 18213 bp, 20 predicted proteins | sample MGYA00564399_ERZ1292629 | MGnify/ENA primary metagenome ERZ1292629 (study PRJEB36523, sample SAMEA6512636) | groundwater metagenome | collected 2019-01-08 | study: AquaDiva: Metagenomics assemblies of 32 groundwater samples | reverse complement strand
CGAGCATCAGTCTTTCGTATTTGACGGGAAGCATTATTTGGGACGCCGCGGGTTCAATCGTCATCGGCATGCTCCTCGGAGCCGTCGCAGTAGTCCTCATCGTAAGGAACCGCTCGTACCTCCTGGGGCGCGCGATACCCGAAAGCTTGCAGGAAGAAGTAGAGGCGCTCCTGCTTAGTGAGCCGACTATAGAAAAGGTGCTCGATTTCAAATCGGCGGTACTCGGCTTTCGTGTGTACCGCATCAAGTGCGACGTGGAATTCAACGGCGCGGCGCTCTTCAGTGAGGCTTTCCAGCAATCATCGCTCAACGACCAGTTTGAAGAGGTCCGGAACGATTACGAGGCGTTCAAACGATTCTGCGTTGACTATGCGGACCGCATCCCGCGTCTCATGGGAAAGAAAATAGATGAGATAGAATCGCGCATCAAGAAGCGCCATCCGAGCATCCGCCATATCGACATTGAGATTAATTAAACGGCATCACGACACATCTCACGGGGTATAATTCGCTGATGTCCCTTGAGCCCTCGGTAGCCGAGAAACCCTTTTGGTCGATGTCCGAAGCCGATGTCGTCGACATATTGGAAAGTGATGTACGCGATGGCATTACCGAAAGCGAAGCAGAGAGGCGTCGCCGACTCTACGGCCCCAACATCATCGAGCAGCATAAGCGCCCGACCGCATTTCTTATCCTTCTCAATCAATTCAAAAATCCGCTCATTCTCGTTCTCGCCGTTGCGGGCGGCATCACGCTCTTCACGGGACATCTGCGGGACGCCCTTTTCATTTTGGCCGCACTTGCGGTGAATGCCGGCCTCGGTTTCTATCAGGAGCACAAGGCGGAACGCGCACTCGCGGAGCTGAAGTCGTATCTGCGGCAGCGTGCGCGCGTTATCCGCGGAGGCGTCGAGAAAGAGGTGGATGCCGCGAGTCTGGTACCGGGCGATTTGCTGCGGCTCTCGCAGGGCGATAGAGTGCCCGCCGACGCGCGGCTCGTGTACGTCAATGGTCTGGGGATAGATGAGGCCCTTCTCACGGGCGAATCGCTTCCCGCGGAAAAATCCGCCGAGCCCTCAAGCAAAGACGCGGTACTCGGCGACCAGGAGTGCATGGTTTTCGCGGGGACGCTTGTCGTCGAGGGCCTCGGTACGGCGCTCGTATGCCGCACCAATGATGCAACCGAGCTCGGCAAGATAGCGGCGCTCGTCGGGCGTACCGACAATGAGGACACGCCATTGCAGGCGACGATAAAGAGATTCAGCTCGCGCGCGGGTCTCGTCCTCGGCGGGCTTACCGTATTCGTCTTCGTCATCGGCATTTATACGGGGCATTCGGTCGCCGACATGTTCGTCACTTCCGTCGCCGTCGCCGTCGCCGCGGTGCCTGAGGGGCTCCCAATTGCACTCACGGTCATTCTGGCAATCGGGGTACAGCGCATGGCAAAGCGCAAGGGCGTCGTCCGCAAGCTCGTCGCGGCCGAAGCGCTCGGCAGCACCACCTTCATCCTCACGGACAAGACGGGCACGCTCACGATGGCCAAAATGGAGCTCGACAAGCTTTTGCCCGAGGGTCTGGAGAAAAACACGCTGCTTGAGCTCGCGATACTCAATTCAAACGTGCTCATCGAAAACAGGCAGGACCCGATTGCGGAGTGGCGGATGAGCGGAAAGATACTCGAAGTATCGCTCGTGCGCGCCGCGGCGCTGCGCGGCATCTCCGACATGGAGGTGAAGCAGCAATACAAAATCGTGCGCTCGCTGCCTTTCAATGCGGTCAACAAATTCTCCGCATCGCTCGTCGAGCGGGCGGGGAAGCATGAACTGATATTTTTCGGCGCGGCGGACATTCTCGTCGAACGCTCGCTCATGAGCGATTCCGAGAAACGGCACGCGCTCCAGCAGATTCACGCGCTCGCGACGGGCGGCGAATTCGTGGTGGCGGTCGCCATAAAGACAGTGGACGCGAGGGAGGCGGCGGCATTTCCGCACGACATCAAGGCCGAGCGGCTCTCCTTCCGCGGGTTGCTCACGCTGCGCGACCCCATACGGCCGGGGGTCGAAGGCGCGATACGCCGCGTCGAGCGCGCGGGTATCAGGACGGTCATCATGACGGGCGACCATCACGGTACCGCCGAGGCCATCGCGCGCGAGGTAGGACTGCCGGTCGAAGAGGGCAGCGTCCTCGATGCCGCGGAGCTGCGGGGTTTGAGTGCAGATGAGCTCAAACGCCGCCTCGCCACCCTGCGGGTGATTTCGCGTGTGTCGCCGCTCGACAAAATGATGATAGTGAGGACGCTGCAGGAGATGGGCGAGGTCGTCGCGATGACGGGCGACGGGGTCAACGACGCGCCGAGCATCAAGCAGGCGGACATCGGTATCGCGATGGGCTCGGGCACCGAAGTGGCCCGCGATGTGGCCGACCTCGTACTCCTGGACGACAATTTCGAGACCATCGTGGCCGCAGTGGAAGAGGGGAGGCAGATAATGAAAAATATCCGCAAGGTACTCGTGTACCTGCTTTCCTCGGTCTTTGACGAACTGCTACTTATCGGCGGCGCGCTCGTCGTCGGGCTGCCGCTACCGCTGAACGCACTGCAAATCCTCTACGTCAATTTCTTCTCCGATAGTTTTCCCGCAATCGCTTTCGCTTTCGAAAAAGGAGACGGCGCACTCGAAGGCCGCCCGAATCCCCGCGGTTCGCTCTTCGACCCGATGATGCGCTTCCTTATCCTCTTCGTCGGCTTTTCAACAAGCGCTTTTCTTTTCGGCCTGTACTGGATACTGACCCATGCGGGCTTCCCGCTCGCGCTTGTGCAGACATTCATATTCGCGAGCTTCGGGAGCTACACGCTCTTCCTCGCATTCTCGCTGCGCGACCTCGATAGAAGCATTTTCAGATACAACTTCTTTTCAAATGCCTATCTCATCGGCGGTGTTTCCATCGGCATCGCGCTGATGCTCCTCGCCATCTATGTGCCGCTGCTCCAGAGTGTGCTCGGCACGGTAGCGCTGCCTGCCGCGTGGCTCTTTGGGGTGGTGCTCGTCGGCCTGCTCAACATGACGGCCATCGAGCTCGGCAAAGCCCTCTTCCGCGGCGAGCGCAGCGCAAGCTAACGGTAGGAGACTTTCTTCATGTCGTGTTCACACACGAAAAGATATAGAGTAATTACTTTAGAAATTAACACATACTTATGAACAGAGTCGTACATTTTGAGATACAGGCGGATGACCCTGAGCGCGCAGCGAAGTTTTATCGCGAGATATTCGGCTGGGAGATAACCAAATTTGATTCGCCTGCCATGGAATACTGGCTTGTGATGACGGCCCCGAAAGACAGCAAAGAGCCTGGGATTAACGGAGGTCTTTTGCGCCGCAATGCGAAGGTGGAAGGCAAGGGCGTGAACGCATTCGTCTGTACCGCGCAGGTGGACAACATTGACGGAACGATTAAAAAAATCCTGGCTGCGGGAGGCACGGAGGCGATGCCGAAATTCGCCCTCACGGGTATGGCGTGGCAGGCATACTATCTCGACACTGAAGGCAACATCTTTGGCGTCCACCAAGTCGACTCCAACGCGAAGTAGGCATGAGATAATGCGCGGGTGATATACGACTACCATGTCGTGCTTGGCGCAATCGCAGCGAGCCTCGTCCTCGTCGGCGACTCTTTGTATATATGGAGCATCATCAAAGGGTCGACGAAGCCGCATGTTTTCACATGGCTCATATACGTAATTATCGACGGCACTATATTCGTAGTTCAAGTCCTTGAGGGCGGCGGTGCCGGGTCTTGGGTTCTGGGAACGGCAGTGGTCGCAAATTCGATCATTACGGTGCTTGCGATATTTAAGGGCGAGAAAAATATCCGACCCATAGATTGGGTGTGCCTCGTGGGTGCCGGTCTTGGCATTGTTCTTTGGAGCGTAACGGAAAATCCTCTAAGCGCCGTTGTGGTTCTCACGGTGGTCAATACCATTGCCCTCATTCCCACATTCAGAAAGTCGTTTGTCAGACCAAACGAAGAGTCGATAAGCGTTTGGATTGTTGATGTTGTCAGATTCAGTCTCGGCATCGCGGCACTGCAAGTATTAACAGTCACTACTGCGCTGTTTCCGGCGGGCGTCGTGGCCGTAAATGCATTGCTAGTCGTAACTATTCTGCTCCGCCGCCGGCAACTGAAAGTATGATGTACGACTACAAAGTAATTCTGGGCATTCTGGCCGTCGTTGTCGGACTCATCGGCTACGTGCCTTACTATCGGGATATCTTCCGCGGCACGACCAAGCCGCATCCGTTTTCCTGGTTTGCATTCGCACTCCTCATGGGCATTACGTTTTTCGCGCAGATTTTCACGGGCGCGGGGCCCGGCGCGTGGGTCACGGGGGTGAGCGCGGTCGCGGTATTCGGTATCGCAATTCTTTCGATACTGAAAGGTCATCGGGAGATAACGACCTTTGACTGGTTTTGCTTCGCGGGGGCACTTCTCGGGATTGTCTTGTGGCGGGCAACGGATGACCCGCTGTGGGCAGTGGTAATCGTGACGGTGACGGACGCGATTGCGTTTGCACCGACGTACCGCAAGGCCTATATCGAACCGCACGAGGAAACGGCGAGCCTCTTCGTATTTTCCGCCGCGAAATATTTCATCAGCCTTTTTGCGCTCGTTTCTTTCAACCTTACGACCGCACTTTTTCCCGTCTCCCTCGTCGCGACCAACGCTGTTTTTGCCTTCCTGATACTGGTCCGCCGCCGGCAATTGGCGAAACGGTAGAGAAACGATACAATGGCCTCCAATGGCCGAGCGGAACTTCAGAGAGCTCTTGGAAGCCCAATGGGAGCAGGGCAAGTTTCTCTGTGTGGGGCTCGACAGCGAGTACGAAAAGATACCCGAAGCCGCCAGGCAGGGGGGAGTCGGCGAGACTATAGTGGCTTTCAACCGCGCCATCATAGACGCTACGAAAGACATTGTCTGCGCCTACAAGCCCAATTCCGCCTTCTACGAGGCGCACGGGGACGAGGGATGCAAGGCGATGCGCGCTACCATTCAATACATCCGCGAGGTCGCGCCGCAGGTGCCTGTCATCCTCGACTCCAAGCGCGCGGACATCGGCAATACCAACAACGGCTATGTGGCCTCGGCTTTCGACCATTTGCATGCCGACGCGATAACGGTCAATCCGTATCCCGGCCGCGAGGCGCTCTTGCCCTTTCTTGAGCGCAAAGAAAAGGGTGTCATCGTCTGGTGCCGCACTTCCAACAACGGCGCGGGCGAGTTCCAAGACCTCCTGATAGACGGCGAACCGCTCTACAAAATAGTCGCACGCCATGTTGCCGAGAAGTGGAATGAGAACGGCAACTGCGCGCTCGTAGTCGGCGCCACTTACCCCGAAGAGCTGCGCGCGGTACGTGCGATAGTGGGCGACATGCCCATACTCATCCCTGCCATCGGTGCGCAGGGCGGCGAGGTAGAAAAGACGGTCGCTGCAGGGAAAGACAGCCGCGGCAGGGGAATGATAATCAGCGCGTCGCGTGCGGTCATATTCGCTTCCAATGGACCCGACTTTGCGCAAGCGGCTCGCGAGAAAGCCACAGCCCTTCATGGCGCAATCAGGGCAGCCCTTGTACAATAGTCGCTTATGAACGAAGACGAAGTCCTTGAACTCCTCCAAAAAGTCGGTGCGTTCCGCGCGGGACATTTTGTGCTTACTTCCGGCAGACACGCCGGCTCGTATATTCTGAAAGATGCCATGTACGCGTATACGCGCGAGACATCGCAGGTCTGCCGCGCGATGGCGGAGAGATTCAAAGACGCGGGCGTCGAAGCCGTCATCGGCCCGGCGATAGGCGCGGCGATTCTTTCGCAATGGACCGCGTACCACCTCTGCGAGCTCACCGGCCGCGAGGTGTACGGCGTCTACGCGGACAAAGACGGACAAGGGGGATTCATCATCAAGCGCGGATACGACCAAGTCGTGAAGGGTAAGAAGACCCTCGTCGTGGAAGACCTCGTCACGACCGGCGGCTCGCTGCGCAAGGTCGTCGAAGCTTCCCGTGCTGCGGGAGCCGATGTCGTCGGAGCGATAGCCATCTGTAATCGCGGCGACGTGACGAAAGAAAACGTGGGCAACCCGCCTATATTCGACCAGCTTCTCAATGTGCATCTCGATTCCTTCGAAGCGGGTGAGTGCGAGCTCTGCGAAGGCAATATCCCCGTCAATACCGACATAGGGCACGGCAAGGATTTCCTCGCTAAAAAAGCTCAGTGAACCTCATGTTTTCTTCACCGTACGCGGTGGTATACTCGATGGCACGTTAGAATATTAATCGCGTAACTATAGATTTTTGTTATGACACAAAACGGATGGATAGCAGTGATAGTCGGGCTCCTTATCATCGCAGCGGGCGCTTGGTGGTTTACTTCGGGCAATCAGAGCGCAGGCAACGAAGCCGTTATCCCTGCGCCGCAGGATACGACCTCGGATACGGGTGCGCAGGTAGGAGTGGATGTAAATGTAAATACCGCGCCGATGACGGCGACCGTCACGTACAGCGGCAGCTCCTACTCGCCGCAGGAAGTGACGATACGGAAGGGAGGTACGGTCACATGGAAGAACGCGAGCGGCAGCAATATGTGGGTGGCTTCCGCGCAGCACCCGGCGCATACCGCATACAGCGGCACGTCGCGCACGGAGCACTGTCCTGACACGTCGCGCACGGCATTCGACCAGTGTGTCGGCGGGGGAGACTACTCCTTCACCTTCACCAAAACGGGCACGTGGGGCTACCACGACCATCTCAATTCGAGCGCATTTGGTAAAATTGTTGTTGTTGAGTAAACTATCGAGATGACAGAGGCAGAGTTTCCCGAGGAGATGCAGCTCAATCTCAAGCGCGCCGAGGTTCTACGCTACGGCGAGAATTCACACCAAGGTGGTGCGCTCTACCTGAATCCGGGCGACAAGCGTCCAGGGGTCGCCTCGGCACGCAAGGTACAGGGCAAAGAACTGAGCTACAACAACCTTCAGGATGCCGACGCCGCATTCGAATGCGTCTCCGAATTCGACGAGCCCGCCTGCGTCATCGTGAAGCATATGAATCCGTGCGGGGTCGCGGTGGGCGAGAGCGTTCACGAGGCATATCTCCGCGCCCTCGCTTGCGACAAGGTATCGGCCTTCGGCGGTATCGTGGCTCTTAATTCCAAACTGACCGCCGTACTCGCGACCGAATTGGTACAAATATTTTTGGAAGTCATTATCGCACCCGACGCTGAAGAAGACGCGCTCGTCATCCTTTCGGCCAAGCCCAATGTCCGCGTACTCCTCACGGGTGCGATGCCTGACGCTGAGGCAAAAAGAAAAACCGTACGTTCTATTGCGGGAGGATTTCTTGTGCAGGATGCGGACAGCAAAGTCTTTGATGGGGAAGTCGCAACCGTCACCAAACGCGCACCTACGTCATCGGAGCTTTCCGATATGATGTTCGCTTTCACCGTAGTGAAGCATGTGAAATCCAATGCAATCGTCTATGCAAAAAATGGCGCGACGGTGGGTATCGGTGCGGGCCAAATGAGCCGTATCTATTCGGCCAAAATCGCCGCAATGAAAGCGGAAGAGGCGGGCATCTCACTCAAAGGTGCCTCCATGGCCTCGGACGCCTTCTTTCCGTTCCCCGACTGCGTGGAAGAGGCCGCGCGAATGGGCGCGACGGCGATAATCCAACCCGGAGGCTCCCTCAAAGACAAAGATTCTATAGACGCCGCCGACAAAGCGGGAATAGCGATGGTCACCACCCACATCCGCCATTTCCGGCATTAAACCGCTTGCTCCTTTGTGCGCAGGGACATGTAGATGTCCTCCAGCGCTTTTACGGCGTCGCCCGCAGCGATGTTGTTCTGGTGGTAGAGGCCGTTGGTACAGTCGCCCGCGGCCCAGATGCGCGCGTGCGAGGTCTGGTGCGTGCGCGGGTCCACTTGTATCTGACCGACCGCATTTTTCTCGATAACGGAGCCCGTCCATCCCGTGTTCGGAATAAGGCCGATTTCCACAAAGATGCCTTCGACGGGCAAAAGCTCTTCCTTGCCGCTTTGCACATTCTTCCAACGCAGACCCGTGACAAATGTATCCCCGACGACTTCGAGAATATCGCTGTTTTTCACCACATGCATATTCGGATGCGCGAGCGCGGCGGCGACGCTTATCGCATCCGCCTTGAAGATGTCGCCGCGATTGAAGAGCGTCACGGTCTTGCAGTAGGTAAGCAGCTGCAGTGCCGTTTCAAATGCCGCGTTGCCGCCGCCGATGACGGCGACGTCCTTGTCGGCGAAGAGCGGTCCGTCGCACGAGGCGCAATAGGTAAGTCCTTTCTGGTCGTATTTTTCTGCCCCCGGGACTTCAAGCTTGCGCCTGTTGGCGCCTGTGGTTATAAGGACCGCCGACGCGACTACGGGCTCGCCTTTTGAAAGCGTCACTTCGACGGACATGTCTTTCGGCGTAAGGCCCGTCGCGCGGACAGGGGAATGAATAGTCAAAAACTCACCCGCGTATTCCATGACGTGCTTTTTCAAATTATCGGCGAGGTCGGCGCCTGAAATGTTGGGAGTACCAATCCAGTTCTGAATACCCGTCGAGACACCGCTCTGTCCGCCCCACTCCTCGAGTATCATGACGGTCCTCAGGCGTTTACGCGCGGCGTAGATAGCCGCAGCGGCCCCTGCGGGCCCACCACCGATAATTGCTAATTCGTACATAATCGTATAAGTATCAGGTATCAAGTATCAAACAACAAATAATAGAAAGGTGCATAAGTATCAAACTTGATACCCGCTACTTGATACTTGCTACTTCCTTCGTAGAAACGACGGGAGCCCGCCCCAGCTGTCGTCATCGTCGTCGGTCTTAAGCGGAGTCTTTGAAATATCGGACTTCAACGGCTCCTTTGCCGCTATCTTTTCCTGCTTCTCCGGAGTCTCCATGATTTTCTTCATTTCTTCACGTGCGCGGGGATTAACGGGCGGTACATCCTGGTCTTTCTTGTTGGGCACGAGCCGCGGTGAGCCTGCGAAAAGCGAGCTGCGCGCTCCCGCCTCGGGGAAGCCTGTCGCGATGACCGTCACGCGTACCTGACCCTTCTTGAGCGAAGAATCGGTAACAGCGCCGAAGATGACTTTGGCGTCGGGGTCGATAGCTTCGGTGATGACGTTGGCTGCATCCTGCACTTCGAGCATTCCGAGGTCTTCGCCGCCTGCGATGGAGAAAAGGACGCCCTTGGCTCCGTGGATAGAAACTTCGAGGAGCGGGGAATTGATGGCTGCGCGTGCGGCCATTTCCGCACGGTGCTCGCCGATAGCGGTGCCGATGCCCATAAGTGCCGAGCCCGCATTGTGCATGATGGCGCGCACGTCGGCGAAGTCGACGTTGATGATACCTGTCGTGGTGATGAGGTCGGAAATCCCCTCGACGGCTTGTTTCAAGATGTCATCGCACATCGCGAAGGCGTTCTTGATGCCCGTCTCGCGGGAGACGATGGCGAGGAGTTTGTCGTTGGGGATGATGATGAGCGCGTCTACGGCCTTGCGTAATTCGGCGAGGCCCGCCTCGGCGAGGCGCATGCGCTGCTGTCCTTCAAATCCGAACGGGCGCGTGACGACGCCGACAGTGAGTGCTCCGAGCTCGCGTGCGATTTTTGCGACCACCGGTGCCGCGCCCGTGCCCGTGCCGCCGCCCATGCCGCACGTGATGAAGACCATGTCCGAATTTTTGATGGCTTCCTGAATGTCTTCGCGCGTCTCTTCGGCCGCCTGTTTGCCGAGCTCCGCATTCATACCCGCGCCGAGACCGCGCGTTAGATTCTTGCCGATGTGAATTTTGCGCTTCGCTTTGTTCTTGTGAAGGTCTTGCGCATCCGTATTGATAGCTATGAAATCAACGCCCATCACGTGCGATGCCATCATGTGATTGACGGCATTGCCTCCCGATCCTCCGACTCCGACGACTCGAATCCGTGCGAACGACTCTACATCCGGCTTTACTTGTTTTGTCATAGTGAAGCCATAATAGCACTTTACCGAAAAGGGCAAGCTTGACTCCTCAATATTGGAGTGTCCTAAGGAAGAAGCGAACGGAGACCTTGTTTCAATGATTCCCAACCGCCGCTTATGACCTGACCGAAGGTGTGCGTCTGGCCTGAGGTGTCTTCGGCGTAGGCCCAGCGGCACAGGCCGTAGGCGACCGCCCAGGTGGCGTCTACGCCCGAGGAGCGGGGCAGGTGCCCTATCTGTGAGATTTGGGAGGGTAGCTGGAGCACGGCGCGGGCTATCTCGGCCGCGGAGGTGAGCCCCGAGCCGCCGCCCGTGATGACGATGCCTGCGGGCAGGAGGCGGTGGCGGCTAATGGTCTTCAAGTGAGCATTGACGAGGGTATACATTTCTTTGAGCTGCGCCCCGACGATGACGCTCATTTTCTTTTCGGGGATATCGCTGCCCGTCACACCGCCTCGCTTCAGGCTCTCGGCTTCGTGCAGCGGTATCTTGAATGAGAGCGCGATGGATTCTGTTATTTCCGACGAGCCGGTCGGGAAGACCTTCAGGGAGACAGGAGTGTCGTCCTCAAAAATGACGATGGAGAGAGTCTCGGAGCCGATGTTCGCGAGGACGACGCCTGCGGTCTTCTGTGCGCGCGTGAGCGTGACGAGGCTCGCCGCAAGCGGCGAGGCCATGACACCGTCCACCTCGACACCCGCGGCCTCGACGGCCTCTATGAGGTCGTCCTGGTGCTGCGAGAGCATCGTGATAAGGAGCGTATCTACCGTGAGCCGCGTCCCCTGGAGGCCCTGCGGTTTGCCGAAGACCTTGGTGCCGTCTACGCGGTATTCGAGCGGAATCGCGTGAATGACCGTACGGTTCGTCAACTTGGAGGAAGCTTTCTTCTCACTCTCGCGCAGCGCGCGTTCTATCTCGCGTTCGGTCACGATGCCGCCCGAGGCGGTAAGCGCGACTTCGCCCGTCGAGCGTATCTCATCGAGCCCGATGCCGCCGAGCGCGACCCGCGCGCTTCGCACCTTGACCCGCGCGGCACCAATCGCGCGGCCGAGCGCCTCGCGGATGCTCCTGGTCGCCTCCTTCTTATCTATGATATAGCCGTGTCGCAAGCCGCGGGATGTGGAAGTGCCCGTACCGATGATGTTGAGCGGGAGTTCGGGATTCTCGGAGGGTGTCGCAATAACGACCTTGACGTGATAGGTGCCGATGTCTATTCCTGCGTATACTGGCCGTTGCATGAAAAGTGAAAGGCGCGCAAGATGCGCTGCTCAGTCACCTCCATTGTACGCCCATGTGAGAGCCCCTTCAAATGAAAACACCCGTGGACAAACAGGAATGCGAGGCGGTCACGCAGGGAGACACCGTAGCGGCGCGCTTCCCCCCCCGCCGCGCGCGCATTGAGGAAAATCTCACCCTCGTCCTTCGAAAGGGGGAATGAAAGGACGTTGGGTTTGTAATCTTTCTTCCTGTACTCCTTGTTCATCCTGCGTGCGAGGTCGTCGCCGCAGACGACGAGCGAGAGGTCGTAGTTTTTGCCCAAAATCGCATCCGCGATTTTTTCATACGGAATAAACCCCGCTCCTTTAAGAAAAGGGGCGGGACGGAGAGTAGTCCTTATATCCAACATCAATTGCTAGCGGGCGACGGGAGTGGCCTCGGCCGGTTTTGGGGTAGACGATTGTTCGGTGTGACCGGGGCGGTTGAACGACGGGCGGCCTCCTCCGTGGCGGGGTGCCGCCTCGATGACTTTACCTTCCTTGATGAGCTGCTTGTAGTCGGCGCGGCGCTTGATGAGCTTGAGCGCGCGCTTCTTCTTGACGATTTTGGATGCGGTGCGCACGTAGTAGCGGCCTCCGCGTACCGTCCTCACCAAGCCCGTACCCTGTACGCGGCGGGAGAATTTGCGAATGGTAGAAAGCGTGCTTTCATTGCCGCTTTTGGATACTTCTGCATTAATGGACATGAAGCGGCAGTATACACTGCCGGGTCTAAAAATCAACAAAAAGCCCCAGTTCACGGCAAGGTCTTACCTTACCGTGAAGAAAAAATCAAAGGGGCAAGATCAAAGCTTCAAGAACTTTTGAACGGAGATACCCGCCTGCCTGAGTATCTTCGTAATCAAGCTCCGACCCAAGTCACCCGGATGCATTGGAATTTGCGTGCTTTTACCGGTTATCGGGTTGAAGAGTTTTACATGACTTCCTCGTTGTCCAACGATACGGAATCCCGCGCGAAGCAAACGGCGGAGGACCTCTCGTGCAGCGAGTATAGGAAGAAGACTCATGCCGTGACGCGTTGTTTACGGATTGCCACTATTCCTTCCTTTTCAGCAGCAACCAGCACGTCGCCTTCGACGGAACATTCGATGGCTTCTTTTGCCATGCGTTTGGCGTGGGCTTGCGTCTTTCCCCATGTGATAACGTCCGGCCGCTTGGGAGCAGTGACCATATAGCCACCCATGTCCTTTTCCGGCTCAAGGACTATGGAGTACTTTCCGTAATCCGTATCAACTTCCGTTTTAATCTTCGTTTCTTTTCTCATGGACTCGATTATAACATATCGCCCCTGATAAGACTTCAGGCGTGCGTTTCGGTCTTCCAGAGACCGACGCGGCGGCGTTTGAGGTAATTGGAGAGTTCGGGAAGGGGAATCGCATCCTGGGAATTGGTGGCGACTTCGCGCACGAGAATCGTGCCTTCCATCGCTTCTTTGTGTCCCATGATGAGCACGTAGGGCACGGCGAGCGTGCGGGCCGCGGCCATCTGCTCGGCGATGCGTTCGTACCAGAGGCCCTGGTGTACGGGGATAGAGGCACGGCGGAGATTTTCAAGCACGCCGAGGACGCGGCGGCGCGCTTCGCCGCCGAGGTGTGCGAAATAAATGGCGGGCTGCGCCTCGCCCCCCAGCGGCCGGTTTTCGCGCTTCACACGTGTCTTGCCGCGTACTTCGCAGGTGATGGATACCATCGTCGCGGATGATGGCGTGCGCGCGAAACGGCTCGCGAGCGGGTCGTAGCGGCCGCCGAAGGCAAACGGCATGCGCGCGCCCGTTTCCGGGTCGTTGGCGGATATCTCGAAGAGCGAGTGCGACCAGCAATCGCGGCTACCGAGAATGTGCGCATTCAATTCATAGGGCAATCCGAACATCTCAAGATACTCAAGGAGTTCCCAGAATTTTCTGCGCTCTTCTTCGGTCAGATATTCCATTGCCTGCGGTGCGCGCGGTGCCGCGGGGTGGCCGCGCTCGATGAGCTGGACCAGCGTGCCGAGCGGGTCGACCGCAGCGCGCGGGCGCAGCGTCGGAGAAATTGATTCAATGTGCTTACGCAGATAGAGCCCGATGTCGCGCACGAAACGGTTGGAGGAATCCGACGAGCCGATGTTGTTGATGGCGAGTGCGCGTTCGCTGATGCCCGCCTCTTCGGCGATGGCGTTGGCGACGACGATGAGAAGCGCTTCCGCGATGGCGCTCGTCGAGCCGACGATGTGCAGCTCGAATGAGACCGCGGGGATGCCCGCCGTGCTCGGAAGCGTGCGCCATGCGAGCAAGGTGCCGCTGTGCGGCGGTGCCGCAGGACCCGTCGCGGATGCGGGCGGGAGATTCACCTGCGTCGGAAGGCAGTTCATGCACTTGCGTGCCGAAGAGAGGAGCGTGCGCTCGTCGCGGCGCGCAAAAGATATCTCGGACTCGACTTTCGAAAGCGGCAAGACCCCGCGCTTATTCGAGGAGCCTGCGTAGGCGGGGTTGCGCTGCATGCTGTCGAGCGGCGCGAATCCGTAGTACTCCGCAATGCGGATGGCATTACCGAGGAACGCGGCGGTATTCGGATACTGCGTGTCTTTCAGGCGTATCATCGAATGAATATTATTTTTCTAAATATCTTGATTCGGCGGGAAAGATACTTATCTGATTGAGAGGAAAGAGGCGCAAGAAAACGCGTCCGACGATATCGGTGCGCGGCAGCGATCCCCAGATGCGCGAGTCGGCGGAAACGCGGCGATTATCGCCGAGAACGAAGAATTCATCCGCGCCGAGCTTCATGGTGAGCTCGTTGCTGCCCGTGAGGTTGGCCGCATCGAGGTACGGTTCTTCGAGCTTGAAGCCCTGGGGGTGTTCGCTGTTGATTATGGTGACGCTTTGGCCCGAAAGCACGACGGTCTCGCCCGGAAGACCGATAATCCGCTTGATAAGGGCCCGACTTTCGTTCTGAGGCAGGTCAAAAACGATGATATCGCCGCGGGCGGGCGCTCCGACGTCGTATGAAATGCGGTCTACTATCAAATACTGCCAATCGTGGAAGTTGGGCTCCATGGATTGCCCCGAAACGACGTATGGAGCCGCGATGAAGAAGCGGATGAAGAGCGCGAGACCGAGCGCGACGACCGTATAAGTGACGAGAGAGCGTTGAGAACCTTTTTTGATTTCCGGTGATGAACTTTCTTGCATCACGGTATCAGACATGTGCGACATTCTACTGTGCTCGTGCGGTTGACACCAAGCGTTTAACAGTTTGCAGTTGATGGTTGTTAGTTTATAGTTATGAAATTCAATCCGCCCTAACAGTTCTTACTCACAACTGACAACTAATAACTAAAAACTATTTCTATGGCATGGGTAATCGTCGGTTTGGGCAATCCTGGGGGAGAATATCAGGGCACGCGCCACAATACGGGCCGTTCGGCGCTCGAATTCTTCGCTTCGGAGATGAAATTCGGCGATTGGAAGGAGGATAAGAAGTCAAAAGCGCACGTATCGAGCGGCATGATAGGTAAGACAGCTGTGGTACTCGTCGCCCCAGACACATTCATGAACAAATCCGGGTCAGCCGTCGCCCGATACGTCAAAAGTCAGAAGGCTGCCGAGCGCATGGTCGTCATTTACGACGACCTTGATCTGCCCATCGGCGGACTGAAGCTCTCATTCAATAGAGGAAGCGGCGGGCACAGGGGAGTCGAGTCCATCATGCGCGCCGTCAAGACCAAAAAATTCACGCGCGTGCGCGTGGGCGTCTCGCCCGCGACTTCGGGCGGCAAGCTCCGCAAGCCGCAAGGCGAAAAAGAGGTCGTAGATTTCATCCTCTCAAAATTCAAACCCGCTGAGCTCGCGGAACTCAAAAAAGTCTTCAAGAAAGTAGCGGGCGCGCTCGAAGCCACCGTCGCTGATGGCCCTCAGATAGCGATGAACCGTTTTAACTCCGCAGGATAAAAAATGGCGGACCTCAACCGAGGTCCGCATTTCGCCTGTTGCTCTAGAGCATGCCGAATTGGGGGCGTGCGTTAGAACCGGCGAGCGATGGTGATTTGGTTTTCCCGGGCAGTGATTGGCTCACTGTCCCGCACTTTCAGGCGGCATTGATACCGCGACCCGTCGGGCGCCGGAGGATTGATATCCGCCACGCTCAGCACTTCCAGGCGGTCCATCAGCGGGCCAGCCTTCGTTGCGTCTTCGTGCCCGAAGTCCTTGAGTTTGGCTGTATGAATCAATACTTTCCAGCCAACCTCAGGCTTATCCAATGGTTTTTGAGCCATGGCAGTCCTCGATTCCTTTCGTTGTGAAGCCAGATTACAGACAATATTAAGCGGAGGCTTTTTGGCATAAGTCCCGCCGCGGCCTGCAAGCTAACACAATGCGGGATGAGCCGCTAGCGCGGGGTATTCGGCGCTTTCATCAATGGAGCGTTTGCACTATACCGCCGGTTTGAGAGTCATTCGACGGTCTTTCGGTTCGAAGAAGGTGATAGTGAATGGATACACCTTGCCGAGCTCCAGCTTCGCTCGGAGGTCGTCTTCGCTTGCGAATTCGGAGATGTGCACCAGTCCCGCCACGCCTTCCTCGATAGAAGCGAGCGCGCCGTGTTTGTTGTATTTGATGACGACGGCTTCCACACGCTGGTCCTTTTTGTATTTCGCACCCGCAGCTTTCCACGGGTCGTCGAGCAGCGCTTTGATGGAGAGGGAAACTTTGTCGTCCTTTATCTCGATGACCTTCACCTTGACGGGCTCGCCCACCTTGAAGCGCGTCTTGGGATTCTCGACGAGCGCCCAATCCATTTCGGAGATGTGCACGAGTCCTTCGAGTCCTTCTTCGAGCTTCACGAAGACACCGAATTCGGTGGCACCCGTGACGATGCCTTCGAGCGTATCGCCGACTTTGTATTTCTCGACGAGCGATGCGCGTTCGGTTACGCCCGCACCCTTTTCACTGAAAATGAGTTTCTGTTCCTTAGGGCTTGCGGTGATGACCATGACCTCGACTTTCGTCCCCACCATTTTCTTGAGCTCGACGAAAATCTTTTCCTTGTCACCGTCGGGCACGCGGGGATAGTGCGCGGGTGCGAGCTGGGAGGCAGGCAAGAATCCTGCGAGACCGTTCCAGTTGATGATGAGACCGCCCTTGTTGGCATCCACGACGGCGAGTTCGAAGACGGTCTTCTTCTGCATGGCCTGCTCGGCTTCGTTCCAAATGACGGCCTGACGCGCCTCGCGCAGCGACAATTCGATGTAGCCCTCGGCGTTGTCCATGCCGACGACCTTCGCGGTCACCGTGTCGCCGATGTTTACATTTTTCAGCGCTTCGCGGGCAGAGAGATACTCGCGGCCGTAGATGATACCCGTGCCGTACGGCGCCAAGTCAATAAATACGCGCGCGCGGCCGATGGCGACCACGGGGCCTTCGACGACGTCGTCTATGACAGGCGGCGTACCTGCGGAAGCCATGAGCTCCGCCATGGGGCCCTGCTTTTCGGGCACTACCTCCACCTCGTTTTCCTCACCCCCGACAACCTTCTTATCCTCCTCAGTTTCTGAAGTCATTTTGTATTACGTCTGGTGCCCTGTTTCTTGCTCTACCGTGTCCGTCGGAAGCAGGGTATAAACCATCCGCTCTACTATTAATAATACGTCAAGCGAGTATATTGTATGAACACGCAAAAGTCAAAAAAAGTGACCGGGAGGGATGCCCCGGTCGTATTGAATCGAAACTCGAGTGCGCTCTTCCCTGCACTCGTAACAAACAATCAATGGGAGAACTCTATACGGAAGAACTTTTGCCGTTGGACATCAGGCTCACCACCCGTGGCATTGCCACTATTGGATGGCTAGTGCAGGTGCACATAGATGTTTGTCGGGCATTGGTTCGACTGTTGGAAGCGCTCCCGGTACTTGCCCGGTGGTAACATAAATCCTCCCGTGGCCGTTATGGCGTGTCGTCAGCCGGCACGCCCGTAGAAGCCTTGCATAATGAAGCCGATTTTCATCGCAAGCCCCTTCCTGCTCATGTTCTATTACACGAACCGGTCGTCTCCTTTCTGCCTCACTTTACGCCGGCATCATGGAGCAAAGGGATACTAGTCCCGCTTCTTCAATTCGTCAAATCGATGCACAACGATGTATAATGCCCGCATGATTTTGACATTTCACGAAGGTGCTTGCATTCGCGCTGCGGCGGGGGATACGACGGTCGTTTTCGGGCCCGTGTCCAAACAGTCCAAAAATTTCAAGCCGACGAATTTCGGCGCCGACGTCGCCTTCATCTCTTTCAATCATCCCGATATGAACGGCGCGGAGGAGGCGGCGCGCGGGGAAAGGCAGCCGTTCATCATTTCGGGGCCTGGTGAGTACGAGGTAAAAGATATGACCATCGCGGGATTCTCTTCAGGTTCCAAATACGGAGCGGAGCCCCGCATCAACACCATCTACTATGCCCACTTCGACGGTATGTCCATTCTCTACCTCGGCGCACTCGGCGACCTCGATTTGCCGGGCGACGTGCTTGAAATGGATTCGCCCGATGTACTCATCGTTCCCATCGGAGGCAATGGCGCGCTTACGGCCGCCGAAGCACAAAAGCTCGCAGTGAAGCTCGAAGCGAAAATAATCATTCCCATTCTCTACGACGATAAATCCCTCAAACAATTTTTGAAAGAAGCGGGGGAGGAGGGCACGAAGTCCGTGGACAAGCTCACCATCAAGCCGCGCGACCTTGCAGGCAAAGAAAATGAAGTCGTTGTGTTGTCTTCATAACGCGCCGGTATAGTACAACCCCGTAGTAGAATTTGCCTTTGCGCCAGGCAGCACGCAGTCCTGGCGCGGCGAGAAATGAAAGCTGGCTCGAACGAAGTCGAATAGTTTATTATTCGGCACATACCTATGTGGATGGCCCGCCTAAGGCAAATCTC
>ERZ1292629.2020-Hain-H43-01um-R1-2020-length-18223-cov-6_pt1 | contig 18223 bp, 15 predicted proteins | sample MGYA00564399_ERZ1292629 | MGnify/ENA primary metagenome ERZ1292629 (study PRJEB36523, sample SAMEA6512636) | groundwater metagenome | collected 2019-01-08 | study: AquaDiva: Metagenomics assemblies of 32 groundwater samples | reverse complement strand
AAATAATGGTTTTAGCTTTGTTTTTGTCATATTTTGCCTAAAAAATATCACTCTGTGTAAGTGACTGCTCAAATATACACTAGTTGTTTTTTTTTGTCAACATTTTTTATTATCTTTCCTTGACACAAAGCTGCATTTTCTATACGATAAAGTTAAACTTATTATGTCATTTTTATCCGGCAAAAAACTTCTTTTACTGGGCTTTATTGTTGTACTTTTAGTAGCAATACCTGTTACTGTCTATCTTGTTGGGTTACAACAAAGCACAAAAACCTCAGCTGAAGCAGCAACAACTTTATCTCTTTTACCTACACCACTAAGTAAAAATGTTGGAGATAATGTAAGCTTTGATGTTTACGTTGATCCATCTAATGTAAATGAAATTTCATATGTAAAACTTGTTATGGGCTATGACTCAACAAAGCTTGCAACAATGGATGGGACTTTTGCTGTTTCCACTTGGCCGGCAGCTGATGGATCAAGCTTTACACCTAGTATTCCAATTGGACCAGAGTATGGAGTTGGAACAATAACAGTTGCTATGTCTGTAGGAGGAAGCCCACAGAATGTACTAAAAACAAGAACTAAAGTAGCAACTCTTACTTTTAAAGCACTTGCACCTACAGAACCTGATGTTCCTACCCAAGTTACATTTGGTAATCAAAGTCAGCTTTTATCCCTTGGTGGAACAGGTGGAACAGATGAAATAGGATCAAATCTTATTTCAAATACTTCACCAGGATCTGTAAATATCACATCTCAAACAGTCAGCGGTAACCCTGTTTGTTCATATATAACAGTAGATAAATCAACTACTGGCAAAGCTCCTTATACTCTTAGCTTTGAAGGATCAGGAACTGATACTGGAGCTATTGAAAGCATAAGGCTTGATTTTGGAGATGGAGACAGTTCAACTCCTGCTAAAGGAGATCCTGGAGTTAGCGGTTATGGAACTCCTAGAGCAACTGCTTCTGCAAGCCATACATTTGATACAGCTGGTACTTATACTGCAACCGCGGTTATGATCGATGATGAAGGCAATGAAAGCGAAGCAGCTACTTGTTCAAAAACAATAACTATAACTGAAGATACTACTAGAGATGTAAGTCCAACAAATACTCCTACACTTACCCCAACTGGAACACCGACCCTTTCATGTACAAGTCTTTCTCTAGATCCTGGATCAACGGGTACTGCACCCTTCTCTGTTAATCTAACTGCAGTAGGAACAAGCTCTGATATTGCCATCTCTGAGGTTAATTTTGACTTTGGAGATGGTGAAACACAATCTGTAACTGATGCAGGTGGAATAGGTACAAATTCTGTTAGTGTCTTAACCTCACATACTTATGCAAGCTCAGGAACATTTAAAGCAAAAGCTACAATTACAGACGAGGATGGAAATGAAAATACAGGTAGTTGTACAGCTACTATATCTGTTTCAGGAGACAGCGAGGCATCACCAACTAATATAATTGCAAGCCCATCACCACTTCCACCAACAGGACCTGCTGAGCTTGTTACAGTAGGTGCTATTGGAGTAATGTTAGCCTTTATCGGAGCGATTCTTCTCTTAGCTCTTTAACTCTCAATCATTGATAGAAGTGCTTTTTGGGGAATTTGTACTTTTGAAACATTAATTAACCTTGATTTTCCTTTCTTCTGAGCTTCTAATAATTTATCTTTTCTAGTTCTGTCTCCACCTGACATTTTTGCCAAAACATCTTTTCTATAAGGAGATATTTCAGTTCTTGCCAATATTTTTGCTCCAATTGCAGCTTGAATTATTTGTTTAAATTGTTGACGATCTAAATTCTCACTTAATTTTTCTATTCTTTGTCTTCCAACAAATTCAGCTTCATCTCTATAAATTAACTCTGATAACACATCTACTATACTTCCATTTATCATAATATCCATTTTTACCAAATCCGCTTTTTTATATCCCATTATTTGATAATCAATACTGGCAAATCCCTGAGAAACACTTTTAAGCTCTGAGCTTAAACCTCTTATAAACATTGAGTAAGGCATTTCATATTTTAAAACTGCATTACTTTTATGATAAGAGATATCTTGTAATACGCCTCTTTTATTTTGAGCTACTGTTAAAACTGCTCCAACATAATTTGAAGGCACGAATATATTTAAAATCATATAAGGCTCAAGCATCTCCTCGTCTTCTTCTTTATATAAAACTCTTGGCATCGTTAATAAAGGATTTACCATATACTCTTTGGTTAATCTTTCCTTGACAATTTCAGCGTGCAAAAGACCAAGAAAACCAACTCTAAAACCACTTCCTAAAAATGCTGAATATTCATTAGCAACACTAAGTGAGCCATCATTTAAAGAAAGCTTGTTTAAAGCTTCTCTTAAATGCACGTATTCATTTGCTGCTTTTGGGTATAATCCAAAAAACACCATTGGCTGTGGAATTTGGTATCCGGACAAAGACTCTGTTTCAAAACCAATATGTTTAATTGTATCTCCAACTCTTGTTTGTCTAATATCTTTTACTCCGGTCACAATATAACCAATTTCGCCCGCATCAAGGCTATCTTTGGCTACTAAACTAGGAGAAAAGAAGCCAACCTCTGAGACTATTATCTTAGTTTTACTTTGTATAAACTCTATTTGATCATGTTTTTTAACACTTCCATTAACTACTTTTATAAAAATAATTACGCCCCTATGCTCATCAAATACTGCATCAAAAACCAAAGCTTTAAAAGGCTCTGCTTCCGCAACTTTTGGCATAGGTAATTTATTAACAACAGCTTTTAAAAGCTGGTCAACGTTTTCTCCTGTTTTTGCACTAATATAATGAATTTCTTCTTCCTTAAATCCAAACATTTCTACTAAGTCTTTTTTTACTGCTTCTGTATTTGCACTATCTAAATCAATTTTATTGATTACTGGAATAAGTGTTAATTTTTCTTTTTGCGCAGCATAGAAATGAGCAACAGTCTGTGCTTGAACTCCCTTTGTAGCATCAACTAAAAGTATTGCTCCCTCACAAGCAGCCAAAGTTCTTGACACTTCATAGGCAAAATCCATATGGCCTGGGGTATCAATCAAATCAAGAATATATTCCTCTCCATCTAATTCGTAGTGCATTCTAACTGGAGCCAGTTTTATAGTAATACCCCTTTCTCTTGAAATTGGATTTTGATCCAAAAACTGCTCTTTAAGCTTATCTTTAGCAATTGTTTTTGTAATTTCTAAAAATCTATCAGCAAGAGTTGATTTTCCATGATCAATGTGAGCAATGATGGCAAAGTTACGAATATTTCTGTAAGACATAGAAAGAGTATTCTAAGGGTTAAGTCTGGTTCCGTCAATTGTTTCCTCAGATTTTGTAAGAATTTGTCTCCAATCTCCTATCCTTTTAAAAAGCAAAATAAACATAGTTGCCTCTTTAACGTTAAAAAACCAAGTAAGAAATAAATAAAGAGAAAGACCAGCAAAGCTAGATATTCCTGTTAATAAAATAAGGTTTATTGTTTTTGTAGTATCAAAAACCAATTGATCCAAAAGCTTTATTGGAATATATAAGGCAAAAGCAGTAAAGAATGAAGCAAGTAAAATTTTTGAAATACTTGTTAAAAATACTTTCTTTGGAAAACCTCCCACCTTAAAGTATAAAGCTATAAACATAATTAGGAAATTTAAGATAGATGCAATTGAGAAAGCAAAAGCAATACTTTCAATTCCTAAATGATATATAAAAATAAATATTGCACCCATAAAGATCATTAGAAACGTTGTTGTTGCGCCAATAATTAAAGGTGTTTTTGTATCATGAAGTGCATAAAAAGCTCTTGATACTAGATATACAAGTGCTTGAGCGAATAAGGAAATACTAAAGAAAGCTAAGGTTCTTCCAGTTAAAACAGTAGCTGCCCAGTCAAACTCTGATGCTCCATAAACAAGCCTAACTAAAGGTATTCTTAAAACTAAAATAAGAACCGAGACTGGAAGAATTAGATAAAAAAGTTGCGTAAAACTTGTCAAAAAAGTTGTTGTAAAGTCTGCAAGCCTATCTTTTTCTTTAGAAAGAACTGGAAATGCAGCCTGAGCTATTGATTGGCCTATTAATGCAACTGGAGCAAAGGCCAATGTTTGAGCAAAATCCAATATTACATAATTTCTACCAGGATCTTGTAGATAAGATACTAAAGTTAAAGTTACGAGCGTACCAAGTTGGAAAATGGCAATAGATAGAGTTCTTGGCCAAATTAATTTAAAAACATCTAATACTGCACTATTTTTTATAAACTCAATTGAAAGTTTTGGTTTAAAATTAAATTTTAATTTTCTAACAAGAGGAATTTGAATTAAAACAAAAATTAATGCTCCTAAAATTACGCCATAAGCTGCAGAAAAAATACCAAAAAATGGGTGTAAGAATACTATACCTATAATTATTCCAAGATTATATGATGCTGAAGCGATACCGGGAATAAAAAAATGATTGTAAGATTGTAAAATTGCAGATAAAAAACTTCCTATAATAAATATAATTTCACCAAAAATTATTATTCTCATTAAGCTTGCCATTAAATCAACCTGTGAAGGATTAAAACCTGGAGCTAAAATTGCAGAAATACCATGAGCAAAAATAAACACTAATATTGAAAAAACTGTAAAAATTATTAAACTAAGTGCTAAAAGAGTAGCGGCTATACTGTGGGCTTCTTTTTCTCTTCCTTTAACAAGGTAATCTGAAAAAACTGGAATAAAGGCTGAAGATAGTGCACCAGCTATAATAAGTTGAAACAAAAATTCAGGCATTTTTGCAGAAGCAAAATAAACTCCTAAAGTATTTGAGGCACCAAAAATACTTGCTAGAAGCCTTAATCTAATAATTCCAAGTATTTGTGAGAAAATAATTGTAGCCATTATTACAATGGCTGCTGATAAAATATTGTTTTGTTGTTTTAATAAAAGATTTAAACTTTTCTTAAAAAAGTCTTTTGGCATATGTTGTTTTATACAGTATAACATGCTAAAATATCGCCATGCCAGTAATAAAGTCAGCAAAGAAAAAGTTAAGAAAAGATAAAGTTAGAGAAAAAAGAAATTCAGTTTTGAAATTAGGCCTTAAAAAGGCTTTAAGTGCTGCACTAAAAAAACCAACCCAAGAGTCAATAAAAAAAGCAGTTATCTTAGCTGACAAGAATGCTAAAAGTAATCTCTTACATGAAAATAAGGTTGCAAGGATAAAATCAAGGTTATCAAAGCTTATAAAAACAACTCCTAAAGCAAAACCTAGTGTAAAAATCCAAAAAACTAAATCTTCCAAGGCTAAAAAGTAACTTTTTCTTTTGACAAACAGGCTAAATTCCCCTAGACTAAAATTGGTATGCCAAAAAAGTTTGTCTCCATTAATTTAATTAAAGATCAAAAAAGTGATTTATTGGAAAGAATAATAAACTGGTCACTTGGAGTTGGAAGAATTTTAATAATTGTTACCGAACTTGTTGCTCTCGGAGCTTTTCTTTGGAGATTTGGGCTTGATCAACAACTTGTAGACTTACACACTGAAATAAAGCAAAAACAAGCAATCGTAAGTGCATTCAAAAAAAATGAAGATGAATATAGAAACTTACAAGACAGGTTATCTCTTGCGTCAAATTTCTCTTTAGTTGAAAAAAATAGAATTCAAATTTATAACGACATATTAGACCTAACCAAAACTGGCATCACATTTAATAAAATTTCTCTTACTACAGACAGATTAGTAATAGAAATAACTGTAGATTCTGTTTCTTCTCTTAGTAATTTTACTAATGCTCTTAAGTCATATTCTCAAATAGATTCTGTAAGCATAGATAAAATTGAAACGAAAACAAGTAGCGCTATTATTGTAATTGGCATTTCTGCAGAATTAAAACCAATACCAAATGAATATGAAATTAACTATTAATAAATTATTTAATAAGGTAAACAAAGATAAATACAGTAAGTATTTAGAGCTGATGCCAGATTTTAAAAAGCAAAAGACTCAAAAGTTTACTACTGTCGTACTTACCTTAATTGCAATAATTATTTTAGCAATATTTGCCATAAATCCAACACTTTCAACAATCGCTAATTTACAAAAACAACTTGATGATGCAAAATTTGTGGCTGAGAAACTTGAGAAAAAGATTAATAGTCTTTCTGTTCTACAAACAAAATATAATAATATACAAAACGATCTTCCTATGGTTTACGAGGCTATTCCAAAAACTCCTCAAGCGCCAAAACTTACTGGGCAAATACAATCGATCTTAAATGACTCAGGATTACAACTTGTAACGATTCAAGCATCAAATATTGTCGAGATTACTCGAGGAAAATTTTATTCATTTAATTTTGACTTAACATCTACGGGAGACTTTCAAGCCATGGCAAATTTCTTAAAAAAGATTAGCACTATGCAAAGGATTACAGATATTAAAAGTATAAATATTAGTACATCTTCAACAGATAACTCTTTGCAATTTAATATACAAGGACATGCATTTTATAAAAACTAAATGAAAAGAAAAGATATTTTATTATTGCTAATTCCTACCTTCATTGTGGTACTCTTATGGGTAGTTTTTAACGTTTATCATAGTTATATAAATTCTACTATTCCAAAAGATGTAAATATGCAGATTTTATACATTGATCCAGATTTTGATTTAAAAACTATCGAAGATCTTAAAAAAAGACAAGTTATTAATCCAATATATACAATTGACTCACAAAACGAGCAGGATTTAACAACACAAGCTAATACAACAGACGATCAAGAAATACCTACGCCAACTATCACTCCTTCTGATCTTGGCACTTCTAGCGCAACACAACAGTCTTTAGGAGGCGATGAAAATAATCAATGAGAAATAGTTTTTGGAATAAACGAATACCAACCTTACTAGGCATGATCCTTATAATTGTAGGCCTTGGGGTAACAACTTATTTAGTTAGACAAGGTGGATTATTTTCAATAAGAGCAGGGCCTGGACACGAACCCAAAGATATAAGAATAAGTAATATTACAGATACTTCATTTACTGTAACTTATACTACCCAAGATTTAGTTACTGGTGCTCTAAGTTTTGGGGATAGTGTAAGACTAGAACAATCTGCACTTGATGATAGAGATCAAAATTCAGGTAAAATTTTACCACATAAATTGCATAATATTACCGTAAGAAATCTGGATCCTGAAAAAACTTATTATTTTTCTATCATTAGTGGTCAAGATACTTATTTAAATAACTCAAATCCTTTTGAGGTCATAACAGGAAGAACTATAGACGATACGCCATTAGTACAAAATCCAATGAGCGGTAAAATAATATTACCAAGTGGTAAAGCACCCACTGAATCAATTGTTTATCTAACAACTGAGGGTTCACAAATAATTTCAACTTTAATTCGAGATGACGGAACTTTCTTACTTCCCTTAAATTCACTAAGAACAACTGAATTATCTTCTTATTTAAAACTAGAAAAGGGGAAATTGTTAAAATTGTTAGCCATTGGTGAAGACTTAGTTTCAAATGCTACACTTTTTTCAGAACAAATTGAACCAGTGCCAACAATTACTCTTTCTAATAATTATGACTTCACTTTTAATAGACAACCTAAAGCAAGTGGCTCGGCAACCTTAGAAGGATTTCCTTCTTTTAGTAGTAATCAAGTATCAAATGAGCCTACAAAAAAAAGTCCTCAAATATTAACCCCAGAAAAGGAGCAAGGATTTAGTGATCAACAGCCTGAGTTTAAAGGAACAGCTCCAGCAAATGAAACTGTAGAAATTACAATTAATTCAGAGGAAGAGATAAAGGCAACTGTAACTGCTGATGCTAATGGAAACTGGAAATATAGACCAACTACCCAACTTTCCCCTGGAAATCATACAATTACAATAACCACAAAAGATGCAGCTGGAAATACAAAAACAATTACTCAATCTTTTATTGTTTATGCTTCGGGAAATCAAATAGCAGGAGCAAATGGCTCTCCTACGCCAACAAAGTCACCAACCTCAACTCCAACAATTAAAAATATAACTCCCTCTATTACAACTACACCAGAACCCACAACTGAAGTGACTACAATTGTCACAGAAAGCCCAACAACTTCTCCTAGCATTACAAGCACCGAATTTACCCCAACACCAACTACCCCTTTACCACCAACTGGTAATGCTACTATAATTACCGCTGGCGTAATTGGTTTATTAATTACATTAATAGGTGGGTTACTTCTTTTAGTTTCAAGAGGAACGATTTCAATATGAAGATAGCAATTATTGGCGCAGGCTTTACTGGTCTTGGAGCAGGTTTTAAATTAACAAAAAAAGGGCACGAGGTATATATTTTTGAAAAAGACCCAAACCCAGGCGGACTTGCTATTGGCTATAAAGAAAAAGTTTGGAATTGGTCTTTGGAAAAACACTATCATCATTGGTTTACAAACGACCATAGCGTTTTAAATCTTGCTAAAGAAATTAACTACCCTGTTGTAATTAAAAGACCAAAGACATCAGTATTTATAAACGATAAATTATATCAATTTGATTCACCTATCTCTGTATTAAAATTTCCACTTTTTTCAATCATAAACAGAATTAGAATGGGAATTGTCGTTGGACTATTTAGATTTAATCCATTCTGGAAAATGCTTGAGAAATATAACGCGGTAGTCTTTCTACCTAAACTTATGGGAAGAAAACCTTATGAAATGATTTGGGAACCTCAATTTGTAAATAAATTTGGTAAATATGCTAGTAATGTATCCCTAGCATGGTTTTGGGCAAGGATAAAAAAAAGGACTCCAGACTTAGCCTATCCAACAAAAGGATTTTTAGAATTTGCAAACGCTGTAGTTTCTAAAATTAGAAAAAATGGTGGACAAGTATTTTTTGAATCAGAAATATTAAACTTAACAAACGAAAAAAATGTAACATTAAAAATAAAATACAAAGACGGAAAAGTGAAAGATGAATCTTTTGATAAAATTATTGTTACTACTCCTTCTTTTCTTTTTCTAAAAATTGCTCCCCAACTTCCAAAAGAATAAAAAAATACCCTTGGAAAACTAAAAGGTATTGGGGCAACCAACTTAGTCTTAAGATTAAAAAAACCATTTTTCCAAGATGGCACTTATTGGTTAAGCGTTTGTGATAAAAAAGCGCCTGTAATGGCAATCGTTGAGCACACAAATTTCATGGATAAAAAAAACTATAACAATGAGCATCTTTTATACTTAGGTAATTATAGGGAGCCTAATGATTTATATTTTTCAATTAACAAAGACGAGATGTTAAAATTATTTGATAGTTACTTAAAAAAGATTAATCCCAATTATTCAAAAAATATTATTGGTTATGAGCTTTTTAAAGCTCCATTTGCGCAACCTATTATTCCAATTAATTACTCAAAGATTCTTCCTTCGTTTATTACTCCTCTTAAAAATGTGTATCTTGCAAATATAGAACAGGTTTATCCTTGGGACCGGGGAACAAATTATGCCGTAGAGCTTGGCATTAAAGTTGCAAATCTCATTGATAATGATAAATAAAAAAGTAATACATTTTCTAAAAAAATATTATCTAGAAATTATTATTTTTATTTTTGCTTTTCTTTTTTCTACATGGCTTTATTTTTCTACTTTTTCTTATAGTCAGGGATCTATGCAAATTGCAGCAAAAGCATGGAGTGATTTTGCAAGCCACATTCCCCTTATTAGATCTTTTTCTTTTGGAGATAATTTTCCCATTGAATATCCTTTATTTTCTGGACCTTTTATTAAATATCATTTTTTGTTTTACGCATTAGTAGGATTTTTAGAAAAAATTGGATTAAGAATTGACTTAGCACTAAATATTCCATCAATTATTGGATTAACAACTTTAATAATTATGATTTATTTATTTGCAAAAGAAATTTTTAAATCAAAAGCAGTTGGAGTGTTAAGTATTATTTTCTTTCTCTTTAATGGAACGCTCAGTTTTATTGATTTTTTTAAAAATAATGGCTTATCTATTAACTCTGTTTTATCAATTGCTCAAAATACTAAATTTACTTCATTTGGTCCATATGATGGTGGTATTATTTCTGCATTTTGGAATTTAAATATTTATACAAACCAAAGACATCTTGCTATATCTTACGCATTATCTCTTTTTATTATTTATATATTTTTAAAACTTAAAGGCAGTAAAAGTCATAAAAATTTTGAAATAACATTATTTTTAGGAATAGTTCTTGGACTTTCATTTATGTTAAACATGGCTACTTTTTTAATGACTGTATTAATCCTAGCTTGTTTATTAATATTTTTAAAACATAAGAGAATCTACATCTTCCTAACGCTTTTACTAGCAAGCGTTATTGCCCTGCCTCAGTATCTTTTTATCCAACAACAGCCATCTGAGTTTAATATTTTACTTAGAACCGGATATCTTGTAGAGAAATTAGATATTCTAAACGCTCTAAATTATTGGGTTCAAAATTTTGGATTACATATAATCTTAATTCCCTTAGGATTTATTGTTGCAAGTAAAATCTCTAAAAAGGTATTCCTTTCATTTTTAGGTCTTTTTTTAGTTGCAAATATTTTACAATTTTCTCCAGAAATTGCAGCTAATCATAAATTTATTAATTTTTTTATAATTTTAGGAGGAATGTTTTCCGCTTACTTTTTATATTTTCTTTGGATAAAAAAACATGTTTTTAAACCTTTGGTTATAGCTTTAGTTTTACTTTTAACGCTGTCTGGGATAATAGACTTTTTTCCAATCTTAAATGACATAAAAATTACACTCAATGATTATCCAGTGAATAAAGATATTTCTTGGATAATAAATAATACAAAAAAAGACGCTGTATTTTTAAATAATCAATATTTGTATAATAACGCATCAATTGCAGGTAGAAAAATATTTTTAGGGTGGCCATATTTTGCATGGAGTCAAGGATATAATACCCAAAAAAGAGACGATATTAGAAAAAGCTTATTAAATACTAAAGATTTAGAATATTTTTGCACAGAATCTTTAAAACATAAACTAAACTATGTCGACATCGATCTTAACAGTGAAGATGCAATAGTAAATAAAGATTTTTTTGATAATAATTTTAAAAAAGTCTATGAAAATACTAATGATAAGTTTATAATCTATCACATTAACTCAAAATGCTAAACTTCCCTGATCTATTAAACATTTTTAAATTTTGGCTTACTTTCTTTGTTATTGGATTAATTTTTATTCCTTTAACCATGACTGTTTTCAAAGATTTTAAAGACAAAGGCTATGCTTTTGCTAAAACAATTGGCGTAATATTTATTTCATATTCTATTTTTATAATCTCCTCATTTAAATTATTAAATTTTTCTCTTGTCTCAATTTTAATTATCCTACTGTTCTTTTTAATTTTAAATATATTTATTTTTATAAAACTTGAACTTAAAGACATAATAAGAAAACATTTAAAAATAATCATTATTGAAGAATTAATATTTTTAATAACTTTAATCTTCTGGTCTTATATAAGAGGAAATATGCCAAACATTCATGGATTAGAAAAATTTATGGATTTTGGTTTTGTAAACGCAATCTTACGATCTAATTATTTTCCAGCTTTAGACATGTGGTATAGTAGCTCAACGATAAATTATTACTACTTTGGTCATTTAATAACCGCTGTTTTAATTAAGATCTCAAGCGTAATTCCAAATGTAGGATATAACTTAATGTTGGCTGCATTATTTGGCCTAATATTTACTTCTGTTGTGTCTTTAGTAATAAATATCTTTGACATTAAAAAACTGTCATTAAAATCTTCATTAGCTGGAGTAATTGCAGCTTCGTTAGTTTCACTTTCTGGTAACCTTACTGCAATTTATGCTTTTTTTAAAGCTTATGTCCCAGCTGAAAACCCTGTTCCGTTTTGGCAATTACCATTCCTTCCGTTTACCTTTCCAAACGGTTTCTGGTATCCAAATGCTACAAGGTTTATTCAGTTTACTATACATGAATTTCCTCTTTATTCATTTGTAGTTTCAGATCTACATGGACACGTTCTTGATATACCAATTGTTCTTTTATCAATAGCTTTAATCTTTGTAATCCTCTTGGAAAATAAGATTAGAAAAACTTACGTTATTTTTATTTCTTTCTTACTTGCTGTTATGTATATGACTAATGCGTGGGATGGAATAATTTATGCATTGTTATCTCTCTTTGTATTTACACTAATTAGTTTTTATAAAAGATTCGCTTTAAAAGATTTTATATCTTCAGTATTAATTTTAGGCATTGGGTTTATCTTATTTTCATTTCCATTTAGTTCAAACTTTAAACCGTTCGTTTCAGGAATAGGTTTTATTTGTGCACCAAATTTTTTAACAGAAATAGGAAAAATTGGCCCATTCCTTTTTGAAGTAGATCATTGTCAAAGATCTCCGCTTTGGCAACTATTAATTTTATATGGATTTTTCTATTTCTTTGTTATTTCTTTTATTTTATTTTTAAAGTTTAAAAAAAATTATAAACCAACTAAAAGTGATGTGTTTATAACTTTTTTAATTATTCTATCTACTCTTTTAATAATTATTCCTGAGTTTGTTTATGTTAAAGATATTTATCCAGCTCATTACAGGGCAAATACAATGTTTAAATTAACCTATGAAGCATTCATTATGCTATCTATCTCATGTGGATATATTATTGTCAAAATACTTTCAAACTTAAACAATAAAAAGTTTTTAATATTGTTTTTTATTCCAACTCTTATTCTTTTGTATTTAGTTTTTTCATATCCTGTTTTTGCTATCAATTCTTATTATGATAATTTACAAAAATATAAAGGTCTTGATGGAACCTACTATATGAAAAATGATTCAAAGTTTGATTATGAATTAATCAATTGGATTAATAAAAACATAAAAGGACAACCAATAATTATTGAGGCGGTTGGAGATTCTTATACTGATTATGCAAGAATATCTGCCAATACTGGAATACCAGCAGTTTTAGGTTGGCCAGTACATGAGTGGCTATGGAGAGGAACATACGACGTAGCAAGACCAAGAGTTGAGGATATTAAAACTTTTTATACAACTAAAGGCTTACAAGAGGCTAAGGATATTATTAAAAAATATAATGTTTCTTTTGTAGTAGTTTCAATTTTGGAAAAGCAAAAATACCCTGATTTAAATGAAGATAATATAAAAAAATTAGGAGAAATTGTTTATCAAGATAAACATGCAAGATTATATAAGGTTAATTATTAACCCTTGGAGTTAAAGAACAATCCTTACCACTAAGCTGACATTCTATAAACTTATGGATCTCAGAAAAATTACCATTTCCAACTCTTGGTATTAAAACTGATAAAAAATTATACTCCTTTGTAAATGGAGCTTCGTCTAAAAGACCTTGCCTTTTAACTACTTGATCACCAGTATCAATAACAAGACTTGTTATTTTTGCTTCTCTCATTTTCTGAGCAAGTCTTATAAAGTCATCAAACTCTTCTTGTTTAATATTAGTATCTATACTATCTTTAACAATATCGTAAAGACTAATAATCCTTCCTGGGTTTACTAGAGTTTGAGCAGAAAATATTTTATCTTTAAATGCAGTTATAACTTTTTGTTGTCTTTTGCTTCTTGAGAAATCGCTACCTTCACCATTCACTCCATGTCTTGATCTAACAAATTCTAGAGCCTGTTCTCCATCTAAGTGCTGATCTCCCTTATCAAAATGAAGATGCTTATATCTGCAAGAAAACTTATCTGAAATTTCTTGCTCAGCACTTATTGTAGCGATAAATTCTTTAATATCTTCCTCTGAAAATCCACAAGGATCATCTTCTTTACCACTAATTGGATATCTATAATCGTCCAGTGTATTATCTACTATAATATCCAATCCTCCCAGAGTATCTACTGCCCTTATAAAGCCGTTGAAATCAATTCTGACTGCATAATCGACACTTTGACCAGTAACCCTTTCTACAACCGCATCTGCCAGAGTTAAGCCTCCTCCTTTTTTCTTTAATTCTCCCTTAGCGTATGCTTCGTTAATTTTTTTATTATATCCCTCAATATCTGGCACCCAAAGATCTCTTGGGATTGAAGTTAATGTAACTTTATTTTTACCCTCATCTATGTTTGCCAAGATTATTGTATCGGTTAAGTTTGGGCCATCGTGACTTCCACCACCAATACCTAAAAGTAGTATGTTTAAATTGCTTGGCTCAGCTTGCTTTAGTTTTACCTCTTTTTCAAAAATAAGCTGAAATAAAAATGGATAGAAACTTGCGGTTTTTGCAATAACAACCAAGACCAAAATGGCCACAAAAACCCCAAGTGCGATAATGGCTTTATTTTTACGCATTTTGAATGATTTTAATAAACTCTTCTGCTTCAAGACTTGCTCCTCCTACTAAGACTCCGTCTATATTTGATTGTGAAGTAAAATTCTTAATATTTGCTAAATTCACACTTCCTCCATACAATACCTTAAAACTTCCTTGTGTTTTTATTTCACTCGCCACCTGGTCTGCGTTTTCTGGCGTATCTGGATTGTCTGTTCCTATTGCAAATACTGGTTCATAAGCTACAATACTAACTCCATTAGGAATATAAGTATCTTTATCTTGTACGCAAAATATTGGCGTTAAACCATATTTAATACTTAAATTAACTTTTTGAGTTAAAACCTCATCTGACTCGTTAAATAATTTTCTTTCTTCAGAATGACCAATAATAACGTAGTCTGCAAAATCCTTAACCTGTTTTGCGTTAACTTCACCCGTATAAGACCCACCTTCAAAACTAGAAACACTTTGAGATCCAAGTGAAACACTAGTTAAATTTTGAGATAAAAATGATTTAAATACTTCTAAAAGGGTAAATGAAGGACATAGAATTACTTTTTTTTCTTCAAGAAGATTTTTATCAATTGTGCCAAAAGTCTCTAGCCACGACTTAGCTTCATTATAAGTTTTATTTGACTTATGGTTAGCGACTATAAAAAGGGAATCCATGTGGTATCATTATACGGTATGAACAAAGACTTTCTCAAGGACCTCAACGAAGAACAAGCCCAAGCTGTAATCCAAAAAGACGGACCGATGATAATTCTTGCAGGTGCAGGATCAGGAAAAACTAGAGTACTCACATATAGAACAGCTTACTTAATTAAAACGGGAATTCCTGACGATAATATTCTCCTTTCTACCTTCACAAACAAAGCTTCTACTGAGATGAAGGAAAGAATAGCAAAATTACTGGGTCAAAATCATTCTGTCTTTGTATCTACTTTTCATGCACTTTGTGCAAAAATACTTAGAATTGATGGACAATTTCTTGGCATACCAAAAAATTTTGTTATTTATGACACTCAAGATCAAAAAGATGCAATTAAAGAAGCTTTTAATCTTCTTTCTTTATCTGCAAAGGAATATAAGCCAGCATCTGTTCTTGCAACCATATCTTCAGCTAAAAATGAGTTAATTGATGAGAATAAGTATCCTTCCTTTGCTAGAGGACATTTCCAAGAAGTTGTCGCAAGGGTTTATGTTATTTATCAAAAAATATTAAAAGAAAATGGCGCTCTAGATTTTGATGATTTAATTTTAAAAACTGTTGAACTTTTTAATAATTTCCCAATGGTTTTAGAAAAATATCAAAATAAATTTAAATATATCTTAATTGATGAATACCAAGATACCAACCATGCACAATATCTTTTAACAAAACTTTTAGCTAAAAAGTGGAATAATGTTTGCGTTGTAGGAGATTTTTCCCAAAGTATTTACAGTTTTAGAGGAGCAGACTTTTTAAACCTTGCTAAATTTAAAGAAGACTTTAAGAGTACTAAAACATTTTCTCTTTCTCAAAACTATAGATCAACGCAAAAAATATTAAATGCGGCAACAGCAGTTATTTCAAGAAATAATACTCACCCTGTTTTAAAACTTTGGACTGAAAATGCAAACGGACAAGATGTTAGGGTATTTGAAGCAATTAATGAACAAAAAGAAGCAGAATTTATTGTTCAAGAAATCACAAGAATTAAGAATGAAAATCCAAATCTAAAATATTATGATTTTGCAGTTTTGTATAGAACTAACGCTCAATCAAGATCTATTGAAGAAATTTTTATTCACCAAAGTGTTCCATATATTTTAATTGGTGGAACAAGATTTTATGAAAGAAAAGAAATTAAAGATGTCTTAGCATATTTAAAAGTACTAGCAAATCCTAAAGATAAAGTTTCTTTAAAAAGAATTGAAAAACTTGGCAAAGGAAGATTTGAAAAATTCTTAGAATTTACTAGTAGCCTACAAGACACTGATTTAAATCAAAAACAAACAATTGAATTAATGGATAATGTTTTAAAAACAACAAATTATCTCGATCTTTACGATCCTAAAGATGAAGAAGATGCAGAAAGATTAGAAAATATTAAAGAATTAAGGTCTGTTGCTATTGCCTTTCCTATAATAGAAAACTTCTTAGAAAATGTTGCCCTAGTTGAACAAGAATATATGCCAGATCATGTAAAGGATGAGATGGGTAAAAAAGATACTGTTAATTTAATGACATTACACGCTGCCAAAGGACTTGAATTTCCAGTTGTATTTATGGTTGGAATGGAAGAAGGACTATTCCCACACTCAAGAAGCCTTATGGATAAACATGAACTTGAAGAAGAAAGAAGACTTTGCTATGTTGGAATGACTAGGGCAAAAAATAATCTTTTTTTAACATATAGTAGAAAAAGATTATTTTTTGGACAAAGAACAATGAATATAGTTTCAAGATTTATATTAGAACTTCCTGAAGGAACTTTAGAGAAAAGTTTATTTAAAATGCAGGAAGATGTTCCTGAATATTTATGAAAAACATTCATCCGCTTCAAGCAAAATTTTGGGGAGATTTTAGAGAAAAAACAGGGGTAAAAGTTGTTAGAAAAAATGACTTACAACTAACAATTCACACTATTCCTCATACTAAATATAACGTTGGGTATTTTCCAAAAGGAAATGATATAACAACTCAAATGTTAAATGATTTATTAGAAATTGGAAAAACAAATAATTGCATATTTATTCAAATTGAACCAAATGTAGAAAAAAGAGAAAACAAAAATTATAATTTTAAAAATCTTTATAAATCAGCTCATCCAATTTTTACCAAATATAATTTCATATTAGACCTAACTCTCTCTGAAGAAGAACTCTTAAAAAAGATGAATCAAAAAACAAGGTATAACATTAAATTAGCTCAAAAAAGGGGAGTAGAAATAATTGAAGATAATAGTAATAGTACATTTGAACAATATTTAAAACTAACTAAGGAAACAACAGAGAGGCAAAAGTTCTTTGCTCATAATGAAAAATATCATAAAACCTTATGGAAAACTTTTAAAGAAAGCACTGACAAAGAATTTTCTATTCATTTATTAAAAGCTATATACAACAAAGAGGTCTTAGTAACTTGGATTTTATTTGTATTAGGCGATACTCTTTATTACCCATATGGAGCATCAAGTAAAAAGTATAGGGAAGTAATGGCATCAAATTTAATGATGTGGGAAGCAATAAAATTTGGCAAAAAACTTGGTCTTAAAAAATTTGACATGTGGGGTGCTGCAAATGTAATTGATCCTAAGCCTAATAATATTTATTATGGATTTCATAGATTTAAAGAGGGATACGGGCCAAGACATGTAGAATATGTGGGAAGCTATGATTTTGTTATAAATAAAAATCTATATTTTATCTTTAAAATGTTAGATAAAATCCGCTGGTTTGTATTAAGACTTAAATAATATAGAGTCTAATATTATTTTCTTTATCAATCCCCTTAAGTGGCATTTTCATTTCATAGCGATAACTTACAATTCTTGTTCCTTTTTTTAATTGTTTTCTAAACCTTGGCAAAAGCTTATCTAAGGTTTTTGGAACAAGGTAAACAATTATTACAGTTGCGTCTAAGTATTTTTCCTTAAAAAAATCATTTCTTTTAATAAGAATCTTCTCACTAAAGTTGTTTATAAATATTCTTACTTTTGCAATAAATACCCTAGATGGATCTATTTCTATGCCAACGCCTCTTGCGCCTCTTTTTGCTGACTGGATTAAAACTTCACCATCACCACAACCTAAGTCATAGACTACATCTTTACTATCTATCTTAGCTAGTTTACAAATAG
>ERZ1292629.2018-Hain-H43-01um-R1-2018-length-18229-cov-23_pt1 | contig 18229 bp, 19 predicted proteins | sample MGYA00564399_ERZ1292629 | MGnify/ENA primary metagenome ERZ1292629 (study PRJEB36523, sample SAMEA6512636) | groundwater metagenome | collected 2019-01-08 | study: AquaDiva: Metagenomics assemblies of 32 groundwater samples | reverse complement strand
TCGCTCTTGCCGGTGTCGCTACGAATATCCTGCTCGCCGTCATTTTCGGGCTTGTTGTGCGTTACGGTTTAGCAATCGGACTAGATTCAACGGCAGTCTCTGTGGCTAGAATTATTGCTTTTGTAAATCTCTTTCTCGGCCTTTTCAATCTTATCCCTTTTCCTCCGCTTGACGGCTTTACCGCACTGCGCTCCGCTCTCCCGTGGCATCTTTCTTCGGGTTTGAGCCGTCTGGAACACCAAATTCGCAGCGCCGGAGTCCTCTCTCTAATACTATTTCTCATTGTCTTTTCCTACGTCTTCGCAACTCCATTTTTCAATCTCGTTTTGTGGCTATTTAGTCTACTCACGGGCAGTGGAGTATAAAAATTGGTTATGCACTACTGCTATAATGGTGTGGATGGAATATCAAGTTCCGCAGTTCATAGAGGTTGAGGACAAGATTGTTGGCCCCTTAACCTTGAGGCAATTTATCTACATCGCCGGTGCGGCTGGAATTTGTGTTATTTTCTTTATTTCCTTGTCGTTTGTATTCGCCTTTCTACTGTCTGCGCCCGTAGTCGCGCTCGCCGCGGCACTTGCTTTTTATAAAATAAACGGAAAACCGTTTATTGAAGTTCTTGAAGCGGGATTCAACTACTACACGGGAGCGAAACTCTTCCTCTGGAAACACGGCGAACCTACCGAGAAAGAAAAGAAGACTGCCGCGGCCGCCGATGCGGCCGCCATGAAGGAAGCATCTTTACCGCAACCAGGAACCCCGAAACTCACCCGTGGAAGGCTATCGGAGCTCGCGTGGTCGCTGGATGTACAACAGCCAACAGCAAACAGCCAACAAACAACAAAATAATATGGCAACCAAACAAGCAGGCGCCACACAACAGTTTGTTCCGGTTAAAGAAATCCGGAATGGGGTTATCGTCCTAAAGGACGGGGGTTACCGCGGAGTGCTTATCTGTTCCTCTATTAACTTCGGACTTAAATCAGCAGACGAACAGCACGCAATCATCCTCGGCTTTCAAAACTTCCTCAACACGCTGGATTTTTCCATCCAAATCGTGGTGAACTCGCGCAAGATGGACTTGCGTCCCTATCTGGCGCTTCTGGAAGAGAAAGCTCCGGTCCAAAAAACCGAATTAATGAAGATACAGTTGCACGAATATATTGAATTCGTTCGTTCGTTCACAGATCAGGCAAATATAATGACAAAATCATTCTATATTGTCGTTCCATACTCGCCTCACGTATCTGCGGCGAGCACAATAAGTTTTTTGAAACACGAAAGCGCGTCCGCGAAGAGCGCATCTGCGAAAACCTCGTTTGAAGAAGACCGCGCCCAGCTGGAACAGCGACTCTCTCTCGTTGTCGGGGGTCTCTCCGGCACAGGAGTCCGTGCGGTCCCTCTCGGCACGGAGGAGGTTATAGAGCTTCTTTATCGCTCATTTAACCCGGGAGAGCTCGAGAATCCTATCCGCCTAGATAACTAATATGTCACTCCTTGATTTTCTCAATCGTAAAAATAAAGATGCTCCGGTAATAGTGCCGGTGCTCCCGAAAGATATCTATAAACAGGGGTCGCTGGACCTAGTTGATACGATTGCGCCGACCGCTCTTAAGATTGGCTCGCGCGAGCTGGAGCTCGGAGAAAAATTTGTCCGTGCATTTTATACGATTTCTTATCCGCGATTCCTAACCGACAGCTGGTTCTCTCCTGTTATAAATCTGGATAAGGTGCTTGATGTGTCAATCTTCATTCATCCTATTGAAACAGCACAGGCTCTCCGCGGATTCCAGAAAAAAGTCGCCGAAGTCCAGAGCCAGATAAGCGAGAGGGAAGCGAAAGGTCTCGTGCGCGATCCTCTATTGGATACTGCATACCAGGATTTGGAAAGCCTTCGCGACAGTCTCCAGCAGGCACAGGAAAAGCTCTTTGACGTCGGGCTTTATATCGCGCTCTACGGCGACTCTAAAGAGGAGATAGATAAGACAGAGGGCGACATCCGCGGAATCCTTGACGCAAAACTCGTCTACACCAAACCGGCGCTATTCCAGCAGGAACAGGGGTTCCGTTCTTGTCTCCCGCTCGGGAGCGACGAACTTCTCGTCAATTCAAAATTGAACTCTTCCCCCCTTTCTTCTCTCTTTCCGTTTGTCTCGTTTGACCTCACGAGCGACCGAGGAATTTTGTATGGAATAAACAGACACAATTCTTCGCTCATCCTCTTTGACCGTTTCTCTCTTGAGAACTACAACTCCGTCATTTTCGCGAAGTCCGGCTCGGGTAAGAGTTATGCGACAAAGCTTGAAATCCTGCGCTCTCTTATGTTCGGCACGGACGTCATCGTTATTGACCCGGAGCGCGAGTATGACCAGCTCGCCGAGGCGACCGGCGGGCGCTCGTTCCATATTTCACTCTCTTCCGAGAATCACATCAATCCGTTTGACTTGCCTCCTGTTAAAGAAGACGAGGACCCGAAAGATATCCTACGCTCCAACATTATCGCGCTCGTGGGGCTGTTCCGCATCATGCTTTCCGGGCTCTCTCCCGAAGAAGACGCCATTGTGGACCGTGCTATCAGCGAGACGTATGCGCTGAAGGATATAACAGGCGATGCCGACTTCACTGGCGCAGAACCGCCTCTTCTCTCTGATTTTGAACAGGTGCTCTCCGGCATGGAAGGGAGCGAATCCCTCGTCCAGCGTCTCTCCAAGTACACTCGTGGGACGTGGGCGGGATTTCTTAATCAGCCGACCAATATTGACTTGAAACAACAATTCGCAGTTTTCTCTGTGCGCGATATGGAAGACGAGTTGAAACCGGTGGCGATGTATATCATCACACACTATATCTGGAACGCCGTGCGCCACGAGATGAAGAAACGCCTGCTTGTTATAGACGAGGCGTGGTGGATGATGAAGAGCGAGGACACCGCTTCATTCTTATATTCTGTTGCAAAAAGAGGGAGAAAATACTATCTAGGAGTGTGCACTATTACACAGGACGTTGAAGACTTCTTAAAGAGTCCGTACGGAAGGCCGATTCTCACCAACTCTTCTCTGCAACTCTTGCTGAAGCAGTCGCCGACGACGATTAACGTTCTGCAGGAGACGTTTAATCTCACAGACGAGGAGAAATATCTCCTGCTTGAGGCCGGTGTGGGCGAAGGCCTCTTCTTCGCCGGATTAAAACACGTCGCAATCAAGATTGTCGCGAGCTACACAGAGGACCAGATAATAACCTCCGACCCTTCGCAACTTATGGCGATTAAGGCAGAAAAGGACCGTCATGCGGCCGAGAAATAACAAGAAGCCTCCGGAGGTGATGACGTGGGGTAAGGCCACTCCGGCTCTTGTGATTTCCGTTATTTTTGATGCGTTACGGCTTATGTTTGAAATGTTCTGGTTTTTCGGACCGGCATTAGCGGCCGTAATTTGTACAGTCAAAGCTGGCGGTTCTTCCGTCGCCGGAGGGGTTTGCACTCTTGTCGCAGGCGCAGCTGGATTCTTTGGCGCCGGTGCGATTGAAACCTTTGGTGTTGTTATGGCGATGGCCACCGGACTTGCGGGTTGGCTCACTGTCGGACTCGTTCTGATGATTTTTAACGGACGTATATTCAAAGAAAATGCCATCTGGTTCGCTGGTTCGCTCCTCGTGAGCGAGACGCCTATAATTGGTTCAGTACCGGCGCTCACAATCACAGTATGGAGGATGCACAGCAACCAAATCAGAATAGAAAAAGAAGCTTATAAAAAATGGGAAAAAGAAAACGCTGATGCACAAGCTCAAGAACGAAATCGTCAAAACGCACAACTTATGCAGGCCAGAGCCGCGCAGCAAGAAGCGGCGAATGATGCAATGTATGAACAATCTCAAGCCACAAACGAAGAAATCCTCGAATCGGTACGCGAGGCGGCGTAGTTATTTATCGCTTCCTTTGAGAAAAAATCAAAACGATACCTACTAACATAAGCGGGAAAACGACACCAGCAAAATCTCCTATGATTCCGGGAAGTCTTGTAACTTCTGGAAAGAAAAAAGCCTGTATAAATGTGCCTAAAATGAGTGCGACGATCACGGAGGTTCCGAGTATGGGTGGAATAGGAGTTCTTCCGATCTCCCTTAGCGTATTTTTAGCAGCCACCATACCCTGATCATTCTTGGAAGCATGTGGGAAAATAATTAATCCGAGCACTGCAATTACAAAAAGGTTTAGAGACGTTCGCTGTAAACCAGTAATTCCTGGAAAGAAATAGGTTATGGCTACATAGGCACAAAACACAGCCAAAAGAAATACCACGGTTCTACCTACATAAGATATGCTTACCAGCCGAAAAAGATATTGGAAGGGTTTATTCATAGAGTTATGATTAATTTATATTTTTAATATCATACAAATAATGCTTGGTGCGACTAAGTTACTTTTTTTATAATAACACGGTTATCTCCAGTATGAGCAAATCTGACATTCTGACCATTGCGGCCGCGTGCCTTTTAGTACTCTCTGGGTTTATATTCGCTATTTTGTACGGCGGAGAATTTTCGGCAATCTATTAATCATAAAATATAAAAGCATGTAGTCGTCACGACGAAGAAATCCCCGAGGACCTGCGCGAGGCGGCGTAGGTGAGTAAATCACTTTACCTTACGGTGGCCTATAGGCTCTGCTAAGGTAAAGTGGAAAAGGAGTGGTGAATACTAGGAGTGTGGTATACTGCGGTCATGAATACGATAGCGCTACCGAGAAGTGCGTATAGTGAACTATTAAAGCGCCAGGAGCGCGCCGATGTTGCGATTGCGAAACTACAAAAGGCGGTGCAAGAACTCGGACATGACGACGAACTTCTGCCGCATGTAGCCGCAAGACTTGAGCGACAGTCGCAGCTGCTTGACGAAGGAAAGGGAATAAAAATTAAGAACATGAAAGAGTACAGAGCTTTCGTTCGAAGTCTCTAATATGGTGGATTCGGTGTCGTATACGCTCATACTGACTTACCGATACAAAGATTCGCTGAAGAGAGTGGGGCGAAGTAAGCCGGACTTGTTATTGCCAATTGAGGCTGGCGTAACAAAAATTCTGCGTAATCCCGAACTTGGTAAGCCTTTGCGGAACATACTACGCAATCGGCGTCGAATTCAAATCGCGGGCTCATTCGTCCTGCTCTACGAAATAATAGGAACAGAAGTTCGCCTTCTCGACTTTGACCATCACAACAAGATTTACAAAAAGCATGCTGTATAATGCAGATATGCGTTTTGGACTTTTTATATCTTTAGTCACAGTTTTTATACTGCCACTGGCAGTTTCGGCGCAGTCTCTCGGAGGGTTGGGAGAAGGGGGCGGAGACGCATTTTCTGTTTCAGTAAATCCGCAGTATCCGGCGCCATACAGTCAAGCGACGGTCTCTCTCATCTCTGGTTCAGTTGACCTGACAAATGCGACAATCACCGCATCAGCCGGGGGTAAAGAAATTTATAAGGGTTCTGCACGACCTTTTTCAGTCCGTCTTGGTAAGGCGGGAAGCGTCACGAACATTAGGGTGTCTGTTTCTTCCAGAGGTTCAACCTATACACAAACCATCTCCATCCAACCGCAGGACGTAGTGCTAATCGCCGAGCCAATTTCTTCGTCGCCTCCTCTATATCCGGGGAAATCTCTCGTGCCTCTTGAGGGTAGCGTGCGAGTCGTCGCGATGGCGAATCTTAAGGGCGCAAACGGAGAAGCCCCAAGACCGTCAACCTATTCATATTCGTGGACGGTTGACGGCATGCAAATCGCGAACTCTTCCGGTATCGGCAAATCAACAATCATCGTCGCCTCACCGCTCCAATATAGGGTGCGCGACGTCTCTGTCGCCGTAACGAGCTCGGACGGAAGTCTCGTCGGCGGCGCCGAGCTCTCGCTCACCGCCATGGAGCCGTCTGTGCGCATCTACGAAAGCGATCCCTTGCTCGGAATCCGCTATGGCCGCGCTCTCTCCGGCAGTTACAGTATTACCGACACAGAGGCGACTCTCTACGCCGCGCCATTCTCTATGCCTACTACGGGCGGTGCGCCATTTATCCAATGGTTCCTGAACGGAAATTCCGCACAAACGGGTAATTCTATAACCCTCCGGCCAACGGGCTCTGGGAAAGGAAATGCGTCGCTCTCGCTTGTCGCTTCTACCGGCAATGAAGAGAGGACGACCGCGAGCCTGTCAATCTCGTTCGGTGAAAAACCGAGCACTAACTTCTTCGGTCTATGAATCCCGTTAGAAATAACGAACACTATATGAATAATAAAAATGAACCGTCAAATCGTCGCGTGAGTTCTATTTCTAACGGGATGAAAAAAACAATACTAATCGCGGGGGCTCTGCTTTTTTTTGGAATAGTTCCTCACGTCTTGGCTGAAGGATTTGTCGCCCTCGCACCGATTCCTGGCCTTACCGACACAAGCGCGCTAAGTGTCGCTAGGTCAACCAATCTGGCCTCATTCTTTAATAATCTATACAAATTCGCCATCGGCATGGCGGCCGTGCTCGCAGTTATTCAGATTATCTGGGGCGGGATTGAAATAGCAACCAATAAAGATAATGTCAGTAAAATAATAGACAGCAAGGGCCGCATCTTGCAGGCAGTCCTTGGCCTCGTCCTCGTCCTCTCTCCAGTTCTCGTTTTCTCCATCATCAACCCGAGAATCTTGAACCTTTCCATCAATCTGCCCGAACTCGACACCACCTCCGGCACAGCAACCGAAGCGGGTGGTGGAGCTGGAGCTCAAACAACCACCACCAACGCGAGCGGATGTACCAATGTAATCGGCACAAGTGGCATTCTGCAACTTGCTACATGTCCCTCTGCGGCTGCAGGAACAACATGGGGACAACAGTGTACTTGGGGCCGCCTCTCGGATGGTCCAAGGATGACCCTCACAGACGGGACAGTAACATCAATTATTAAGATTTGTTCTACCAGAAAGAACTTTATTTTTTTACAACTTAACCAGTTTCTGTCCTTCCCTATTAATAGCCTGCGTCCTTTGGTTGTTACAACAGATAATCCGAACAATGCTGCCGAGGCTAATAGTTTCGCAAGCATCTGTCGAGGTGCAAACATTGGTTTTAAGACCTGTATCAGTGACGACCCACTGTCTAGTCTCAACGTTCCGTGTCTACCTACGCCTCAAACAGCTCTTGCTGCGGGCGCCTCTAAAGGATGTTTCAGAGAAAATCTAACCTGTGAAAACCCTCTTCTCGGTGCAGTATCACTTAAATGTGCCGAGAACCCAAATTGGACACCATTCCAATAGCTATGCAACGCAAATTTATTATTGGAGCGATAGCAGTAGCCGTCATCGGCGAGGTAGTGGGAATACCTATATGAAAAAAGGAAATAACACGCTAGAAAGTACGAAAATCACTCTCTTTAAAGGAAAGGGCATTAGAAAGACGCTACATAAAAATGAGTGGTGGTTTGTTGTAGAGGATGTCGTTTTGGCGCTTGTTGAATCCAATGATCCAAAACAATACATCCAGCGAATGAAACAGCGCGACCCAGAACTTGCCAAGGGGTGGGTACAAATTGTACATACCCTTGACGTGCCGACAGAGGGTGGTAAACAAAAAATGCTTTGCGCCGACACCGAAGGCATTTTCCGCATCGTCCAGTCAATACCATCGCCAAAAGCCGAACCGTTTAAGCGTTGGTTGGCGAAGGTGGGCTACGAGCGGGTACAGGAGATAGAAAATCCAGAGCTTGCAACGAAACGGACAAGAATGCTCTACAAGCTTAAGGGTTACAGCGAGGATTGGATAGAGAAAAGGATGCGTGGAATTGTAATTCGCGAAGAACTGACCGACGAATGGAAAAACAGGGGGGCAAAAGAAGAAAGGGACTATGAGATTTTGACGGCTGAAATTTCAAAAGCGACTTTTGGTGTCACGCCGAGCGAGTATAAGAAATTGAAGGGATTAAAAAGAGAAAATTTGCGTGACCACATGGACGACTTTGAGCTCATTTTCAATATGCTTGGCGAAAGAGCCACGACAGAAATTCATCGCAACGAAGATTCAAGAGGCGTGACAAAACTCCGAAGCGACGCGAGAGCTGGTGGCGGCATTGCGGGTGGGGCGAGAAAGAAATTGGAAAAACGGCTTGGTCGGTCCGTCGTGACAAAGAAAAACTTTATTAAACATCCGGAGAGAAAACTGTTAAAATAATTTAAATATGCAACGGAAATACTTAATTATTGTAACGATAGTGGGAGTCATAATCCTGATAGGAGTGACCGTGTACTTTATTTTCTCCGCCAGTTCGGCGGGAGTTACGGTCGCGCCGGGCGGAGACGCCAGCCTGCCGGTGGCGGGACGGGGAGAGTCTGCCGGCGGGGAACAATCAACCTCTACTCCGTCAGGTCCAGTAGGCACTCCGATAGCGGTGTCCGCACGCCTTGTAAAAATAAGTTCGGGACCGGTTGTGCAGGGCGAGGCGGTTGTTAATAAAATCGCTACAGCTAGCTCTTCCGCGGAGACCATCGTTAACTTCATCGAGCGCCAAAGCGGAAACGTTTACGCATATCTAGTGCATGCCGGCACTTTAACGAGAACGAGCAACAAAACTATTCCGGGTATTCAGTCCGCCGTATGGGCATCGAACGCCTCTCTCGCCTTCGTGCGCTATCTCTCCGGAGAAAATTTCTCAACCATTAACACCTATGCTCTCTACCCGGACGGAACAAACGGCTTCTTCCTGTCCCAAAATCTCTCCGACGTCGCCGTCTCTTCAACAAATGTATTGACTCTGGCTTCCGGCGTGAGTGGCTCGTCCGCCTCTCTTCTGCGTACCGACGGGACCCGCTCGTCAGAAGTGTTCACAACGCCTCTTTCTTCTCTGCGCATCGCTTTTGCCGGAAAGAATCAGTATTTGGCATTCACAAAGCCGACATCCTCTCTCCACGGAAGCGCATTTATAGTTGACGGCGCCGGGCGCTTCTCTAGAGTCGCGGGACCAGCCAACGGCCTCGTTGCTAAAGCCAGTCCGTCCGGGAAGTGGGTACTCGTGAGTTACACAAGTAGCGGAGCGATGCAGATGAATCTTGTAAACACAACAACTGGCGAACCTATTTCTCTCCCTGTCGCTACAGTCGCCGACAAATGCGTGTGGACGGCAGACGATTCTGCAATTTATTGCGGAATCCCAGTTTCTCCACCGGCTGGCGAATACCCCGACGATTGGTATCAGGGCGCCATATCATTTAATGACAGGATATGGAAGATAGATGTCGCCGGCAGATATGCACAACTCGTTCTGGACTTCTCTAAAGAAACGGAGAAAACGCTTGACGCTACGGCCCTCGCCGTTGACCAGTTAAATACCGTGCTCGTTTTCGTAAATAAAAATGATTCTTCTCTCTGGAGCTACCAACTCTAGGTGCAAGATGTAAGTGGTAAGGTGCAAGACTGAAGGTATAAGATGTAAGTGACAAGGTATGAATAATTCCTTAAACCTTAAATCTTGTAACTTAAACCTGTAATTATGGATGGTGGTTTTAAATCTCTTATTGTATGGCAAAAGTCTATGGCGCTTGCCGACGTTATTTTTCATCTTACAAAAAAGTTTCCGAAAGAGGAGCTCTCCGGACTCACTAGCCAGATGCGTCGTGCAGCAATTTCGATTCCCTCCAATATCGCGGAAGGGAGTCGTAGAACGAGTAAGAAAGATTATTCCCAGTTTTTGAGGATTGCGTGCGGTTCGGCAGTGGAACTCGAAACGCAACTTTTGCTGTCAAGCAAGTGGTACCCGAACATATCAGACGCGAGCGCTCTTTCTTTAGTAATAGAAATTCAAAAGATGCTCTCCGCTATGCTCCGAAAAATCAGCGAGTAAATTACTTTTTGTTTTTCAATTTTAATATCAACAAAACTTGCACCTTACACCTTTCAACTTAAACCTGTTCTCGAGTTTCTGCGTTTAATTTGCGAAGTAAGTACCATTCCTGCACGATTCCGGTGAGGTTTGTCGTGATGAAATATAGAGCAATTGCTCCTGATGTTGTGTATGAAATGATGGCGATGATAAAAGGAAATACGTACTTCAACTGCATCCCCATGACTTTCTGAAAATCGTTCTGCATACTCTTAGTATCAGACGGCTTCATCGTCCCTGAAAGCGCCATGTGCGCCTGAAAAAATTGTGTGGCTCCTGCGAGAAACGCCAGCACCATACTCTTCCCGGCTACAGAGATAATGCCGAGGAACTCTAGCGACACGCTTCCGGGAACGGGGGTAAACGAATATAGGCGTGCTGTGTTGATCGTTGAAAGCGGGTCATAGTAGAAGACCCAGTAAAGGGCGAGCAGAACCGGAATTTGTATAAAGACCGTAAGGATGCTTGAAAACGGATTCACCCGCGCCTCGCGGTAGAGAGCGAGGGTTTCAAGCGCCTCTTTCTCTTTGTTTCCCTTGTGCGTCTCCTTTAACTCTTTAATCTTTGGTTCCAAGACCTTCATCGCGCGCTGTGTACGCGCCGCCGAAAGAGAAAATGGGAGTAGTATTAGCCTAATTATGACAGTAACCAGGATGACGGCTATTCCAACGTCTGAACCTGGAACGATTGCCACCAATGCAACGAGGGCATTATAAATCGGGTCATAGAAAACCGCGTGGAAGAAAGTTGATATCACGAAAGTATTTTTATTAATTCTTGTTGCAATGCATCATACCCTATATCAAGCACGGATGCTCGCGGATATAGTATGACGGAGCGGGGTAGGTTTGGGAGACGTCGGAGAGCTTCAAGCACTCTCCGCTTTATGCGATGTCTAGTGACAGATAGGCGCGCAGTTTTCTTGGACACGACGACGGCGTAGCCCTCTGCGTCTTTTGAAATGACGGCTGTGAAGCGTTCAGACGAAATACGCCTGCCGTTCTTAATGGCCGACGGGAATAGAGAGCGAGAAAGGCGTTTTCGTCTAGGAAACACGCTATATTACGCAGACAGGCGTTTACGACCAATTCTGCGTCTTTTTTGGACAATCTTGCGCCCGGAGCTTGTTTTGGAGCGAGAAAGGAAGCCGTGAGTCTTTGCTCGCTTGCGTTTCTTCGGCTGGTAAGTCATTTTTGCCATGAAAAATAAAGATTAGGTTATACACATGATACTAACAGGTTCTCCCCGAAACGCCACCTGTGCTTGTTTTTAAAGATAAGCGTATACTCCTAACACTATGGACAAAGGGAATCCGAAAGAACTATGGGAATACGTGCTGACGCAGGTTGAGCTGTCAATTTCTCCCGCCAATTTCAACACATGGTTTAGGAACAGCTTTATCGTGAAAATAGGCGAGGACGGCGTCTTATATCTCGGCGTGCCAAGCCAGTTTTTCAAGGATTGGTATCTTAAAAAGTTCCACACACTGCTTCTGAAGATAGTCCGCGACGTTTCTTATGAATTCCGGAATATTGAATATCTCATAGTCAAAGACGAGCGTCGCAGGGCGGTTAAAGAAACTAAGGTTGCCAACAAGGGAATGATGGAACTCCCTCTTAATGAGTTCTACATAAATAAGAGCGATAATCTTAATCCGCGTTATACATTTGATACTTTTGTTGTCGGTTCTTTTAATAATTTGGCCTACGTGGCGGCGCAGGCAGCTCTTGACCGGCCCGGTATTACATACAATCCTCTTTTTATATACGGAGACACCGGGAGGGGGAAGACTCATTTGGTCCAATCAATCGGAAACCATTTTAAGAAACAGCATCCGGGGCGAAAGGTATTCTATCTGACATCTGAAAAATTCGCGGTTGATTATACGGACTCTGTTCAGGCAGGAACGGCGAACCGTTTTAAAGATAAATACCGCCAGTATGACCTTTTAATTATGGATGACGTCCAATTTCTATCCAAAAAAGAGAAGACGCAGGAAGAGTTGTTCCACCTCTTCAACGCTCTGTATGATACCAATAAACAAATAGTTTTTTCGTCCGACCGAGCTCCTGTGGCAATTCCGGATATCGCAGAGCGCCTGAAAGGGCGCTTGGCGAGCGGTATGACGGTAGATATAGGAGAGCCGGACACGGAGTCGCGCATGGCGATAGTTCAGAAAAAGGCCGCAATGCATGGAGTCACACTATCTGACGATGTTATTGAGTACGTCGCGACCTCCGTCGGAGGTTCAATAAGAGAATTGGAGGGAATGGTAAACAGTATTGTCTGTCATGCACAGATAAAGGGGTCTTCACCGGATATCGCAGAGGTCCGACAGTCGTTACGCTCCTTCACAAGACCTCAAAAAAACATATCCGTTAAAAACGTGGTTGATAAAGTTGCCGAGTTTTACGGAATTGATGAAGAAAGTATTTACGAAAAGACTAGGAGGAGGGAGGTTGTCCGTCCAAGACAAATCATTATGTACATTTTGCGCGAGGACTTTAATATTTCATACCCTACTATAGGGTCAAAGATGGGAGGGAGGGACCACACGACAGTTATCCACTCGTGTGAGAAGATAAAGAGGGAAATAGGTGTGGATAACGACCTCTCAAAAGAGATACAGAGTATACGAACTCTTCTTGTATGAATGATGTTATGTATTTATCAACAAATTATATTAATAAAAAAATAGAAAGATACATCTTATATATGAATAATTTAAGATATACACATTATCAACACCCATAATAGAAATTGTATGAATATCTCAATAGAAAAAAAAGAATTCTCTGATGGTGTGTATAAAGTCTCGCGTTTCGCCGAAAAGAAGAGCACAACCCTCCAAGCTCTTTCGTCAATTCTCATAATTGCCGGAAATGATGGTATAAAAATGAGAGCAACAAACCTTGAAACAGGGATAGACCTCAAATTGGACGGGAAATGTATTAGTGACGGTGCAGTAGCAATTCCAGCAACAGTTCTTCAACAAATAGCATCATCATTGACTCAAGAAGGAACTATTACACTTGAACACACTGGGGATATAGTTTCATTAACAAGCGGTACCGGGAAAAGTCTCATAAAAACAGTCCCATACGACGATTTCCCGTCAATCCCTTTTCCAGAGAACCCAAAAAATAGAATAGTCATACCTGGAACTCTTCTTAAAAACCTTTTTATATCTGTAGCGTCTTGTGCATCTCTATCAACCGTTCGTCCTGAACTATCCAGCATCTACTTATCAATAGAGGGAGGAAACCTTACTGTAGTCGCCACTGACTCATTTCGCCTCGCAGAAAAGAAGGCGCATCTGGGAAATAAAGGAACACAAGGGAAGTTCCTTATCCCTGCGAAAAACGCAATGGATATAGCCCAAGCTCTTCCAGACGAAGACGTCATTATGTCATTTGACGAACACCAATGTGCATTTGTTGCTGACAACGGAATGTTTGTGTCGCGCCTTACAAACGCCGTATATCCAGACTACCGGCAAATAATACCAAAAGAATCAATCGTAGAAGCTATCGTACTCCGAAAAGATTTTGAGTCTGCTCTAAAGCGCACAATGATATTTTCTGATTCGTTTCAAAAAGTAAAAGTGAGCTTTAATCCAAAGAAAAATTATTTTTCTTTTTTCGCAAAAAATCAGGATGTTGGAGAATCATCCGAAACGATTTCTGCAAACGTATCAGGAAGCTCCCTTGACCTATCATTCAACCACAGATACTTATCTGCCGTTCTTTCGCTCACATCTGCTGAAAGCATATCTCTCACAGCGGCTGGGATAGGGCGTCCTCTTATAATAAAAGGAGTCGGCGACACATCAATGTTGTACCTCGTCTCTCCGATGAACCAGTAAGTGTTTATTTATTGTGCCGGAGTCGTTGTTGAAGCGTCAGTCGAGGCGTAAGAGATTGGTACGAATATCTGCGGATTTACGAACATGTTCGGGTGCGAAGAATACCACGAGGCCACGCCATATTCCCAATATTTGAACTGCGGGTCTTGAGACGGGTCTGACGGAGGGGGGCCGAGCGGGTTGTTTTTATCCGTCCAATACAGAAGGTCGTGAGGCAGTACGTTCCCTCTAGCGTCCGGCAGTCTCCAATTCCCTTGAAGAATCGGAGGAACGGATGCCGGAATCGGGTCTGTCTCATAAAAATATGACTTCGGATACTTTGAAAGAGCGTATGACATCGCCTCGTGCCACATCGGAACGGCGATAAAACCGGCTGTTGTTTTTTCCATAGGAGAATTGTCGTTATTGCCGACCCATACGCCGACGGCGATAGACGGAGTATATCCGATAACCCACGCGTCGCGGGTGTCGTTTGTTGTACCGGTCTTTACCGCAACATCGTAACCGGGGAAAGACAGAGGAGACGAAATGGAATAAGCGGGGACGCGCGCCGGAGCGTCGGAGAGCATAGCTGACATATCGCGCGCTATGTTTTCGGGCAGTACTCTTGACGGTTGTTGTTCATATTTTTCAAGCACATTCCCGCCATGGTCGTCCACCTCCAATATTCCGGTTGGGACATTTTTAATTCCGTCGTTTGCGAATACGGAGTAAGCCCCTGCCAGGTCTAGGAGACGAACCTCTCCTCCGCCTAGCACCAAAGTGAGCCCGTATTGATTCGGGTCGCCGAGAGTGGTGAGCCCGAACGACTTGGAAAAGTTTATTGCATTTTGTACGCCGACCAGATACAAAACTTTTACAGCAGGGATGTTGATTGATTGTGCGAGCGCGGTCTCAAACGTCATCGGCCCTCGGAACGTGTTGTCAAAATTCCCCGGGGAGTAACAGGGAGGAGTACTGCTTTTGGCCGTGTCCAAATCTGATGGGTTGCACGCGGTGGAAAACTGTGTCGGAGTGTCAAATATTACGGTATCGCGGGTGTATCCGCGCATAAGAGCGAGTGAATATATAAACGGCTTCATAGTGGAGCCCGGCTGTCTTGAAGCGAGTGTGGCGTTGAATTGTCCGTCTACAGACTTGTCAAAGAAATCGCGAGAGCCCACCATGGCGAGAATCTGTCCGGTCGCAGGATCTATTGACACTAATGATGCATTTGACGCCTTGAATTTCTTTTCATTTTCAAATGCATATTGTTTTACTATTGATTCGGCCTTCGTGTTTAGTTCTGCATCCAGCGTCGTTGTTACTTTAAGACCGGACATAAGAACGCTGGCGCCGTATTTTTCTTCAAGTTGGTTTAGAATATAGAAAACGAAATGAGGCGCGATGATGGCGTTTTGTCCGGCCGAGGCGAATGAGACTTGTTTGTCCCTATCTTCCGCATACTCCGTATCGCCTATGAAGCCGAGTGTGTGCATACGTTCAAGGACGACGTTCTTTCGCGCAGAGAGCTCGGTGCGGTGGCTCCCGTATGGAGAATAGTAAGAGGGCGCCTGAATCATTGCCGCGAGGTATGCGGCTTCGGAGGAGGAGAGGTCTTTAGCCGTCTTGCCGAAGTAGGCCTCTGCGGCGGCCTCCACTCCGTAGAGCGTACCGCCGTACGGGATATTGTTCAGGTATGTTTCTAGGATTTGGTCTTTTGAATAACTCTGCTCAAGGCGGATTGCGAGGACCCACTCGTGCAGTTTGCGTACGACGCTCTTTCTGCTGGTCAGCAGTGTGTTTTTCACGACCTGTTGAGTGATGGTTGAACCGCCTTGGGACAAAGAAGCACCCAATATATCTGCAAACATCGCACGAGCAATAGACGTGATGCGAATGCCTCCGTGTTCGTAAAAGCTTGAGTCTTCAATCGCTATGACCGCATGTATCAAGTTGGGCGATATTTCTGAAATAGGGACGATTTCCCGTTTCGCGTCGCGATTATAATCGTAGAGCAGAACCTGGCCCGTGCGGTCGTAAATCTTGGTTGATTGGCTTATTTGTCTGGAAGCGAAGGAGCCGATGTCCGGGACAGGAGTGACGGCAACGGCGAGGAGAACTACTCCTCCGATTAAGAACCCCAGTCCCAACAGAGCGAGGGCAAAAGCAAAAAAAGTGTGCCGCCGAGATGCACGATAGGAAACCATACGGCCATGCTAGCACTCTTTAATATTTTTCGTCTTCTTCGTTTTCAAGTTCTTCCAACTCGTCCGGAAGAATCTCATCGCGAATTTCGCCGTCTTCATCCATCATATGAGTATGTGTAACAAAAATTTATATTCATGCAAGCGCGATTTCTTCTACCTGTGGATTAGTGTCTTGGCAGGCCGGAAGCAAGGGCTGTGATACCTAGGGCAATTGCATCTATTTCGTCGTCAAGACGCTTTTTTTCCGATAGGGATAGGAGTTTTGGAACCATGCGCGCGACGGCAGGCTTATCAGCGCCCCCATGACCGGTAACGGCGCTTTTAATCTGTTGCGGCGAATATTCTACAACCGGGATGGATAACATTCCGGCCGCTGCCAGAATCGCCCCGCGCGCTTCGGCGACCCCGACCGCCGTCTTTATGTTTTTATTAAAAAAAAGTGTTTCTATTGCCAGTGCGTCCGGCGAGTATTTTTTAATCGCGTTTGTGATGGTTCGCGACACTTCCGCCAGACGCTCGGAACCGGTGCCTTTAGCTGGTCTCACACAGTCGCTCCAGATTAGTGTTGGACGCGAGGCGTCGCCCTCCAGAACTGCGATACCGAGCCTGTCATATCCCGGATCAATCGCCAATATTCTCATAGTCGCGCGCATTGGTGAACACCCTCTGAACGTCTTCGTGCTCATCAAGAGCGGTAAGGATTGCGGAAAGTTTCTCGCCGTCAGGGCCGGACAAATCGATTAACGGCTCTCTAGGGGCATATTCCTCTCCTGTCTTTGTAAAAGCCCAGCTCGCGGCGCCCGGACTCGCGAGTTCAAACCCGAGAACAACGAGCAGGTGTTTAATTTCTTGCGTCGTGCGGTTTTTGTTGTCGGTCAGAGCATCAATAAGTATCGCGACCCCGCCGGGTCCGTAGGCCTCATACAAGATTTGCTCCAGATTGCCCGAATCTTTTGACGCACCCTTCTTGATGGCGCGCTCTATGTTTTCTTTCGGCATATTCGCGGCCTTGGCGCGCGCGACGGCGGCGGAGAGTGAAGGGGAAGAGAGCACGCCGTTCGCTTTTTTAGACTCAAGCGCTATAAGACGCGCGTAGCGCGAGAAGACACGGCTCTTTGCCGAATCAGTTACGGCCTTTTGTCTCTTTATCTGCGACCACTTACTGTGTCCGGACATATTCAGAACAACGACTGCTCCACATCCAGATATGCCCGACCGCTCGGAGTGATTATGCGACCGCGCGGAGAGCGTTCCAAAAAACCGAGACGGAGAAGATACGGCTCGTACACGTGTTCAATCGTGTCGGGGTCTTCGTGTAGAGACGAAGCGATGGCGCGGACTCCGGCGGGACCACCGCGAAAACTTTTCAAAAGTGTTTCCAAGTACCGTCGGTCATCCTTGGTAAGCCCGCGCGCATCAATACCAAAAAGCTTGCACGCCTCGTCGCATAGTTTTATAGAAAGCTCGCGCTCATGAACTTCAGAAAAGTCGCGCACGCGTTTTAAGAGAGAATTCGCAACGCGCGGGGTCGCCCTGCTTCTCGCCGCTATGCGCTCAATAACTTCTTCCGGCGCGTTCAGGCTCAGAAGTTTTGCAGAACGCCGTATGATGTCGCGCAGGTCTTCGTCATTATAAAAATCCAGCTGGTACACCCCTCCGCCGAAGCGGGAACGAAGCGGTCCGGAGAGTTCTGCAACGCGCGTCGTCGCGCCGACTAGAGTAAAGGGAGGCAGAGCGAGTTCCACAGTTCGCGCCGACGGCCCTTTCCCCAAAACTAAATCAAGATGTCCCGATTCAAGAGCGGGGTACAAAAGTTCTTCTATTTTTCTTGAAAGCCTGTGTATCTCATCTATGAAGAGAACAGTGTTCGGTTCCAAGTTAGTAAGAATAGCGGCGAGGTCGCCCGCGCGCTCTATCGCGACGCCCGAGGTACTCTTCAACGGCGAGCCGAGCGTCGTGGCGACAAGGTGTGCGAGAGTCGTCTTACCAACCCCCGGCGGTCCGTAAAAGAGGATATGTTCCGGCATGCTCCCTCGCTTCTTGGCGGCGTCAATGGCGATTCTGATGTTTGCCTTAGTCTGCTTCTGTCCGACGTACTCGTCCCAGCGGGCGGGGCGTAGCGCCGAATCCAGGGAAGTTGGGACTGCTGGGTTGGCATTTGTGGGTCTTGACATAAAAATGCTGTGATGCTAACATTCTATCACAGTTTGTTGTTCCTGTTCATACTCCTCCAGGCAAGGCTTGACGGCTTCGGGCGTTTCCCCAAGGA
>ERZ1292629.669-Hain-H43-01um-R1-669-length-37926-cov-28_pt1 | contig 18230 bp, 17 predicted proteins | sample MGYA00564399_ERZ1292629 | MGnify/ENA primary metagenome ERZ1292629 (study PRJEB36523, sample SAMEA6512636) | groundwater metagenome | collected 2019-01-08 | study: AquaDiva: Metagenomics assemblies of 32 groundwater samples | reverse complement strand
GTCCCACGCGTCCCACGCGCTCGGGAAGCGACGCAGAGTCCAGTCGAGACTGCGCGATCGAAGAGCCACACGAAGTCCATCTTCAATCTGATCATTTGACGCCGCAGGACGGCTGAGCGCCAAGCGCCAAGCCATTTGCTCGTCGATCATTTTGTCCGCGAACCCACCGAACGGCTCAGATAGTCGCGCGACGGCTTCCCGGACGTCGGTAACCTCGGTGACGATCTGAAGAGTCCGGCCACGAAGCTTGTCTCCGCGCTCGATCGCGTCGTCCGGCAACTCGACGCACCATAATCGCGAAGGCCAACCATTTGGCCACAGTCCACCGATCCGCAGTGCTGTGTGCGCCTCGCGACAGGCGTTCCAGCCCGCGGCGCACGCCGCGTCGGACACGTCGACCTCGACTTTGGGGAGATCGAAAGGGAGCGTCCCATCCCAGATCGGGTCTCCGCCGCGCACAGGCGGTCGGAGATCGTGAGTCGTGACCTTGCATCCGCTGATCATGCTCTACTCGCAATCTTCAGGCGCTGCGTTCGGCTCATCTGAAGCAGCAGTCGGCCCAGCTCTGCGCCCTCGTCGTCGAAGATCTCCGCGGCGTACCGGATGCAGACTTCTACGAACTTGTCGGCGAAGTTCTGATCGTCGAGCACGACGTGGAGCGATCCCCACGCCGGATGCTGGCGGTCATCGGTCACCGACCCCGCGCTCGGCCTGGTGACCGCCGTTGAGGAATTGCCTCGCTCGTGCTCGAGTTCTCAGGCCAGATCGCGAAGTCTGATGGCTTGTGACCATCGACCAGTGTCATCGCTGCGGCTGCTTCGACCGGACCCGGGAACGGTCCTGTGCGCAGGATGCCAGCACCCTTTGCGAACCACACGATTCGCTGCTTGCGTCTTGTTTGTTTGTCCTGGCGAGAAGCGGCTTGCGGTGGCGTTTTCAATTTCCACCTCGATTGGACCAGGGCTGGTGGACGAGCCAGGTGAGCTGGTCCTCGTGGTCTCCTGGTACAGACGGTCGTACGAGACCGGCCGGCCCGGCCAGCCCTGTTGGGACGCCTGGCAGACGGTATTGCTCCTGCCGGTCGTACGCGACCACGGATCGAGCGTACGCGAAGTCGGGCACCATGCACATGTCCAAGACGGCGTCGGCGGACGCGCAGTCGAGGCAGCACTTCCCAGAACCATCACGGGCAAGCGGTGCGTAAGCACCCTCTGGAAGGCGTTGAACGGCTTCCGCTCGGAGACCACCCGCCTTGTACAGCGCCAGGCAGCGCGGGCACGGGACCTCGGTCAACGGCATTCGCACGCGTTACTTCATATCAAACAACGTGCCGACGGTGCACCGGCGACGACGTCGTCACGGAGCCGCTACGGGTAGAGGATGCCAGGGGCAGAGGGGGCGGCGCCATGAAGACGAATGCCACGGAAGCCGAGGGCTTGGACCTCGACGTCGCGGGTGTCGGTGATGCCCGTCAAGGTCATCCGGAGCTGGTGGAAGCGATGGTCGCTCCGGACGACGTCGTCTGGCACCTGGGCAACCCATGCAGCAGCGAGCATCCCAGGGACGTCGACGCCGGACCGGTGCTCGACAACGAGCTCGCCGAGAGCGGCGAGCATCGGCGTCCGTGCCGAGACGCGCGCGTCGTAGGAGAGTCGGTAAATCGAGTTCGAGTCGAGCACGTTCGTCGCGATCTTGACCGTCCGGTCGTCAACAAAACGCCACCGCGTTGCGGCGACGACAGACGCAATGCGCCCATCGTCGGCGATAAGCTCTACGGTCGCAGCGTCACCGTTACTCGCGTCTGTCAGGATCGCCGAGCCCGAAGCGTCGAAAGTAATACCGACGTCGGTCCGGCGCGCCGTTGTCTCCGTGACTTCCGTCCGGCGAAAGGCAACGAGGTCGACGAGCCATAAATAATCAGCAGCACTTACGCCGAGGTCGATAGAGGGCGTCGTCGCACGTGTGAGCCGTGCGTAAGTCAAGCGCCAGACGCCTTGGGCATCGAAGATCGCCAGACCGCCGAGTGCCGAGCCGTCCGCTGGCCAGATACGATCCGGGAGTGCGTCGCCAGCAGCAGCACTCGCGATCTGCACGACGCCGCGACCTTGAGCATCGACGCCCGTAAAACGCCAAGGAAGCGTACCCCCCGCGGCATACGCGGTGATGGGCACGTCCGTGCCGTCGAGCGTCAGGCGCTCGCGCCCGTTGACATCGCTCCCGGGTGGGTCGAAGGCGGCCTGTGGGAAGGCGCCTGCGGCGACGAGTGCGTCGTTCGTCGCGTTCGGGATAAGCGTGTCCGTCAGGTGCATGACGGCCTCGCCCGTCGTCGCGTTCGATGGTGCGACGAAGGCGAGCTGCTCGGTGACGAACGTCGGAAGGGTCGGTTGAACGTAGGACGTTCGCGCCGGCGAGCCGAGAACGATCGTCAGGTTATTCCGCGCGCAGGCCATCCAGCCTGTCTCATCCCGAACGCCGGCGAGGTTGGCCGGTGGAGTCGAAGCGTCCGAGACATCGTAGCGGTCAACCCACGCGTGCGCGGGCATAATCCGGTCAATGGCTCCCTCTGAGCCGTCCGTCGCCTTCGCCCCGGTCGTCGTGATCCCGAGCGCCCGTTGCTCAAGCGCGGCGAGCGTCGCCGGCGACCATACGTAAATGACCTCACCAAAGGCGTCCCGATGCCGCGTCCGGACAAGCGTCCCGCGGCCGACATAGAGCCCTCGGGCGTCGGTCTCGACCGTCGCGAGCAGTGCCTCAATACTTACCCACTCGCCGGCGCCGGTCGCCGTCGACCACGTCACGCGAAGCGTGGCCTGATCTGCGTGCGCAGGGACGCGTGCAGCACCGCCGACAGCCACCGGGTCAAGCGGTCCCGCACCGGTCGCCGCGTCGATGTGTGAAGCCGCAGCAGCGGCTCCGAGCGTCCCGAACGTGACGACGCCGCCCGCGCCGAAGTCGACGTCGACAGTCACGTACGGTGGCGGCCCCGCGAGGAGGTTCACGTTGTGGATACCGATCCACGTACGGAGGCGGACGTCGAATCCACGGTACGTGAGGAGCTGCGGGACGCTCCGCTCGATCCGGATGACACCCGCGCCCGTCGAGCCAAGGAGCAACCGTGAGGCCTGGACGTAGCCGTCCCCAACACGAGCGGTCCCGGCGTTGGTCAGGGTCCAGCCGTCCGGAACGTTCGTGCCGCTCACGTCGACGGCGACTTGTGTCGCCGGTGCTGTGGGAAGATATCTCGTGTCGACGGCGACTTCGATGTGGTCAGGGTCGACGACGGCGCCGGCATCTTGAGTTGGCATCTCGCCCGCGTCCTCGACGAGGACGTCGGGGTTGCCGCCGCCGAGGTTCGTCCACGGACCGGAGGTGCCCGACTCGGCGAGCGTCAGCCGGTTCGTGACGATGTGCATGACGCGAACGAGGTCGCCGACCGCGTAGAGGCGCCAGGTGACCGCGCCGTTCGCGAAGACGCCGCCTGTCCCGGCATCCTGATGCCTCAGGCGCACGCCGTCGGCGAGCGCGGGGTTCGTCTCCGGTACACCTGCGAGCGAAAAGCCGATGACGGTGTGGAGTCCAATGTTGGCGGCAGCGCCGGCGGTGATCCGGACCTGCCCGCCGAGGTCGACGCCGCGACCTGCACCGAGATAGGCGGGATCCGCGCAGTCGGCGACCGTATTGGTCGTCCCGGCGACGATGGTGATGGTCCCACCCACGGAGGTGAAGCGGATGCCGCGCCCGACGCGCACAGTGAGCCCACGCGTCGCGTCGCCGATCGTGTCGCGCGCGCCGATCCACGCGGCGACCGTGCCGCCCGCCGGTGCGGCGTTCGTGACGCCGCTGAACGTGGCGTGTGTGAGCACCCCGTCCACGTGCGTCCCGGCGGCGACGTTGATGACCTCTGATTGCGTGACACCCGCGGCGTTCGTGCCGCTCACAGTGAGGTCACCACCTGCCCATGATTTCCCGAAGACGACCGCGATGCGCGTTGGGACAGCGGGCTGCTGGACCGGGGCGCCCCAGCTCGCGACGTTGTCGAGCGTCGCGGGCCAGAAGGCCTCGGCGGCCTCTCCGAGGCGTGAGGCTGCGACGACGTCGAGATGAACGGCGCCGTCGAGCGCGTTGGCCGCGAGCGTCGTGGCTCGCCGCGGGAAGCCGAAGACGGTGCGCGCACCGTCGCAGGGCGCCGCGTGCACGGCAACATGCGCGGCCGTCCCGACCATCGTCTCCGCGGCGACGAGCTCATAGCTCTGGAGCCGCACGACAGGCCCCGTCGTCACCGCGCCGACGGCAGACGCCACGACGCCGTAGGCTGCGCCGTAGGCCGCGGTGAGCGCCGCGTTGACCGTCACCGCGACCGCAGCGGCTGTAAACGGCCCCGCACCGCCGAGGTCGACCCGGACGATTTGCTGCCGGTCGGCGCTGATCCACAGGTACCGCTCGTTGTTGACCGTGTAGCCAGCCCCTTCGATGACGAGCCCGTGGAGGTCGGCGCCGGACCGGAGGGCGTTCTTCGCGGGCAGCACGTAGGTGGCGGAGACGGGAACTGCTACCGCAGTCCCCGTCGCCGTCCACCGGAGCCGGTCCGGCCCGGCGAGGTAGGCGAGCGTTTGCACGGCGATCGCCGCGTCGTCGCCTATCCGCGCGATCCGTACGAAGCGGTCCTCGACACCAAGGCTCGCCGTCGCCGCGGCCACACCGACCAGTGCTTTGGCCGCGCTCGTAACGGTCGCGAAAGCCACGACACCGCGCGTTCGTCCGGGGAGCACCGCCGGCGGCGCGAGGACGTCGCTCACGGTCGCGCCCGCCGCGTTGGTCCCGGTGACCGTGACGGCTCCGCCGTCCCAGCCCGCGGCGAAGGTCGCCTCGACCCGCTGCGCAGTCAGCGGGTTCGTGAACGGCCCAGGGAACGCGTTGGCGGGATTGTTCCCCGCGTAGGCTGCGTGCACGTAAGAGTAGCAGCGTGCGTTCAGCGTCTCGAGCTCGGCGTCGTTGGCCGGGACGACGCGTGCGCGAACCGCAAGCCTGCCTGCGTCCTGGACGAGGTCGTAGCCGAGCGTCCACCGCGCCCGCCACGTGCGGGGTACCTGGAGCGGGAGTGCACTCGTGAACGCCGCCCCGGTGTACCGGAGCCCTAAGCGTCGGCCTCCCCAGTCGCGATAGGCAGGCCGGAGCCACCCGACGAGGCGCCGGTAGGCATCGACGCCCCACCCAATATCGTTGGGCTGCCCGACCATCCGACCGTGGACCTCCTCGAGGTACATGGCGTTGGCCGTTCGCCACGCCTTGCCTTCGCGAAGGTCGTCGATAGCATCATCGATGCTCTCATAGGCATCGGCCTGACCCGCGAGAATGCTCGCCAGGTGCTTGACGTGGGCGTACGACCGGAAGAGCCCGCGCGTGACCGTATCCTCGAGAACGATCTCGGCCTTGCCGACGTCGAGCGCGACGCTGACCAGCGCGACACCCGCGCCATCCGCAACCGTCGAACCCCGCACTACGTTGTTGACTGAGACCTTGTACTCGCGACCGGCAACACCCCCCTCGAAGATGAACTCCTGGTTCGCGTCGGTGTACGGGCGGACCGCACCCGTAATACGCCACTCTCCCCCTGTCGGGAGCCCACCCAGGAGGTCGGAGTACCGATCAGCCATTTTACCAAGGCCTCACGGGCATCGCGGCATTCTGCGTCTTACCGTTCGACGGCGGCACGAACGCAGGACCGTCGGGCACGGTGTTCTTCGAGACGCGCTTGGAGAGCTCAGGGAGCTCTGCACGGGCGGCACCGCGGCCGAGAGCACGCACGCGCGTGCGGTAGTCGAGGACGAAAGCGATAGGCCAGTCGACGAGCTCGGGCGCGATGTCCGGGTCGTCGTCCTGGAGAAGCGTTCGTATGGTCGCCTCGCCGAGACCTCCGACGGCGACGTGGTCGTCGAGCCGCCCTGGGCGGAGGAGGGCACGCGGCATCGGTCCCCCGTTGGAGGTCACAAGCAGAAGGCGCGTCGCGTCATGGAGCCGCTCGATTGTAGACAAGAGCCGGTCGTGCTCGTCCAACGCGAGCCGGTCGAGATCGTCGATGAGGATCGCCTCTGGCTCAGCGATCCGGACGAGCGTCTCAAGGCCGAGCTCGTCGAACTCGTAATCGCCGAAATCGATGAAGAGGTGGTTCTTTTGAGATGCAAGCTCGTCGAGCTCGACCCGGATCGAGCGGAGCCCGAGGCCGAGCACGATCGCCTTCGCTGCAGTCGTTTTTCCAGAGCCCGGAGGCCCCTCAAGGAGGTAGCTCCTCCGATCGCCGTTTGTGTGAAACTGCGAGACTCGCGCACGAAGCGAGTGGAGCAGTGGAGTATCGACTAATTCCCCCGTCTCGATGACATCATCGACGAGACCTTTTCGCTGGAAGACAGCGTGCTCTGTCCCCACGTCGCGCCACATCGCCTCTCGGAAGGCCGCGAAGGTCTCGCATTCGCGAGCCGGTCGGTAGAATGGTCCAGCGATAGCGCTCCGCTTCTTGTTCCGCCGAACCCAACCGACCTCTTCCCCCCCAAGGTCGGCGACGACGCACGAGTAATCGCAACCAAAGCGCGTAGCTCCACCATTGGTGACCGTGCGCTCATGTACTGCGTGCCGCGTCACGATCCCACGAAACGCTACTGCAAAGGGCGCCCACTCCACACCGAGATCATGTGTGAAATACGACCCGATCTCGTTTGTTTGATGAAACGCCCGATACGCCTTGGCACCGGCCGTCGCCGCGCCGACACCGACGGCGAGCCAATCGAGCCCACGCGGGCGGTCGCGAAGACGAACGAGGAGCCCTGCGGCGTTGCGTGCGATATCAAGCAGCACGTCCGCTTTATCACTCGCGGCGAGTCCGGCAAGGCGCTCCCGCCAGGTCGACAAGACCGAGGGCCGCCCGTGATGATCCTGCTTCGACGTCATCGCTTGGTGCCCATCTCGTTACATTTCACCAGCCCGTGCCAGCGGCCGGCAATACGGGAGTGTTCGCGCCCGGGAATGTCCGGTCGTCGTCCAGTGGCAGGATCGGGTCCGTGCCGCCGGTGCCTTGGACCAAGGAGAGGAGCTTCACGCTCTTGTCAGGACCCATGGAGAGGTAGATGTCCTCAAGGTCGATCATGATCGAGAAGCGGTAGGTAAGACCATGCGCACAGAAGTTGTTGCGAGTCACGGGTACTCCAAGCCCGTGGAGTGTCGTCAGCGCTTCCGCGAGCTGATCGTAGGCCCGGTGCTCTTGTTCCGCTTGCACCTGCGCGCTCTCTGCGCTTTGTGGACGGCATCGTCGCACGAGCGGCAATGTCGCCTGGAGTCGAGCGACTTCGACTTCAAGCGTCTCCTGCGGAACGCCGAGCGGAAGCGGGAGGACCTGGTCCGACGCGACGTGGACGACAGATAGCTGGCGCGCATTACCCCGTGTGAGCGCGGCCAATGCCTCCGGGTCGGCGTCGTAGATCGCACCCACAAACGCAATCATGAACCCGCGGCGCCCAGTCGCGTGCACGTATCGTTCGATGAAGCCTCTGCTGCGAAGTACGATGAGCACAGCGCGGGCTGTCGCCATGCGCTCGGAGAAATGCCGAGTCGGAAAAAGTACGCCGGTGCCCGCCTCGAGATGGAGCGCGAACGTGGACTCGTTCATCGTCGCGCCGTTTAGCCAACCGCCGTAATCGGGACGATACTCGCGCACAACCTCAGCCTTACGGATGAGTTCAACTGGAAAGGCCTCGCCCTGTTGGAGCTCGTAAACGTAGACATCCATACTTCTCTCCTACCTTATCTTGGCGGTCAGAGTTCGTGTTGGGTGCGCGCGAGCTATAAGCCCGCTGGGGATCAGCTCGCCCTGCTGGAACTCGTAGACGTGGATTCTCATCGCTTTGCCTCACTCGCTTGCTCCCGCTTGTGGGCGGGCTTGTTCAGTTTCGCAGATGTCAAGAGGCCTAGGGTCTCCGCTTGCAGCAATGCAGGAGGACGCTCAGCGAAAATGAGCTGTGCGGCGACGATTGGTTGGCTAGTCGTAACGTAGTGGGTCCGCTGTTTTTCAGGATCGATCGTGACGAGATGCAGACAGGTTAGGCGTTCGGTCGCGCCGAATTCCACCCCTCTGATTTCTTTCTTCTCGGGAGACAGAGTAGGGTCGCGGTGTAACAGCTCGTAGACGTGCTTGGCGATCCGTTCGATAACCGCGAACGGCACAGATATCGTGCTACCTTTGATCTTGACGTCGACGAGTTCGATGGCGGTCTCCAGAATTGGAGGCAGCGCCACGCGCCGACAGCCAGTGCTCGTACCGCAGGCCAACCATACCGGCTTGCCGACTTCCACGGCGTCGAGGAGGTATTCGATCTGCTGAACGGTCACGACCTTGAAGTATGGCTCCACACAGAGCTGATAGTACCGCTCGACCAACACGGTGCCGCGCAGAGTCAGAGTGTTATCTTGCTGCTGCGCTATCGGAGCTCGCTTGCGCTCCGTCTCACCCGCTACGGGTTGAACGGACCAACCAAAGCGCTTCTGGCGAACAGCGGTCTTCTCCACCCGCAGGCGGTCGATTGCTTCCGCCTGCAAGCGACCTTGTTCAGTTTCGCAGATGCCGTCGGCGAAGACGATTCCTTCTGGATCGTCGCGGTCATCCCAGACTCCATCGAACCGTTCGGTGCCATCGTCGTCGACGACGACTTCCAACGCGAGTCCAAGCGGGTGGAGAAAACACCGATTGAGCTCGCGCAGGAAGCCCTGCTCACGGAACTCTTCAGCGGTCATATTCCGCGTCCCCATACGTTTACCTTATCTTGGCGGTCAGAGTTCGTGTACCAGCACGCCCGACGACTGGTACGCGCGAGTCGAGAGTGTATATGAACCCGTCAGGGATTGCGACCGCCGTGAGCGCCTCGCCGTACACGAGCGTCTGCGCCGCACCGGACACCCGGCCCGCGGGTGTCCAGAGGTGCACGCGCGCAGGGGAAACGACCTCGGACAGCGAGGCGACCTCGCCGGCGAAGGTCACGACGGGCACGCGCGCAAAGCTCGTGACGCCCGACCGCAGCACCGCGCCACCGGCGCGAAGCTCTGGCTGCGCGTTGGTCGAGAGCCACCCGAGCGCCGCGACTTCGGTGCCGCTGACTTCACAGGCGACCGCGCCACCAACACGGAGCACACGGAGCTGCCCCGAAAACGAGCCGCTCCCGAGCGCGGTCTCACGCGTCCACGTCGTCACACCGCCGACGCGTGCGGTGACCCGTGCGCGCTTGGTCCCGCGGCGTGTCTCGAGGACCTCGAGCCAGAGGTCATCCGCCGCGCCGACATAAAGCCCGAGCCCGGCCGTGACGGCCTCGGTCGCAGCACCGAACGTGATCGACCGTGCGGCGTAGTCGGCGCGGGCGTCGACCGCCGCGGCCGCGGTCACCGCACGCACGCCTGCACGGTCAGCACCTGCTACCGTGATGAGCTCGAGCGCATCGCCTATCTCACTCACGACGCCACCACCGACGATGACCGCCGTCCACTTACCGGCGTCGAGCACACCATCCTCGAAGTCGTCGCTCAGCGCCGACATATCGATCCCACTCCCTGCCACGATGACCTCGGTCCCTCCCGTGATCAGACCCGTCGTTGGTGCGGTAATGAGTACACCGAAGTTCTCGATCTTGGGCAACCCGAATGCCTCGACCGAGGCGATCCCGACAGCGTGGATCGCGAGTACGACGAGCGGTGTACCAAACGCCTCACTACTCGCGATCGCGCCAGCGTTCGTGACAATCCAATCTGCCTTGACCGTCGGCGTGCCGTGCGCCTCTGTGGATACGATCGCACCGGCATTCGTGATTACCGTCGATAGAGTCTCGTAAGCGCCGATATCTCGGATTCCGCCGACGGGTTGTGGCCGGGAGACATTATCCAGGTCTACTGCAACCGCAGAACCAGGGTCGGCTGCATCGAGCGCGCGAGTGCCAGCCGCTAGATGGAAATCAGTCGTGACATTGATGAAAATCGGTTCGGCGAGCGGGTCGTCACCCTGTTGATATTGACTGTTGGCGTCCTTTCCTGTCGCTTGCCAGTCGACCAGTGTGATATAGGACGCACCGGCGTCGACTCCTGCGACTGACATATTGGAGCCAGGCGCGAAGTAGTTGTAGTTGCTGGTCAGTCCGTCGCGGTTCGCAACGGAACTGAATCTGTAGATCAGGAATCCGGCGCCATCATCGTGTCCACGAAGGATGCAGTTGCGGAACGTTGTTGTTCGCGCACCCGCGGATTGAGCAAATCGTATGACAGAATACGCGTTCGACGCGAGGGTACTCGGCAATGAATCAATCGTTGTGTGGTCGAAGAGCAACCCATCTGTGTTGCCGAGTAGCCGAACGCCCTCTGCGTTTCCGCTGACCTGTCGAAGTAGACTGTTCTGGACCGTGACGTTTTGTGTGTTGTCGACGACAAGCGCCCAGCCGCTGCCGCCCGTCAATCCGGCGACTACTCGATCGATTGTGTGAGTACCGCCACCACGTATCCGTAGCTTGATGTTGGTAGCCGCCCGTACATCAAGGTCGCGCAAGACGACCTTTCCGAGCGTGACGTCGATCCCGTCAGCGAATCCGCCTGCGTTGATGATCGGCTTCGTGAAACCGACGCGCCCGCGAAGCGTGAGCGTGAAGCCGGCGTTTGCGATCCCGACCGCCACAGATTCGGCGTAGGTAGCGGAGTTCTGGTCCTCCAGCGTGTAATCCTGGTCGAGCGGGTTCGGGAGGGCCGCGATCGCAAGCGTCCAGGTCGCGTAGTCGACCACCGTCTGGAGATTCCGAACGGTCATTGACTTACACCCTACTCTCGATTCGACTCAGCTCAGCGGGTACAGCGGTCACAACTTGAAGATCAGGAACAGCCCGTTGTCCCATTCGATTGTTATGTTCCCACCGCCTGGAGTCACCGGGAGACCGGTCGCGTTGTCGATGAGACAGATGAGCGGGGAAGTCGCGTCAGCACCGGTGTCCTTGAAAAGCGCGACCTCGTTACAGACACCGGCTCCTGCAGGAACCAACGAGATCGTTGCGTCAGTCGCGTTGAAGAGGCCGGTTCCGTCAACGGCTTTGCCTGCAAGCGCCGGACAGTCACCCCGCGTCGCGCCACCTGCATTTCCGACGACGTTCGCGCCGAGAGACGTGAAGAACTGGTGGTTCACCAGGTCCGGGACGTAGGCCGCCTTGACGAGACAGACGCGGATCGTGTCGGTCTCGAGATCGATCGCCGCCGCAAGTCCGGCGGACGAGAATGAGGCGAAGGCCTCGCGTGCCTTATCATAGAGGGCGGTGGCCATCAGTCGTCTCCTTTTTCTTTTTCACGTCAACGGTACATGTACCGTTACGGATCCACTCCTCTGTGTAAGTACACGCCGCTTGCATTGCGGCGCGAATTGCGGTCTCGACGGCTCCTCGCAGATGTGGATGCGCTGGAAGCGCCCAGGCCGCGAGGCTCGCGACGTCGACACCGAAATCGGTCGCGTATTGCTCCTGGGAGTCCGGTTCAATGAGTTGACTCGGATTCGTCGGATTCGTCGGATTCGTCTCTGGCGTTGTCTCTGACATGGGATCTTACCTTACACCAGAGTGACGACGAGGTCAGCGTCGGCGAGGGTTGGGTACTCGTTGCGGGTGATGGTGAGGTCGACGACGGCGCCGGCGGCTGCGCTGGACCGGCGGAGGGTGGTGAGCGTGAAGTTGTCGACGCCGGTGACCTGGCGGACGTCGCCTTGAATGTCGCTGATTTCGAGAGCACCTGGGAGCGCTGTCGTGTCGTCGAGCGCCCGGGCGCCGAAACCACGGCGGACGTTCACGAGGTCGAGCACGCGCGCGCGGACCGCCGCGAGCACGGTGATGGCGCTAAAGCCAACTCCGACGCGGAGGTTAGCAGCGATGGTCACCGGGACGGCGACCCCTTCACGGTGGAGAAGGTCGCGCTCGAGGACCGCACGGTCCTCGCCTGTGGATTCGGTCTGCAGAACTCTTATGAGTGCGTTGTACGTGTACGTCACGTCGACGAGCGACCCGACAACCGGGAGCGGCTGCGTACCACCTGCGCGAAAGGCGATGCCGTCCACCGCACGTGTCGAGCCTCCGTACCCGGAGGCATCGTCGACGGCGTCGTAGTCGTCGGCAGCGACGTAGACCGTCGCGCCTTGAACGACGTCGAGGACGGCACGGAGCGGCGGGTTCGCGACGGCCATCGTCTGCCCGACACCGTAGTAGGTCAGCGACTCCGTCGCTTCGAGGAGCTGGTCACCGATGACGTACACGTCGACGGCGCCGGCGTCGGTCGCCGCGCGGGTGAGGAGCTCATCCGTTCCGTAGACCGTGATCACGTCCCGGACGTCCGGGTAGCGGTCACGGATGTTCCGGAGGATCCCGTTGGGCGTCGAGAGCTGCTGTCCAACGACGGCGAGCCGGTAGCGTGCGATGAGCTCGCGGTTCGTTTCGGCGTCGCGGCCACCGGCAGCCGTGGCAAGGTTCGTGACGCCGTCAAAGCCGACGAGCGGCCGGAGCTCACGCGCGACGCGCCCGACAGCCACGCGACCAGACTGCCCGACGACGGCTGCGACGACGGCAACGTCGAGCTCGTAGCGCGATCGGGCGGCGACGTAGTAGCTCGCGGCGGACGCTGCGAGCATCGTCTGGGTCTCGATCGTGACGAACACGATCGTCGCACCCGATGCTTCATCCGGGAGCGAGCCCACGGGGTAGCCGCGCGGGACGACGACATCCGCGAGCGGTGTCGTTTGCCGGTAGAACGTCGCCGTCACCGTCGACCGCCCGCCGAGAGAGCGAAGAAGGCCCTCGTTTCCGACGAGGGCTTCGAGGTCCGAGGAGAATTCGACACCGTCGAACTCTGCTTCGTTGCTCGCGGACACGACGAGCGAGATCTTCCGGAGCTGCTCGTTCTGGGCCTCGAGCACCGCGGCGTGCGGCAGGACCATGACGTCCGGGATGGCGAGGACGCCGGTGTCGTACCTCGCGGTGCGATTGGCGATCGCCGCACGGATGTCGGTCGCGTATTCGGAGGCGCTCTTTCGTGCGACGGGCATCGAGCCTCTAGCCTCCTGGCGTGACGACCGTTTGGTCGACGCTCACGATCCCGCGCGCGGTCCGGACGTCCACGCGCAAAAGATAGTACGAATGACGATCGGTCGTCCAGACACGAACGCTCCCGACACCGATCAGGCGCTCCTCGGGTGCACGGTCTGCGACCTGATAACGGCTCTCGAGCTCGAAGAGCTTGGTGAAGCCTTGCCGAACCCGCCGCGAGATATCCGCGCGGAGCGCCGCCGCCGAGTCGGGCATCATACCGACGAGCTGGTCAAGCCCGCAACCGTCTCCCTGTGGCCCGACGTCCTTCGTGAGGCAGAGCCGAGCGTCCTGCCGCGCCTTCTCGAGACCCGTGATCTCGACAAACCGCCCCGTCGCCGGGTCCAGCACGAAGTCGCCGTCTTCGACCTTCAGCGTATAGAGCGTCATAATCCAGCGCCTTGCCTCGCCTTACGTCACCTAGCCCGGGCACGAGGCTATGATGTCGATGACCTCGCCCAGGAAAGCATCAAGTGCTTCAAGCTCGGCGATAAGCGCGTTGAGCTCCTCCTCGATGGACAGATACCGCTCCACGGTGTCGATGACCGACTGCGCTTCGGCGATGGCGGCGCCGACCGTGCGCTCGAAGCCCGCGTTCAGGTCCCCGAGGTCCGCGCACCCTGCAATGAGGCCCGTCGGGAGCGCCTGCATGCCCGCCCGTGCGAGCTGAAGCGCGGTATTCGCGAGTATCCTCGCCGCACGCGCAGGGATCGTCGTGATCTGGAGGACCGCGAGCTCGGCCCTCGCCACGGCGAGCTGAGCTTGTGCTGCGATGCGAGCCGCGTTTATCGCCACGGTGAGCGCGCCCAGCACCGGGTTCGCGAGCGCGCACAAGATCGCCGAGAGGCAATTACCAAGCGCCATAGCGATGACCTCTGACGGCGACGGCGACGGCGACGGCGACGGCGACGGCGACGGCGACGGCGACGGCGACGGCAACGGTCATACGAGGAGCACTCCCCGTGTGACCAGAGACGAGGGCGTGCCTGGTGCTTGGCCCAGGGCCGTGGCGATCGCCGTACCGATTGCGTTCAGCGCGATGAGCGGACCCCCGGCTGTGACGCTGAACGCTGCGTCTGCGATCGCGCCAAGCAGGAGAGCTAGGTTGTCACCGCGTGCGGCCATATGAATGGCGGTCGAGCCGCCGATGCGAACGAGAGGCGCGGCGAGCTCGACGATAGGTGCGGAGACGCGCGCGAGCGCGTCGGAGGAGAGCGTCGCGCTGGTGGTCCCGGACAGCGCGGCGGTCCCGGGTATGCCGGTCGCGTTGATCGCCACCGAAGGCGACGTCACGGCCAGTCCGCCGAGTCCGGCTGTGGCGCCGATGGTCACGCGCGTGTTCCCGAGCGCGTCGGTGTCCATCTCGACCGCCGTCGTCGCGCCGTCGGCGAGGTACGTTCGCCAGCGGCCGCGAAGCCCCACGGCGTAGCCACCAAGCTCGGCAACGCCTGCAGCGTTCCGGAGGTCCCCGACCCACGACTCGTAGAGCGCGGGATAGCCCGTCGTGACGACGCCCAGGACGACTCGCGGCGTTCCGAAGGGCGAGATCGGGTCGTAGGCCTGGCCGACGCGGATGCGCATCTCGCGAGGCGCCCCTGAGAACGCCGCCGCAGACGCGCCTGCAAGGATGAGCGTCGGGTCGCTCGCGACGTCGCGCTCGACGAAACCTCCGACGGGCGTCCGGTGGATCTGCCCGAAGCGAAGTTCCATTCCGGAGCCTGTGACGCGAACGTGGTCTGCGCTCTCGAGTGTGACCTCCGCCCGGTTCTTGTCGAGCGTCAGGCCCACGGCGCCGGCGGCGATGACGGCTCTGCCGTCCTGTGTGAGCCGCCAGCTCGCACCGCCCCGCGACCGCGCATCGACTTCACCACGCAGGAGCGCCTTCCAACCGATAAGGCGACCGGTGTCGCCTTCCGGCTTATCTGCGAGCGCTGTGGTCTCGGCGTAGCTCGCGGGCACGAGCGCGACGATCCGCGGCTGGTTTCGGGTGTTGAACGCGACTTCACAGAAGTCGCGGCCGTCGGGCATATACCTCAACCACGACGACTGTGCGTTTTTGACCGTGAGGCCCATGGGCAACGGGACGTCGCTGAACTTCGTCAGCATGCCCTCGACCTGGACCACGGCCGTGCCGTTCTCGGCGTCGACTGAGAGGAGCTCGGCGCGGTGCACGCGCGACTTGAAGAACGCCTCGCTCTGCTGCCCGTGTCGACCGATGGCAACCATCGTCGCTACCGGCTGCTCCACAGGAGACCGTAGTCGAGTGGGTTACTTGGCGAGCCGCCGATGGCCTCGTACCAGCGCCGTCCGTCGGGACGTGTCCGCCCCGACCAAGCACGCTCGGAGTTGACGTCCACGCGCGTGGTCATCGTTCCGCCCATTCCCCAGACGAGGGAGTGTATCACGCGCCGCACGGTCATGACGCGCCAGCGCTCGACCTGAAGGAGCGGTCGATTCGGAACGAGCTGGAGGTTCGGGAGCATCTCGAGGTTCGAGGTCCGGGCGTTGGCGTTCCACTGCCGGAGCTTCACCTCACAGTAGTACAACGCAGCCTCCGGTGAGGACAAGTAGACCGTCGGCTCCGCCGTCTCTTGCCGGATCCCGAAGGCAGGGATGAGCGCCAGGAGCTCGACGTGCGCAGGTGTCTGACCGGCGACGCTGATCCCTGTTCCCAGCTTCGTGTACCCCGCGATCGGGAACCACGAGGCCACGAACTGCGTCCGGACCTGCTCGTCGTTGAGGTTTCTATCCCAACCGAGGGTGTCACCTCGCGCAAGACGGTAGTGCGGCCCAAAGGGTCCGCGCGTCTCCGGGACCCATGAACGGAGAGCGTCCATGCTAACCGACGAACCGCCGGGTTCTGTGCCTGCACCCGTACCGCCAGCGGTGATCTCTGTATCGCTGAAGTCGTCCGGGTCGAAGTCCCAAAGGGGCATCTCGGCGAGAAGGTCGCCTCGGGGTGAGGCATGAAAGCTGAACTCCGCGCGCTCGAGGATGTCGTAGAGGCGTGCGAGACGCGTCCGCCACGTCGTTCGCGTTTCGACGCTGGTGTAGTCGCCCGCAAGGATCGAGCGCGTTGCGGCCTCGCCGTCGGGTCCGAGTGCTACCGGTGCGAGCACGAAGAGCCGGCCGGCGTCGACCGGATAGCGCTCCGGGTGCCCACCAATAGCTGTGATAACCTCTTCGATCTGCGGCTCACCGAGCGCGTCTTTGGACAGCGCCGACGCCAGCGTCGGCGTCTCACCCGCGGCAGCGAGGTCGGTCGGGAACATCGTCTCGAGGTCGCTCGACCGGACGCGGTGGTCGACCATCGCAAGATATGTCCCGAGAGCGCTTGCGCTTTGACCGAGGCGAACGACGTTGATTCTGTCGAGCGAGCGCCGGACGTTGCTCGGTGGTTCGCCGTTACCGTACAGGCACACCGCACTCCGCGCGAAGTCGAAAGCGCCTGCGCCCGTGGAATTCAGCACGCGCGCTTCGGTTGATGCGTGAACCCCAACGCGAAGCTGTGAGGCATCGATCGCTGGGAAGGCCTGGCCGCCCGTCGTCTTGAGGAGCTCGGCGGGGATCGCGGCCGCTTCGCTCCCGAAGAGCATCGTGAAAACGAACTCGAGAAGGTTGAGCTTGCTGAAATCGTCCTCGTAGAACGTCCGGACGACAGCGTCTTGTGCTTGTTTGAGCGCCTTGATGTCGAAGATGCCCGCGTTCGTCGTGAACCGTGCGTAGCGGAGGATGCGGAGCACGTCCTCACAGCGGACTGTCACCAGTTGCTGGTTGTTCGCATCGTTTCGCTCACCGCCGCCCGACACGAACCCGGTGAAGCCGTAGTACCAGACCGCGGGCTTGAGCGGGTCTCGGAGGAACACGCGGACGGGATCGTTCGAGGAAAAGATCATGTCACCGACCTGGAAGGGGAAGCGATAAGCTTCCCCCCTCAGGTGCGCCATATCCTCCGGCGACACTTTGTCCGTTCGCCCCGGCGCTGGCTGCGAAACGGGCACCCGCCAGCCGATCTTCGCGAGAAGGATGGCGCGCTTGACATCGTCCCGGACACGCAGCTCGACGTTCTCACGGGCGATGGCATCGAGGCTGTCTGCGGCCTCCTGCGTCCGCATCACGTACTCGAGGTTCTGCTGCGCGAGCGCTTCGGTCGCCCGTGCGACCCGGACCTCTGGATTGGCATCAAGGAACGCGGCCTCGAGCTGTTGGCGCAGCTCGGTCTGCTCTACGACCGTGAGGTCCGTCCTGCGTTCGGAGAGCTCGACGAGGCTCTGCGCGGCGAGGTCGCTCAATTCGATACTGGGCGGCACAGGCGGACCGACCAGCTCGTCACGAGCCGGCTCGAGCACGCGGTTGACGACGAGCACCTCGGGGTGCTCGCTCTCGACCTCGGGGTTCAGGAGACGGATGTCGTCTTCTGTGACCACGTACCGGTCGCCCCGGCTCGCGAGCACGAACTCGCACGTCCCTGGTGCACGGGCGTTGTCGCTCAACGTGATCGTCACCGACCGGACGTCCTTGGTGACCTCCTGGCCGAAGACGAACACCCGGACCGCCGGGAACGCATTGCGAACGCGCGTCACGCAGTTGCGTCCTTCACCGCGGACCTCCAGGTTCGATACCGCTGCCGAGAACCACCGCGGCTGGCGCGATGGGCTGTTGGTTGAGGGCTTGCGCGTCGAGCGTCTCGCTCAGGATGTCGACGAGGTCGTCGAGCGGCGGGAACGTCTCTTGAACCGTGAACTCGAAAGAGTAATCGAGTGAAGAGGGCTTCTGGCCCTCCTCTGGAAAGGTTAGCGCCCGATTGAAGAACCCACGGAGCTCGACGACCACGGGCATCGTCTTGCTCACGTAGGAGATGGTCGAGACGTTCTCTTTCCCGTCAGGCAGAACCTGCGGTTCGCGCGTCAGGTACCAGAGCTGATGCCACGCGACGAGCCGAGCGAGATTCGCACGGATGACCGCCGGGTCGTCTCCGACGAGACTGATATCTCCCGTGTTACCTTTGAAGGCTACCGTGAGAACGTCCTCATTTCGACCGAGGTCATCTGTGAAATGAAAGAACACGGAGCCGTCACGTGTGTCGACCTTCGAGAACCGCTT
>ERZ1292629.1705-Hain-H43-01um-R1-1705-length-20612-cov-5_pt2 | contig 18231 bp, 20 predicted proteins | sample MGYA00564399_ERZ1292629 | MGnify/ENA primary metagenome ERZ1292629 (study PRJEB36523, sample SAMEA6512636) | groundwater metagenome | collected 2019-01-08 | study: AquaDiva: Metagenomics assemblies of 32 groundwater samples | reverse complement strand
ATAAAAAACGCGGGTTAAAAACCGCGTCATTTTTTTGGGTACACTGCCTTCAATGCCTCAAGTTGGCGCTCGTTTAAGAAAAATCCGTCCTGATCAATGCCCTGCATTAAGGTTCCGTCTATGCCGTCATCGAGTCCTAAGGCGTGGCCGAGCTCGTGAGTAAAAGCCTCCAATTGTTCTTCGTAGCTACCGTTATAAAATCGATCAAGAATCCAAAGAAAGGCGCCCAAGAAACACCACCCACCATAATTTTCATTTTTCCTACGGTCAATGCCTTCATGGAATTGGGCTAGAGTACAAAGCCCTCTTTTGCACGCCTCTTCTTGCCAGGGATAACCTTCAAATCTTTGAACAAGAACTACGTAGTCATTTTGTTCAGGCTTGTAGTTGTGGGAGAAAACGAAGGTAACCCCCAAACCGAGACTATTCCAAAAAGAAACCACCTCTTCATAGATTCTATTTTCGACGTGAACGCCTGTATCCGGGACGATAATTAATGAGTCCCCGCACCAGCATTCGTCATAAAGTACATCACTAAATTGTTGATAGAAAGTTTTTTCGGGGTCTTGGGCGGAGAGATTTACCGGCACAACAAAAAACAGAAGGACCACAAACAATCCAATGGAATTTTTCATTTTTCCCACCGATTTTGTTTAATTCGGAGCTGTATTAAATCTAGCACCGTACGTCTGATTTTTTCAACTAGTCGAGGTATGAATCAAGAATTAATCCATTAATACAATTTCTGTCTGCGTTATACCAAATTTAAGAGCCAGCTCTTTTGTGGGCATCCAGATGTCAACGAAATTGGTTTTCCGGCGGTGCATTCGATCTTCGACAATGAATACTTTGTCCCCGAAAGTTTCCGGAATTTGGATCTTGCTTCCCAAGGGCAAGAAATTAGCCGCTACAATGCCGTCTCGAACTTCCTTGCCGGAAGCCGTGATATGAGGCGTATCGTCAGTTTCTTCGGGCGTTGAAGAATAGGCAGTAACCCAGACCTCCATTTTTACCGGTTCTTTCTTTATTTCCTCTTCGGCTAGGGCTTGAATAACGGCTGGCGTTGGATTTATGAAGGTTAGTACCGTCCAAGCGAGCATTAGATATGTGCCTAAAATCATATATTTCTCAAACAAAAAAGCCCCTTTCGGGCTATTTCATTTTCTGCTATTCTATATCATCATACCTAAAATGTCAACCCCTCCCACCAAAAGGGCGGGGCAAGCCCAACACATGGTTAAGATAATTTATGAGGACAAGGATTTTATAGCCCTGAATAAGCCGGCGGGGATACTCGTGCACGGCACGAGAATTTCCAATTTACAAATTCCCCGCCTACGCCAAGGCTTCGGCGGGCAGGCAATTTCCAAAGAAAGGACATTGGTCGAAGAGTTGTTAAAACTTTATCCGGAAATGGGAGGGGTTGGAGACGATCCGGAAAATCGGCCGGGAATCGTGCACCGCCTAGATAAAGACACTTCCGGGGTTTTGATAGTCGCGAGAAACCAAAAATTCTTTGATTATCTTAAAGGGCTTTTCCAAAAACATGAGGTAAAAAAGACATATTTAGCGCTAGTTTGGGGTGAAATTTCTAGCGGAGGAATGATTGATGAGCCGATCGGTTTAAAACCGGGGACCATAAAAAGAAGCGTTAGGTATAAAAACCTGCCTATCGGCAGGCAGACTTTAAAAATGGTGAAGGAAGCGATCACGGAATATAAACCTCTGAAAAAATTTTCTTTGGACGGGGAAAATTTTACGCTTCTTGAATTAAACCCAAAAACCGGGCGGACCCACCAATTACGGATCCACCTTGCAAGTATTCACCACTCCATAGTGGGGGACAGCTTATATGGCCCCAAGAAGAATCCCTGGAACTTGGAAAGGCAATTTTTGCATGCAAAATCAATCGAATTTAGTTCAATGAGTGGGAAACGAATTAAGTTAGAAGCCGAAATGCCCGAAGAGTTGAAAAGGATTTTAGAGAATTTAGAATATAGAATTTAGGGAACTTGCTTTTTCTTCCGAATCCTATATTTTATATATTGTATTCAAACCGATGATCAACAAAGAGGTTTTAGCCAAAATTAAACCAGGTGCGAAGGTGCGTGTTTGGGAACGAATTAAAGAAGCTGAAAAGGAGCGACAGAGCGCCTTTTCGGGTATTGTAATTGCAAGAAAGCACGGTTCCGAAGCGGGCGCCACTTTTACCGTACGGGCGATTTTGCAGGAGGTGGGAGTAGAAAAAGTCTTTCCTATTAATTCGCCGATGATTTCCAAAGTGGATGTTATTTCTTCTCCCCGCAAAGTTGGCCGCTCAAAACTTTATTTCATCCGCAAACTTTCTCCGAAAAAAGTGGCTGAGAAATTGAAAATTTAAAGATCGTACTCCGAAAAACCTTCTTAATAGCCCCTCAACTTCTTTGTTTTATTTACTTTTATTTATTATTTTAATGTTTGGTATACGCTATAAACTTGAGGAATGATATAGTAAAGTAATGTAATAGTGCAACAATAAAAACTTGAAAGTGGGGGAGGAGACTAGAGAAAATATAAATTATGAAGCCTTTGGGAAAAGTAAAAATTAAATGGTCACCGGAATTTGCTTATGCGTTGGGACTTATAACTACTGATGGTAATTTGTCCATTGACGGCAGACATATTAATTTTACTTCCAAGGACTTAGAACTCATTAAAAAATTCAAGATAATTCTGGGTTTAAAGAATAGAATAGGCAGAAAATCTAGGGCCAAAGAAGAAAATAAAAAGTATTTCCAAATTCAATTTGGGGATGTCAATTTCTACAGATTTTTATTGAGGATTGGTTTATCACCTAAAAAATCGAAGATCATTGGGGCTTTGGATATTCCGGATAAATATTTCTTTGATTTCCTCCGGGGTCACTTTGATGGCGACGGCACTTTTTACTCTTATTGGGATCCTCGTTGGAGATCAAGTTTCATGTTTTATACGGTTTTTATTTCAGCTAGTAAAGATCATATTGAATGGTTGCGGGATAGAATTTTTCGATTTTTGAAAATAAAAGGTCATATAACAAAAGATGGCAAGAAAATAGTCCATCATTTGAAATATGCTAAAAAAGAATCATTGAAATTATTGACCAAGATTTATTACTCTTCGGATGTGATTTGTTTATCCCGTAAGCGTTTGAAAATTGAGAAAGCATTATCTATAATCGGATTACGACTTTAAAATGCCCAGGTGGAGGAACTGGAAGACTCACTACCTTGAGGTGGTAGCGCCGGAAACGGCGTGGGGGTTCGAATCCCCCCTTGGGCACCAAAATGATTATTAATCTTGAGCAGATTACAACCAAAGACGGTGTAACCCTCGAAGGTTTATTTTTCAAACCAAAAAAGGGAAATCGCACTGCTGCAATCTGGGTATCGGGACTTACAGGCCGATTTTCGAATGCGCCGAAAAGAACATATACCTTAGCTGAATCTTTAAACCGAAGGGGCATTGCCTTCGCTGTTTTTGACCACCGCGGCCTTGGCACGATAAACACTCTTAAAAAGGGACTGGGCAGAAAGAAAAAGCATTTCCTTGCAGGAACCGCTTTTGAAAAGTTCGAACATTCGGTTTTTGACATTGATGCGGTAATCCGTTTCTTCGAAAAACGCGGCTATAAAAAAATCTTCCTTCTGGGCCACAGCACGGGCGCAAATAAGATTGCTTATTATTATTCAAAAACCGGCGGACGGAAAATTGCCGGTCTTGGCCTTTTAGGGCCCTTAAGCGACATTCCGGGACTAAAGAAGGGTTTAGGGAAAAACTATAAAAAAGCTATTAGATGGGCCGAAGATATGGCGAAAAAACAGAAAAAGTCAGCCCTTCTTCCGTTCACTCTTTCGGGCGGAAAATTTTGGGGAGCGGAGCGCTTTTTGAGTATCGCAAAAGAAAAAAGAAAAGAGGATACCTTTCCGTATTATGACCCATCAAGGAAATTTTATTGGGCAAAAAGAGTAAAATGCCCGATTTTGGTGCTTATCGGCGGAAAAGACCAATATGCCGATAGGCCAGTTAAAGAGATTTTAAGGGCTTTCGAAGAACAAATACCGGGCACTTATCTCACTCTTCGAATTCTTGGGGGAGCAGATCATAATTTTAATGGCAAAGAAAAGGAACTTGCGAAAGAACTTCTAAACTGGATTATCAAGGCCCGCCTATTGCCACTCCCAAGGAAAGGAGTACGCTAAAAATAGCTTATGGCCACAGAGCAGAGGAGTGGTCTTGAAAACGAGACAATGGTTTGAAGCAACCGCTTTGATTTTATTATTGTTGCCAGCCTGTAATTTTTTCCGTTCGAGCGACGTCACTACGCAAAAAGGAACTATTGTTGAAGTTTATGTAAACGAATCTTTTACCTCCGCAATTTACGCAATTAGGGGCGAGGCGAGCGCTACGGCTAAAATCGCTCTTTCGGGTTGTCGCGGTGTTTCCGGATTTCGAAAGTGCGTATTGCCTTGGAGCATTGCTGATCCGCAATCGGGAGTCGTCTTTCAGGTAAAACTTCTGGGTTATTCTGATTGCCCGCTTATAACTCCCTGGAGCTCGATGGATTTAAGACACCGGTGTTACAATACTCCAGTAATCTACGATTTCGATGAACAAGTCATTATTTTAAGGATTGATTACCCGCTTTCTCAATCAAGGTATGAGCTCCGGCCAGCAAATTCCGAAGATGCCCTTCCACTCTCAAAAAGGAGAGCGCAATGAAAAGATCGCTCACAACCTTAAGGATTTTGGTTTTCGCGGCATTGTTTGGATGTGGTCAAAAACCTGAAACGAATATTTCTCCGGAGCCGGACCAGGTCTGGGTCAGAATAATTAATCATCATTGGTCGGATGTTAATGTTTATGCTATTGACCCCAAGAGCGGTCAAAAAATCAGAATCGAAAGCAACCTGCCCTTTGGTGGAACAAGGAAAGTAAAACTGCCCCGAAGTTTTTACTCGAATTCAGAAGTAATTTTTCAAATTCATCTCATAGGCGGACGTTCTGAATACGTCTGTCACGAATCCCCGATCCGTTTCTCTCGAGGCGGTACCATAAAACTGGAAATCAAAAACTACCTTCCACTTTCATCCTGTAGCCTAGAACCAAAATTCGATAATCCGGAACGTTAAAATTCAAGGTTTTTAGACTAGAAAAGTAGATTTTTACTTGTTTTTTAACCTACTAATTGATATAATAAAAGTACCCAAAATCGGGTATTTTTGTTAGGGCTTTGCCTAAAATTTCAAGTCGCAGATGAAGAAATTTTAGATACAAAACCTTAATTTTAATAACATCGGCATGCCGGAAAATAATTACAGCGCAAAAGATATATATGTTTTGGAGGGCCTTGAACCGGTTCGGAAAAGGCCGGGGATGTACATCGGCTCAACTGGCCCCGAAGGAGCGCACCATTTAATTTGGGAAGTGGTTGATAACTCAATTGATGAAGCGATGGCGGGATATGCCAAAAATATCAAAATCGAGCTTTTCAAAGATAATAAAGTCGCGGTCGCGGATGACGGACGAGGAATACCGGTTGATACCCACAAACAAACCAAAAAATCGGCCTTAGAAACCGTGCTTACTACGCTTCACGCCGGCGGTAAATTTGGCGGCGAGTCATATAAAGTTGCGGGCGGACTCCATGGGGTCGGGGTTTCGGTTGTCTGCGCCCTATCGCAATGGATGAAAGCCGAAGTTTGCCGCGACGGAGGACTCTACGTCCAAGAATATGTAAGAGGAGTACCAAAATCCAAAGTTAAAAAGACGGGGGCTTGCAAAAAGACGGGAACAAAGATTACTTTTGATCCCGACCCCCAAATTTTTCCAAAAATTGAATTTGACAAGAAAAAAATTTTGGATCATTTGCGCCAGCAGGCATATCTCACCCCCGGCGTAAAAATAACGATTATTGACGAGAGAGAAAAAGAGCCGTTCGCTTACGGATTTTATTTTGATGGGGGACTCAAGTCTTTTTTAAATTACCTTATTGAAGGCGAGGAACCGATCCAGGACCACCCTTTTTACGTGAATAAAGTTCAGGATAATATTGTCGTTGAAGCCGCATTTCTCTATACGAACGATGACGAAACCCAAGAGTTAAGTTTTGCGAATAATATCTTTACTTCAGATGGTGGAATGCACTTAACGGGTTTTCGATCGGCTCTCACAAGAGGTTTAAACGATTACGCGAGAAAAGAAGGTTATTTGAAGGAGTCTGAAGAAAATCTGACCGGAGATGATGTAAGGGCGGGACTAGACGCTCTGGTCTCCGTAAAAATAAGGAACAAAGAACTCCAGTTTGAGGGTCAAACCAAAGCTCGTCTGGGAAACCCCGAAGCAAGAACGGCGGTTGAAGCTGTCCTCTCCGACGCTCTAAAAGATTTCTTGGAAAAGTACGGAACTGACGCAAGAAGGATCATTGAAAAGAATTTGCTCACTGCGAAAGCGAGGCTTGCAGCCCGGGCCGCAAAAGAAGCCGTTCTCCGCAAAGGCGCTTTTGAGGGGCTTACTCTCCCGGGAAAACTTGCCGATTGCAGTTCGCGAAGCGCCGAGGAATCAGAACTATTCATCGTTGAAGGAGATTCGGCCGGTGGTAGTGCAAAACAGGGCCGCGATCGTCACACTCAAGCGATTTTACCCTTAAAAGGTAAGATCTTGAATGTTGAAAAATCCCGAATTGATAAAATGCTTTTAAATAAGGAAATTAAGTCTTTGGTTATTGCCCTTGGCACTGCGATTTCGGAAAACTTTAATATCGAGAAGCTTCGTTATCACAAGGTAATTTTAATGACTGATGCCGACGTTGATGGAGCTCACATCCGCACCCTTCTTTTAACTTTATTTTACAGATATTTTCCACAGATTATCGGGAATGGCCACCTCTATATTGCTCAGCCGCCCCTTTACAGAATCCAGAAAGGAAAGGACGTAAGGTATGTTTACAGCGACAAAGAAAAAGAGAGTACTCTAAAATCCATAGGCCACGAAGTCAATATTCAGCGCTACAAGGGTTTGGGAGAAATGAACCCCTCGCAACTTTGGGAAACGACAATGGACCCGAGCGTAAGAGTTCTTAAGCGTGTTACCGTTGATGACGGAGCGGCAGCAGATAAATTATTTGATATTTTAATGGGCGAAGTGGTTGAGCCGCGAAAGAATTTCATTCAGGCGAATGCCTCAACAGTCAAGAACCTTGACGTATAAGTAAAAAATCACTAATATATCACTAATTCGCACGAGCACGAATAACACTAATAAATCCGCGACTATGCTTTCTAAATTAAAGACATTTTTACTGGAATCGCGCCAGGAATTGAAAAAAGTGAACTGGCCCAGCCGGGAAGAAACGATCCGGTACACGATTTTCGTGATCGGATTATCTTTGGCCGTGGCAATTTTTTTAGGGATATTGGACTTTATTTTCTTAGCGGCCCTGAAAAATTTCATATTATAAATGCTGGGAATCAATAAAATTGAAAATAAGAATAAGCGTCACTGGTATGCGATCCACACTTATGCCGGCTATGAAGACGCGGTTGCAAGGTACCTTAAACAGAGAGTTGAATCCCTTGCAATGACCGACAAGATTTTTAATGTCGTTGTCCCCAAAGAAACGAAGATAAAAGTAAAAAGCGGAAAGCGGCAGGTAATCGAAGAAAAAATTTATCCGGGCTATGTTCTTGTAGATATGGTTTTAGATAATGATTCCTGGTACGTAGTGAGGAACACTCCTCGCGTAACCGGTTTTGTGGGATCAAATGCCGCGGTGCCCACCCCACTCTCAAAAGAAGAGGTTGATAATTTAATGGTCCGAATGGGCGAGAAAGAGCCGACCTTCAGGGTGGATCTTAAAATCGGCGAAATGGTGAAAATCACGGACGGTCCCTTTAAAGATCATGACGGTAAGGTTTCGGAAGTGGACGAGGAAAGAGGCAGGGTAAAAGTATTGGTGCTTGTGTTCAATCGGGACACTTTGGTAGAGTTAGATTCTCTTCAGGTCCAAAAAATCTAGACATGGCCAAGGCTATCAAAACACAACTTAAGTTACAAATCCCGGCGGGAGCGGCAAATCCGGCGCCTCCGATCGGTCCGGCTTTAGGCCAGCACGGTGTAAACATCGGGGCTTTTTGTCAGCAGTTCAATGAAGCGACAAAAGGAATGGTAGGGGATATAATCCCCGCAGAAATAACGATCTATATGGACCGGTCTTTTGATTTTAAATTAAAAACACCGCCGGCTTCAGCGCTTTTGAAAAAAGCAGCTGGTATTGAAAAGGGCTCAAAAACTCCGCATTCAAGCAAGGTGGGGAAAGTGACAAGGGAAGATTTGCGAAAAATAGCAGAAAAGAAAATGGTGGACTTGAATACTGATAACGTTCACGCGGCAGTAAAAATCATCGAAGGCACGGCTAAAAATATGGGAATTACGATAGAATAAGGCCGAATCGCTTGACCACGATTCGGTTTTTTTGTATCTTACTAGAAGCTCATTTCGTTCTGGAGATGCGTCATGTATCTTGTTCTCACGGATCAAAACGCACGCGACACGACCGTTGCTTCTCTTGCACCTCGTTTGATCACCGATGACGCAGAAAAAGCTCTTGAAGCTGCAAGGATCATCCAGAAAAATTATCAGGAAACTCCTTTTGTATCCCGCATCATCATCTATGACCTAAATCCCAATTCAGTTTACACTTTGCACGATTTCTGTCAGGCCGTTAGAAGAGAAGATGGGAATGGGCTGATTGTTTACATTTCCCGGAAAAGTTGGGATAACAAAAACGTTTGGGTAGAAAAGTTTTTTGGGGTATTCGAGAGATTTGTTACAACTACCACAAAACCTGCACCCACTTCCGCAAGATGCGTAAGCGGCGGCTGTGGCCATGGCCACGCCGGCGATCCGCCAGATGACTTCGGAGGAAGAGATTTCGATTAAACCGCTCAAAGGCGGTTTTTTGTTTTATCCACAGCTGATTTTATTTTAAATGGCTTATCATAAATTTAGCCGTTTTAGACAACAGGAAAATATGCCGGGACTAGGAAAATTTATTGCCATTTACGGCATCAATAATTTGGGGAAAACCACTCAAGCGCAAATGCTTGTTCGAAGAATCAATGAATCGTCCCAGAACGGCGTTGATTGCATATATTTGAAATACCCCCTCTATGACCTTGTACCCACAGGCCCGGTTATCAATGATTACCTAAGGAGTGGTAACCCGCTTAGACTTTCACCTCAAACATTCCAGGTTTTAAACGTTTTGAATAGAAATCAATTTGATGGAATCGTTAGAGCTCACCTGACATTGACACAGACTGATGAGAGTGATCGGTTTACTCACATTGTTGCCGAAGATTATATTGGTACGGGCATTGCTTGGGGGGTTGGCGCCGGAGTAGATGAGGAATTTCTAATTGAACTCAACACCCATCTCGTAAATCCCGATATCGCATTCCTTTTTGACGGTAAAAGATTTGATGAAGGCAGAGAAGAAGGTCACACCCATGAAAGTAATGACGACTTAACCGAAAGAGTGAGATTGATTCATTTAGATCTCGCAAGGAAATTCGGCTGGCACGTTGTAAACGCGAATCGTCCAAGAGAAATAATTCACGAAGAGATCTGGTCCAAGGTAGAACCGCTTCTCGGAAAATAACAAAACCCCGAACTGGGGTTTTTATTTATTTTTCTATACGCGAAGGAATTTCGTTTCTCCGAAGAAGGTCGCCAAAATGAGAAGTAATGCCAACATCACCTTTTAGAACAATGCCCGCATTTTCGTTTTTGGCCTCTTGAATTCTTTCTCTTAACCTTTCTAGGCCATCTGAAACGGGGAATACAATAAATAATTCCGGCTCTCCAGGATATATCACCGCTCCCTTTGAAATTGATCTGCCGACATGAAGTTGAACTATCCAGACACCCAGACCGTCGTAAACCCATTCAAACCGGACTGGTCCAAGCATCTCACAAAGTTCATGCCACGTTTTTGAAATAAGTTCCTTGAGTCTCAAGGGCAATTCTTTGAGGGGCCTCTCTTCGCCAACCATGAAACTATCTCCGCGACCCTCTTTACCTTCAATTATCAACAAACCTTCAGAATCAGTTATCGCCGCTCCTGAATATTTTGCCCAAACGCCTTCTTGCCAGAGAACAGAAGAAATAGATTTCCCTTCGGGATCCTCTGTCTGCGTTAATTTGAATGGATCGCACCATCCCTTCTTGGTAGTAAAACGTCCCGGCTCTTGTTCAGAAGGACACGTTCTTAACCAACCTGATTCGTTTGAATTCGTATGCCGCCCGAAAGCAAAATACGGAATTAATCTTCCAAAAACATGAGTGTAAGGAACTGGAAATCCTAAAAGGTGGGCCATTAACAAACCAAAAGTCTTATCTCCCATATCTTTGCTGTATCGATTTGGCCAAGAAGGCGTCGGAGCAGCCGGCAATGTGGTTGAAGACATATCTTCAACCTGCCAGATAACCAAACGTTCTTTTCGATAACCAACAGGATTTGGACAAATCGTTAACTCAACCCGACAGTGTTCTCCGTAAGGAATTGTTGGATAAAAACCATAAACCGCTTCGATTAAAGAAAATCCGAGAGAACGAGATAGGGTTGTACAACCCGGTTTTTCAACACATCTTGGAATATCCTTAGAAGCAAATTCAAGCCAGTCACCCAAAAGCACTCCCGAAAAACCACCATCCATAATATCAATTTCTTCGTTGATAATAATGTAGTAACCTTTCCTAATCATTTCTCGAGCAGCCGCCGCAGCTTTATTAACATCCCCAAAACCCAATCTGGGTCCCCATAAAAATGGATTGCCATCCGGTTTGTCGGGCAAAAAAGTTCGGATATTAACGCAACTCGCATTGGCTCTATACATTGCCCGAATCGCTTCTTCGATCGAGTCAAATTTTTGATCTGGTCTTAGTCCTTCGATTCGATGAAACCTTTGTTTACTATTTGGCCCATAGCTTACAAATTGGGCAACGTTCGAGCCATCTTGAGCGATACAATCAAGAACTTCATCCTTCAGCATCTTTATCTCCTTTATGCAATTTTCAAGTATAGATTCTTGTAGTAATATAGAGGAAATGATTCAAGTCCGCAAACCAAAATTGATTCTCGACCCGATTTTGGGGGTAATAGAGGTGACGGAGATTCTCCCCTTGATTGACGTCAAAGAGTTCCAATTGCTCGGCTTTAAACATCAGCTTGGTCTTAATTCAATGATTTTTCCGGCGGCAACGCATACCCGCAAACAGCACTCACTTGGTGCTTACAAACGGACAAGAAGGCTTGCAAGAGACTGGCTGGATTATGGTTTTATAAATCAGGAAGAAGCCAAAGCGCTTCAGGTTTATGCCCTTTACCACGATATCGGCCACGGGCCCTTTTCTCATGTAACCGAAAGTTTGGGCAAGGTAGATCACGATAAAAGGGGATTACAGATGGTTGAGAACTTAAAAGAAAAGATAGAGAGCGTCGGCTGCAATTATAATCTTGTTCACGATTTTTTCTCACGCAAGAATAAATTATATCTTGCGGTTTTCGACAAGAATTTAGGGATGGAAAAGCTTGACTATCTTGAAAGAGATTCTTTTTATACAATCGGCGAACGGCCGGGAGTTGAATATCTCGCAAAACACATTTATTTCATAGATAGCGACGTTGTAATTGATGAAGTAGCGATTGATTCGGCAAAAGCCATCCAGGATTTTTATATTAAAATGTCCAAAAACGTTTACCTTCGGAAAAAATCGTCAATTCTCCAGCGCCTCATCGAAAAAATGACAATTCTTTTAATGGCGGACGGACTAACCGAAGAAGAGCTTTTCGGCTTAACCGATTTTGGACTTTTGGGGAGATTTGAGACCTCTTCCAATAAACTTTTGCGTTTTTATCATCAGAATTTTATTCATGGAGTTTTCCCGAAACTCGCCTTGGAATTTAAATATTCGAGTCGCGCTACAGAAGGGGACTTGAGTTATAAATCGCTTAAGGTGATGGGTCTCAAAGATGAGGTTCTCGATAAACTTTTAAGTTCTTCGCACATAACCGACTTCAAGAGTTTAGAAGCCTTAGAGAAAAATCTAGCCAAGCTTGCTAATATTCCGGAAGAAGCCTTGATCGTTATCCCGCCATTTTCAAAAGAAAGATTTGACCCTCAAGACATTAAGGTCTACAGCCGAGAGGGGAGAACAAGAATGCTTTCTGAAATATATCCGAATCACTTCCAAGCGATGAAAGAATACGGCCGGTCACATTTGAGCCTCAAAATTTGCGTTCTAGAAAAATACCGCAAAGCTTTATATGACCAGGCAGAAAAAGTCAGGGACTATCTGATCGAGCTAATAACTAGTTAATAATGACTTCTTACTAATATGAAATATGAACCGACTATTGGTCTTGAAATCCATGCCCACCTTAAGACGCGAACAAAAATGTTTTGTTCCTGCCCGAATAGTTTTGATGAAAATCACCCAAATACGAACGTCTGCCCAATCTGTCTTGGGCACCCAGGAACGCTTCCGACCATAAACCAAGAAGCGGTCTTAGCAGTCGTAAAATTAGGACTCGCTTTAAGGGGAACAATCGCGGATCAAACTCATTTCGACCGGAAAAGTTATTTTTATCCCGATTTGCCGAAAGGCTATCAGATTTCCCAATATGAGCATCCGCTTGTCGAGGGCGGGGTTTTAAACGGCGTGCATATCCGAAGAATTCATCTTGAGGAAGACGCCGGACGGCTCATACACGAAACAAACAACAAGAAACAAGCAACAAGTTTAGTTGATTTCAACCGCGCCGGCACGCCGCTTATAGAACTTGTCACCGAACCGGATATAAAGACTGCCGAAGAGGCAGTTAAATTTGCGAAAGAACTTCAGCTGATTTTAAGATGCCTTGAGGTTTCTGACGCTAATATGGAGAAGGGGCAAATGAGAGTTGAGGCAAATATCAGTTTGAATATGGGGGTTAAGGTGGAGGTTAAAAACATCAATTCTTTCAAAGCGGTTCACGATGCGATTGAATACGAATTGAAACGGCAAGAAGAATTATTGGAAGGGGGCAAAAAAGTGGTTCAGGAAACGATGGGGTGGGATGAAGCTAAAAAAATAACCGAGAGCCAAAGAACAAAAGAATCAGCCCACGATTACCGCTATTTCCCCGAACCAGATTTACCACCGCTTGATCTAAAAGATTGGGATTTTGAAGATATGCGGCGCCACTTGCCGGAATTACCGAGCGCAAAAAGAGAACGTTTCGCAAAGGAATATGGCTTGGATCCACAAAAAATTGAAATCCTAGTAGAAGATAAAGATCTCGCAGAATATTTTGAAGAGACAGCATCAGAACTTAAATCCAAACTACCAACTACTGACTACCAACTACTGACTAATTATCTTCTAAGCGATCTTAAAGGATTGATGCAACAAAAAGAAATTTCTTTTGGAGATCTGAAAATAAATCCTGAAGAATTTGCCCATTTAATAACTCTTACATCTGAAGGGAAACTCTCAAGCCGTCTAGCAAAGGATTTGATGCTCAAGATGCTTGATTCTGGAGAAGATCCGGAAACGATCATGAAATCGGAAAGCATAAACCTAATAGATAACGTTGAGGAACTCGCAAAAATAATCCGAGAAATCATTGGGAAGAATCCAAGGGCAGTCACCGATTATAAAAAAGGTAAATCCGAGGCTTTACAATTCCTTCTCGGACAAGTTATGGCCAAAACCAAAGGCCAAGCCGATCCTGAAATAGCCCAAAAAATCCTTGCCGAAGATTTGAAAAACTTTTAGAATAAAACTAGCTAATTGAAATTCGGAAGGTGGCCAGAATGGCTTACAAAATCTCCGTAATTCCGAAAAAATTACCGTGGATATCATGGTTTACGAACGACTGGACACCGCTTGTTCCTTTTCCGGCCGGTATCTCTGTTTTGAAGACAGGATGGATAGATTCTCTCCGAGAACACCTCGTGAGAAACCCCTACGTACTTCTCGGTTACCCTGAGTCATCGGTCGCTGTATTTGCTCTTGTCAAATCATTTCAAAACATTAAAAGCGATAACGGATTTATGAATCTTGGCTTGAGTCTCAATTTCAGGGTTATTGTCGATCCTATAGAAGAGATCGATGATCTATTTTTCTGTGAATGGAGGGAATTCGAAGAGACGCAACCTACGCCGGAAAGATTCAAATCGAAATACTTTGAAGATTTGATTGATAAGCTGAGAAAGCTTATGGCGCAGATATTAATTTATACCGAGGAGGAAAATATAACCCTTTCCACCCGCAGGCTTTCGGAGCAAACAGTAAGTCACTTTATTGATGAATGTGCGATGAAATTGAACGAATTTGCAGAAACGTCTTCTAAGGAAAAAAACACGCTCATTAGAGACCGTCTTGTTGAAATATTGACGGAGACAGACATTGAACAAAGACTCATTAGGACGATTGGGCTTGCTTCTGTCATTTTTGAAGAAATTAAAAAAACAGCTGAAGGTTCAAAAGTACCTCTTGGCAAAGCGGGGTCTGTCACCGACACATCACTTAGAGGAAAGTTTGAAGTGAAGAAAGATAAAATACCCCCCGAAGTGGGGGATATAATTGAGACCGAATTAAAAAGACTCGGAAATATAGGACGGGACTCTCTCGAATCCAGTATTGGAGAGAAATATGTCGAACGTTTGCTTAAATTTCCGTGGGGAGTGTATACCGAAGACAATACTGATCTTTTAAGGGTGGAAGAGATATTAAACGAAGATCATTTTGGGTTATTTGCCCTTAAAGAAAGGGTCATAGAGTTTTTGGCGGCACGACAATTAAATCCAAAAATGAAGGCGCCAATTATTCTTTTTGCCGGCGCTCCTGGATTAGGAAAAACATCGCTGGGTCAGTCAATAGCCCGTGCCTTGGGTAGGAAGTTTATCAGAACTTCTTTGGGTGGCATTAACGACGAAGCGGAGATAAGAGGTCACCGAAGAACCTACATTGGTGCTAATCCCGGAAGAATTATTGAGTTTATCACTCGATGTGGCAGCATGAACCCCATCTTTATGCTTGATGAAGTTGACAAATTGGGACATGGCGGTGGATCTAGTGGCGATCCTCGATCAGCGCTCTTGGAGGTTTTAGATCCGGAACAGAATTTTTCTTTCGTTGATAATTACCTTGCGGTTGGAGTCGACTTATCAAAAGTTCTTTTTATTACAACGGCCAATATTGCTGATCATATCCCAGAACCACTACTCGATCGGATGGAACTGATCGAATTCTTGGCTTATACGGAAGATGAAAAGATCCAAATCGCAAAGCTTTTTCTTGTCCCTAAACAACTTCGGGAAAATGGGTTGTCGCAAGAACAATTCCAAGAAAGAGGCAAGGAGATATTAAGTGTTGAAATTACCGATGCCGCTCTTCGGGCAATCATCAACGACTATACCGCAGAGGCTGGTGTCCGGCACCTCGAAAAAAGAATTGCATCCATTGCAAGGAAAATCGCAAGAAGAGTTAAACAAAACACATTAGGATCCGTCACAACCCTAACGATTAATGAGAATGATCTTGTCGAGTACTTAAAAAAGCCCCTAGAAAAACACAATATTCTGAAACCCTTGCCAATCGGAGTGGCACCAGTAGCGGCTGTTTCACACGGAGGCGGATCTATATTTTTTGTAGAAACCGCCTATCGCAAAGACAGTGATCATAGAAAAATCAAAGTGACCGGTGTCAAGGGAAGTTCTGCAGAATACGTTGGGAGAATTATTGAAGAATCAGCTGACATCGCTTGGGATTTTCTTTTTAAAGAAGGTGGAATTCTTCAAGGCTTATTTACTGAAAAAATGTATTTACGAATCCATTTTCCTGACGGTAGCACACCAAAAGACGGACCATCTGCCGGCATACCAATCCTTTTCGCGCTCTACTCTCTTTTTACCAATCAACCCGTTAAGCCGTATTTGGCATCTACCGGAGAGATTACCCTTTCTTTGGGTGAAATTGAACCCGTTGGCGGAATCAAAGAAAAAATTCTAGCAGCCGCTCGAGCTGGTGCAAAACAATTTCTTGTTCCCAAAGCTAACTTGAATGACGTTGATGGCATACCCCAGTCGGTAAAAGACCAAATTGAAATCACGCCATGTCAATCGATGATGGAAGCTTTGACAATAGCTTTCCCCGATTGCCCTCGCTTAAAGAAAGATACGAATTAATAATTTATTTGCGCTCCTATAGGGGGCGCTTTTTATTTAATAAACGTATTTGTTAACTTTTCGGCTTCTCTTGGGTTTTCTACCCAGTGAATCCTTTTGTCTTTTTTGAACCAGGTCATCTGGCGCTTCACGTAATCATAGATCGCTTTTAGGAGCTCTTTTATCATTTCTTCTTTAGAAATTTTCTTTTGCAAAAATTGAGCGCCGTATCGATATTCCAAACCAAAACTTTCTAATTTTTTATAAGATATGCCGGAGTCGTGCAATTTTTGCACTTCTTTTATCATCCCAAGCTGCAACCTTTTTAGAAGCCTTTCACGAATCAATTTTTTAAGCGTTCCTTTATCTTTTTTTATTCCGATCATTAATACTTCCGCCCGCAATGGTTCGAACTTTAATTTTGGAACAACGCTCATCGCTTCGATTATTTCAAGAGCTCGAATAAGCCGGCGACGATTTTTAGAGTCGATCTCCTTTGCTCGCCGAGGATCTTTCTTTTTTAAAATTTCAAAAAGTTCTTCCGTGGATTTCTTCTCTAGTTCTTTCCTCAATTTAAAATTCGGTTTTACCTCAGGAATAACTAATCCATCAATAAGCGCCCGAATATAAAGCCCTGTCCCGCCACAGACAATTGGAATTTTCTTACGTTTTAGAATATCTTTAATGGCTAATCTTCCTAATTTCTGATACCGTGCAACTGTAAAAGTTCTTTTGGGACTTACGACATCAATAAGATGATGTCTTATACCTTTATAAAAGAATAACACCTCCTTCACGATCGTGAAGGAGGTGTTATGAATTGATCTTGCTCTGAAATTCAGTATTTTTTTATCGCGAGATACTTTCCCGGAACCAATATCCATTCCTTTATAAACTTGGCGCGAATCGGCAGAAATAACCTCTGCGCCATTCCAGCCAGAGGCTGGTCCGCCTTTGGCGGAAAATTTACGAGCAAGCTTAACGGCCAGTCCACTTTTTCCGGAAGCGGTCGGCCCTACGATAACGATTATTTTCATACGGTTCCTTGACACCATATTTAGTTAGATTAATACTTAAAATCAGCACAAGAACAAGAGGAGAGGAATGCAACGATGAAGAAACGCTATATCTTGGAAGCACTTAGTCTGGTAGCTCTCGCTCTTGGTGTATATTGGTTCTTCAAAAATCTCGACGAAGAGATAGACGACAATGGAGATTCTGATCTGGGCGTCGGTTCGCCAACGGAAGCTGATTTGGAAAGAATCTGGCAATCAGGGGGGGATAATAAATGATAATCAAAATTGGATTGAGAGAAATCGAATTTCCTGACGACTCTCTAAAAACCCCCGCTTTTAAAAGAGGAGTTGAAGATTGTCTAAGGGGTTTGCCTCCCCGCGAAGGCATTTCAGACTATCTCGATGGTTGGATAGACACCAAGAAACAAGCATATGTACAAATGAGATGTAAATTCACCCCCGAAGAAATAAACCAGATTGTTAAAGCAGTAGAATCAGTCAGTGCAACTTAAGCGCCACCCGGCGCTTTTTGTTTTCTGTCCCGTCACTACTACATTTCCAAAACTAGGTGATATGACATGTCATATCACCCATTTTATTTACACTCATTCAACTAACTCTTACGGGTTTTTATTTCCAAAACTAAGCTCTCAACAAATTCTTGGAACGATTCTATAGTTGTTTTGTCATTGTGCCTTCTGCGAACACTAACAGTTCTATTCTGTTTTTCTTTTTCGCCGACAACCAAAATGTAGGGAATTTTTTGGAGCTCGGCTTCCCGAATCCTTTTACCCAATGAATCATTAGATTCTGCAAGTTCCGCTCTTATGTTGCGTTCTTTTAACAATTTTAAAACCTCCTCAGCATAATCCTGAAATTTCTCGCTTATCGCAAGGACTTTTGTCTGCACTGGCGCAAGCCAGGTTGGAAAATCTCCGGCGTAGTGCTCCAAAAGATATGCCATAAACCTTTCGTGAGTCGAA
>ERZ1292629.1067-Hain-H43-01um-R1-1067-length-28640-cov-18_pt3 | contig 18236 bp, 11 predicted proteins | sample MGYA00564399_ERZ1292629 | MGnify/ENA primary metagenome ERZ1292629 (study PRJEB36523, sample SAMEA6512636) | groundwater metagenome | collected 2019-01-08 | study: AquaDiva: Metagenomics assemblies of 32 groundwater samples | reverse complement strand
TTAATTTCTAATTACTAATAACTAATTTCTAAAACGAAGAGAGAAGACCCTCTCCCAATGGTATTGACAAGGATTGTTCATTCTTGTATAACTGAGTATAATATCCCAAACACTCAGTTTAAATACACGGAGAAGGATCTGGATAAAAAATGATTTTATATTTATAAACAACTGCCTAGCCTAGAAATATGACAATTATTAATTATCTTAATTCCCTATTCATTTATGTTAATTTAAATTATGGTTCCTCCTAAAATAACCCGAAAACATAATCTCTTGAAATCAGACATAGCCTGGTTAGCTGGGTTTATTAGATGAAGAAAAAATTTATAATCAACTAAGGAAATTAAACAAAAGAGGCGTATGAGACAATATATAGTTTTGGATCAACTGGATGATTTTTTGTTGTATTTGAAAACTCAAAATTATAGTAATGAAACTCTTTATAACTATGAAAGAGATTTGAGACAATTGGAAAATTATTTGGCAGATGAAAAAATAGCTTTCGATAAGCTTGATAAACAAACAATATTGAGGTTTAAGGCATACCTGACCAGCAGGGACAGAAAACTGCCGTTTAAGGGCACTACAGCGGTTCATAAATTGGAACCAGGAAGTATAAACCGTTGTTTATCGTCAATAAGAAATTATTTGAGATTTTTGGTAGATATGGATTATAAAGTTCCAATTTCTCCTGATGCAATAAAACTGGTAAAGACGGATAAGAAACATCCACAAGTAGCGGAGCTATCGGAACTGATTAGACTAATTGAATCACCGGAAAAATTTGAAAAAGATGAATTGGTGGGTTTACGCAATCGGGCGATGTTGGAAGTGCTTCTAGCAACCGGAATGCGGATTTCCGAACTGGTCAGCTTAAACAAATCTCAATTAGACGGGACCGGCAGACTTTTCATACGTGGAAAAGGAAAAAAGGAGCGGTTTGCTTATTTAACTGACCGGGCTACCCGGCAACTGGAATTGTATTTGAGTAAGAGAAAAGATACTGCTACTGCCATGTTTGCCCCGCTACGTGGGGTAAATGCCGGTAAATCAACCAGGCGGATATCCACAAATTATTTGCAAGAAAAAATTAAACAATACCGGGAAAAATTGCGCATAAACGTACCTACGTCAGCCCACAGCTTAAGACACGGCTTTGCAACTTATTTGGCTGAAAACGGGGCGAATCCGGCGGCAATTCAGGTTCTTTTAGGTCATGAATCATTAGATACAACTACGCGCTACGTTCACGCCTCTGATAAATTTGCAGAAGAGACTCACCATAAGCATCATCCCCTCCCCTAATCCCCTATCTGTGTAAATTTATTTGTGAAATTATTTTTTTCGCACGAATGTTGTAAATAATTCCGATACTTCGACTAAAAAAAATTTGACATAGTTTATATTATTCTGCACACTTTTGTTAGTAATGAAAACTTTACGCAAAATTTTGGTTTTATATAACAAACCAGAAAACATAAATGACGAATCTGATTTGGATACTCAGAACTCGGCGTTTGAAGTGGCTAAACAACTGACTGGTGAAGGGTTTAGGTGCGAAGTAATGGGAATTGGACTTGGTGAAATAGATAAAGTTAAGAAACTTAACGCTGATTTGATATTTAATATGGTGGAGTGGACAGGAAACAATATAAAGCAAGGAACACAAGTAATTAAAATTCTGGAACAAAAAAAACTACCCTTTACCGGATCGGGAGCAAGAGGATTTTTGTTGTCGAGTGACAAGGTGTGGATGAAAGAAGAAATGATCAAAAACAACATTCCTATTCCCGGACAAAAATTTCCCATGATTGTTAAACCTGCGTATGAGCATTGCGGAATTGGGATTACTCAAACAAGCATCGTCAAAAATGAAAATGAATTAAGAATTAAGAGTGAAGAATTAAGAAAGAAATATAACCAACCGGTGATTGCAGAAGAGTTTATTGAGGGTAGAGAGCTACATGTAACAGTTTTGGAGAAAAACGGCCGGCCTTGGGTATTACCGCCGGCGGAGGTGATCTTTCATAAACCCGGGACAGTTTTGTCTTACGAGATGAAATGGAATAAAAAATCACCAGAATATACTCAAGCCCATATGGAACCGGCCAAACTAGATAAGAGTTTAGAGTTAATAGTTGAGAGAATTGCCAAAAAAGCGTATGTAAAACTTGGGGGAAGAGACTATCCCCGGCTGGACATGCGAGTAAGAGGAGACGAAGTATATGTGTTGGAAATAAATAACAATCCCGGAGTGGATTTTAATACAGATGCGGGGATGGGAGTATCTGCCCGATTAGCGGGATTTAAGACATACGGCGAGCTGTTAAAACATATTGTAGAAAACGCTTATTTACGGTTTGCCAGCCAGCATGACGCCCATTTCCTTTGATTACCCGGTATCGGTAGCTATTCTGTATTACGGAGGGACAGCTTCTGATTTGCAAGACACGCTGGAGGCGGTAAAAGGATTACAAGAGGCTTTGGAGGAACGGGGGCATATGGTAAGAACTGTGCAAGTAACAGAAAAAAATTGGCGCAAGGCTGTAAAAATCCCGGGCCAGGTAGTATTTAATTTAGTAGAAGATGAAACGTGGGAGCTGTATATCAAGGTTGGAGTTAGACTTGAAGAGATGGGTCGGGCACAAATGGGACACGACTTGAATTGTTTCCGCTATATTACTAAAAAAGCCTGGATTAAAAGAAAAATGAAAAGGCAAAACATTTCCACTCCAGCTTTCCGTATTTTTAATAAACGCAGTAAAATCTCTCAAGTTAGGGGTTTGGAATATCCCCTGATTGTAAAACCATCCGGACAACATGCAGGCATAGGAATTTCGCAGGATTCGGTAGTTATTGATCAAGATGAGTTAGTAGCCCGGGTAAAGTACTTATTTAAACATTTCCCGGGAGAGGTAATTGCAGAAGAATTTATTGACGGACGGGAGATTCATGTAACAGTAATTGGCAACGGTAAAAAAGCGGTGACTCTCCCCTACTGTGAGATTTCCTTTGGCGGAGAGTTTAAAGACAATTGGGATGTATATACCTATGAAGCAAAATGGGAAGAAAAATCGTGGGAATTTTGGAGTGCCAAGGCTCACGCTCCGGCTAAACTGAAAAGAAAAGTAGACGAAAGAATTGAGAAATTGGTATTGAAAGCTTACAGAGCATTTGCCTGCCGGGACATAGCCCGGCTAGATATCAGATTAGACAGTAAAGACCGGCCGTACATCGTAGATATTAATATGAATCCCAGCTTAAATTATTATGATGACCAAGATGCCACAATCAAGTCAGTGGAAGCCATGGGCTGGAGTTACAGCGAGTTTATTGAAACATTAGTGGCGATTACTTACAAAAGGGTGTATGGCCGTTTGCCCGACCGGGTAAGGGAAAGACACTTCTTACTAGCAGCCCCCATATGATACTGGCTGACGGATCAGTAAGTGACCAGTTTGGTCAGGAGTTAACGGTTGATTTGTATGATTGTGATCTGGGAAAAATTTCCGACGGAGCTCATATTAAAAATTATGTCATTAAATTGTGTGACGAAGTCATTGACATGAAGAGATATGGGGAACCCATGGTGGAGCATTTTGGACACGAAAATCCCATTACTTCAGGGTACTCTTTGGTGCAACTGATTGAAACAAGCTGTGTGTCCGGGCACTTTTCAGAGTTTAAAAGATCGGCTTACATCAATGTCTTTTCTTGTAAATGGTTTGATGAGAAGAAGGCGGCAGAATTTACAAAGCGCTGGTTTGGAGCTCTCAAGGCAAAAACAGCTTTGCAGTCGAGATTTTAAATTTGGGTAAGTATTTAGGGTCACGGGCCAGAACCAACATTAACCGGTTGTTCCAGCTTTTGACCAGCTTGAATGTTTTGACCCGGCCGATTTTGGTTTTGCGTCTTTTGAATTCAAAATCGTACCATCTGTCTAGAAAATCTTTCCAATCGTATGATTTTTTGCTGCCCGATGCGGAATCAAAAACTGTCAGACGGCGTTCGCTGGCAGAATATTTGGCAACGGCGGTGTAATGACCCGATTCTTCGTGAGGACTGAAATCAGCCTTGAGGTCGTAGAGATAGTCCACAATAACAGCTCTGGGTTTAGAAGTTTGATGTTTGAGAGCATTTTGCAAATGAGTCAGAGTGGTCCATTCCACAGCCAGCACGGAAACCCCAAGTTTGTTGGCAGCGTTAATAAGCCGAGCTGGAGTAGTTCCATTGCGGCTCGTGTGACATAACCTAATTAATCCCCCTAGCGATTTTTTGATGCCTAAAATCTCTAAAGCAGTCTTGAGTGAGGCTGGTCCGCAGGTATTGTCGTCTGGCTGGAGGTAGGTTTTAGCTTTGCTTCTGCCCATAGTAAGGCTATTTTACTCGCAAAAGGGATTCTTGGGAAGCCCCAGCCGAATTAAATCCGAAGTGGTATAATTTAGTAATGCAGAGTTTGATTTGGGTTCCTGAAGAAGAGTTTATAGATCAAAAAAAGTGGATTGAGAAGGAAGTTGGAGATGTAGGAATGAAATCTATAGAAGATTTATGTAAACAAGCATCTAAAGTCCGGGAAAATTCTTATTCACCTTACTCAAAGTATAAGGTGGGAGTAACAGTTTTGTGTGAATCCGGAAAGAAATATTCAGGATGCAATGCTGAAGTGGCTAGTTATAGCGAATCGGATCATGCTGAAGAAGCAACTATTACTAAAGCTGTAACCGAAGGAGAAACCATTAAAAGCAGAAAGTTTTTAAAAGTAGTGGCTGTATCCCACACCAGCGATTCGGCTCCATGTGGACGATGCAGACAGATAATATTGGAGCATTGCGATAATTGTTTGGTGATAACTGCTGATGAAAACGGAAAGATAAGAAGAATAACTTCGGTTAAAGCGTTACTTCCCTATTCATTTGGTCCGGGAGATTTGGGGATTGATTAACGCGTTTCGTCCCCCACATCTTCCCTCTCGCCTTTTCGTACTATTCGTACACGGCTCGAGGAGCGATTGTTGGGGGATTCCACGCGTTTTCAACGCGTTTCATAGAAGAGAGTGATTGAGGTGGTGATGTCTGTGGAACCGGGTTGGATTTGAGTGTCTCCTCCCCCTCCGCCTCCGGCAACAGGGAGTGCTGATTTGAGATATGGTTGATAAGAAGATCCTTCTTGAACATTCACGATTTTGCCCAGACTAATTCCGGCGGCTTTGGCTAAATTTTCGGCTTTGGTTTTGGCATCTTTGACTGCCAATTCGCGGGCATTTTGTTGTAAGTCTCTTAAGCGCTTGTCATCAACGGTAAGATTTAGTCCATCGACCCGGTTGACACCAGCGGCGGTGGCCGCATCGATGACAGAGTTAATTTGATTAAGATCGCGAACAATAACGGTAATAGTTACAGAAACTTCATAGCCGATAATTTTGTTGGCATCGGCAGAATAATTTCTCTGGGGGTAGATGGAATATCCGTAGGTTTTGATATCTTTATCAGCAATGCCGAGCTTTTTAATGGAGGCGGTGATGGTGTTGATAACGGAGTTTGCTGAAGTTTGGGCCGATTTGACTGATGATCCGGTACTGGTAATGCCAAAACTGATCTCTCCAATATCAGGAACAACGGTGACTTTACCCTCCCCGGTTACTGTAAAGAAGTCCTGTTTTTGGGAAACAACGGAAGAAATAGGAATACTGGGGCCAAATTTCAGAAGGAACCAAATAGCTACAAAAATTATAACTGCCTTACTCCACCACGAATTCATACTTTAAGTCTACTTTTTCTCTTCGGGAGCTGTCAAGCCTTCTTTTTCCAGGCAGGTGACGGAGGCGACGGTGTCGCCTTTTTTGGCAAAGCGCATGAGGATCACTCCCTGGGTGGCCCGGCCAAGCTGGGGAATATTTTTGAGAGGCAATTTGATGACTTGGGCTGATCTGGAGGTAAGAATTATTTGATCGATAGTTTCATCAATGGAAATGCAAGAAACAATTTTGCCGGTTTTGGGAGTAATTTCAGCGGCTTTGACTCCTTGACCGCCGCGTTTTTGCAGGGGCCACTCTTTGACACCGGTTCTTTTACCCAGACCATGTTCCATGACAATCAAGACGTCCTCAAATGATTTGCGGCGGCGGTCGGTGGGAGCTGACTTTGAGGAAGGGAAAACTTCCATACCCACCACGTAGTCTCCTGCCTTTAGCTCAATGCCCCTGACACCCATAGTGTCCCGGGCAGTGGCCCGGACATCTTCTTCTTTGAACCTAATAGACTTGCCTTCGTAGGAAACAAGCAGTACATGATCAGAACCAGTGGTGGGCTTGACCCATTTTAAGGAATCGCCTTTGTCTAGTTTGATGGCGATTTTGCCGGATTGACGGATGGACTCGAATTCGGAAATCTTGGTTTTTTTAATAGTTCCTTGATTGGTGACCATGAGTAGGAACTTGGCTCCATCGTCTTTACCCAAGGGGAGAACAGTTTCCAGCATTTCGTCCTGCTCGATATTGATAAGATTGACGACGGCCTGGCCTTTGGCCTGGCGGGAGCCTTCGGGTAAATCATAGGTTTTGATTCTAAAAACCCGGCCTTGGTTGGTAAAGAAGTAAATATTGTCGTGAGTATTGGCGGTCAAAATCTGGGAGACTTCATCCTCTTCTTTGGTGGTCATGCCAGTAACGCCTTTGCCTCCCCGGTGCTGGGCCCGGAAAGCTGAAGGAGACTGACGTTTGATGTAGCCGGTAGAAGTAATGGTAATGACCGTATCTTCGGAAGGAATTAAATCTTCTTCGGAAAAATCTCCAATTCCCTGCTTGTAAACTTTGGTGCGGCGCTCGTCGCCATATTTTTCTTCCAATTCAGACAATTCCTTTTTGATAACCGAGAGAATTTTGGCGGGGTGAGCCAGTAAATCTTCCAGGTCAACAATGAGCTCTTTAATGGTTTTGTATTCATCCTCAATCTTTTTGCGCTCGAGAGCCGCCAGGCGCCTAAGCTGCATATCTAAAATGGCCACGGCTTGGAGCTCGGAGAACTTGAATTTCTCCATCAAATTTTTCTTGGCGACGTCAGAATCTTTTGACTCGCGGATGGTCTTGATGACAGCGTCTAGATGATCTAAAGCAATGACCAAGCCTTCTAAAATATGGGCCCGGGCCCGGGCAATTTTGAGGTCATATTCGGCCCGTTTGGTAATAATGGTCTGGCGGTGGCGGATGTATTCGGCCAGGATTTGCTTAAGTGATAGAGTTTGGGGTGTGCCGTCGACTAAGGCCACAAAATTGGCGGGGAAGGAAGTTTGCAAAGCAGTATGTTTGTAAAGATTGTTGAGAAGTGACTTGGGTTTAGCATCTCTTTTAAGTTCGATGACGACTCTCATGCCGGTGCGGTCTGATTCATCTCTAAGATCGGAAATGCCGTCGATTTTCTTTTGGTGCACCAGGTCGGCGATGCGGGCCACCATTTCGGCTTTGTTGACCTGATAGGGAATTTCGGTGATGACGATTTGGGATTTGCCGGATTTACCCTCTTCAATTTCGGCTTTGCCCCGGACAACAATTTTGCCCCGGCCGGTAGAATAAATTTCGGCGATGGCTTTTTGATCATAAATAGAGCCGTAGGTGGGGAAATCGGGGCCTTTGACAAATTCCATCAAATCCCCTACTTCGGCTTTGGGGTGATCGATAAGGTACGAGATGGCGTCGACAATTTCGGAAAGATTGTGGGGGGGGATTTTGGTGGCCATACCCACGGCGATACCGTCCGAACCCATGAGAAGGAGGTTGGGCAGTTTGGCGGGCAAGAAATCCGGTTCTTTGAGGGTACCGTCAAAATTGTCGGTCATACCCACAGTTTCTTTTTCAATGTCCAACATCAACTCTTCGGAGATTTTAGACAGTTTGGCTTCGGTATTATGGCTAATAAATCCGTTGGAAACGTAAGAATGATCAGAGCTATCAACTCTAATTGAATAAACTCTTTCCTTACTGGAGTTTTCAATTTTGGTTATTTTATCGAAGAGAAATCCGTTTGCTAAAAGTTGTTCAAAAATCTTTTTATCTTCGGGATCCAAAATCTGATTTAATTTTGGCCACACTTTCCTGAGCTTGGGAAGCCTGTCAAAATTGTGCTTAGTAAGCCACTCCTTGTGTTTGGAATATTTGAGTGAATATCTAAGATAGTCGGAGACGAAAGGAATAAAATCGGTCTTCGACATAATCCATTCGTCATTGTTCAATTTTGCAACTCTGGCTAATTTTTCTTTTTTTCTTTTGGAGATAAAGTTTATTTTTGTGGCAAACGTATTTAAGTTACCATGTCCTCTGATCAGTAGTTTGTGAATATTTTTTGAGGGTTGGTAACGCACGGAAGACTCAATACCGAAGCGCAAGAGAATAATCTGAAGTTGATCGAGGAGAATTTTGCTTTTAGAAATAAAGCTAATTTCAGGAGCTCCTGAACGATAGACACTGCCATCGCCCTCGGCATACCCGGACAGAAATGCCGCAAGGCTCTTTCGAGATGAAGAGTAGATAATTTCTGGAACTTCTTTTTGGGCAGCGTGGGCGGGGTTTAGGCCCAGATTTTTTAAAAATTCGATTACTTGGGTAGAGTGGATTTCTAAAGAGGTATAACTTTTTTTAGTAAAACCTTCCGGTTTCCTTTGATATTCATGAAGTCGGCAATCCGGAAAGATATTTTTAAATGCCGACTTGAACCTATTTAGGTACTCTTTGTCGTTGTTGCAAAAACCAACTTGTTCTTCGGAAACATTTCCTTCGGCGACTAGTGAACCCAGTACAAAAGCGAGATTCGGGGTTAGTGATTTAGGGAGAGTATGTATTCTGGTCCGAGAATTTGTTATTTGGGGATAGTATTTGGACAAGAGCGGGTCTTTAGGGAAAAATGAATCGGTTCTATTGATGACTGCGTAATCGCCTTCTTTTATTCCACCTAATAATTTCCACTCAAGCGAAGGCAGACCATTTTTGTTTAGAGCCCAGGTGAGAATGGGATGATTCAAAGATCCCCTTAAAAAATAACCCCGGTGTGTTTCTATTCTTATAGTGGGGTGGATTCCCGAATCAAACCATTTGGGGGCGTTTTTTTCAACATTATTCCAAGAGAGTATCTGGACATTTTTTTTGTTGCCAATATTTTTAATCCTTTCTAATCCTCTATTGGTGATGACCAGGGAATCTCCTGTGATACAATAGCGCATGGCGGCCGGGGAATCGCCGTCGACAGAACCAAAATTGCCTTGACCGTCAATGAGCGGGTAGCGCATGGAGAAATCCTGGGCCAGACGGACCATGGCATCGTAGACCGGCATGTCGCCGTGAGGATGATACTTACCTAAAACTTCTCCGACGATCTTGGCAGACTTGGTGTGTTTACTTCCGGGTCTTAAACCCATGTCCCACATGGCATATAAAATTCTGCGGTGAACAGGCTTTAAACCATCGCGGACATCAGGCAGGGCCCGGGCGACGATGACGGACATGGCATAATCCAGGAAGTTTTTCTGCATTTCCGTGGTGATTTCCACGGGCTGAATTTTGCCAATATTTGCGTCCATATCTATGCCCTTAATTGTAGCTATTTCTTGGCCGTTTTACCAGGGGCAAATGAGGGTAAATGTTCCACCTAAGAGGTGGAACATAGTATCCCACCTTTCAGGTGGGATTGGGATTTCCCTCGAGCACAGTTTATTTGTGATAAACTTTGGTAAGAAATTCTATGAACGAAATTGAAATTTTAAATCAAAGAGTTACCAAAATTGAAGAACGGAATAAAAAAGTGGAGGGGGACAAAGCTTGGGAAACTAGTTATAGCAGGAAATTCCTCATCTTACTATTTACATACTTCTCCGTTGGGGTATATTTACAAGCCATAAATGTGAGCGAACCCTGGTTAAACGCTATTGTACCAACCGTTGCGTTTTTGCTTTCAACCTTTAGCCTGTCATTTTTCAAGATGTTTTGGGAGAAATATATTTATAAAAAGTGACCTCCATTTCGCAGGCGAGGCCCAGTAATCCCACCTGAAAGGTGGGATTGGGATTATTTCCACGGGCTGAATTTTGCCAATATTTACGTCCATTTTAGTGATTTAATATTACCTTTTTGCTGAAGCTAAAGCAAGGGGAAATGAGGCAAAAATTAATTCTATTTGGAAGTGGGAAATTCGCAATGTGCCCTCATTTTTTCTTGGCACTGTAAAAGAATATTTATCTGATCTGAAGCTGCGAACAGCAGTTGAACTCTTCTTCCTACACCTGGACAATTTATATAACACTTACCGGTGACGGCTGTCCCTCCCCATTTTCTTTGATATTTCATGGCGTATGATTTTGGATCTGGCTCAACCTGAACATTTGCTGGACAATCCTCGATTGATATTAGAGCCATATTTATTTTCCAAAATATTGGATAACGAGAGGAGCGATTAGGAGAGCCACGATTTGGATGATTTTCATCATGGGATTTAGGGACGGGCCGGCGGTGTCTTTGAGCGGATCACCCACAGTGTCGCCCACGATAGCCGCTTTGTGAGCGTCACTTCCCTTCCCTCCAAAATTGCCGTCTTCAATATATTTCTTGGCGTTGTCCCAGGCTCCACCGGCGTTACACATAAACAGAGCCAGCATGAGTCCGGAGCCCACGATGCCGCCTAAAAATCCGCCCAAGGTTTCTGCTCCCAGAACGCTGATTAGAAGTGGAGAAATGACCACAATGGCGGCGGGAATGACGAGTTCTTTTTGAGCTGCAATGGTCACAATTTCGATGGCTTTGGAATAATCCGGCAAAGCCGTGCCTTCCATAATGCCTTTGATGGATTTGAACTGGCGGCGGACTTCTTCCACTACTTGGAAAGCTGCCCGGCCGACGGAACCGATAAGACGGGAACTAAAGAGAAACGGCAGAGCGGCGCCAAAAAGCAGACCGGCAAAAACTTTGGGATTGGCGATATCGATGGACCGCAAGCCGGTAGCTTCAAAATAAGTAGCAAAGAGAGAACAGGCAGCTACGGCAGCGCTGCCCACTGCAAAGCCTTTGGTCAGGGCTTTGGTAGTATTGCCGACTGCGTCCAGACTTTCGGTGACGGCAGCGGCCCGGCCTTTGAGTCCAGCCATTTTCACCATGCCTTGGGCGTTGTCAGCAATGGGACCAAAAGTATCCAGAGCCATAATGATGCCAGTTGTGGCCAGCATGCCCATACCGGCCAGAGAAATGCCATAAAAACCCAGTAGCAGGTAGCCAACTAAAATGGTGGCAATAACAACTAAGGCAGAGATGAAAGTAGAAGTCATACCGACAGAGAAACCGGCAATGAGATTGGTACCGGCGCCGGTTTGGGATGCCCGGGCAATATCGACAACCGGTTTTTCGCCCGGACCAGTGTAGTACTTAGTAATGTACAAAAGAGCGATCATGGAAACGATACCCGCCACGGCGGCCCAGCCAGCCCGGGGTTCGTTGAGCAGATACACAGCCAGACCCATAAAAGCCAGAGCGGCGGTGACTGCGGAAACGATAAAACCGCGGATTAAGGGCATGAAGGCATTTTCTGTTTCGTTTTTGGGCTTAACAAACAGAGTTCCCAAGATGGAAGTAAAGATGGCAGCGGCCCGGGCCAGAAGTGGGAAAACGACACCTGGCAGACCAAACATGGCCCCGCCTAAAATCATGGATGCCACGACTGTCACTTCGTAAGACTCGAAGACATCGGCGGCCATACCGGCACAATCGCCAACATTGTCTCCTACGTTGTCAGCAATAGTGGCGGGATTTCTGGGATCGTCCTCGGGAATCCCCTTCTCGATCTTGCCTACCAAATCAGCACCCACATCAGCAGCTTTGGTAAAAATGCCGCCCCCAACCCGCATAAACAGAGTTAAGAGAGCCGCACCGAAGCCGTAACCGACTAAAACGTCTGTGGCATTATTGCCGGTGAAATAGGCCCACATAAAAATGGCGGAGACCCCCAGTAGACCAAGACCTACAACCAACATCCCATTAACGGAACCGGCGTCAAAGGCTACACCTAGGGCTTGTTTTAACCCGCTTTGGGCCGCATTGGCAGTTCTGACATTGGCCCTCACTGCAATCCACATACCGCAGAAACCGATGATGGCCGAGCCGACTGCACCCAAGAGAAAAGCTACAGCCGTAGGAATTCCCAGGGCATAGCCAACAACAACAGCCAACAGGGCCATAATGGGGAAAACAACGGAGAACTGGCGCTTTAAATATGACATAGCCCCATCGCGAACTGCTTTGGCAATGGCGACTAATTTGGGAGATCCTTCAGAAACTTTGAGAACCCGGCGGGTAAGATATGCACCATACCCCAAGGCGATTAACGCTGTGGTGGGTGCAGTGAAGAGGGCGATTAATTGAATATCCATGATAATAAAAAGTTGCTGGATTCCAAGCAACTGCTGTAATTTTATAACAACTCCAACTTAAATGTCTAGAGTCGCGGTTTTGGTCCTTCGACTACGCTCAGGACTTCGAAGCGCGATTAGATATCAAGGTTCGCGCTTCTCGCATGCGTGGTGATGAATTTTTTGCGCGGGGGGACTTCGTCACCCATGAGGGTACTAAAAACATGATCGGCGGCGGCGGCGTCAGCTACATCGACTCTTTTTAAGATTCTGTTTTGGGGATTCATGGTAGTTTCCCAAAGTTGTTCGGGATTCATTTCACCTAAACCCTTGTAGCGCTGAATATTAAATTTTTGATCGACATGTTTGGCCATTAAAGTATCTTTTTCGGCGTCGGTGTAAACGTAAGATTCATCTTTGCCAAAAGAAATTTTGTATAGAGGCGGCATGGCCATATACAAATGACCGTTTTGAATAATATATGGCAAGTGTCGGTAGAAGAAGGTCATTAAGAGACAGGCGATGTGCGAGCCGTCTACATCGGCATCGGTCATGATGATGATGCGGTGATACCGCAGTTTTTCCGGATTAACAGTCTCCCCGATGCCCATACCCAGGGCTATGGTTAGGGCTTTGAGTTCTTCAAAAGCAATAATTTTGTCCAGTTGGGCCCGTTCGGTATTTAAAACCTTTCCCCGTAAGGGCAAAATGGCTTGGAATTTGCGGTCTCTTCCCTGTTTGGCACTATTGTGAACAAAAATACCACTAGCCAGAGCAAAGTTGTGAGTTTCTGGGACTTCCAGATCATAAACGTCAACTCTTTCTTTTAAAGGAATGATTTTCTTAATTCTGTGGTTGTAATGGGTTACCGCTTCGAATAGCTTGTCGTCGTTTCCGGCGAAGAATCTATCTCTGATGGTTTCGTAGCGCAGCAGAGATTTGTCGTTGGTAGATATCCTCAAATTTTGATAGGCGGACACATCTACTGACTTGGTGTGAAGATATATTTCATGCAAATTGGAGAGGGCTTTATTAAGGTAAGTTTGGTTATAAGCTGATTTGCGTTTGGTTCTGAACTCGTCTGTCCATTGCTCTTTGGTCTTTTGGCTGCGCCAGGTACGAAGATTTGTGTCAGACCACTGTTGCTGAGATAACCTTTTTAATAGTTGTTTGTACTCAGGATGAGTTGCAAAAAAGAGCTTAACTCGTTGAGATTGTTTTTGTTTATTTTCATTGTTTCCCCAGTATTCCTTTTGGGCTTTGTTTAACAATTTATTATTTTTTACTTGATACGCCTTGTTGGTGGCGTAGAATTGAAGGAATTTTTTAGTCATATATTGCTTGTAGCTGTCGTCTTGCCATTGTTTCTTGGCGCGGTCGCTTAACATTTTTCGCATTGCAGGGGTACTCATAGCTTTTTTAATCTTTTCTCTGAATTCAGGACTTTGATGAAGTCTGGCGACTTTTTCCATTACATCCGGTCTATGTAAGGTGACTTTCAAAAGTTCTTTGTGTAACGTGAGGTGTGCATCTTTTGACAATCTTTTCAAATTGTCGGGATTATTATTAAGTTTGTTGAAGTCAATATGATGACGATGTTCTCCGTTTGATAATTGATAGGTGTTGTTTTTTAGGTTGTAGTTGTCTGCAAGCATGTGAGTAAAAATCCAACGATGTAATTTGGGGTCAAAAATCATCTCATATCCCTCAATGGTTATTCGTTTTCCAACATGAGAATACTGCCTTCGTAAAGGCATAAGAGAGTCAGTTGGTTTTAGATCTCGAGCTTTTTTGTATGAAGCGTCTCTTTGCATGAACAAATGATCTGGGGTGCAGATGATTTCTTGGTCGTTGTCCAGGATAATTTTTAGAACTTGGGCATTTTCCTTGGTAAGACGGGGGTTTTTGATGGGAGCAATGCTAATAGACCCTTCTTTATTAATGGTATAGCAGTAGTTTTGTTTACCGGATTGACTTTCTGCGACAAGTTCTTTGAATGATAGATTTCTGCCGTCTGCTAGGGCTACTTGGGTTTCGCCAGAAAAACACCCTCCGGCCGAATCGCCTTCTACTATATATAGTTCACACAAACTGGCGTTGCGCTCTTGGCAATCGGCCAGCTTGCCGGGCAGGGTCATACCTTCTAAAGCGCCTTTCCTCAAAACGGCATCTTTAGCAGCTCGAGCCGCTAACCGGGCTCTCGCTGCAAGCATCACTTTTTCAATAATTCTTCTGGCGTCGGCGGGATTCTCTTCAAAATACGTATCAATCCCCTCTTTGACGGCAGTTTGCACATACCCTTGAATCTCGGGATTGTTTAATTTGGCTTTGGTTTGGGACTCAAATTGAATAGCATGGCTGGGGATCTTGACGTAAATGACGGCGGTAAGACCCTCGCGCATGTCCTCGCCAGTCAGAGCGTCGTCACCGTTTTTGAAGGCCCCGATTTTTTTGGCGTAATCATTGATGGCCCGGGTAAGGGCGATTCTGAAACCTGTGACATGAGTGCCGCCGTCGACAGTAGCTATAACATTTACAAAAGACTCAATGACCTCATTAAAACTGTCGTTGTATTGCAGAGCTACCTCAATTTCTACATGCTCAACCTCCTTTTGGACGAATATGGGGGCAGTGAGAGTTTTTTTGTCGCGGTTGGTGTGGGCGACTAGGGATTTAATACCGCCTTCAAAATAGAATTGTTTGGAAATTCCAGTTCTTTCATCGATTAAGTAGAAATGTAGTCCGGCGATGAGGTAAGCCCGGTTTCTGACAGAAGATTCGATTGTGTTGTAGTCCCACTCCACAGTTGTAAACATCGATTTATCCGGCATGAAACTGGTGAAGGTTCCTGTTTTAACTGTAACGGATGACTGTGACTGGGTGGTGGGTTTGACGGGTGCTGTCGGAACTCCCCGTTTGTATTCCTGGACATAAATCTTGCCGTCGCGGCGGACCTCAACACGCATTGAATCCGAAAGGGCATTGGTAACAGAGGCTCCTACTCCATGTAGACCGCCGGAAACTTTGTAAGCACTTTCGGAAAACTTGCCTCCGGCGTGAAGTTTGGTCATAGTCAGTTCAAGTGCGGAGATCTTGGCTTTGGAATGAATGTCTACCGGAATACCGCGACCGTCATCTTGGACAGATAGTGATCCGTCTTTGTAAATAGTGAGCCAGATATTTTTGGTATAGCCGGCGAGAGCTTCGTCGATAGAGTTGTCTGCAATTTCCCAAATAAGATGGTGTAGGCCTTTAGCATCGGTAGAGCCAATGTACATTCCCGGAAGCTTGCGGACAGGTTCCAATCCTTCTAAGACTTGGATGGATGAGGCGTTGTATTTACCGGTGACTTTTGCAGGCATTGTACACGTATCTTACCAACTTGTGAGCTTCACATCAAGGCCAAAAACCAGTACTCCTTCTCTGTGTCTCCTCCCCTAAATTAGGGGAGGAGAACGAAAGAGGTGGAGTAAAATAGTTGCTGATACTTACCTGCCTTTTGAACCAGAAACCTAATTGTTTTTTACGCAGTTTTTCCCAAAGAAATTTTTCTGCAGACGTAGATTGATTACGAAGTTGTTTCCTTCTAGGCTTGAGGGCGGTTTTGTTGATGATAAATTCGCGGGTCACTAATTTAGTTTACTCCTCTCCTGTATCCCCTCCCCTAATTTAGGGGAGGGGAACGAAAGGGGTGGAGTGTTACATATTAATGGCCAGGTGAGAGAGGCAGAGTTTGAGGTTGCAATTGGCGCGCAAGTACCGCCGTACTTGAGTTATTAGTTCATAGTTGATAGTTGATAGTAGACCAGAGGAGATTTGCTGATGCAAAATAAATTCCAAGTCATCCAGAAATTTGAGGGCGGATTCGCGGGTGAATTCTTGTTCTTCGAGAATTTTTAATCTCTCCCCTACTGTTACGGACTGGAGTTTTTTAAGAAGATCGGCTGCAGAGGACAAGTTGGTGGGGCTAAGTGCTAGGTGCTGGGTGCTAGGTATGATTTGAACCCGGGAAAGAATGGTGGGGAGAAGAGAATAAGGAGACGAAGTGACTAAGTAGATTAAGGAGTTGCCTGGGGGTTCTTCAAGTGTCTTTAGGATGGCGTGTTGGGCGGGTATAGTTAACAAGTGGGCTTGGTGAATAACGACAGTGTTGTGGTCGGATTGAGTAGGTTTTCTAGAAAGAAAAAACTGAATTTGACGGATTTCATCAATCCCAATTGAGGTGTCGGGAATGATGTGAAGAGTGTCTGGCCCTGAGCTTGCCGAAGGGTTAACAGTTGTTAAGAAAGCATGCATAATGTACGATTATCATATATGCCACCTGCCCAAAATCAAGACGGGGTTTCTGTGTTGGAAATCTTGCTTTCGGAAAAGAAGATATCCCGGGAAGACTACGACCGGGTGAAGCTGGCTTTTGTAACCACCGGCAAAGATGCGGTAATGGGTCTGGTTGAGGCCGGAAAAATAACCGAGGAAGATGTGGTACAGGCCAGAGCCAAGTTTTACAATGTGCCATTTGTGAAATTGACGGATCAGGCTACTTCTCCTGTAGCTATGTCATACGTGGATCAAGTGATTGCCAAGAGATTTAAAGTTATGCCTTTGGATTACAAGCCGGAAACAAAAGAATTGATGCTGGCTATGGCTAACCCCGTGGATTTGGCAGCCATCGAGTTTATTGAGAAGAAATCCGGAATCCGGGTGAAGCCGTTTGCGGCCATGCCCAAAGAGGTAGATGAGGCGATTGATAAAAGATATGAGCAGAGTTTATCCACAGAAGTAACAGCTGCCTTGAAAGAGACCGGAGCAGATCAAGCCACAGAAATAAAAACTGTGGATATCAGAAGAGTTGGGGAGCTTATTAAAGAAGCCCCCATTGCCAAGATTGTGACTACCATTTTGGAATTTGCCATGAAATCCAGATCTTCTGATGTGCATATAGAGCCATTAGAGGGGCGGACCAGAGTACGCTACAGAATTGACGGAATTTTGCACGAAAAGCTGGTGCTGCCCAGAAGAATTCATGACGCATTGGTGTCGAGAATCAAAATTTTGTCGGATATGAAGATTGATGAAAAAAGAATTCCCCAAGACGGACGGTTTAATTTCAAAACCGAAACGGAAGAAGTGGATCTACGTGTGTCTACCCTACCCACAGTGTTTGGAGAAAAAATTGTGATGCGGCTTTTGAAGAAAACCGGTGGAGTACCGACTTTGCAGGAGTTGGGACTACGGGGCCGGGCTCTAAAAAACTTGGAAGAAGCGGTGTTGCGGCCACACGGAATAATTTTGGTAACCGGGCCTACGGGATCTGGAAAAACCACGACTCTGTATTCGGTTCTGGCCCGGATCAACACCGTCAAAGTAAATGTGGTGACGGTGGAAGACCCGGTGGAATATCAAATTGCCGGAGTAAATCAAGTGCAGATTAATCCGGGAGCAGGACTAACTTTTGCCTCTGGTTTGAGATCTTTCTTGCGGCAAGATCCCAACGTCATCATGGTGGGAGAAGTCCGGGATCGAGAAACCTCTGATTTGGCTATTCAGGCGGCACTGACCGGTCATTTGGTATTTTCCACACTGCACACCAATAATGCTTCCGGAGCCCTGCCACGGCTTTTGGACATGCATGCCGAGCCATATTTGCTGGCCTCAACAATTACGGCTGTGGTGGGTCAGCGGGTGGCTCGTAAGGTTTGCCCAACTTGTAAAAAACCATATACTCCTGAAAAACAAGTGGTGGACGATATTAAGGCTATATTGGGTAAGCTGTGGGCCTTCGACTCCGCTCAGGCAGAAAAGGTACAATTGTTTAAAGGTGAGGGATGTGATGACTGCGGACATTCGGGATACAAAGG
>ERZ1292629.2016-Hain-H43-01um-R1-2016-length-18244-cov-8_pt1 | contig 18244 bp, 18 predicted proteins | sample MGYA00564399_ERZ1292629 | MGnify/ENA primary metagenome ERZ1292629 (study PRJEB36523, sample SAMEA6512636) | groundwater metagenome | collected 2019-01-08 | study: AquaDiva: Metagenomics assemblies of 32 groundwater samples | reverse complement strand
GAGTTTGCTCAAGAATTTTAGAGAAAATCCGCTCTAAAGTACTCTAGACCCATGCGTGATATTGTAATCGACGGCAGCATATTTCTTTTCTACTGCCCGAAGCAATTCTTGTAACGTGAACTGCTGTAGAATAAAATAAATATCAACAAAATCTTTTTTACTCCCTCTCATTCCCACAGTTTGTAATTTTGTACACGCTATATCGATGACAGAGCTTATTTGTATACCATGCCAATCATGAAGTGGTTCAAGGAGCCTATACGGATATCCCAAAAACTGCAGCTTAACTTCCTCTAGATACGTATTGAGCGTATTTTTATCGAGTTCGGTTTGTTCTAAGTCGCCGATCTTTCTTAACTCTTGCTCAATGAGTATTGGATCAAAATCTTTTTCGGAAAAAAAATCTAAATCCTCCGATTCTCTATGTCCAATCTGCAGTGAAAGAGCAGTTCCTCCTGATAAATAAAAATTCTTCAAAAAGGGTTGTAAATGCTTTTGAAAATCAGCAATCAAGAGATCGGTTTTCTTGGGAAGTGTGTCTAAAAATAAGTCAGTATTCTTTTTCATGTACTATTGCACCAAATACTGTTTCCAGAAATTATAAGATTTTTTTGATAATCTTAATGTGTTAAGTATCGAATACAGCTCTTTCTGGCTTACGATATCTAATAGCCACTTAATTGCGTGCGTGTTTCCTTTTTCTAATAAAGTTTGAATAATATATTTTCTATGTATTGGCCATGCAAGTTCAGTCAGATTATCTCCCCAAAAATACTTATATAAAATACGTGGTAATCGCATGCTCATATTATAGCATCACACACCCTTTTATGCCTTCGTTTTAATTTCTCGTCGTAATCGTCAATTCAAACGGTGAAGATGCTGCATCAAACGCACCGACGTTTGCATTCTTTTGAGACAGCGAGAAGCTCATGTTAATTTTTTTGTTCGCGTCACCTATGACTTGACAGGTAAAGACAAGTGCAACATCACACGTGGCGCCACTTAGGGTTAACGCGTCGCTCGTTAGATACGATACAACTCCAGTGGTAGTAGACGCGATACGGAATACTCCACTGTTTGATACGCAACTAATGGTGCTTTGACTGGTGTCATTGTTAGTCAACACCAGACTTGATGAATTTACGCCAGCGACAGTACATAGCGACTCTACATTGGTTGCATTCAGAATCATCCGCGAGACAGTTTCCACCACCAAATTACCATTTTGCATGACTTCTTGCGTAATTTCACCTTTGCTCGTTGTACGCACAGAGGTCACAAACGATTGCGTCAGAACCAACCCTAATATAGCTAAAATGCCCAGTGAGACGATAATCTCTATTAGAGTAAACCCATGTTGTATTCGTCTGTATTTCATAACTATAATACTATTTCCAATTCGTATAATACGTATCAAGTGTTGTCGAATACGGCGTGGCACCCAAATTCCACGATACCACCATCGTAACCCCCATACGCTGGTTGTCAGCATCCCACGTAAAGGTAACCACTCGCTCATATACATCATCAAGCAGCGTGGTACACGTATCGACTAACGGTGTAAAGGTGCTCGTTTCATCCAAACAATAGCTCCCAGTGTATACGGCAAATGATTCCCAACTCCTATCCCGAAGTGATCTGACGATCTCCATACCTTGCTGTGCGTATTTAAGTCCCGTATCTCGATCGCTACTTACTTGCTGATTTCGTAAACTCACCGTACTTCCCACTACTATACTGGTGACCAATACCATAACCATGCTTAACACAACAAGCATCTCTATAAGTGATTGGCCTTTTGATACATGACTAAAGCGATCTTTTTGCGCCATAAAAGATACACTCCTACTGGAACCCCGCATCGACGATCTCGCCGTTTGGTTTCACCTGTACTATATAGGTTTCAGTGCCCAATCTCATTGTTATATCTACGGTAGAAGCTTTATCTGTGCCTTTCCCAAGCACCTTGTAGAGAATGGCGCTGGGCACGGGTGAAAAGGACACGCCACGAGGAAGTGCTACAGATGTACTTGGTGCTGAACCTGCAAGAGGCATACAGGTAGCGCTATATGTATACGATGATGCAGTAAAAGAGATGGTATAACCATCCAACTGCGTACACATTACGTTTACTGGTTTTTGGCCATTTATCGCTTTAAATTGTATGGCACGTAAATTTGCTTTTAGCGTCAACGCTACTTGTTTTATAGTTTCTTTACGGTTAAATTTGCTATAGCTAGCGGAAGCCAACCCAATGATGACGACGATGGTCGTCATAGCGACAAGCACTTCAAGAAGCGTAAATCCCACTTGCGTTCTGCTCATGGATTTTTTGTTCCCCAGTTATACCCAGTATTAGGTGTACATAAATCAGTCGGATCGGTTTGTTCTAATTGAGCACTGAGACAGTATCCATAATAATTGCCGCTTACTAAATCTGTAGCTCTATACCAATAGGATTGCGATGCCTTTGGATCAGAAGGGATGGTTGTCATGTAGGAAAGCAGATCTGAAGAAAGTGTCGATACAGCCACGTTAGTACACGATGCGCCGGTGCATCCACCTGTAGGATAAAATTTATTATCAGCGCGGTACATCTCAAGAGCTGAACGCACCTGTTCTATATCGCTTTTTCTTTTTGTATCATGCGTTTTTTTATTTATCGTTGAGTAGGCCGATAATGCAATGGTGACAAGGATTCCGATAATTGATATGGAAACAAGAAGCTCGATAAGCGTAAATCCTATAAATTTTTTCATAACAGATGAAGCCACCCCCTCCACAGTGAAGCTCCCCAAACTGTAGAAACGAATGCGCCAAATAATAAAAATGGTCCGAAAGGCACTTTCGTTTTCATCTTGGCCTTTCCTCCTATCATAAGTATGACACCCACAATAGCACCGGTCAAGAAAGCTGTATACAAACAGATCACAAGATTAGGAAATCCCAAAAGTAACCCCAATACACCGGCTAACTTCACGTCACCAAACCCCATGCCTTTTTCTTTTGTACCAATATAGAGAAAATAAAATCCTAAAAATGCTGCCAGAGCGCTCAAAAGGTGTGTCTTTACTTCTTGATAGGGAAGGGTAGTAAGCACATATAATCCGACGAGCCCCATGACTACAAGCGTCACATCAGGAATTAAAAAATAGTTCAAGTCAGAAACTATGATGACGACGCTCATCGAAAACAAAAGTAACCCTACCAATAGGGTGGGAAGATGCCCAAATCCCACAATCATCCCTACCCCCACAAAACCCAATCCCATACATAGCTCTATGAGCGGATATTTCCAGGATAATAAAGCATGACATTTTCGACAACGTCTTTGTTGGATGAGAAAAGAAAAAAGAGGAATAAGCTCGTACCAGGAAAGATTTTTTTTACAAGAGTCGCAATGTGACCTGCTCACCAATACGTCTTCTCCTCTCGGAAGTCTATCAGCTAACAGGTTACCAAACGACCCGATGCAAAGCCCGATAAGAAAAAGAAGTATCAATTCCATAGCATAAGTATACGCGATTTGTTACACTTTCTGTCGTATGAAACGATTTCTCCCAGATATTGCTTCTTTATTTATCATCCTGTGTCTCGTGGCAGTATTTTTTGCCCGTCTCTTTTACCCCACACCACAACTGTTGGTTACCCCTGACTTTGGACGATCTGATGCGTGGCACTTTAGTATGCCTACTAAATTTGCACTTTCAGAATCGTTAAAAAAGGGAGAACTGCCCCTCTGGCGTGATGATGCAGGGACAGGGTTTCCTATTTTTGCGGAGGGGCAAACGGGTGCGCTGTATTTACCAAACCTTCTTCTTTTTTCAATCTTTTACTGGGTTACAGCGTACAACATCCTTTTGGCTCTGAGTGTTTTTATGCTTGGCGCGGGCATGTACTTTTTACTGCGCGTCTTAGGAGTTGTATATATGGGTGCCCTCTTTGGCGCGATAAGTATTTCCTTTAGTGGACTATCGATATTACAACTGCCTCACATTACGCTCCTTCAAGCGATGAGCCTATCACCCTTTATCATTGGATTTGGCATAGTAGCTCTGAAAAAAAACACACTTTTTGAGTATGCAGTAGTATCGCTTCTTATCTCTCAGCAAATGTTTGTCGGATTTCCGCAAGCAGTCTTTTTAACTCTTTGCATGCTGTATTTTTACGGCGCGTACCAAACAAGTAAAACAAAGAAGTATTGGCGCATTTTTTTCCTATTTCTTTCAACCATTGTTGGCCTTCTTGGTTCAGCTGCGCAACTGTTGCCATCCTACGAGTTCTTGAAAGCCAGTACTCATCCTAATGGATTTGACCAAGAGATGGCATCCATGTTTTCTATGCCACTTTACCATCTTTTATCGTTTATAAATCCTTTTTTTTTCGGCAATCCAAAAATGGGCACGTATCCTCCCTTTTATACCTTTGATACAAGTATTTATTGGGAAAATACGGCATATCTGGGGATATTCCCGATCCTTTTTTCACTTGTCTGGTTTCTCTCTGGCAAACACAAAGATGCGCGGTTCTATCTTCTTTGTATTCTAGGGTCAATACTTTTGGCATGGGGGAAACATTCACCTATTTATCTTTTGTTCGGTGTGTGGCCTCTTACTCTTTTTCGTGTGCCATCGCGATTCCTGTGGATTACCTCATGTGCTATTGTCATTGTTTCATCTCTTCAACTATCAAACTGGTGGAACCATTCGAAATCTACATATATCAAAGGATTATTACTATTTTCTCTCTTACTCCATACTGTCTTACTTATCTCTACGTGGTGGTCATACCATCTCTTTATTCCCAAGGACACACTTCTCACAAAGCCACCACAATTGCCAAATCAATCTGTTCGATTTATCACTGTTGGTGAATCGCTACAACACAATCGTATGTTTACAAAGACCGGATGGTCTGATCCAAAGGACTATATAACCCTCTACAAAGGGCTTTCTCCGCTGTCTAATATATTTTGGCACGCATCACAATATAGTATCTATGCAGGTCGATTTCTCAAACGACAATCTTTATATAACGACATTCTCAGTCAACAAATGCAACTTTCACCTGAGCATGCGACGATGAGCGCATCTTCAATCTCTCTGTTATCTACAAGTAGTGTTAAAGAAATACATTCGTTTCTACCCATAGATAACGAAACACTAAAAACAAAACAAACAATAGCTGGTACTCTTCCCCTGTATGTCTACTCAAATCCTACGGCACTTGATCAAGCCTATATTGCAAAAAGTGCTACCACCGCTTCTACCATACGGGAGGCCGTCAGCCTTATGACTCTCCCATCGTTTGCCAGTAGAGAAGCTGCGTTAATTTCTTCTCTTGATGCCCAGACTATACCATTAATAAGCGATGCAATTTCTCATATAGGAGAGGTCCCCCAAAACACACCCATTACAATTGAGAGACCCTCTCACACTCGTGTCGTTATTACACTTATGCCACTTTCTATCCCGACTCTTTTTGTATTATCCGATACCTATTACCCCGATTGGAAAGCATCTGTAGACAGCAAAGAAACAATTATTTTTCCCGTAAATATTACCTACAGAGGCATTGTCGTTCCCAAAAATAGTCGAGAAATAATATTTTCTTACGCTCCAAAAAGTGTGGCGCTTGGCATGAAATTAACTCTATTCATTCACGCGCTTATAGTGATTGCAATGGTGTCTCAGCTTTTAATTTTAATTTCTCGTAGACACTACGAAGCTCGTTAGCTTTCACCTGATCCTTGATACAATCTCTATAGGTTAAAGATTCGTAGAGCTTAAGCTCAGGCTTTGGGACAAATGACGCCTCTTTTGCTTTGTTGAGGGCCTCCAGAGCATCAGTGCATCGAGATACTGTGGCATACGTTACACCAAGATATGTATAGGCGTCCACCTTACTACTGTCTCCCTCAAGATTAGCTGCCTGTTCAAATTGTACTATGGCATCATCATAGACCGTTGCTTTAATAAGCGTCTTGCCATAATTTATGTGCGCCCACGCATACACATCCAACACGTCAGATAGCATGAGGTGTTTGTATCGCGAGAGTATCCCCGAAAGGGGATTGTGAAACGCTTGAAATATCGCATCATTTTTGATTCTTAGTGAGGCAATCGGTGGTAAATTTTGTTCTGATACAATCTCATACACTAATCCATGCGGGACGTAATACCAACCACTACCGATAGAAAGCGTGGTATTTGAAAATATTCTTCTTTTTTGTATATTATTTCTTACCAACGCCTCAAGCGCACTGTACGATGCATCGGACTCAAGAACCAGCGCTGGAAACTGAGCTCGTAGGACCTCTTGATAAAATGGCGCTGCCAAAAGCGAGGTATGAAGGACCGAAGTATCTTCTCGTACGCGCAACCCGTATCGCACAAACTGTGTGGTAAAAAGCATCGTGTCTTGTGAAAGAAGCAAAATGGCGCCATTAGGGAGGCTTTCTAATACGTCGCGCCCTAAATTCTCAGCAGTTTTGTCCGTTGATAATCCGATACTTCGATACAGCGTCATCGACAACATAGTTACGGGATAAAAAAATATAATGCACGAAAAAAGCATTGTAACAATGTTTGTGTATGCCACCCGCGTTTCTATCAAACGAGTGACCAGTTTTTGCAGGGTATCAAATCCGACTCCCACAAGGATGGTAAGCAAAATATACGAGGGCAATAAAAATCGCTCATAGGTGCCAAGCGTAAATCGCGAAACGATAGGAAAACTCGCATAAAAAAAGAAAAACGGACCAAACAGTACCAACAATAAAACAATAACGATGGTCAAGTTACGCTCTTTTTTCCACAATGCCCAGAGTCCGATTACGCTAAGCGCCACACCGATCAATGTAAAATCCAACAGTACAAATGTTATATATGCACGTATCGATATAAACCGCTCAGTAAACGTGTGTCCTATGGTCCCACCGGAGAGAAAAGATCCGTAGTCCTCTCGTGTAATAAGCTGGAAAAACCGCGCCCATGTCGTAGGCTTGTCCCAATTTATGATCGGGTTGCCAAATGCCACAATCGGCGCGTATAGATAGGCAAAAAGTCCGGTCATGAAAAGGCCGATGCACTGAAACGACGCTTTTATACCAAATCCTTTCGGCAACTTGGCTGAAAGTATCCCAAATACTAAAGCAGGAACAGCAAAAAGTATCAGGTGATGGTGCGTTAACGATAGACCAAAGGTAAAGGAGAGCAACAATAGCCGTGTACGTGTTCGAGAAGACTGATACACATAGAGCTGATAGAGAAGTACTACAAAAAATAAATCTAACAATGCAAAAACTTCAGGAGTCACGGAGTAGAGAAAAAACAAATAATTCCCCAAAAGAATAAGACTACTAAAAAGCCCCGCAATCTTATTTTTCGTTAATCGGCTCACCAGAAGAAACACAACGCCTATGGTGAGAGCGTGGGCAAGAGAAGACAACAGTGTCACACGCCATGTAAGTGTAAAAAAAGGCAATTGAGAAAGAAGGAATCCCAATAATGTATAAAGCGGATACCCTGGTGGATGAGGGACTCCATGCACAATTGCGGCAGTGACAAGATCGCCACTATCGCCCGTAAATATACCTTGTACTTGGAAAAAAAGAAAGACAATAAACGAGCTTACGCCGATTAACCACGCCATGATTGCTTTCCTGGACCCTTTATTGTATACAGAAATAACACGATGACCCCGAAGTTCCCGTCAGTTGAGATTTACACACATCTGTGCCAACGGTCGACCCGCCTTGGGCGTAAATTGTATTCAAATCTTCCTGAAATGATTTAGATTCCGGTTGAAAACACACGGATATATTTTCTGAAGACGTAGAATTTATGTACAACTTGCCTAGATTTCCCGTTCCCGCCAAATCAGGAAATCTATTTTTTAATTCTCCGACCGTCATAAGCTCTGTAAGCGATGACCCAAAGGTTGGCCACACAGCTCCAGATGCTGCCCCAGTTCCCCATGGAAATTGTGCTTTGGTAGAGTAAAACCGCAAGTTTGCATTATAAAATTCTGATGTGGTGTTTCGTAGCGATGTATCCCGACCTTTTTTCAATTGTTCAAACGGATCAATGGTAGCTAACAGTCCGACAGCTAATGCACCCAATAGTGCTATAACGATAAGTAATTCTATAAGCGTAAAGCCGAAAGATTTCTTCATAAATTATCTCCTCTATGTATAGGTGTAACACACAACAAAAATCACTGTCAATACCCTGAAACTCATTTGAACTGACTGGTCAAATTATATATAGGCGTTATGACTGATATGACAATGAATCCGACGCCAACGCCGAGAATCACCATAATGATCGGCTCTATAGCGGTCGTCAAACCCTTCACTAAATTTTCTGACTCAGATTCAAAATATTTTGAGAGTTTCATAAGTGTATCGTCAAGTTTCCCTGTCTCCTCACCCACGCGCATCATCTGCGATACTATTGGGGGAAATACGGGAAATTCTGCAAATGTCTCGCCCAGTGGAGATCCGCGTTCTACCTTTTTAGAAATCTCGGTCACAGCATTTCGAAACAGCACATTGCCCAACGCGTTTTTGAGTATTTGCAATGCGTCCAAGAGTCTTATGCCGGATGTAATAAGCATAGCTAACGTCCGAGTAAATTCCACGAGAATGATTTTTTTTTGCAACTCTCCAAACAACGGAACCCGCAATATCACTGTGTCAACCAGAAGTTCTCCTGTAGGCGTCTTACGCCACTTTTTAAACCCAACCACCCCGCCTATACCTGCCAGTATCATCAGCCACCAAAACTTCACAAAAAATTCCGACGTACTCATCAATATTTGTGTAGACACGGGAAGCGAGACCCCAAAATCTTTATACAATTCAGTCAATTTCGGGACCACCAAGGTCATCATGACCATAACCACAATTCCCATGCCAATGACGATGATGACGGGGTAAATCATAGCGCCCGTTACTTTGCTTCTGAAATCCCTTTGTCCTTCCATCGTATCTGCCAACCTATTAAATACTCTATCTAATTGTCCTGACGACTCTCCAGCGCGAACCAGTGCTATATAAATAGCAGAGAAATATTGTGGATATTTAGAAAGCGAATCGCCTAAATTGCCGCCACTGACGATCTGATGCTCAATATCGGTAAGTACCGTTTCAAACGTTTTGTTGGTCGTTTGAGACTTTAAAATGGAAAGCGACTCAGGAAGTGACAACCCTGCAACGATCATGGTGGCTAATTGTCTGGTAAAATTTACGATATCGTTAAAGGGCACGCGTTGGAAAAAGTTTTCCGCCCTGCCACTTGTCGTACTTGCCTTTGACTGAATGACAGATATGATAAAGAGTTGTTTGTCATGAAGAAGTTTCGTCGCGGCCTGCGAGCTCGGGGCTTCTACTAATCCCGAAATAGTTTTTCCCGTACTTTCTTGTGCTTTGTAGGTATAAAAGGGCATAGTATATAAAGTATTATATCGTCCCTTTCATGAGACGTCCAAATTCTTCCGGTCGAAGTGCATAAGACATCCCCACATCTTGGCTAATAATCCCCGCTTTGACGCTATTAGCCAGCGCCCCTTCTAGCGAAAGCATACCAAACTCAGAAGATGTTTGGATCACATTATCAATTTGATGTGATTTTCCTTCACGAATAAGTGTTCGTACCGCAGCAGTTCCGGTAAGTATTTCCGCAACCGGCACACGAGGAGTCATGAGAGCGGGCACCAATCGCATAGAAATAATTCCTTCAAGCACACTGGATAGCTGAAGCCTCACCTGAATTTGTTGATTTTCTGGAAACACGTCGACTATACGGTCAATCGTTTGTGCGGCAGAATTAGTATGCAGTGTAGCAAATACCAAATGCCCAGTTTCTGCAATGGTCAGCGCTGCCTGAATCGTCTCAAAATCTCGCATCTCGCCGATAAGCACGACATCAGGATCCTCACGCAATACGCTTCTTAGTGCCATATTCCAAGAATGCGTATCCGCATGCATCTCGCGTTGCGAGACGATAGAGAGAGCGGGCGGGTACACATACTCAATCGGATCTTCTATAGTCACAATGTGCATGCCCTTTGTCTGATTGATGACATTAATCATTGAAGAAAGCGTCGTCGATTTACCATGTCCTGTTGGCCCTGTGACTAAGATTAGTCCTTGGCGAAGTTTCACAAATTCATTGCATATTTTGGGTAATCCCAATGCTTCAATGGATTTGATAGTTGCGGGGATTAGGCGAAAAGCCGCTGCCACTGAATTTTTCTGGGTATACGCATTCACACGAAATCTGCCATTGGGGGTAGCTAATGAATAATCTAATTCTTTATTCGTTTCCAAAAGCTCTTTTTGCTCAACGTTTAACGTGCCCTTGACTAAGGTATCAGTGTCTCCTGCTGTAAGTACTTGACCACCTTCTACCGCAACGAGGACGCCTGCCACACGAAGCATCGGAGGAAATCCTACGATAAGGTGGAGGTCTGATGCCTCTCTACGCGCCGCTTCCGAAAACATAAGTTGGATGTCCATATATTTTTAATCTTGTGCCACTCGTAGCACCTCTTCAATCGTTGTAATCCCTTCAAGTGCTTTAAGGTAGCCGTCTTGTTTCATAGTCATCATCCCTTCTTCTATGGCCTTGTTTTCTATCTCTTTCATAGGCGAGCGGGAAAGCATCATTTTGCTAATTGCATCAGTAACAGGAAACACTTCATAAATACCCATGCGCCCAAAGTATCCGGTGCCACTGCACGTTTCACACGGTGCTCCATTTACTTCTGCCTTTCCATGATACAACACCATTGGCTTATCGGCAGCCCACAGTGAGCCGACTATTTTTTTAAGATCCTCAAGCATTATCGTGTCTGGCGTATACTCAACTTTGCAAGTCGGGCAAACGCGTCGCGAGATCCGTTGGCCAACGATAGCGGTGAGAGCAGAAGCCAAAAGAAATGGTTCTGCGCCTAAATCAATAAGTCGAGGAATAGCACCTGCGGCGTTATTCGTATGAAGTGTAGAAAATACCAAATGACCTGTAAGAGCGGCTTGTACTGCAAGCTCGCTGGTCTCTTTATCCCGAATTTCTCCGACGAGAATGATGTTTGGGTCTTGCCGTAAAAAGGCGCGTAACCCATTGGCAAAGGTAAGTCCTGCCTGCGGATTAACCTGCACTTGGTTAACTCCTGCGATTTGATATTCCACAGGATCCTCAAGTGTCGAAATGTTCACTTTCGCATTATTTAAAATAGCCAACACAGAATACAGTGTCGTGGTTTTTCCAGAGCCCGTTGGTCCAGTAACGAGTATAATGCCATGCGGCCTACGAATACCTGCTTCCAAATTCTTTAGTGCCGTACCGCGAAGTCCCAAATCTCCTAGCGATGGAATACCACCCGACTTCTTCAGTAACCGCATCACGATCTTTTCGCCATTTACCGTCGGCAAACTCGATACACGAAGGTCTACTTCTTGATCTCCCATTTTAAAGTTGAACCGTCCGTCTTGTGGCACCCGTTTCTCATCAATTTTCATATCACCCAAAATTTTAATCCGTGATATAACCGCCTCATGAAGCTTACGAGGCAACACCAACCGTTCTTGCAATATGCCATCCACGCGATACCGCACACGCGTATCTCCGGGCTGCGGCTCTATATGGACGTCAGATGCACGTATGCGTATCGATTGTTCCAGTATAGCTGACACAATTTGGGCAATGGGCGCTTCACGGATGACTTCTCCCAAATGTCCTGCTTCATACGTTTTTATGGCAGGCGCGCTTTCTTCTAATGCAGCGGTCACATCTGCCCCCAAATTTTGCGTATATAAATCTTCGATAGATGCTAAAATATCGTCTTTGATTGCCATGAATGGCTTCACAGGGTGACCAGACTTCTTTTCCAAAAATTCAATAACCTGAAAATCTAACGGGTCAAGCATGGCAACAGAGAGCGTGTTGTCTTTTGTCGTAAGTTCAAATGGTACCAACGTATATCGACGAGCAACGGGCTCAGGGATAAGCGAGATAACGTCTGGGGAAATCGGCCGCCCAGCAAGAGACATAAAGGGAATACCTAATGACTCTGCCCTTGCGTAAACGATGTCATCGTCAGTCGCGAGCTTTTTTCTCTTGAGAATTGCCTCTTCGCTATCTCCGCTATTTAACGCTTCTGTACGAACAGTCTCAGCTATTTCAGCAGCTATTTTATTTTGGGTAACCAGTGATGATAAGATATCTTGGGCAGGCATAGATGCTATTTTGTTGTACTAATAGTATTATGGACAGCGTATCCAATAATTTGCAAGCAGTCACTTTATCATCCCTATGCACTCCTATCTTATAATTGGCAATCAAACCCGTCGCGACAAAGAAATCCAAGCCCGTCTCTTGGGATTTCACATTTCACCGTTTGATGTTATTACTATCAGCGCCTCAGAAACCTTAATCGGTATCAAAGATGTCCGAGAATTCATTGCCAAAATTCAACTTGCGCCATCTCAATCCCCGCTGGTTGCAGGTCTTATACCAGACGCATCAATGCTTAGTAAAGATGCACAACAAGCTCTTTTAAAAACAATTGAAGAACCGCCATCAACAGCGATTATTTTCTTGGGCGTTGCCCAAAAAAATATTCTCACTGCCACAATCCTTTCAAGATGCGAAAGTGTCGTGCTTACAGCAACTGACGAACCATCAAGAGCACTCTCAATCAGTGCATCGTTTATAGACGAAATTCTTTCATCAAGTTTTGGCCAACGGCTTTCACTGCTTTCTGTTCCCTGTAAAACAAAAGAAGACAGTAAAATTTTCTTACGCGACGCAATTTCTATACTTTCCGAAAAACTTACCGCTCAATCCTCAAAAGACACAAAACAAATCGCCACGATCTTGACTCGTCTTATACATCTTTATACGGTAAATCAGGCGAGTATGAACATGCAGCTACTTATTGAAAACGCTTTTCTCTAACCAAAATATCCAAATCCTTTATGGAACAATAGAACCATACTATAGACAAGGTTGTATCTGTTGTGTAGAATAATTTCTATCATGCCCCGCCGATGAGGCGGGGTTAGAGGTTTACGAGAACTTCCAAACAAATGGCAAAAAAAGATTCCTATTCAGCAGAACAAATTGTCGTCCTTGAGGGGCTAGAACCTGTACGCAAGCGTCCAGCTATGTACATAGGCAGTACATCCATAGCTGGGGTACAACACTGCTTAAACGAAATCATAGATAACTCTATCGATGAGGCGCTGGCAGGCTTTGCCAAAAACGTATGGGTAACCATGCATCCTGATGATTCAGTGACCGTACGAGATGATGGTCGCGGCATTCCTGTCGAGAAGCAAGCCAAATATAATGTGTCAGCGCTTGAGCTTGTAATGACCAAACTTCATGCAGGAGGAAAGTTTGAGGGAAAAGCGTATAAAATATCCGGAGGACTTCATGGTGTCGGTGCTTCAGTCGTCAACGCTCTCTCTACCGATGTCACCGTAGAGGTGCACCGAGATGGTAAAGCGTGGGTACAGTCATACAAACGAGGCAAAACAGTCGCTCCCATAAAAGCGATCGGAAAAACGGCAGATACCGGAACAACCGTGACATTTCGACCTGACGAAGAAATTTTTAAAGAGGGCATTACCTTAAATTTTGATACCATCAAGAAACAAGTCCGAGACCGCGCGTACCTTATCGCCGGATTTTCATTTCATCTTGTCGATGAACGCTCAGGCGAGGAATCTAGCTACTACTTTGAGGGAGGCATTCGCTCATTGGTCGCCGCCTTAAATAGAAGAAAAGTGACACTGCATGAGCCGATTTATTTTACCCGCACGCAAGGGGATATGATCATTGAAATAGCGCTTCAATATAATGACGGATTCTCAGAAAGCGTTGACTCATTTGTCAACGTCATCCCGACACCAGAGGGCGGCACACATCTTACGGGATTTCGGATGGCCATTACCAGAGTTATAAATGATTACGGCAAAAAAATTGGCGCATTCAAAGACACCAGTGACGCAGTGACTGGCGAAGACACGCGCGAAGGGTTGACGGCTATCGTTTACTTTAAAATGCCATCTACAGATTTACAATTCGAAGGGCAGACCAAAGGCAAACTTGGCAATTCTGAGGTGCAACCATTTGTGGCTTCTGCCACCAAAGAAGCGCTCGACACATACTTTGAAGAAAATCCTTCCGATGCGCGAAAAATTTTAGAAAAAGTATATTTAGCAGCACGCGCCCGTATGGCTGCAAAGGCAGCCAAAGACGCAATCATACGAAAGGGAGCTCTAGAAGGCGCGAGTCTACCGGGAAAATTGGCTGACTGTCAGGAAAAAGATGCCAGCCTTTCAGAACTCTACATCGTAGAAGGGGACTCAGCAGGTGGTTCTGCCAAACAAGGAAGAGATAGAAAATTTCAAGCAATCCTGCCGCTTAAAGGAAAAATTCTCAACACTGAACGAGCAAGACTTGATAAAATCGTAGAATTTGAGGAGCTCAAAAATTTAGTTATCGCTCTTGGCATGGGGATAGCTGAAAGCCTGAATCCTGATAAACTCCGCTACCACCGCATCATCATCATGACAGACGCAGATGTAGACGGCGAACACATCATGACATTACTCCTCACGTTTTTCTATCGACACATGCCCTACATTGTCGAACATGGGCATCTTTACATCGCGCAACCTCCTTTGTTTAAAATTACATTTGTCGGCAGCAAAATGATCCACTACGCATACTCGGATGAAGAGCGTGATGAAATAGTAAAAAATACTACCACAACCACCAAATCTCCTCCCAATATTCAACGCTACAAAGGTCTGGGAGAAATGAATCCAGAACAATTGTGGGAGACAACGATGAACCCTGAACATCGTGTATTACGAAAAGTGATGCTAAAGGATGCGGCCCAAGCCGATCAAGTCTTTGCCATGCTTATGGGTGATGAAGTGCCGCCAAGAAAACATTTCATCCAAACGCACGCAAAGAGCGCAACATTAGATTTATAATATAATTGTTAAAGAAAGGAACATATATGAACATAAAAAACATTAAAGTGGGCAACAATCCGCCAGAAGACGTCAATGTAATTATTGAAATCCCACAAGGATGCATGGTCAAATATGAGATGGATAAGGAATCGGAAGTTATCATGGTCGACCGTTTTGTAAGAACCACCATGGGATATCCAGCAAACTACGGTTTTGTTCCTAACACTTCCTCAGGCGATGGTGACCCCGTCGACGTCTTAGTACTTTGTAGTCAACCGTTACATCCTGGCGTGATGGTTAATGTAGTGCCGATCGCACTTTTGGAAATGGAGGACGAAAGCGGGGTAGACGCTAAAGTCATCGCAGTACCTACTGAAAAATCTGATCCCATGTTTGGCATATGGAAAGATGTGGGAGACATTCCAGAACCAATCAAAGCTAAAATCAAACATTTTTTTGAACATTACAAAGAATTAGAACCAGGCAAATGGGTAAAACTTAAAGAATGGAAGAACAAAAGCATCGCCCAAAAAGAAATTACAAACGGTATAAAGAATCATAAATAATATGGCCAACATCGGAAAAGTCAAAGAGTCAGACATCATACAAGAAATGCAAAAATCGTACCTTGACTACGCGATGTCTGTCATCGTGTCCCGCGCTCTTCCCGATGTGCGCGATGGATTAAAGCCGGTTCACCGAAGGATTCTCTACGCGATGCATCAGATGGGACTTCATCACACATCCAAATATAGAAAAAGTGCAACAGTGGTTGGAGAAGTGTTGGGTAAATATCATCCACACGGTGATGCGCCAGTGTATGAATCTATGGTGCGTTTGGCACAAAATTTTTCTATTCGGTATCCACTCGTAGACGGGCAAGGAAACTTTGGTTCAATTGACGGCGATCCGCCTGCAGCCATGCGGTATACAGAAGCCAGATCATCAGCCATTTCGGCAGAAATGCTTTTGGACATCGAAAAAGAAACCGTCGACTTTGAACCAAATTTTGACGGCACAATCAAAGAACCGATGTATTTGCCGGCCAAACTCCCCAACTTACTGTTGATGGGATCAGAAGGCATTGCTGTGGGTATGGCTACGAAAATTCCTCCGCATAATTTAGGAGAGCTTGTGGATGCCATCGTATTTTTGATAAGTAAAACAAAGGTAACAAATATAGAAGCAGGAAAAGCACCGACCTTTGCCTTTACCGCAACGGTGGAGGATCTCATGGAATTTGTCACAGGGCCAGACTTTCCAACTGCGGGTATGATTTATGATATAAATGAAATTAAAAGTGCGTACGCCACAGGCAAAGGCAAAATTATCATCAGGGGCAAAGCCGAGATAGAAGAAATGGGTAATGGCAAAAGTGCAATAGCTATTTCTGAACTGCCGTATCAAGTAAACAAAGCCAATTTAGTCGCCCGCATTGCTGATTTAGTTAAAGATAAAAAAATTGAAGGTATTTCTGATCTTCGAGACGAGTCAGACAGACGAGGAATCCGTGTCGTTGTAGAACTTAAACGCGATGCGCAACCCAAACGAGTACTTAATAATCTATTTAAACATACAGAATTACAAACATCTTTTCCTGTCAATACCGTAGCTCTCGTTGACGGCACACCCCATACACTCACGCTTCGTGAGATTCTTGAAGAATATTTAAAACACAGACATAACGTAATACGAAGGCGTAGTGAATTTGAACTCAAAGAGGCACGCGCACGTGAACACATCCTTGAAGGACTTAAAATTGCTGTTGATCATATTGATGAAGTGATCGCGATTATCAAAAAAAGCAAAGACGCCGACGAAGCCAAACAAAAATTAAAATTTAAATTTGGTCTATCAGAATTACAAGCTGTGGCCATTTTAGACATGCAACTTCGTCGCCTTGCCGCTCTTGAGCGACAAAAAATCGAAGACGAACTCGCTATGATTCGAGAAACAATAGCGTATCTATTGGACCTGTTGGGCCACCCAGAAAAAATCCTCAAAGTCATCAAAGAAGAAATTATAAAGCTCAAAGAAAAATTTGGCGATAGCAGACGCACAAAAGTATTCAAAAGCAAAGTAGGAGAGTTTACCGATGAGCAACTTATTCCAAATGAAGAAACAATTATCACGATGACGGAAACTGGATATATCAAACGCGTGCCGAGATCATCGTTTAAGCTGCAAGAACGAGGGGGCAAGGGTGTTATTGGCATGACCACTAAAGATGAAGATGCAATCGGTAAATTAGTTTCAGCTTCTACGCATGACAATCTCTTGTTTTTCACCGATCGCGGCAAAGTGTATCAAGTGCGCGTGTGGGACGTACCGGAGGCAAGCCGCCAATCCAAAGGGCAAGCAGTAGTTAACCTGATTAACACCGAAAGCACGGAAAAAGTGACATCAATCCTGACGTACAGCTTGGATAAAAAAGAACAAAAAGAAAAGGGTATCGCATACATCTTGATGGCTACCAAACGCGGGGTAGTGAAAAAAACGAAATTATCTGAATACGAAAATATCAGGCGCAATGGATTAGTGTCTATCAAACTTGAAAATGGAGATTCGCTTATCTGGGCCAAGTTAACCAGTGGTAACGATGATATCCTTCTGGTTTCTCACGAAGGAAAATCCATCCGCTTTGCGGAAACAGAAGTCCGTCACACCGGCCGCGACACGATGGGAGTACGGGGCATACTTTTAAAAACCGGCGACTTTATCGTCGGCATGGATATGATTACCGCCAAAAATAAAAAGGTAGATTTCTTTACCGTGATGGAGAAGGGGATTGGCAAAAAAACGAGTGTCACAGGATTTCCCAAACAACGACGCGGTGGACAAGGGGTAAAGGTGGCTGAGATCAAAGAAAAAACTGGCAAAATCGTGGTCTCCCAAATGGTGCCGGAAGATGCGGAAGAGGTTATCCTTACGTCTATGAAAGGCCAAGTGGTAAAACTACCACTTAAATCAGTGCCCCAACTCTCGCGCGCCACATCTGGCGTCATCTTAATGCGCTTTGCGGATAAAGGTGATACTATAGCCGCCGCAACGTGTTTGGCAAAGTAAAGCATAAACATATATGACACTTGAACATCAAGAAGCAGAACTTTTAACTCGTGCACGAGCTCCCGCAAAAGCAAAAAAAATTGATCTTTTTGTAGTAAAATACACAGTTGACAACAAGCTATTTAATATATTAGACGTGTTGCGTAATTCCCCATAATCAGGCACACTAAAGGGATATGA
>ERZ1292629.2015-Hain-H43-01um-R1-2015-length-18246-cov-9_pt1 | contig 18246 bp, 27 predicted proteins | sample MGYA00564399_ERZ1292629 | MGnify/ENA primary metagenome ERZ1292629 (study PRJEB36523, sample SAMEA6512636) | groundwater metagenome | collected 2019-01-08 | study: AquaDiva: Metagenomics assemblies of 32 groundwater samples | reverse complement strand
AAATTTAGGGATAAATCTCAAACATATTCCCTAAATTTTTGCGGAGTTAAGGTTACTATTCTTATCCCCCTTCCTCCAATAAATATTCTAGCTTCTTTATTACAAGTATCTTTTATTAATTCTTTAATATAGTTAAAATATTCTTTATCAGTTATGGGATGTCCAGTAAATCCTAATCGATATTTATTATTTTTTCTGTAAATATGTCCATCCCCTGCAAGTATACCTACCAGTTCGGCAGTTCTTTCATTCAATTCCATAAAATTATATTCATTTTGAATTTATTTATTATTCCGACGACTTTATTGTGACAACATGATTAGCAAGATATGCATTTTAATTTTTAATATTTTTCCCACCCCCATACTGTTTTGATTCCCAAATCAAGAACTAAACTTTCTAATTAAAATAATCTATAGAGGATTTGGAAAAACCCTCAAATCCTCTAAGAAGTCCTTTGAAAACCCCATAAAATGTTTTGAAATAGGGGGTTATTCAAAGTCCTCTATAACTAACTATCTAGTTTTTACACAAAAAATCATAACCTTTATATAATCTAATTCCTAAAACTATTTATGGCAAAAGATGGTGATTCAAAAGATAATTCTATGGGAATTACAGGCGTTATTCTCGGAATTACTAGCATAGTTTTCTCAGGCGTTTCAGGAATAATTCTAGGAATTGTCGGGCTTATTTTTGCACTTAAACAAAAGAAATACAGTCCAAATAAGTGGTCAAAGGCGGGCGTAGTTCTAAACATAATCGGAATAATAGTTTCTATTATTGTTTTTATATTAGTATACTACTCCATGGCATACAATCCAGCAATTCAAGCTCAAATTCAACAACAATTAGGCGCAATGTCTAGTGTTTCAGGTTAAAATGAAATTCAATAAAAGAGGAGCTATGGAATTGTCAATGAGCACAGTTGTAGTTCTCGTTCTCGCAATGCTTATGTTGGGTTTAGGAATTGTTTTAATTAAAAGTATATTCAGCGTCGCAACGGCAAGCATAGACACCATAGACTCAAAAGTTCAAGCTCAATTATCTAGTCTTTTCAGCGATGAAAGACAAGACGTAGTCGTTCTTCTAGGCCCAGATAAAACTGCTAAAGTAACTGCAGGCACTGCAAATTTCGGAATAGGAGTTGGAGCAAGACCTTTAGATGCTTCAAGTTCCAAGACTGAATCAATCAGATTCAAAATTACCTATGAAACTTCAAATCCTAAAAATTGCGTAGGAACATTAGGAGCATCAGTAGTAGATTCATTTTTCATCAGTCCAATAAACAGAGACCTTGAACCAGATCAAACAGATACCAACGGCGCATACTATAGAATTCAACTAACCATTCCTAAAGGAACTCCTACCTGTACTCAAAAAGTTTACATTGATGCAAAAGAACCTAAAGGAACAATCGGAAGAAATTCATTTACCATTCAAGTATTGAAACCTGGGTTATTCTAACTCAAATGATTTAAAAACTCATAATTTCTCTCGTTATAATGAATATCTCATTAGGAAGTTTTTCAAAATACCGTTGGTTTTACACTTCTTCAGGACTACTTGTAGTAGGTGGAAAAAATGCAGTTCAAAATGATGAGCTTCTTCATAAAATAAAAGGATTTAGAGAAACATTCATAATTCTTCACACTTCTGAACCAGGAAGCCCATTTTGTATAATCTTAGAATCAGCAAATAAAGTTTCTAAATTAGATACAGAAGAAGCAGCAGTATTCACTGGATGTTTCAGTAAAGCCTGGAAACAAGGAAAAATGTCTACTAAAGTAGATGTATTCAATTCAGATCAAATTCATAAGAACAACGATATGAAATCTGGAACCTGGGGAGTATACGGGAACGTTCAAAGAATCACAGTTTCTCTAGGACTAGTATTAGTAAAACAAAAAGACATTTTAAGAGCAGTTCCAGAGACAACTGCAGAAAGATTAGAAGATAAATCTTTTCCAAAGAAAATTAAAATCTATCCTGGAAATATAGAAAAAGAACATATGTTTGCAAAGTTAGAATTAGAAATCGATGAATCTATAAGTAAAGAAAAAGTACTATCAGCAATACCTTCAGGAGGATTTAAAATAATTACCGAATAAAATGACAACAATAAAACCTTCAACAGTATTTCAAATAGGAAAAAACGGAGTCACCGAAGCATCTATCGAAGCATTAAACTCTCGTCTAAAAACATTTTCTCAAGTAAGAGTTTCAATCTTACGTTCCACTGGAAGAGACAGTAAAACAATGAAATCTCTTGCAGAAGAAATATCAAGCAAATTGAAAATTCCAACATACTCAAGAGTTATCGGATTTACAATCGTTCTATCCAGAAAAGGCAAATATTCTGACTAAATACAAAGGTGATAACTAAACGAGCACTTGAGCGTACTCAGCAAACCATTTTATCTATTGTTTGGGTTGGCAGGTAAATCTAACAGGACACTTCATATTTCTTTTTTTGAAAAAGAAGATTTTATGCTTCGCACATTTCTATTTGTTTTGCAGTTTCAGAATGCACTTGATTAGAATAAACTTTTATTTTAAGTTTTATCCCCCTCAAATCTTCCATTATTTTATTAGCGATTGCTTCCGCAAATTTCACTGGCACGGCATTCCCTATCATTTTATAGCCATCAGCAATATCCTTATAATAAAAAATAAAATCATCTGGAAAAGTTTGTATTCTTGCACATTCCCTTACAGATAATCTTCTATACAAATGTTCTTTTCCTTTTACAAATTCTCTCTTATTCTCACTAATAAATTTCATTTTAGGTGCTTGAGGATGAATTGGGGCGTGTCTTCCACCTGCTTGAATAGTAAATGATTGCTCATCCCATGACCTTACTCTATTTCTAGACATATAGATGGTAGAAAATCCGCCATTCATGTGTTCGTGATTTGGAATTTTAAGATTTTGATTAGTTTTATTCTTTTCTTTAGCTGGAACAGACACAGGCAAATCGTTAATAGCTTCTTTCAAAGTAAATAATCTTAGACTTGCAGGTGGAAACTCAAATGACTTTCCTAATTTTTCATGGTATCCTACAATAATCACTCTTTGTCTGTTTTGAGGTACTCCATAATATTTAACATCTAACAATTTGTAAGAAACATTATAACCTATTTTCTTAAATGCTTCAACAATCTTTAAAAATTCCGCACGATGAGTGGGTGATAAAATTCCAGCAACATTTTCAGCAAGAAAGAATAATGGTTGTTTTGCTTTAATTAGATTAACATAATCATAAAATAATCTTCCCCTAGAATCATTTATTCCTCTCATTGCTCCTGCTAAACTCCAACTTTGGCAAGGTGGACCTCCAATAAATCCAACAACTTCAGGTATTTCTTTAGGGGTCAAATCTGTAATTGATTTTTTATTTATAGTAATTCGGTGATTTTTTTCAAACGTTTCCCAACATCCACTCCAATTATCATTAGCAAAAACTATATTAAATCCTGCATTGGTAAAACCTAAGTCTAACCCACCTGCCCCTGAAAAAAAAGATGCAACTTTCATTTTTGTCGGTAAGTTATTAGCTTTGCCTCCACTAATTTAGCGGGATTATTTGGGTCTTTAATTTTAACTTCCTTTACTGAAATAAGTTCGTTAGATTCTAATTCTCGAATATCCTCTTTAGAGAAAGAATTATACTTTTCTTTTCTCATCAATGCAAACAAATTAAGTTTATTTCCATCTTCAATAGGACATAATTCTTCAAATACGCTCAGAGGATTTTCTATACTCCACATTCCTCTTATTCTCAATTCGGTAATTCCCAGAGGGTCAACCTTTTTTACTTTTCCTAATTCTACGGTTTCACCTTTTTCTAAACTTAAAGAATCTAAAATTTTATCAATTTCTTTCTTTATAGGTTCATGAATTTTATCATAGACTTTGTGGTCTGCAGCATAACAAGTTCCTTGTATAAAAAACAATGACTTAACAACTCCTCCTTTAGCATTCCCTATAACATAAAATAAGTCTTTTTCCTTCCACGCTAAGTTTTCACAACTTCTACAAGCATCAGTTATTCTAAAATCTTCTGCACGCAGTCTATCTTTTGGTGGAGAGCTATTTAATGCAAGAGAAGCGAAGGAAGTTTCTATCTTTTTTATTTCAAACGCATCACTATTCTTGATAATCATATCTGGAGGATTATTTTGATTACCTAAATAAGAAAAAACCTTTGAATATGCCGATTGCTTTTGTGATTGAGGTAATTTAAAAGAGGTTGCTATTGCGTCCTTAATATAGAATTCCAATTGCTCTCCAACTGCGTTTATCCTATTCAAATATCTAGAAGCATAGGTCTTTAGATTATTATCTCCAAATGATACTATATTCAATATTGCCCTTAATATGTTATCTGCCATGTTTCACCTTTTTATACAAATAAAACATACGAATCTAGTTTATTAATTTTTGCTTAACTTAACTATTTTGTCTGATTAGAGTAACCAATTCAAGCAAAAAGCAACATTTATAAGCCCTAATTTACAGACAAATTTAGCTTGACGGTCTTGAACCGATCTAGTGCTGCAAAGCACGGCTTAACATTAACAATGAAACTAAACAATAGTTTAACACCAGCTGGATTTAACAAAGTTCTAGCTGAGACTCTAAAGAACGATTTTGAAGAATTCAAAGCTCCTGAATGGATTGCATACGTTAAAACTGGAGCTCACAGAGAGAGACCAACTCAAGATGAAAACTTCTGGTATAATCGTTCTGCAAGTATTCTAAGACAAATTCACAAGAAAGGAATTCTTGGAGTAAGTAGACTAAGAAGCAGATATGGCGGAAGAAAGGACAATGGAATGGCTCCTGCACACTTCCAAAAATCTGGAGGAAAAATAATCAGATTAATTCTTCAACAGGGAGAAGCAGCAGGATTATTAGAAAAAGCAAAAGGAAAGAAAGTAGGTAGACAATTAACTTCCAAAGGTAAACAATTATTGGAGAATATACAATGAGCGAAAGACAAAACTATTCATGTAGCTTGTTTGCAAGAATAACTGCTAAGCCTACTTCAGGAATGGAATTCAATTTTAGCTATGTAGGTAGAACATTTTCAATTAGAACTAATCTTAAGCAAGTCAGACAAGATAAGCCAATTGTTCCCGTTGTTATTTCTTATTTTCCTGCACCACATATTGCCAAAGCCCCAGAATTAGATGCTTTTTCAAGTAGGAAACTTTACGAATACTTTAGAAATATAGGAGCGACAGCATAAAATGAGAACAACTACGAAAGATCAACAAAAGAAAATCAAACTTGGAGTAAAGACAAGACAAACAAAATGGGCACCATTTTGGGCTGTTGTAAAGAAATTCGGAAAAGGCAGAAGAGCACATCCATCTCAAATAACTAAACACAGAAGACACTGGAGAAGAACTAAGCTGAAGATCAAGCCTAGAAGAGCTCCACGTTCACACTTAGGATAAAATGGCAGAACATAAAGAAGCAATACTTGAAAGAGAATATACAATTCCACTTAGAAGATTCTGGTTTAGAGTTGCAATGTATGAGCGCACTTCCAGAGCAATCAAAGCAATCAAGCAATTCGTTGCTAAACACATGAAAGTAGAAGACAGAGATGTCGATAAAGTTAAACTTGATGTTTATTTCAACAATGCAATGTGGGCTCGTGGTCGTTCCAATCCCCCTGCAAAAATAAGAGTTAAAGTAAGAAAAGAAAACGGAATTGTTAAAGTAGATTTCGTGGATGTTCCAAAGTCAGTTTCATTCGCAAGAATAAGACATGCTAAACTTCATTCAAAATCAGAATCAAAGCCATCAGTAAAATCTGAAGTTCCAGCTCAAGAAGCAAAGAGCGAAGAACAAAAGAAAGATGAATCTGAAAAGGGAAAATCTAGTGCAATCGCAAAAGAAGCAGAGATAAAACAAGAAGTTAAAGCAGATAAGCACACCACTAAATCAGAAAAAGCACAAAGACCACAGAGAATGGCTTTGAAGAAATAATTTTTTATCATGACTAGAGAAAATAGGATAAATTATCATCGAATTCTTTATAATTTAAGAAGTACCCCCTTAAGTCATCATGAACTCCTATGTTTTAATCATCAAGATTATTTAAGAGCAGCATTAGTTCTTGCAAGAGCCGGACTAGTTTCTCAGCAATCTTTTTCAATTAAGGAAAAGGGAGAAGACATAGTTTTTCGCTTAACAAAGAAGGGAGAAGATTATTTAATTAGAAGAGATTTAGCTTTATCTTAATATAGACATTCTCATTGATGGCGTTAGTATGTTTTCGAGAATCTGAAAAACCCTCGGTTTTGTAGTTTTTCAGACCTCGAAACTCAAAGAGTTTCTCAGTGTCTATTAGAGAATCCTGTACAAAATCTATCATACAGAGAATTCTGATAATCATGTCATCCTTTCGCAGAATTCTCTGGACAGGGAACTCTGTACCTAACATGATATAACCCTCAGAATTCCCTATAATTAACAGGATTATCTATATAGCATCTCAACTAATTTTGTTCCAATAGTATAATATCCTGCAAATCCAAGTAACATCGCATTAGCAGTGTTCATTATTTCTCTTTTTCTCTCAGGAGTAGCTGAAGGAGAAAAGAAACTTCTTCCATTATTAGGTAATCCTCGAGCATCAAGAACACTATCTAATAACCTTCCGTTTAAATTTGCTACTTGTGGAATTGCAGTTAATGCCGTGCTTACCATAGAAGGAATTATAGCACTACTTAAACCTGAATTGTTTTGATAAATTGAATTATAGGCTACCATATTAACTCCTACTTCTCCCGCAGCTAACAGCAACCCTAAAGCTTGGTCAATTTTTTTCTTTCCATTGTCAACTCCTTCAAATTTAAATCCATGAGCTTCGAGGTAATTTGTAGTTTTCTTTCTTGTCCATTGCAATGCTGGACCAAGAGCATATTTTATAGCAGTTGCTCCAATCATAGATTTTGCACTCGCTTGAGGGTCAATTCCAGAGAGATTTTCAGCTACAACTCTAGGTAGGTTATACCAAGTAAGTGCAGTTCCCTCTGCAAATACTTCCTTTCCCTTCTCAACTATTTTTTCAAGCATTCTTTTCTTTTCCATACTTATTCGGATATTTTACCCCTTTTAAACCTGTCGATTAGTAACTATTAAGGAGTAACAAATAGGAAGATTTAAAAGCCAAAAAACAAAGGATAAACATGGCAAAATCAAAGAAAAAAATACCCTCTTCCAATAAACTCTCCAGAAGGAACTTTATTACGGGCGCCTTAGCACTATTAGTTGCAGCAGGCACTGGTTTATACATTTCAAATAGAACTCCTAGCATTCCAGAAGAACTTATCTCCCATAATGCTCGAATAGAACATGTTGTGAATTCTCATGGAGATGGAAATATCTATCTCATTGGAATGATTCACTATGCCGAAAAGGGAACACCATATGAAACAGAAAAAGACAGATTACTGAAAGAGGCGACACCAAAAGTTCAAAGTGAAATATTTAGTTTGCTCTATGATTTATCTCAGAATAAATTTGCAAACTTAATAATCGGAGAAGGATTGGGTAATATCGAAGTTAGAGGTGAAAATTCAGATTTGACTGATAGCGGAAGAGCAAGTTTAATAAATGATTTAGAAAATCCAGATTCTCGTCTAAAATTTTTTAAAGAATTTCCAACTCAGCCGGCATATATTACTTTAGAAGCAGCTTTTCCTGAAAAAGCAAGGTTATTTGGAGTTAATGATATTTCCTTGTCTAGAGAGATATTCGAGCTTTCAAAGAAAAGAGATGAATTATTTAATTCATTACGACAAGATAAACCCCAATATGAAAAAATTGCAGAACCTTTAGAAGTTAGAATAAGACAACTATTAGATGAAAAATCCTTGCTCACATTAAGAGAATCAGAAGAAATTGCAGACAGATTAAATGAAAAGAATTTAGCAATCGTCGTTGGTCAATATCATTTAGATTTAATAAGGACCAACTATCATGGTAAGCGAAGGCTAATTCAAATAACACCAAATTCAATACCATAATCTATAAAAATAGAATATTTCTTTTTTAGCAATGTCCCTCCAATCCCTTCGTTCAGAAATTCAAAAAGCATCAAACCCCGAAAAAGCCAAACTTCTATCTCGATTTTTCAAGACAGGCAAAGGCGAATACGGCGAAGGCGACTTATTCCTAGGAATTGTGGTTCCAATTCAACGCCAGCTCGTAAAAAAATATTCTCATTTATCTCTAGAAGATATAGAACATTTAATTAAATCAAAATATCACGAAGAAAGATTAATTGCTCTTCTTCTATTAGTTCATCAATTTGAAAAACATCCAGATAAAAGAAAAAGCATATTTGACTTCTATCTTGAAAATACAAAATACATAAACAACTGGGATTTAGTAGACTTAACTGCTCCAAAAATAGTAGGGGAATACCTATTAAATAAAGATATGGAGAATTCGGTTATCCTTCGCTCGAATTCTCCAGACAGAGAATTTGAAACTAAAAGCAAAAAAATTCTCTGTAAATCAATTTTATACAAATTAGTCAAATCATCTAATTTATGGGAAAGAAGAATAGCAGTTCTAGCAACATTCAGGTTTATCAGAGAAAAGCAATTTGAAGATTCCCTCAAACTTTCAGAACTTCTTCTCAAAGACACTCACGACCTAATGCACAAGGCAGTCGGTTGGATGCTTAGAGAAATAGGTAAGAGAGATGTCAAAGTCTTAGAAAAATTCCTAAAAAAGCATTATAAGATCATGCCCAGAACAATGCTTAGATATTCAATAGAAAAATTCCCTGAAGAAAAGAGAAAGGATTATTTGAACGGAGAAATCTAATTTATAGTCTCATTACTTCACTCGTATTCTTAACCTCGACATCATTTTGTACAGAAAAATCTTTATCATTACTCCATATAAAATCAGCATCAATTTCAAGAGCACAGGCAATATAATCCGAATCCTTAATATCTCTGCGTCCAATTGCCTCTTTCGCTTTTTCTATATAACCTTGATAATTTATATAATCTACAAGTTTAATAAAAACCGCTAAAGCACTTAGAGTTTCATAAAATTCAGCTTCATTAATTCCAGATTTATCAGATATTTCTTCTCGATGTCTAACAATCTCACTAAATATCATCCTCGGAGCGTAAAGTTCATACTTTTCAGAAACAATAATCTCATTAGTAACTTTAGAGCCAAGAATAGCCGAAATTATTATATTTGCGTCAATAACAACCTTCATTTTTATTTATTAATCTTTTTTCCAAGTTTAACCGAGAACTCTTCGATTTCCTTCTCGCTAAGATTGCTCTTTGCAGAAATCTTCTTTAGAATAGCCATAGCCCTTAATTTCTCTTTTGCTGCTTCCTTCATAACATAGCTCCATCTAACCTCTCCATACTTCTTCATTTCAGTCCAAAGTGTATCTTCCACAGTTACAGTCATATTATGTGCCATTTTTATCTTCAGTATTCTCCTTGATTTCACGTATAATTAGTATTTATACTTTTCGGTTAAAATTTTAATATCTCTTCGAGGCAAGGTCTCATTCATAACATTTATATACCTATAAGATATACACTTATATCAATAAAGTATAAAAAATGGCAAAACAATTACTCCTTCAAGCACAACACTCTCCAACTCTAAACACAGTTCTGATGGTAGAAGAAATATTAAGAAAAGCAAAAGAAGTAATTTCTTTTGCAGAATTAAAAAGAAGACTTCCTAAAAAAGTAATGCATCAAACTCTTTTACAGATAATAGACTATCTTCAAATAAGCGGAAAAGTTATAATTGGAACAAAAGGTATCCTCTGGATTTTTACAGACAGAAAAGAACTCAATTCTCTGATTAGCAGAGGATTAGAAGTATGAATAAACCAGTAAGAGTAATATTTCTTGATGATGCAAGAGAAGCATTTGAGAAGTTAAATTTTATAGTTGGTAAACAATTAGAACAAAGCAGAGAAAATACTCAAGAGATGCAATTTTTGAAATTAATTCATCAAAAAGTCTCATTAATAAAATCAAATCCATTCTATGGAGATGTCACGAACGTTCTAAACTCGGCTTTCAAGCCGAGGCGTTCGTGAGCATCCAAAGCACGAGTGCCCGTTACACACATTGACTTTTAATTCGGGAGGCACATCGTGCTTTTGATAATATCAAGAAAGATTTGATTCCAGATAAACACAAAGTCGCAAATCTTTGGAGAGTTGAACTAAGTCAATTCTGGAGAATGATTTATACGATAAAAGGAGACGAGTTAGAAGTTATCTGCTTTGTTTTAGAATTAGTTGATCATCCTTCCTATGATAAATTATTTGGTTATAGAAAGAAATAATTTAACGATTTTTCTGAGTCTTATACAACTCGTAAAACAATCCCCTTTTCTTGACTAAATCATCAAACTTACCCTCTTCAATTATCTTCCCAGACTCCATTACGATTATTCTATCAACATTTTTCAAAGTAGATAATCTATGAGCTATAACAAGCAAAGTCTTATCTTTTAATTTATCTCGTAAATTAATTTGAATATAATTTTCAGTCTTACTATCCAGATGAGAAGTTGCCTCGTCTAATATTAACATAGAAGGATTAGCATAAATTGCTCTTGCAATTCCAACCCTCTGTCTCTCCCCCCCGCTCAGCTTATATCCCTTTTCTCCAATTAATGTTTTTACTCCCTGAGGTAATTTCTTTACAATAGGTAGTAATTCAGAAGCCCTAATCGCCAAATCCAATTTATGAACCTCCAATTTTTCATCAGATATTCCTATATTTTCCGCCAAAGTCATATTAAACATCTCAGAATCCTGAAGGACAATGCTCAATTGTCTATTTATCGAACTTTGCTTATACTCTTTAATTGGTAATCCATCCAGGAGTATGCTTCCAGTCTGGGGTTCATATAACCCTAATAACAATTTAGCTAAAGTACTCTTTCCGCTTCCAGACCTTCCAACAACACCTATCTTATCTCCCCGTTTAATAATCAAATTAAAATCTTTCATTACGTTCTTATCCTTGTACTTGAAACTAACATTTTCAAATCTTATTTCCTTCCATTCAGGAGAAAATATCTTAAGATGCTCAGACTCTCGTTCTATAGTCTTTTCATCTAGTATAGTCATCATTCTTCCAAGTCCATTTTTTATTTCAACAATTCTATCATTTGAATTAGTTATCATATCCGTAGCACTTCTTAATCTACCAAAATAAGATGCAAATACAAAAATAGTCACCGCACTTATTATTCCAATTGACGCATCTAATCCTATCATTATAATAAATCCCCCATAAGCAATTGAACCGATAAAATTAAACGCCTGACTTCTTCTAGCAACTAATGTTCTTCTTTTCAACCATATTTGATAATACTGCTCTTCATTTGATTGGATTTTTCCAGTAATATTATCTTTTAATCCTAAAGATTTCACTGCAAGAATATTTGATGCAGATTCGTGAACTTTTCCGCTAACTTTTTCCTTAATCCTGCTAAGTAATTCTTGTATCTTCGCGATTTTTTTAATAAAGTAAACATGCATTCCCAAATAAATTAAGAAATAAATTAAAGCAAATATAGCATATTTTAAATCTAATAGCGAGAAAATAACAATACTTCCTCCAATTCCCATAATTATTTCTACTCCTTCATGTTGAAGAAGCATCATTGCACTGTAAAGGCTTTCAGAACCATTATTGATTTTCTGAATTTTAGAACCCGTATTTTCCTTTTCATGCCACTTCAGTTCCAAATCAACCAATTTAGTCATTGCAATAACCTTTATCTTCTTTCTAAGTTCTGCCCCAATCTTCAGCAATGCAAGCTTAAGGTTAGTTCTACTTACATTCTGTACAATTCCAAACAAGGCAATTATCCCTGCATAGACATAAAGCATTTTAAGAGACTCTCCAGGAGAATACTTAATAAAGAAATCAACAGTCATTCCCAATACATATGTAGAAGCATATGCAAGCAATCCTGCAATTAATATAATTACTAAATATGAGACAAATCTTAGTCGATACCCTTCTAGGAACATCCAAAAATCCTTCAGGAACTTCTTAATCGGATAGATAGGTTTATCGTTTACCAATAATTTGCAAAACAGTCACAAAGTTATAAATCTTTGCTTGTCGTCGATAAACCACAAAAAGATTTAAATACTCACTACCCCACATATGAATGTCTTCAGGCAAATAACAACCTTTTTATTCCTTATTTTCAGCTTAATTCTATGGAATCCTCAATAGAACACTTACTCAGCTTCGGCATAATAAACATAGACAAACCCTCCGGCCCAACATCATTCTCAATATCCGATTATGTTAGAAATGCTCTGAAGTTAAATAAAACTTCACACTTTGGAACCCTCGATCCTCAAGTCTCAGGAGTCTTGCCTATCGCCCTAGGCAGAGCTTGCAGATTAAATGAATTCTTTATGCACAGAAATAAAACCTACGTTGGAATAATGCGTCTTCATTCAGAGGTTAAAAAAGACGAATTACAAAAAGTAATAAATAAATTCATAGGAAAAATAAATCAAATGCCTCCAGTAAAATCAAGAGTTAAACGAGCTCTTAGAGAAAGAGAAGTATTTTCATTCAATATCTTAGAGATAGAAGGAAAAGATGTTTTATTTGAAACAGAAGTTCAGGCAGGAACGTATATCAGAAAAATTTGTATGCATTCCGATGTAGAAATATTATCCTCTAACGGCTTAATTAAAGCAAAAGACTTTTATCTTAATCCTTCAGCAGTTTATTCTTTTGATTCTCATTTAATTAAAAAATATCCTTCAGAAGTTCAGAAAATAATTGCTCCCGATAAAATAGTAAAAATAAAAACTTCTTCAGGCATTGAGTTTGCAGTAACGAAAGATCATAAGTTACTTATTTCTTCTGCAGAAGGATACAAAATGATTGAAGCAGAGAAATTAACTTGTAATGATTATTTAGTTAAGCTTAATTCATTTACATTACCCACAAAGAAATATTTTATTTCAGACTTATTAGATGATGATTATTTAATTGAACAACCAGAAATAAAACAAGAATGTAAACTTGCAATGATTAAAAAATTTGGAAGTATTCGTGCAATGAATCGAAAAATAAAATTAGACCGAAAAGCATTTTTGTCTAATTCAAAAAATTCAATTTCAATAAAACACCTTAAATTTGCAGGTATTTATGAAAATGTTAAGAATAAATTAAGGTCATTTAAGACTAACAAAGGGAGAGTTATAACCTTAGAGAGTTTAACACCAGACCATTGTTATCTTCTTGGTTTAATAGCTTCAGATGGAAATAATACTCGTGAAAAGAGAACAATAAGATTCACAAGATTAAAATTTCATAATAAGAATGAGCAACTTATAGACCATTTTTTGAAGATATATAAAAGGTTATTTATTAATGTACCGATATCTAAAAAAGAAATAAAACCTCATTTCTTTCAGTTAGACACGTCGAACAGTTTTTTTGCTTCAATAGCTTCTAATTTAGGTATAAAAAGTCCAAACAAGTATTCTGATTTATTGCCTATTGCTTATTTGCCAAATGATTGTATTAAGTCCTTTTTAAGAGGATATTTCGATGGAGACGGAACTGCACACTATAAAATAAAAGATAAAATCAAGGGAATTTATTCGAATATCTCTTTCTTCTCAGTTAATTATACAAATGCAAAACGACTTCATCAAATGTTAGCAAAATTAAATATAACTAGTAAAATATTCAGAAATACAAATGGACTGAATGCTGTAAGCTTATCCAACATTGCTTCAAAAAAGAAGTTTATTGCGGAAATTGGCTCAAATCACCCAAATAAATTAGAAATATTTGCTAAGATCGTTGCTATCAAAGACGATAGAATGATTGATGATTGTTCATATATTGGTTTTAACTATAAAGAATTAATTAGAAAAAATAAATCGAAATTATATGCTCTCGGTGGAAATTTAATGCGAATACTTAATAGTAACATACCAATTAGTAAAGGATTTTATAACAGATGTTCAAAATTGGTTAATTTGCCCGTGCTGGATAATTTAATCATTGAGAAGATAAAAAATATATCCGAATTAGACGGAGGAGATTTTGTTTATGATTTAACTGTTCCTAAAGTGCATAATTTTTTGATAGAAACGGGTTTTATTTCTTCAAACTGTGATGATATGGGTAAAGAATTAGACGGAGCACATATGTTAGAACTAAGAAGAACAAAGGCAGGATTATTCTCAGAAGACAAAATCGCCACACTCTACGAATTTGATAAAGCAGTAGAAGAATATCAAGCAGGTAATGACAAAGAGCTACGAAAATTAATAGTTCCAGCAGAAGAAGCTTTAGATAAACTTCTCCCAAAAATAGAAATTAATCCTGCCTCTCTAAAAAAACTTCTTACTGGCAAACCCCTAATGAAACATGATTTGGAAGGTAAAGAACCAAAAGAAGAGATTTATTCCATATCCTGCAATAAAAAATTTGTAGCAGTAGTAAAAAAATCACACGAAGGAGACATAATTGCCCGCCCCCTATTTGTTTTTAATTAAGTTTACTTTTCCATTAATCCCATCTTTATAAGATATTTTTTAGTCTCCGATAATATCAATTTTCCAATTAGTCTATAAACAAAATACAATACCAGAACTGTTACCAAAACTAATCCTACTCCTTTCTCAAATCCTTTAAACAACGGGATAATCTGATTAAATCCTTGCCCAGCAAGCCATCCTAAACCCAATATAATACTAATAGAACAGATGGACGCAAGGAAAGTACTTCTTATATACCTTCCAAAATTATGCTCTTTATGTGCGAAATACAAAATTACACTATCTCTTATACCATATATAAACTTAGCAAAAAATAATGGAACAAAATACCCTCCTCGGGTACTTGCAAGTTTCTCAATCAACGCACTTGCCTTATTTTCGCCCTTATTCAATTTAAGTTTAACTTTCATATACTTAACAAATCTAGATTTTCCAATAAAAAAGAAAAGAACATCATGAGTAATCTCTCCAAGCAATCCAAAAATAAATATAGTTCCTATATTTAATTTACCTGCTCCAGCCAAGGCTGCCAGTAATATTAACACATCTCCTAACAATAGCCCTGCTACAAAAGATAATGCTGAAGTATAATTGTATAATATTGTAAATACGACCTCTTGAAATGCCATTAATGATACAAGTTATATGGATTTTTAAACCCTTTATTCTTCTATACATTATGAGAGAATTCATTTACTTTTCAAGAACTGCTCCTACTTCTGGAAGCTACATAAAAGAAGACCTAGAGAAGGCAGGAAGATTAGACATTGCTATTCATTCAGTCATTGCAGCATTCTTCCTTAGTCACAAAATGAGAGAAGACGTAAAATTACATTTAATTTTTACGGGAATGCCCGACCCTCCAAAACACCTAGAATTAAAACCAATTTTAGAAGGGGAAACAGGAGTTGATAAGATTTATCTTAGCAAGAAAAATATCTCCGGAGTAATAAAAAGGATGTTATACAAATATAAAGAAGGAGAGAAAAGAGAAATCTATCCAGGATATTGGATAGAAAAGAAAGGCTTTTTAGAAATAATTAAAGAACTTCATTCTCAAGGAAGACAAATATTTGTAATGGACCCAGATGGAGAAGACATAAGAAGCGTAAAAATGGACGAAAATCCTATATTCATTATAGGAGACCATCGCGGGCTTCCAGGAAAAGAATACAAACGTCTTAAGGACTTATGCACACCCATCTCAATTGGAAAAAGAACTTATTTTGCATCTCACACCATCGCTGTAATCAATAACGAAGTCGACAGAAGAGAAGACGGAACAAAATAATTATTAATTCTAAAGGAGTAACAAAAAGTAAAGTTTAAAAAGCCCACATTCTATCAAAAACCATGGATAATATAAGAGCATATTCTGAAGTTGCACCATCAAGAGGATGGCTCGTAGCTCAATCTGGAAACCGAGAAGTAAGGTTTGCATTTCCGCCAGTTTCTGGAACTCATAGCGATTGTTACAAATCAATAGCTCAAGATAAAGAATTAGTTCCAGCAGAAGGATTAGACTTAGCACTTTTAGCAGAAGGAGCATACACTCAAAAAACTCCCCAATGGCAATCAGTAAGAAGTAATTTTATAAATTCTTGGGCAAGAACTCCAAATAGAGTTTTGCTAATTCCCACAAACAGTTTTACATTAGATAAATCTTTATCGGGAATTCTTGTAGAAAAAGATTTACAAGGAATCGGATTTAATACTGCAATGCAAGTTCCAGATTTATCCTCTGGCTGGACGCAGAATGAGCTTGGAATTTATGTTTCTTCAAATGGAAATGCTCAATTTGTTCCATCATCTACATATGAGGGAAAGTCATTTGAACAAGACGGAATTGCTCATGCTCATTTAACTCCCGAAGGAGCAGAAATATTCGCAAGAACAGCAAGAAATAATGGTTTAATTACTTATAATCGGTTAGAAAAAAGAATGAGCGAAATTACCTCTACAGAACAATGGGTTTCGTTGCTCGGCCAGAGCGGCGATAGGTTGGACTTGGCTGGCAACGGGGACGGCGGGAGCTTCCATGCTTTTGAAGTATCGTCTGTTTCTCATTAACTAAAAAATAAATCTATTTTTTAATAATATCTCTTATCATATAGAACTTCTTATTATTTTAAAATACCTAGAACGAGAAATTGCTAAGATAAAACCATATTAAATTTTATTTTTTACATTATAAGTAATATTCTTTTGCTAATATCTAATGCTCAGGATTTTAGGGAGCAGGAAAGGATTGAGCATGGCTTCAGCAATAATAAAATCAATGTTAAATACAAGATAATTACCTAAGGGTTGTCAAAATAGCAATATATACATAATCTTCAATCATATAGTAAGAATTACAATAATCTTTATAAGCCCAAACCAGTTCTGCAATTTATGGTAAAAGGGGTTTCAATCAAATTCAAGTCATACAAAGATTCAGTTTCGAACATTCTTAAGATTACCAAGTTCGAAAATGAGATAGCAAAGCATCCAGTAATAGTTTTAAAGCCATTTCTAAGAGAATCAGCAGAAAAATCTACCTCCCCTGCATTTGTTGAACAAGTATTAAGATTCTGCCTAGATCATAAAAGCCCAGAGGCTCAAATCTTCATTGCAGAGGGAGCAGACGGAGAAGACACGATGGAATTATTTGATAAATTAGGTTACAAAAGATTAGTTGAACAATACTCTGTAAGTTTAATAGACTTAAACACTGCAGACACAGAAGAAATAATGGATGATAATTTCCTTAAGTTCCAACCATTAATGTATCCTCAAATTCTAAAGAATAGCTTTTTAATTTCTCTTCCAAAACTCTCTGAAGATAAAGAATTAGAAATGCTCGGAGGATTATCAAATATGATTGGAGCATTTCCAGCTAAGTTCTATTCTAATTGGTTTTCTCCAGGAAAATCAAAATTGAAAAAGGTTCATCCAAAATATGCAATTCATGATATTCTAAGATGCAAAATGCCTGATTTATCTATAATCGATGCCTCTGCGCAAGGTCATATTATTTTAGGAAATCCTATTGAAATAGAAAAACAAGCTGCAACATTAATAGGAAAAGACTGGAGAAGCATTCAATATCTTCGCCTCGTAGACGAAAGCTTCGCCAGCACACTAAACTGGCTTGCAAAGAAACAAGAAGCTAAAGCACAAAAAGCAGAATCTGAACTATCGCAATAAAACTTATTTTATCAGTTAGGTATTTGTGCTTAATCAAAATAGTAATATATAATAATCATAATTTATTCTAGCTTTGTCCAATCTTCCCTCCTAAGGCATAGAAAATTAATCAATTAACAATTTTTGTAGTTCAAATCCATTCTTTGCGCAATATTCTCTTGCAGGTGATTCAAACTCTCTCAACACTTCTTGAGGAACAGCACCATAATCGCGAGATGAGCCATAGAATCTTATTAGATTATCTTTAAACTCATAATATCCACCTTTTCGATTACTCTCAGAAACAGAGAAGGAGGGTCCTATTTTTAATATTTCATCAAAGGTTGCAGTCATAATTGGTCTTTGTTTAAATTCGTTTCTTAGTCTTGTTTGACTTCTTTTCATAAAATCATGCTCTTCGCTTACAAATTGGTCTAGAGAAGTTTGCAAAAATAGCCTAAATCTAGTCTAAATTAAGAGAATAATTGCT
>ERZ1292629.2010-Hain-H43-01um-R1-2010-length-18270-cov-5_pt1 | contig 18270 bp, 36 predicted proteins | sample MGYA00564399_ERZ1292629 | MGnify/ENA primary metagenome ERZ1292629 (study PRJEB36523, sample SAMEA6512636) | groundwater metagenome | collected 2019-01-08 | study: AquaDiva: Metagenomics assemblies of 32 groundwater samples | reverse complement strand
GGTTCTTAGCGAGCGACCGAAGCGAGCAGGCGATAAGGGAGATGCCCCTGCGTGGGCGTACCATGATGGGGGGGCAGATGTGCCCCCGCTACTGCCTGGCACGGGAGGAGTGCGACCGCTTGCAGGGGATCGTCACCTCGTGATGCTCCGCGAGGCGTGGCGTAGTATCGGCCCGGAGTTTGCGGCGCTGTTGATGGGGTGGGTTGCGGGGATGCTGTGGATGACGTGGGCGTGGCCTTCGGGGCTGCTACTCCTATTCCCCGCTGCGGCGGTTATCGGGGTGCGTGGTGCGTTGCGGACGTGAGTGCGCTATGGCCTCCTTTCACCTTCCCCCCCGAGTGCGACCCGTGCCCCCTCCGGCGGCGTGCCAAGGCTTTCGTGCCGGGGTGTGGGAACCTCGAAGCGCGCCTCGTCGTGGTGTTAGAGAAACCGGGGCGGGAGGAGGAGAAGGCGGGGAAGCCAACCGTGGGCAGGACGGGGGAACATCTGGCGAAGGCGCTTGGACTCCCGAACGTGGAGGCGCTTGACGATGCCATCTTCCGAACGAACGTGCGGCGCTGCAACGTGGATAGGGAAACTCCTGCGGAGAAGGCCGCGTCCGTCAAGTGTTGTGCTGGATACCTGGCATCGGAACTGGCTGCGTGCGCGAGTGCAAGGGCTGCACTCGCCGTCGGCGCAGACGCTTGCAACCAACTTATCGGCGCTTGGCATGGACGCGATGCGCGCAAGAACCTCATGGGGAAGTTACATGGGACTGCTTGGCGGGTTGGAGAGTGCGACGCAATTCGCGCAGTTTCGTGGGCAGGAGATATGCCGCCCACGGAAAAACAGGAAAGCGTGGAAGCAAGTGGGGAAACATGGGTAGAATGAGATGCCCCGCGTGGACAGTAAAGCACCAGTAATTTGTATCACCAGCGGCGGCGTGGCAACGCCGGGTATGGTAGATGCGGTCTTGCCAGATGGCTACGATAATCTGCTTCGTAGTCTAGCCCTGTCATGGGGTGCATCGAGGAGCCGGGTGGGGAATCCGGCCCGCTGGTGACCTAATTCGGGAGGTCGAGGATGGCGAGAGTGCATGAGTGGATGGAGAGGGCGCCATGCAGGCCAACGTTTCACGACGAAGGCACGCATGTCACAGCACGAATCACCGACACTGGAAGCGTGGAACTTGTCTCCTGCGCCATCGAGGCCAAGTACGTCCCGCAGTTCATCGCGTGGCTGCGGGAGTGGTATGAGGAGGCGCCATGAGCGCGGAGACCGAGTACCTCAAACGAATCGTCGCCGTCCTCAAAACACGTTTCAACAACCTGACCGCCGAGGAGTTGATCGACCTCGCCGCAAAGATACTCGACGAGTTGCCAGTTGAGGGTAGGCGCTAATCAACATGGACATCCAAGACCCCTGCATGTGCGGCTCGCCATCGTGCCCGGCCTGCTACCCGCAGCGCAATCCGCAGCATGGGAAGCGATGCCCGTGCTGGGCCTGCCAGGATGCGCGGGATGCGGAGGCGGACAACTGGAGGGATGAATGACGCTAACCTGGCTCATCGCTGCCGCGCTCCTCGACTGCGCAGGGCAACCTGAGATAAGCGTGGTGCGATTCGTCGCCGACTACGGGCTCGACCCAGCGGCCCTCAGTGGCTACGTCGAGACCGTGGTGCCGCCCGAGTGCGTCGCGGGGCTCGCGTCCTGCGAGGTCGTGCTGACGGTACCGCTGGAGCCGGGGCCGGGGGACGTGATCTACGCAGATTTCTATAGTCTCGACGCAGCCAATAATCGCAGCGGGTGCGAATGAGCGACATCAGCAAACTAACAGATGCGTTCATCCAGCGGCACCTATCAACACTGTTGGCCCTAATCCACGGCGATCAGGGCGAACAGCGCATATCCTGCGACTGTGCCTACTGCTGGCCGGAGAATCCCGAGCATGAGGTGGCGCGATGACCCAGCGCGAGGCGTGGAAGCAGGTGAGCGAGGCGTTTGAGGGGCCGGTGACACCAGAGAGTGAGTACGGACTGTGCTTCGCTATGGCAAGGGTGCTCAAAGTGGCGTATGTGCCTGGGCTGTACTCGGCCCTCAAAACATGGTGTGGGGGCACTGGGTGGCGGGCTACTAATAGTTGCCTCTGGTATCTCGCCGCCCCGACTACGCGGAATCGTCCCATCCGCGCCACCATCGCAGCCCTCTTCGCCGCCATGACGGATAAGGAGCGGAAGGAGGTACTCGGTGTCTGAGATCCGCAAGGCGCTCGCGGAGGTGGATGCGGCGTGTCCGTGTCACGGGCATTGGAGCAGCATCTTGCTATGCGGGGTTACTTGTGGCTGCTATTTCGGTGCGAAGTCTCAATCAGATGCCATCCAAGTCACGGATTGCCGCTGGCCCGGCCACGCCGCCGCACGGGCGCTGGTCGAAGCGTGCGCTGCCATTGCGGAGAGTGGCGCTGCAACATGCGTCGGCTATGGTGGTTTGAGCGTCGCTGCCAGTGGCGGAGACTGGAAAAACCCAATGGCCCATTCAGATGCACATGATTATTGCCATCGTTCGCTCGACATTGCAGCCGACATCCGCGCCGCGCTGGAGGCTCCAATTGGCCACAGTAACGTATAAAGCACAGCCAGCTATCCATGCCACTCGGGGCGCAATTCCCCTAGCAGGGACTCGGCATATCTATACAGTAAAAAAAGTGCTGTGGCCAGAGGAGGTTGCACAGTTTATCGCCACCCTGTTTGTGGGCACTAGTCTTCATGTCTGCTGTGGCCATAGTCCTCTAGGCGGTATCCGCTGTGACAGTGACGCGCAGACTGCACCAAACATAAGAGCCGACGCCGTAAATCTGCCGTTTCAAGATGCAGCTTTTGACACCGTGCTTTGTGACCCGCCCTACAACGGTAAATTTCGTTGGAACCATGATCTGCTCAGTGAGCTATCTAGGGTCGCACGACGACGAATAATTTTCCAACATTGGTTCATTCCCGCAGACCCCGACGGGCGCTGGAAGAAGTGGCATCGATTTTTGCTTAGCGCGGTCTACGTCTGGCAGCCCAAGACCTATTTTGGGCGCATACAAGTTATTTCTGTATTCGACGCCGCGCTGGAGGAGCCCGCATCGAGCGCTTGGAACGAAGAAGGCGGGCTAGGAGAATCGCATGAGTGACACCACCCGCTGCTGCGTCATGTGTAGCTCGCCGCTTCCGGCATCTCACCCGCACAAGACCTGCTCCATGTGCTACGGAGACATCGACTACGGCACCGATGGCTATTACCGCGATTGGGCGAAACGACAGGAGCAGATGGATGAGTGACGCCGCCGAGAGGGAGAAGGCATTGCTGGCCGACACGATCGCTGCACCTGGGCATCACTTTACTAGTTGGGATGGCGGCTGGACGGCAGAGTGCGTGCGTGAGCTTGCTTTGGCCTACGGCCGCGCCGTGCGGCGGACTGACCAAGAGGCAGTACGGGCAACTTGGGAAGCTGGTGGCACTTTGAACGATGCCGCCTCCGCCATTGAGGCGCTCGGGAAGGAGTGACGTAAATGAGCCTTGCTCGTCTGAAGGACCTCAACTGGGCGCCTGGAACGCCTGATGGGAAAGCGGCCACATGGGAGCAGGTGCATGTAGCCTTGCTCATGGACATTCGCGACCGGCTCGACGTGCTGCGCTGCGACTCGTTCATCGGCATACCCGCGAGATTGCTGGACATCGAACGGCAGTTGGTTGCCTTGCGCCGCGAGTGCCGCCAGCGGGTCAGGAGCAAGAGGGGGAGAAAGCCATGAGCGAGCCGAACGCGCCGCGCTGCGGGCCGGGGAGGGGAAGAAGTGAGTGAACCGCTACTGTACCTTTCGGGACCGATAAGCGCCGAGCACGCCGCTCACTGTCTCGCGTGGCGGCATGAGGTGAGGCTGCTTCTGCCTGCATGGCAGATCCTCGACCCTTGCCGTGGGCGCGAACACGACTTGCGCCGCACTTCCTACACCCCCAACGAACTGCGCTGCCGCGACCTCACTGACATCAAAGCCTCGCGTGTCGTCTTGTGCCACCCGGACATCCCAGATCTGGCCTACTTAGGCATCGGGACCTGGGGGGAGTGCATGATTGCGGGGCTGGTGTGGCACAAGCCGGTTGTGCTGGTGACGGAGCGGGAGGATGTGAGGGAACATCCATGGGTGCGTTCTGCGGTGGTGAGGAATTTCACGGAGTTGGCGGCGGCGTGTAAGTATATTGAGGAGGTGTGGGGATGAGGCCCGGGCTCACTGAGGAGATGGTACTGAACCCAGACGCGCTTGGGTGTAAGGCGCACAGTCACCTGTACCGAGATTGGCGGATGTATCGGATCGAATATGGATTCGAGTGCGGGTGTATGGAGGGGAGGATCTTGTTGCCCCCGAAGGTGGACCCGCGAAAGATAGAACGGCTGCTGGAGGTCATAAATGAGCAAAAAAATAAGCGGCAGCATCCGCGCTAACTGCTATGACATTCTATCCCGCGCCATCGAAGAGGGCGTCACCTACGGTTGGCAGCGGGCGCATAAGCACACCGATACGCCCTCGACGGAACAGGTCTGCGAAGAGATTAAGCAGGCGGTTATGAATGCAATCTCTGAGGTTTTCTTCTTCGATGATTCCATTACCTCCTAACTGCCACACGGTCGTTGCATCGCTGCATCCTTCCTTCGCCATGCACGGCCTCCCCCAATTCTGGGGCTCGATCTACACCGCCATCCAGCGCGCAGAGAGGTGGGCGGGGAAGGAAGAAGGTCCGGCCCGCCCGCGCGCTGCGGACCTTCTTCTCGATCCCACAGTAGATGAACTCGCATCTTACCTCGATGGTGCGACCTTCCTTAGCGTCGATGTCGAAACGCCCAGGGATGATCGCTACACCATCGAGTTGTGCGGCGTATCGAAAGGACCGGGGAGCGGAGTTGTGTTTCCCTGGCGCGAGCCGCACATCTCCATCATGCGGGAAGTGCTGGAAGCGTCGAACGTGGCGAAAGTCGGTCACAACTTCAGCTTTGACGACATCGCCTTTCGCGCCGCTGGCATCCGCATGGCGGGGACGGTGCTTGACACGATTCAGGCGGCCGCACTCCTATGGCCCCCCTTCCGCGAGGCCCGCCGCCGTCGTTGGTCAGCACTCACCACCTGCTGCGCCCGTGTCCTCGACTTCGTGCCGATGTGGAAGCATCCCGAAGATGGCGCGACCCAGGCTTTCTACCGCGCCGCCTTCCCTGCCATCCCTGATTGGCTGCACCCTCGCCTTTACTGCGCCCTCGATTGCATCTACACGGGTGCGTTGTGGCCCCGCCTCCGCACCCTTTTGGAGCAGGAGGGGATGCTATACCTTTACCTTGAGATTGTCGCCCCCGCAGCGCGCGTCCTCGTTGATATGGAGGAGCGCGGCTTCCCCGTTGACGTGGCGGAGCGCGAAAGACTCCGCGCCATCGCCACAGATGAGAAGGAGAAAGTGGATGAAGCTCTACGAAACTCGACCGATGCCTACCACCGGAAGCGCCTCCAAGTTGTCGAATCTGCTGTCGAAATCTTGCAGCAACGTGCGGGTGAAGCGGCTATTTCTCCTTTTCGTAACACCCCGGCGTGTGTGGCTCATCCTGATTACACCGGACTCACGCGGCGAGCTAAATGCGCTGCCTGTGCGGCCATCTGTGTTGCGGAAGGCGGGCGACGTGCCGAGGTACGTGATCTTCGACGACGGGTTGCTAAGGGACGGGCCGTTCTCAGGCGGATCGGCTCAACCTTCCAAGCGGGCAACGATGGGCACTGGCGGTGGCTGCTGTTCGAGAAGGAAGGGTTGGGGCTCAAGCCTGTCGAGCGCACGAAGAAGAAGAAGGAACCGAAAGTTGACGACCGCAGCATAGAGGCGTTGCAGATGAAGCACCCCGATATCGAGGTGCTGAGGTGGCGGGTGCAGATGCAGGAGTTGAAGCATCGGTTGTCCGGTATATTGGCAATGCCATTAGTAATGGACGAGGCGGATGGGGAGCGTGCACACTTCGCCTACTCCCAGCACCTCACCGCCAACCAGCGTATCGCCTCAGGCCTTGATAACGAGGAGGATGATAAGCGGCGGGGGAGCCCGGGGAATGCCCAGAACATCAAGCCTGCCGACCGGCGCATCTTTGTCGCTTCCGCGCCTGACCGCACACTTATCCACTACGACTGGAAGCAGGTGGAGTTGTATCGTGTGGCGTGGCTCGCGGAGGACTACGATCTACTCGAAGCCATCTGGGACGGGGCGGATATTCACAGCCTCAATGCCGCCACAATCTTCGGTTGCACCCCCGAGGCGGCCCGTTCAACGATGGTGCGCTTCGAGGGTGGGTGGAAGGATGCGCGCTACGCCGCCAAGCGGGCGACCCACGGTTGGGACTACTACATGGGTGCGCGGCTCACGGCGCGGCTTTACGGGCTCAAGGAAGGCGAGGCCCAGAAGGCTATCGCTGCCTACTTCGGAAGGTGGCGTGCGGTGCGTGCGTGGCAGGAACGCCAGATCGACCGCGCTTCCACGACTCGCCACCTCACCAACTCCTTCGGTTACAAACTGCGGTTCTTCGGGTTCACGCGCAACCGGGATGGCGCGTGGCGCATTGCTGACCCTGCAATCGCCGTGGCGTTCGCTCCCGCCTCGGAGGTAGCGTTCATGGCGAAGAAGGTGCTGCCGCCCCTCAACGCGGTGCGAGTGGGGGACTCGAAACTCCTCACCATGACCCACGATTCGTTCACCTTCGACGTGCAGCGGGACGCTTTGGAGGAGCATGTTGCAACCGTGCAGCCGATCTTGGAGAAGGAATGGGATGAGTTCGGGGTGCGGCGTGGGCGGAAGTTCGCCGCGAAGGTTGAGGTGGCGGTTGGGCGGAATTGGGGAAAGCACCACGAACACGGAGCGAAGTGCCAGCAGCCATGTCAGGTGGAGGAGAACAAGGATGGACTCGTTGAGTTGGATTGAGAGGCAGCGTGGACGGTGAGCGCCTGCCATTCCCGCCCGAACTCCTTGATCCCATCATTGCGGGGCTCCAGCCACCGCCGATTCCCTGGTTGGTGCGGGGCCTTTTCCCATCCGGCACGTTGCTGGAAATCGCAGCCGACCCCAAGACGGGTAAGAGTTTCCTCGCGCTCGACCTCGCTTTGGCTGTCATCGAGGGCACCTCATTCCTCGGCCTTCCCGTTGAGTGCCAAGGCCCCGTCGCCTACTTCGATGAGGAGAACTCACTCCCCGTGTTGAGGGAGAGGGTGTTCGCGCTGACGCAGGGGCGGGGGATCAAGGCTACAGATGGGAGGCTGCATTTCTACCGCTTCCGCTGCGTGGGGAAGGAGTTGAGGCAATGGGTGCCAGCGGTGGCGAAGATTACGAAGGAGTTGAAGCCGGTGCTGATTATCTTCGATACCCTCCTCAAGTTCAGTGGTGGGCCGATGCCGGGGAAGGAGAATGACTCCTCACTGATGCAGGCGGTGTGCGGGGGGATGCGGCAGGTGGCGCGTGGGCAGACGGCGCTTTTTTTGCACCACCTGAGCAGGCTTCACAGGATGCCGCGCGGGAGCACCATCCTCGTAGGCGATCCGGATGGGGTGTGGAAACTGACGCGGGTGGGCGGGCGGCCGAGGAAGGGACAACCGTTGCCTCCGCTCATGCTCACCCCCACGGAGAGCAGGCTTATTGACGTGACGGAGCCGATGAAGGTGACGGCGAGGGGGACGAAGGAGTGCATGACATTGGAGGGGGAGGTATGTGCGCCCCCGAGGGAGGATGAGGATGGGAGTGAATGAAGCATGAACCCAATTCGTCGCTTGGCGCGGATTGTTGACCTACCCGATGTGGATGGGGGTGGGGATCGGCTGTGGGGTTTCCGCATCTTCCGCCCCGCCTTCTCCTACCGGATGCACCAGTCGGGTGGGGTGGGTTCGTATCACAAGGTGGGGTATGGCCTCGCTGTCATCAGGAGATACAATGAGTGCGTGGCGGGTGGGATCTGGCCGCCGAACTACCAGACGGAGGAAGAGTACATGCGCCGCAACCGGCGCTGGTCTGGCGCGCGGGAAAGTTCGGTGCGGGGCGGGAAGGCGACGCAGGAGAAGAGGAGGAGGGTGAAGGATGCCTTACATCGTTAAGGAAATGCGGACGATGATTGACCAGCGTGCAACTAATGTGCTTAGCCTTGTGGGGCAACTCTATCCGGGTGAGTTAAGCTACCTTCTGACACAAGTTGTGTTGCACTGGATCAACGTCGACCCGCGCCCCGATTATGCCCGCCTTGCGTCCGTGTCCGGGGTGCTTACCGAGACGCTTGCGGAGCTGAGGCGGCGGGTTATCGTACCCTACGAGGAAGCGCGGAGGCAGCAAAATGGAGACGTGTTCGGATCGTGAGGACTTGGGATTCATGTATCGATGCGTGCGCTGTGGCTGCATCCGCTTCGCCGCCCCCAGCGACACCACCCCAATTTGTTGTGGCGCAGCGATGCAACCCGCGATTGGGCTTGACTTTGGGGCACGGTAATGGTACAATGCACCTAGGCCAGAATGAATATACCCGCCCTCACACTCCTCCATCCCGTCGTCCCCTTTCGTGGCTACCGCACCATCGACGCTTGGGGTGCGGGGGGATTCGGCGCGCCTCGTGTCAAGAGAAGAGCTAGTGGTAACGGGAAACTCTACACCCACAAGGGCCTCGATTGCTTGGCAAACCTTGGGGATCACGTCATCTGGCCGTGTGAAGCGGAGGTTGTCAGGTTCGGTCGAGCTTACCCCGACGAAGCGCCCGGGAGGGCGGACCCTAGCGACCTCGGCTCCATCCACCTTAGAGGTCGAGGCGAGTTGCGGCCACTCCGCATCAAACTCCTCTACCTTGCGCCTGCGCCTTTTGTTGTGGTTGGACGGCGGGGGGTGCCAGGCAACATACTTGGAATTGCCCAAGACCGCGCTGCGTATGCTCGGGCTCAAAACCCCGCGAGAGGGCCGATGATGAATCATGTTCACATAGAACTTTATTGGGTGGAGCCGGGGGAGAAGCCGTTGCTGCTCAATCCATCGCACTACATTCCGAGTTCGCATGGAAGCGCTTAACGTACGCATCCGCGTCCCAACTTGTGCGACGGAGGTGCGCCTTGTTTGCATGGGCTGCATCCACCACGGCGCTGCGGGGTGCGATGAGGAGCTGGCAGATTTCTGGTACGACTACGTCCGCAACACGCCGCACACCTATCTCATCTTGGGCGGCGATCTTGTGGACAGCATTGCCGAGAAGGATAAGCGCTATTTGGAGGAAGAGGTTGCGCGGTGGTGCTTCGACAAGAAGTGGGGTGGAACGCTCATTGACCGGCAGTACCATTACGCCGCAGCTAAGTGGAAGGACTTGGCGTTTGCCGGCAAGATCCTCTGGATACATACAGGCAATCATGAGTTGGCGTTGAAGCGGTACGCCTCGCGCGACTTGACGCTTGACTGGAGCCGCGAGTTGGGCATCCCGTATGCGGGCTACTCGGCACTAGGCAACATAATTATCGGATCGCCGCAACACCGATACGTGGTATCGTTCTATTCAACGCATGGCTCGGGCGCGTCGCAGACAAGCGGCGCAGTACTCAACACGGCCGAGGCCATGCTTAACCGCTTCGACGTTGATCTGGCGCTTATGTGGCACCTGCACCGCAAGATGCATGTCGCGTCGGTTATGTTACGTCCCAGCAAGCCAGTACAAGGTACGCTCCCGCAGGGGTTGCCACGTCATCGGATCGCCGCACTTTGTGGCACCTTCCTGCGTGGGTACATGCCCGGTGTTACAAGCTACTCGGAGATGAAGGGGCATCGGCCGACGCCGATTGGGCCGGTTGTGATCCACATGAAACAAGACCGCACGCATGATAGGAAGGCGGGGATTGAGAACCGCTATATCAGACTCTGGATATCAGATGCTGTAAGGTTATGATTCTATGACACTTACGGCTGAACGTTTCCTCATCTGGGCCGGCGCTCTCATCGCCTCCGTCGCCCTCGCCATTGCGGCGGCACACCCCCCCGCCGCAGAGCACGCAACGATGGAAGAGTACGCATGGCGCGGGGCGGTCGCGCTCTCGGGCATCAGTGAGGCCGCCGCACTCAAGGTGGAGCGCCCCCGCACCCACTACGAGCCACCGCAATACGTGCTGGAACATGGCATCTATAATCGCCTCTGCGGAGAAACGACGCTGATCTACGAGCGCTACCCTGACGGGGAGCCGGGTTATATCCGCCGGGTGTTTGCAGTCTACATCTACACCTCGCCGGAGGAACGCAGTCTAACCTATCTCGCGCTGGTGCATGAATACCTGCACCGACTTTTCGTCGCAATCGTGGAAGCAAAGGGACTGAACTTCAGACTTGTCAGAGGAGGGGAAGCATGGGTGGAAGCGAGGACACCGGGGGTGGAATGCCCGGAGTTTTAGAGAAGGCGGTGCGCCTGTTTGGGCGCGGCCCAGGATTCATGGGTTTCGCGTACTTATGCGCGGCGGCCCTCTTCGTGCTGACGTACTTGCGTGTGGATGTGAGCGGGTTGACGGGGCCGCTTGGGGTGGTGTGTGTGGGACTTTATGGTGGCGGGGCTTGGAAAGCGGCAGCGGAGGCGCGGAATGGGCAAGGTGCGGGAAGTCCTTAAGGTTGGGTGGGAGATTGTGTGCTTCATCTGCATCATCGTCGTTGCGCCTGTCATCTACGCCGTGAGCAGGGCGCGGGCGAAGAAGGAAGTGGAAGTGCAGCAGCGGGCGAAGGATGAGATAGGGAGGGTGCGGGATGCCGAGAAAAGGGGCGACGTGGGATGGATCGAAGCGGATATCCGCCGTCGCCTTAGAGGCGATAAATGAGATTGCTTCCGGCTGCCTTTATCGTGCTTTGCGTTGCCTTGCCTTGTGTGGCGGCCCCGACACCTGCACCGGAATCTGCCAAGGTCCGGTGCCCGCAGGGTTACGTTTGTTTTCCATTAAGCGTCGCCGCAGACATCGATGCTCGCCTCATCCAACTCGACGCCGACCTACGCGTGGCGAAGGCGAAGAACCGAAGGTGGGGCGGCGTGGTGGGGTGCGGCCCGTTCGTAGGGCTCGCGGTGCGGGATTCAAAGGTTGACCTTAACGGGTATGTAGGGTGCGGGGCAGTGTTAGGTCTGCGGTTTTGAAAATGCCACGCCGCTGCACAAGCGGGTGGCTTCCACGCCCAGTCCCTCTCCTGTTCCGCCGCGGCACGCACGTCATGCAGCCCGGCGAGCCCGAGTGCTTGGAGTTGCAGCGTTTCTCCAGCCGCGAAGGCTCAATCCACGCCGCGCAGCAGATGGGATGCTGCAAGTGCGGCTTGCAACACTTGCACGATTACGAAGTCAGGCGGGAAGGGCGGAAGTGGTTTTTGGTGATACGGTCGTACAGGTTGGAGATTTGATGGGAGGTGTTGTGATACTGAAAACCCGAGGACGCAAAGGTTGGATCACCTTGCTGGTGCTGCGCGTGCCGATCTTCTGGCGACGCTACAGGCGGTAGATTGTCAACCTGCGTGCGGTAGATTGTCAACCACGCGCCGTGCAGCCACCCAATTAGATCCCCAACTTCCCCTCAATCCTAGCAATCCTCTCCCCCAGCTTATCCAGCCGTTCCACGATGGAGTGCAGGTGGTTCTTCTCCATGGCGTGGAACTTCAGCCACAGGGCGGCCCCGGCGACTAGAACGGAGATGGCCTGCAACCACCCCTGCGTCATGGCTTCTTCTCCTCCTTGCGCTGAATCTTCAGTCTTGCGGGAGGCTTCTCGGTAAGTTTCTGCCCCACGATGCCTGCGGCTGCACCAATTGGACGGGCGGCGACTTGGAGAGACTTTCCGACGCTGCGTGCGCCTGCGCGGGCGAGTTCGGCCAGACCGCTCCGCAGCCCCGACATCGTGCGGACAACACCATCAACCACGATGAGGGAAGTCCTGTCCTCGGCGGAGAGGGATTGCCGCAACGACAACTCCCGCAGGTGCGGCGTAATGCCCGCTCCGGTTATCTCGTCAAACTCTTGGAACATACGCAGCAGAGTGTCATCGCCAGTTTCAGCGCGTTTGAAGATGGTACGCAACGTGGGGATGGCGTTCTCGCGTGGCTGAAGGTTCCCTGCCCGATCACGGGTGAAGAGGCGCTTACGCAGCCCCTCCATCGCCGTCATTTCCCGCCGGGCGGCGACGCGGGCGCGGATGAAGCGCCCCCCCTCTGATTCCAACCCACTTGCTAGATCCTGGATCGTGTCCTTCTTGACCTGCCGCAGGGCTTGGATGTATGTGCTCTCCTGCAAACTTGGTTCAAGTTTGCCTCCGATACGCACGGTTGGTTTAGTTATTTCGCCTTGCAAAATCTCCTCAAACCGTGTGATGCTGATAGTTCCAGCGTCGTCAGCTTCGGCAAGCAAACGCCTTGCAAGAACATCCATCCTTTTTTGTGCGGATAGTTTGTCCGCCCCCACGGCCCTCGGCTCCCCAACTATGCGTATCCCCTGCTGCCGTGGTATCTCCTCGACAGTCCGTACCCGGAAGGGCTGGCCGGACTCTTTAAGGATAGCCGATGGCCGCGTAACCTCAATTTTTTGTGGTGGTGTTAGAAACGCCTCTCTTGGCTGCACCCCAAGTGCGTTTGCCAGTCGATCTACTGTTGGGATTACCTTTACACGTACGCCGCTTTTTGCTGCACTTTTCAAAATTGCGTTGATTTCTTTCCGCCCACCAGTGAGAGGTGGATTCTGGAGAAGCCGACGCATCCCATCAAGTGCGCGCGCCTCAGCGTTGGGATCGAAATTGAATGCAAGTTCCCTCCCACCGACTGTCCCGCGCTGCATCACCTGGCGTGTGGCTTCTTTCCCCGCCCCGCCTGCGCGTGTGAGCAAACCCCCGATACCACCAGCAGCCAATGTTCCCAGCCCAGCCAAGGCAGTTGGAAGAGCCGCCCGTTCGAGACTCGGCACCTTGCCGGGCTCCCGAACTCCTTGTCCAAGCAAGCTACCTGCACCCGCTGCTGCGGCTTGAATTCCCGCCGCTCCGAGGGCGCCGGTTCCTCTGGTAAGGAAGGCCGCAGCGAGGGGTAAACCAACCTCTGCGGCGGGGGCGATAACCTTGCCGGAAATATCCGCCATCAAGTCTGTAATGTGCTGCTGGGTTGTGAGCGGGCCAATCCCCGTCGCTTTGCGAAGCGCGGCGGTGCCGGGGTCGTCGCCCGGAATTGGCGTGCTTGGTTCGGCTGGTGTGCGTGTCAATGTGCGTGTCGCAGCAATGCGATGACGAACCTGAGCCATGAGTTCTTCATCTGGGATGCCTTGTGCGCGCCCCATTTCAATGTAGTTGGTGATCTGCTCTCTGGTAGGCATCAAGGTTGCTCTTGCAGCAGCTCATCAGCGAGGTCGGCGGCGGACTTTCTTCCACCCGGTGCAGTTGGCGCAGCCGGAGCAGCGGCAGGAAACGCCCGAAGTTTGATCTTCATGTCGGCTATGGACCTCTGTGCCAAGGCGCGCAGTTTACGTTCCGCGACATCCTCTGGGTCGAATGGCTCAGGATATTGTGCTTCGTAACGCACCAACTCCCTCTCACTAAACTGCGCCCCGGTGATTGACTTGATGTAGGAGTTAAGCGCCGCACGACGATCTGCAACGTATTTGGCGTAGTCTGGAGCCAAGGCGCCGCCAAGCCGTGTCTCACCAATGAACATGCGGCCAGCTTGACCTATGAGTGACTGTCCTGCCGTTTTCGCCCTGATTTCCCTGTAGGAAGCAAGGAGCAAATCAAGCCCTTGTAATGTAGCTTGCCCAGCCGCTATGTCACTAACAACTCCAGCTGGCGGAACGGGCATTGCCACGCCACCAGCGGGGGAAGGTACGAATGTTCCCGTGCCCCCAGTTTTCGGTTGTTCGATGAAGCCTTGTTGGGTCGGCAGGAATGTGGGGGGAACAAACGCCGGACCCAACTCAACTTCATCGAGTATGTCTCCACTCATCGGGTCAAGAAGTTGTCTGAAGCGTCTTGGTGTGCCTCCAACATCGCGCACGAACTCACGCGGGATTGGGCGCTGGGCCATGGCTTGCCGAAGTCCGAGATTGGAGGCGCGAAACTGATTCGCTATTTCCCTTTGTTCGGCCTGTTCTTGCATCCTCGCCAACGCTTCCAACGTCTGAATGCGCCGCTGCTCGAACTCGGACTTCTGCTTCTCATAGGCGGCTTGCCGTCCCATCAGTCCGCTGGAGAATTGGCCCGTCTGCGGGGCCATGCCGCCCGCTCTGACTGCCGCCGCCGCCTGAATGGCGTCCCCCAAGTTGCCGATAATCATCCTGAGCCTGCCGATCTTCTCGGGCGGATTGGGGCCGGCCGTATTCAGGCGCGACAAGAGTTCCTGGACCAGGGCGGCGCCGGTGTCTAGATTGGGGACGCCGAAGTCCTCGCCCGGCAGGGTTTCATTCGTTCCCGTCGGGTTGAGTCCTGCGCCGAGAAATGAGAGGTCCGCGTTAGGCATGTGCACCGCCAGCCTGTCCCTGACCCGCTGTACTGGAGAGTATCTGCCCGATCAGCGCCAGCCGTGCGGCCTGAAGCTGCGACTCTGACTGCGCCGCCGCCCCAAGGCCCTGAATTGCCTGGCCGCGCCCTGACGAGACGAACTGTAGGATTGCATCGAGAATCTTGTACGTCTGCTCCAAGTCGGACCGCCGTAGCGTGTCGCTCTCGGTCAGGGCCGTCTGCCGGGCACCCCGCTGGGCACGCTCCTGGGCCACGTTTAGCGCCGACGCCAGAGCGTTCTTGATGGACACAGGCAGGTTGCCGCGCGCAGCCGCCCCTGCCTGCTCCTGGCCGATACCACGGTAGTTCTGGGCGATGCTCTCCGACTCCAGCGCCAGCCGCGCACGAATAGCGTCTGAAACTGTCGGCGAGAGCCCGCCTGGGTTCCTGAGCAATTCGGCGATGCCCTCCATCCCGGTAGACAAGGTTGGGCCAATGGCCCCTTGCTGGAGACTGGGCGGCAGGAACTTCTGGATATCCCGGTTCTCGAAGCCCGCGCCTGCGGTTCCAGCGAGTCGCTTTTCGGCCTGAGTCTGCGAGAGCAGGTTCGTCCCGGCAGTCAGCAGTGGCGCGTACTTAGACAGCGCGGCGAGAAACCCGCCGCCCCCAGCCGCCCCGCCCCCCAACGACGACGCGTAAGACATAGCATAAGGACTTGTTGCGGCCACGTTACCTCCAGCAGCGGCACCTAGCGCGCCCGCTGTACCAGCACCACCAGCAGCCCCGGCACCACCTAGTGCTTCAGCGACACCGGCTACACCGCCCCCGGCAGCAGCGCCGCCAGCGGCACCGCCCGCCGCTCCACCCGCACCGCCTCCAGCAGCAGTGCCTCCGCCGAAAGCCAGCGGCCCAAGCGCAATGCCGGTTGCAAGGATCTTCATCCACGGAGAGATGCCGGGATCTGAATAAACCTGCCCCACAGCATGCGGAACATTGACAGCTCCGTGGTAGGCTTTTTTCGCGGCTCCTGAGAGTCCCTTACCCAGGCCTCCGAAGAATCCTCTGCCGCCCCCCTGACCATACCCTGGTAGCTGTGTCAAGTCTGGCAGCTCAATCGGAAACCCACGCGACGGACGGCCTGAGGACTCTAGCAGCTTGTTAATATCTTCGTATATGCCCATGATTACGCCACCGTTCCCTTGAAGTAACCAGCCGTGTCTAAGTAATTCTCCAGCGCGACCCGCAGGTTCTTGAACTCCGGCACCGCCTGTACGAGCGCCGTGAACAGGTCGCCGCTCTCTGGCTGGTCCATGAACTGCACAGGCTGCACGCGCACCGCCTGAAACTGACCGCCTTGAAGATAGCCCAGGGTGACGTGCAACTCGCAGACGCGGCGCGGCAGGTCGATGACGATGCCGGTGATGCGGGCCTCGGTCAGAGCGGGGCGGGGTTCGGGGACTGTGAGCGCTATCGTCATTCGAGATTAACCCACTGAGTGCCGTCGTTTCCCTTGAACTTTTCCCCCGCCGGAGCATCGCTTACGAAAATGAAACTGCCAGTGGAGCAAGCCGCTGCTGTTGGCATAGTTGACAGCAGAAACGTCTTACCTGCGTACCACGACCTGCCATATGTATCAGCAAGCGCCTCCAACGTCGATGCGCCCAGTAGTGATGCATCCGCCACATGATCCACGCCCCCAATGACGCCCGTTGCCTGAACGCTTCCAGATGATGCCAACGCTGCCAGTGCTTCATGGGTCGTATTGACGAGAGCGGTTGATGATAAGCTGGCAATAGATGACAGAGCGGCGGTGGCGTTGTGGGTAGTTGCCACTGTCCCAGTCGCGGATAAGGCTGCTGGGGATGAAAATGCGACGGTTGCGGCAAGCAGGAGCGCTCCGATGGATTGCACCACACCGGAAGAAGGTAACGTCGCATTGCCGATCTGGTCCTGCCCTGTCGTGTAGGTGACTTCAACCTTGACCTGATCAAGGTTGAATGTGACGCCGTTGTTGGAGTTGCCGCGACGCCCATCAACAGTGATCTTAAGGGCGGCATCGAGCAGATCGGCGCGGACCCATGATCTATCAGCGGTGATGTCAACGGTGATGATGGTGTCAACCAGCGGCTCACTGGTGTCATCGTGGCTCGCTTGGTCCACGTCGTTGATGCGCGCTCTGACGCGGGCCGTTGCGACGGAAGCCGTTGTAGTGACCTTGTATTCATAGATGATCTTGACGGCGGTGATGGTAGCGCCAACGGGAATGTCTCCATCGAAGCCAAAAGTCGTCCAGCGTGTGCTGATGCCGGAGTTCTTGCCAGGGCCGCATGTTGCATAGAGGCTGTCATCGACGTGGGCGTTGTTAGGGTTCGTCCACCCAGTTGCTTCGACTTCGTTAGCTGTGGGAAACCGTGTGGTTACAGCCAAGTTTTCCTCCACGCGAGGCTGTTCCGAGGAACGTGTCGCCGTGCGTGTACACCGGGTTGATTCCCAAGCTTAGAACAAATGTCCATAGGTGTAGATCAATGTATGGGCCAAATGACTTGCCGCTCTCCGTCTTGCATCGGCGGAAATCCACATGCACGCCGAGGCTGAAGTATCCCAGCCATGTCCACTGAAGCATCCACCACTTGCCGTACTTGATGTGCCATCGCGCCATTAGGCCAACGTAACCGTAAGCCCCCGCAGGTTGAACTTGAACGTGTCGCCGTTGTTCACGGTTTTGCTGGTGCCAAGCACGCCGTAGAACAGCAGGTTCCCCACACCCCAAGTCGCACTATCGAGAATGGCAACGTCAGTGACAGTACCCCAGTTAGCGGTCGCGGTTGGGTATGTAACCGTCGCGCTGTTGCCGGTCGCACCACCTGTCGTGCTGGGGTCGGCCCAGTTCGTCGCGCTAGGATTAAGCGCTTGCCGCGCATAGGCTCCCGTGTTCGCCACTTCGTTGCCGCCGAGCGACCCGGTGTTGCCATCCACGAGTACCGCAGTCGCAAGCGCAAGGGCGAGTGTCGTCGGCGGGTTGTACGTCACCCCACGAAACAGGTGGTTTACAAGATTGGCTTCCAAGAAATCGCTCATCGCACTCATGCTGTCTCCTTATGTCGCCGGGGCCGCCGTACCAACGTCCACGATTTGAATGTTGATTGTTCCTGTTGCGCCGCCTACCCGTGTAGTCGTAAGGGCACCAGCAGCGTCAATAGCGAGGGTTACGCCTCCGGTTGTTCCCGCTGCCGCCTCCGTGTACATGCGCCAGAAGCGCGGCGTGCTTTGTGTGTCTTTGGTGACGAGCCCTTTTGCGTTGGTTGCTGCGATGAAGTCGCTGGCATCACAGTGAACCTTGTTTGACGCCCACACGCCCCAGCGATTCGTGCCAGCCGACACGGCCTTGCTGCGGACTCCGTAGGCGTTTGTTAGCCCCGCCGCCCAATCGCCAGTAATCTCGAAATCCCCAGCGATGGCAGTAGCCCAAGCATTGGAAAGTGTGTTGCCAGCCTCGGCTACTTGAAAGTGGCCGCCGGTGGCTAGTGACGAGGCGTTCGCAAGCCGCCCCGCCGAACTGCCGAGGGTGCAAACAAAATCCCCGCCCATAAACGTGCGAGCCGAAGATAGAACGGCGGCTACTGAAGTTGGATTTACCTCAAGGGAGAAGTAACCACCCTTAAAACTTGGAGCCCAACCTGCGCCACTGATGCTTCCCAGTACCTGTGCAGACGCGTTGACGCCAATAATTGAAGCCCGGTTATCGCCCGTGGATGTTTTGAATACACGAAGAATACTTGTGGTCAGTGGCGATGTGCCAAA
>ERZ1292629.2007-Hain-H43-01um-R1-2007-length-18291-cov-8_pt1 | contig 18291 bp, 17 predicted proteins | sample MGYA00564399_ERZ1292629 | MGnify/ENA primary metagenome ERZ1292629 (study PRJEB36523, sample SAMEA6512636) | groundwater metagenome | collected 2019-01-08 | study: AquaDiva: Metagenomics assemblies of 32 groundwater samples | reverse complement strand
CCTTTTGAATATAATCACCAGTAAGCCATAATTCGAAACCTCGGCGATTTTTATTCCGGTTAAATTGTCCCACTTTTGTGATATATCACAGGATTGGGTCAAAAATATACCTGTAAATACAATAACTCCCCAATGGCTCAGATGGATTGAGCCTTTCGACAAGAAGGGATTTTACCCTTTTAGAAACTTTTCCACTAATTTTTCCGCTTCTTCATAGCGCGAGGCCCATTTAATATCATGGTTTTTTCGAAACCAGGTTTCTTGACGACGGACATAATCGTGGGTGTTGGTTTTGATTTTATTTATTGCTTCTTTTAAATTTATCCGACCATAAAAATAGTCAATAATTTCCTTATAGCCGATGGTGTTTAGAGCCGGTAAATCAGCTCGGTATTTTTTTAATAATTTCCGAACTTCTTCGATTAAACCCTCTTTAATCATTTGTTCAATCCGAGCGTCAATTTTTGAGTACAAAGCCTCCCGCGAGGTTTTAATGCCAACAATTAAAAAACGAAATTTCGGTTTTGTTTTTTTTAGCATTTGACTAAAAGGTTTTTGGGCCAAAATTGTCACCTCTAAAGCTCTAATTAAACGCCGTTGATTTTGGGGATCGATTTTTTCTGCCGTCGCTGGATCAAGTTTTTTTAATTTTTGAAAAAGCGTCTTTTCCGACATTTTTTCCAGTTGATGACGAAGCATGAGACTTTCTTCTTTGATCCCAGGCAAAACATAACCGTACAAGACTGAATTTAAATAAAGACCGGTGCCGCCAGCCAAAATCGGCAGAGTCTTCATCTTCAAATATTGGTTGATTAAATTATTAGCCATTTTTTGCCAGTTGACAACCGTAAAACGCTCTGAGGGTTTAATAATATCAATGAGATCTTGCGGGAAACTTTTGTCTTTGCCGGTGCCGATATCCATCCCTTGATAGACTTGACGGGAATCAACAGAAATTACCCGGCCGCGAAATTTTTCTGCCAGTCTTTTTGCCCAGTCAGTTTTGCCGGAACCAGTCGGTCCGATAATGGCAACAACTTTTCGATTCATTGGCGATTTTTAATAAGTTTATATATTTCTTCAACCACCACTAAAATAATTCCCACCATAAAGATTCTTAGCCAAATTGCTGTTGGCAAAGCCGCGGTTTGAAGATAGCGATTAAAAAAATCAAGATAGATTATTAAAAAAATTAAAATTAAGGAAGAAAACACTGAAAAAAGCAAATATTTATTGCGCCAAAAAGGATATTTAAAAACCGAAATATTGGGACAGCGAGATAAAAATATATTAAATCCTTGAACAATCACCAAAGTTGCCAGGGAAGCGGTAGTAGCGGCTTGATAACTTCCAGTCAACTCTTGGACTGAGACAAAATTCCAGATCGCCCCTGCGCCCATAATCAAACCAATAAGGGTCAAATGGAAAAATGACTCGCCGGTGAGCAGTTGGACTTCTTTGGAACGCGGCTTTGTCTTCATCACCTCGCCTTCCGGCGGCTCGCCAATCAGCGACATTGACGGTAAAACATCAGTGCCTAAATCAACCGATAAAATTTGGATGGCGGTAATTGGCAAAGGAAGTCCGAAAATCATTCCCAAAATAACCGTCAATAGTTCGCCAAAATTGGAAGAAAAAATATAAAATAAAAACTTCCGAATATTATCAAAAATCGATCGGCCAATTTTAATCGCTTTGACAATAGTGGCAAAATTGTTATCAAGTAAAATCATGTCAGCGGCCTCGCGGGAAACATCGGTCCCATCTCCCATAGCAATCCCAATATCGGCTTTGCGTAAAGCCGGGGCATCATTGACTCCGTCGCCGGTAACGGCGACAATTTCACCCATCTGCATTAAATTGTCAACGATGCGATATTTTTGTTCGGGGAGGGTACGAGCAAAAATTATTTCCTTTTGCAAAAAACTCCTTAGCTCAATGTCAGATATCCGATTCAAACGATCACCCTCAATAATTTTCACCTCTTGTCCTGGAACCACCATCCCCACCATTTTGGCAATCGATAATGCGGTTAAAGCATTATCGCCGGTAATCATATTAACTCTAATATTTCCTTTTCGACAATTTTCTAAGGCACTAAAAACCTCTCCCCTCGGCGGATCAAAAATCGCCACCAGCCCCAAAAAAATCTCATTATAGGCGACTGCTAAAACTCGATAGCCGTCGCTGGCATACTCTTGATATTTTTGATTAATTTGCTTTTTTTCTTCATCGGAAAGCTTAGACATTTTCAGCAAAACTTCTGGGGCGCCTTTTAAATAATTAAAGGTGCGTCCCTTATCTTCTAAAGTAACTCTCATATATCTCCTTCGAGAATTAAAAGGGATTTCGTCAATTTTCTGGTATTTTTGTCTGGTTTTTTCAATATTTAAACCCTGTTTTTGCGCCCAGTAAAGCAAAGCGATTTCCGTTGGATCGCCAAATTTACCGCTGGAATTTAATTGAGCGTCAGAGCATAAAATAAAATTTTCTCCAATAAGTTTTCTTTTTTCATCATCGTCGATATTGGGGTTTATTTGATCCCAAACTTCTTTAACCTCCATTTTGCCGGTTGTCAAAGTTCCAGTTTTATCTGTACAAATAACCGTCACTGATCCCAAAGTTTCTACTGAAACTAGATTTCTCACTAAAGCTTTATGGCGTCCTAAAGTGCGAGCGCCAAGCGATAATGCCACCGAAATGGTCGCCGGCAGACCTTCGGGCACTAATGCCGCTGCCACGGCGATTGAAAAAATTAATGCGTCAAGAATACTGCGATCAAGAAAATATTTATAAATAACTAAACCGATGACTATCAAGGCCGCCAGCAAAGCCACCCTTTTAGACATTTGCTGAGTTTTTTCCTGCAGGGGCGACAATGTTTTTTCAATTTCGCTGGTTTGGCGGGCGATTTTCCCAAATTCAGTCTGAAAGCCGGTGGCGGTGACTACCCCCAGGGCTTCACCGCTTGAAACTACGGTTCCCATAAAAAGACAGTTTTCGACCTCCAGTAAAGAGTGCTTGAGAGTATCATAATTTTTAGCAAATTTTGCTTGTGATTTTGATTCGCCAGTTAAGGCTTGGTCGTTGGTTAATAGTTCATAAGCTTCTATTAGTCTAACATCAGCCGGGACTTTGTCGCCTTCGCCCAAAATGACAATATCGCCAGGGACTAAATTATGGGCTAAAATCTGCTTTTCCTTTCCTGATCGTTTGACTTTAACCAAAATAGGTAATAATTTTGTCAGCGCTCGAATTATTCTCTCGGCTTTATATTCTTGACTAAAACCAATTATGGCATTAATCAGAACAATTATCGAAATAACAATCCCGTTTCGCAAATCACCCAATATAAATGACAAAAGGGCGGCGAAAACTAAAAGTAATACCAAAAGATTAACAAACTGATCAAAAAATATCCGCAAAATCGGGATCGGTACTTTACGAGAAATTGTATTTGCACCAAAATAAAAAAGCCGCTTTTGGGCCTCCAATTCTGAAAGTCCCTTTAAAGATGTTTTAAGATCCTTAAGAATATCTTCAGGTATTCCTTGCCAGGGTTTTTTGACTTCCTCCATCCCCATCCTTTTTTCGCCGGTGGGCGGATTATTCTTTAATATTTAACATTTGTTCTTCGTCTAATTAATTTTTCTATCTCAACAACAACAATAATTGATAATGAGATAAGTATAATTTTAAGCCAATCAATCATTGAAAGCGGTGAGGTGTGAAAAATTACCCGCATAAATGGCAGTGAAACGGTCAAGATTGAGAGTAAAAAAGAAAGTAGCATTGAACCTAAAATATATTTGTTCGAAAAAAATGGCAAACCAATAATTGATTCTTTTAGTGACCGGGAATTTAAGACGTTGAAAATTTGGAAAACAGCCATTGTCGTAAAGGCAACTGTTCGGGCACGAGTGATATCAGCCCCGGTTTTAATCTCTAAATAATAGAGAAAAACTGTCCCGATAAGCATTATTAAGGCTACAAGGATCATTCGTTCAATCATAATTTTATTTAAAATATTATCTTTTGGTGAACGGGGAGGGTATCGAATTACGCCCCGGTGAGTCGGCTCCAAGGCCAAAGAAAGCCCGGCGGTGCCGTCTGTAACTAAATTAAGCCAGAGAATCTGGACCGGAAGCAAAGGTAAATTAAACGGTGGCAGATAGAATACAAGAGCAAAAAAGATAATAAAAAGCTCGCCAATACCAGTGGATAAAAAGTAAAAAATAACTCGGCGGATATTTTGAAAAATTGTCCGGCCCTCTTCAATTGCCGCGATAATGGTACTAAAATTGTTATCCGCTAAAACTAAATCGGCAACTTCACGCGAAGCATCCGTTCCCCCCTCACCCATCGCCACTCCAATATCAGCCCTTTTTAGGGCCGGTGCATCATTGATTCCATCGCCGGTAACAGCGACAATCTCGCCCTGATCTTGCAACCCTTCGACAATTCTTAATTTGACCTCTGGGGAAATTCTGGCAAAAACTGATATTTGTTTTAAAGTTTCCCTAAATTCCTCCGATGACATTTTCTCCAAATCTTCTCCAGATATCACCCCATCTTCTCTATCGATTAATCCTAATTCCTTAGCAACGGCACGAGCCGTTAAACTGTAATCACCGGTAATCATGATTGGCCGAATACCAGAGCTTCTACAGATTTTAATAGCTTCGATTGCTTCTTTGCGCGGAGGATCAATCATGCCTGCCAATCCCCCAAAGGTGAGATTATTGAGATCATTTGCGCTAATTTCCTTTTTTTGATTTTCCAACTCTTTATAAGCTATCCCAATCACCCTCAAAGCATTATTGGAAAAATCTTCAACAATCTTGAAAATCTTATGTTTTTGGTCTTCATCAATATTCGTCATCTCCAAAATCTTTTCCGGCGCCCCTTTAACAATAAGGAGATTTTTTCGATCATCCTTTTGCAAAGTGGCCATAAAACCCTTTTGGGTTTCAAAAGGAATTTCGTCCAAACGTTTAAAACTTTCGTTGAGTTTATCTTTGCTCTCTCCGGCCTTTCCGGCCGCGGCAACAATTGCGCCTTCGGTCGGATCGCCAGCAACTGCCCATTCGCGATTTTCTTCAAATATTTCCGCATCCGAACAAAGAACGCCAAACTTTAAAAAATTCAATAATTCCTCTTGAGGCATTGGTTTAATTTCTCCTTTGGGTTCGTATCCGGAGCCGGAAATTTGATAGATTTGAGAATTTTGGTGGATATAAATTTTCTCAATCGTCATTTGGTTATGGGTTAATGTGCCGGTTTTATCGGAAGCAATGGTAGTGACTGACCCCAAAGTTTCCACCGCGATCAGTTTACGGACAATCGCTTTTCTTTTTGCCATTTGGAAAGCACCAGCAGCAAGGACAACCGTTATTACCGCCGGCAGGCCTTCGGGTATCGCCGAAATCGCCGCCGAAAGAGCGGTTAAAAACATTTGCAGGATCTCAAGTTTTTTTGCGATTCCAACAATAAAAATCAGAAATACGGCTACCAAAACTACGACTATGTATTTTTTTGAAAAATCGGCTAGCCTGTGTTGCAAGGGTGTTTTTGTTTCTTGAGTTTCGCTCACTTCGCGGGTGATTTTGCCAAATTCTGTCCGCATCCCCGTTTCTACCACAACCCCCCACCCTCGACCGGAAATAACTACTGTCCCGGAATAAAGCATATTCGCCCGATCACCCAAGGTTGTTTCGACCGGCAAAGCTTCTTCCGATTTTTGTTGCGGCAGAGATTCTCCAGTCAAAACTGATTCGTCAATCATTAAATCCTCTTGTTCAATAATCCTTATATCAGCCGAGATTTTATTTCCCGCGATAATTTCTACCACATCGCCGGGGACGATTTTACTCGACGCAAGATCAAATAAGAGCCCGTCTCTTTTAACTTTTGATTTTAAACCAACAATTTTTGAAAGCGCCGCCATCGCTTTTTCTGCTTTAAACTCATGCAAAAGCCCAAAGAAGGCGTTAAAAAGGACCACCGTCAAAATTACCCATGTGTCAACCGTATGGCGCAAAAAATAAGTAATAATCGCCGCTATCAATAAAATGTAAATCAGCGGACTCTTAAACTGATCCCCGAAAAGCAAAAAGAGATTCCTTTTCTTTTTGGAAGATAACTCATTTGGACCAAATTGTTGAATCCTTTCTTTGGCTTGATGATTCGTCAAACCCTCTAAAGAGGTTCCGATTTTTTTATAAGTTTTCTCAATTGTGAGGGCATGCCAATTCTCAGGCAAATTCCTCCTTTAGTTCATTTTATCACAGAATACTGTATGATTAGACTATGGGACTAGTGCTACATTATATTTTGATTATTTCCGGCGTTACCTTTATTATGATTGGGATTGCGGGATTATTTCTTCCAGTTATTCCCGGTATACTTTTAATAGTTCTTGGGCTAATTGTCATAGGTAAAAAAGATCTGGTATTAAGGTGGATTCAAAAACTTCCCCCACCGCTTAATCGAGTGATATTTATCTTTAAGAAGTAGTTTTTTGCTTCAAATCAGAATCCTGTTTTGAGTTCTCTCGGTCGATATCTTTTTTTGCTTTCTTTTTTCTCTCGACTTCGCTCGAGACTGCTTTTGCTTGAATAATTTCCTGCAATTTAAAAACCGACCGACCGGAGATTTTCTGGTCTTTTTTTTTCGGTTTTTGTTTTTGCTTTAAATTTTCTTCTAATTCTTCTAAATCTTTGTTCATAAAATTAACGAATAAGACAAAAGTAAAAAGTAATAAATTCAGCTAAAAACTTAAAACTTATTAATTGAACTTTTTACTTATTAGCTTTTAATTATCACTTACCTTTCGATTTCAAAAGCAATTTTGACATTGGCATTCCAGCAGGTAATTTTGCCGTTTTCTACTTTGGCCGTCAGTCCGACAACATCAACGCCGGTAATGTTGCGGACTGTCTTTTGGGTGCAATCCAAAGCGTGAGAAATAGCGTCCTCAATTGATTTTTCGCTGGTGCCAATGCCTTCAATAATTTTAATCGCCGCCATTTGAACCTCCTATTTTTTTAACAATCTAAAATTACTTGCCCGCGGAGGGATTTGAACCCCCATATCCTTTCGGGCATCCCGCATAAGATGCTGGGGGCGAGAGTCGAACTCGCAAACCCTTGCGGGCACTAGGTCCTAAACCTAGCGTGTTTACCATTTCACCACCCCAGCATCTATTGCGGGACGCGTCAACCAATTCCGCCACGAGGGCTTATTCTCCCACGGTTATCAAATTCGCCAGATTTTCGAAAGTCTTATCGCCAATGCCGGAGACATCTTTAATTTCCTCAATCGTTTGAAAACTGCCGTTTGCCTCACGATAGCCGATAATATCAGCCGCCTTGGCTGGTCCGATGCCCGGGAGTTTGTCTAATTCTTCGGCAGAGGCGGTATTTATATTTATTTTCTCGCTTTCATTATCCGAAGTTTCCCCAGCCACTGCTTGAGGCGCCTGCTTGCTTAACTCTTGGCGTAATGATTCGTTTTGCGATCGAAGCTCGGCGATTTCTCGATTCTCATTAGTAATTTTTGTTCGATTAATTTTATCCCACCAAATAATGCCTGCCCCAACAACGATAATTACTAATAAAATCGCCCCTAAATACCAGCGATATTTTTCCAAAAATTCGTCAATCATTTATTCCCAGTGCCTTTCAGTTTTGAACTCCTCAAGTTTTTCTTTCAATTGCGGATATTTTTCGAAATTATTTTTCAATATTTCCTCGGCAGACTTGCGAGCCCTCTTTACTAAAATTATATCTGATAACGATGCCATTTTCAAATCTGGCAAACCCGACTGGCGAATTCCCGCCAATTCGCCGGGCCCGCGGATTTGCAAATCTTTTTCAGCTAAGGCAAAACCGTTATGACAAGAAATCATCGCTGAAAGTCTTTGTTTGGTCTCTTTACTCCAGCTTTGGCTAAATAAAAAACAATAAGATTGGAATTTCCCCCTACCGACTCGGCCCCTGAATTGATGCAGCTGGGCTAAACCGAAACGCTCTGCACCCTCAATCATTATCACGGTGGCATTCGGAATGTCGATACCTACCTCAACCACTGCAGTTGAGACAAGAATGTTTATTTTGCCTTGTTGAAATTTTTTCATTGCCGCGGACTTTTCTTTGGATTTTAACCGACCATGCAAAAGACCAATTTTCAAATCAGGAAAAATATTTTTGGAAAGCTTCTCATATTCTTCAACGGCGCTTTTTCTATCGATGTCAAATAATTTATTTTGCCCAATTTTAAATTTTGAATTGTCATTTTGCACTTTGTCCGACGCATTCGGTCGGACTCCGATCGACGCATCGGAGAGATTTGCATTTTGTATTTCTATTAAAGGACAAATGACAAAAACTTGCCGACCCTGCTTTACTTGACCTTGAATAAAATCATAGGCCTTTTTACGATTTTCGGGATTAACTACCCGTGTGATAACTTTTTGCCTGCCTGGCGGCATTTCGTCAATAATTGATAAATTCAAATCACCATAAATTGAAAGGGCTAAAGTTCTGGGAATTGGGGTGGCGGTCAGAGAAAGTAAATGGGGAATAATATTTCTTTCGGATTTCGGATTTCGGATTTCGGATTTTCTCAAATGGGCTTGCCCGCCGTAGCCTTGGCGAAGGTGGGCTCGCTGTTTAACCCCGAATCGATGCTGTTCATCAACAATAATCAGGGCTAAACGGGGAAAAGAAATATTTTTTTGTAAAAGAGCGTGAGTGCCAATGATTAAATCGTCTTTTTTTAGATCAGCTTTTTGATTAGCTGAGGTTAAAAGGCCAACTCTTATTTGAAATTTTTTAAACAACTTGTAAATATTTTGAAAATGCTGATTGGCTAAAATTTCTGTCGGTGCCAGCCACACCGATTGCCAATTACTATTGGCATTGTATTTATTTTTCGCCGCCACCAAAACCGCCATTGCCGCCACCACTGTTTTTCCCGAACCAACATCACCTTCTAATAGACGATTCATCGGCACCGGGTGACTTAAGTCTTTAATTATCTCCCAGGCAGATTTCCTTTGGGCATTGGTTAATTTAAACGGCAAATTATTTACAAAAGCTTTCAGCAGTTTGGTGTCAATTTTAAAGGCAGTGGCGCTATTTTTTAAAAGTTCTTTTTTATTAATTAAAAGTTTTAAGGAAATTAGGAAAAGCTCGTCAAAAGCCAATCTTTCTCTGGCTTTGCTAATATCTTGCTGATTTTGCGGACAATGAATTTTTTTTAAAGCGGATTTAAGTTCCAACAATTTCTCCTGCAATCGAAGATTATCTGGCAAAAATTCCTTAATTAATTTATCAATTTGGGCAATAACCGGCTTGATAATTTTTCTTAGATATTTACTGGTTAATCCTTCAGTTTCACTATAGATAGGCAGGATCATCGGTTCTTGAGTTTGCGGATTTTCGTATTGACTGGGCGTTATGGTTTTGCTTTTATTTTTAAAATCCCAATTGACTCTGCCGGCAAAAAGCCATTCGTCGCCTGGTTTTAAAATTTTCATTAAAAACGGCTGATTAAACCAAATGGCCTTAATCTCGCCGGAATCATCAGCTAAAATTGCCTCAATAATGCTCATCCATTTGCGGCGGGTGCGGCTTAGTTTAATTTGAAGAATTTTGGCCTTTATTATTGCCTCTTGGCCAATTCTTAATTGCTTAATTTTTTGCGGCTGGGAAAAATCATCATAGCGCCAGGGGAAATAAAAAAGAAGGTCGCGGACGTTTTCAATCCCCAACCTTTGTAACTTTTTCGCCATCTTCGGCCCAACGCCGGAAAGGTATTGGATTGGTGTTTTAAGCTTAATCATCAACAACCTTTATACCAATTTTATTAAAACTTTTTCTCATTTTATTATAAACTTCAGGTATAAACGGACGGTTTTCTTCTCGTCCACTTTCTTGAGAAAAACAGAAAGTAACTAAAATTCTCAGTTGAATCATTGCAGAATAAAGGTCAAATTTTTCTAAATTAAAACAGCCATACTCGGATAAAAATTTATTTTTTAAACCATCATATATAGTAATATCTCCATATCTTTTTAACATTATCTCTAACTGGTTTATGAAATTAGATATATCATATTCCCTATCTAAAAGACATGATGTCCCAAAATCTAAAATAAATATTTTTTCATTATTGACAATGAGATTAGTTGGTTGATAATCACCATGACAAAAATCGTCAGATTTTTGCTGATAAATTCTTTTTTCCAAGGGTTTAATAATTTTATCTATAGATCTTGTTAAATTAGGATAAAATTTATATAAAGTCCATCTTTCAAAATCTTTATAATTTAAAAAAAATTCAGGATTCCATAATTCAAAATTTGGTTTAGACAAAGTATGAAATTTCTTTAGGGCCTTTGCAATAAGATCAATTTTTTCGTTTAAAAAATCTTTATTGTTCAAATTTGATACTATAGTTCTTCCCGGCAAGCTTTCGTAAAAAAGAAGGTTATATTCATGAAAAAATCCTAAGGGTAGAGGTACTTGGATTTTTCCATTATTGAATCCGTGATGATATATATAAGACAAAATATGAAATTCTTTTTGCTTGGAAAAATCTAAAGAAGCAGAGGCACGAATATTTTTGATTTGATCGCCGATTTTTACTTTATAAAAAACATTGTATGAATTACTATTATAAGTATAAGCTCGTTCTAATTCTAAAACTTCGATAGAAAAATTATTCTTGAAGAGTTTTTTTTTATTATTTGATAGAAATAATTGGATTTCTTCTTTATTTAATAAAAATTTTAGATCTTTAATCATTTTTTTCGTCTATTTTTCTTAAATATTCCTTATGGTTTTTAATAGCTTTTTTATATAGCCAAATATATTTTTTAGCTGATTTTTCCCAAGAAAAATCTTTTTTCATGCACCTTATTTGCATATCTCGCCATTTGTCCTTTTGATTGTAATACATCTCAACTGCTCGGCCAATTGCCTGCAAAAATTCCATTTTTTCATACTTTCTAAAAATAAAGCCATTTCTACCATCTCTGACAGTATCTACCAACCCACCAGTGTAGCGAACAATCGGAATTGTCCCAAAGCGCATAGCAATAATTTGTGATAAACCACAAGGCTCAAATCGCGAGGGCATTAAAAGCATATCCGACCCAGCATAAATTGTCTGGGCTAAGTGAGCATCAAAATGCATTTCAGCCGCCACTTCTTTAGGGTATTGTTTTTCGGCTTTTATAAAAATTTTTTCAATATCTTTCCAACCAGAACCTAAAATAATAAATTGTCCTCCCATATCTAATAAATCTTTGAGGACATCTTCTATCAAGTCTAGACCTTTCTGACCTGTTAAACGGGTGACAGCACAAATTAAAGGTAAATCGGCTGATTGAGTAAGACCAAATTTTTTCTGCAAATAAAGTTTATTTTCGACTTTTTTATCCAGAGAACTAATCCAATATTTTACCGGTGTATCATCGTTGGTTCTTGGATCAAAATAATGATAATCAAAACCGTTAAGAATGCCCGTGAATTTCGATTTATGCATTTGTAAAATACGATGTAATCCTGCACCTTGTTTTTTAGTTAAAATTTCTTTCGAATAAGTCGGACTTACAGTATTTATCATATCCGCATTATCAATCGCTTCAGCGGTTAAATTTATTTGTTTCTTTTTCAAAATTTTATTTACTCTTTGAAAATCAGATCTTTTTAATCCCATCTTTTTTGCGACATTAATTTTTCCAATTGGCTGAGTTTCTAAATTATGAATTGTTGTTATGCTGGCAATATCTCTATAAAATGGATCGTTTTTATAAATAGTTTTTATCCATTTCGAAATCATCGACTCGAATCCATCATGATAATGAATTACATCTGGATGCCAATCAAAAGCTTTTAATAACTGGATCGCAACTTTTGAGATAAAAACATATAAGAAATATGGGATGTCACTAAAATCATCACCAATATTATGCAGGACGACTCCGTTCGGATAGATACTTTTTGGACACTCTATTAAATAAACTGGGATATAAGTATTCGGCAAACAAGTTTTCCAGACAGAAATTTTGACCCACTTTTTATTATCTGGCATTTTGACTTTCATCTCTTTAATTATTAATTCTGCATTATATTGTTTTAAATCAATTGTTTCATATTTCGCCATTATGATTCTAATATCAACTGGATAATTTTCCGCTAGCGCTTTTGGTAAAAACCCGACAATATCACCTAATCCACCGGCTTTTGCTAATGGCGTTAATTCGGTCGTGACATGGAGTACTCTTATCTTTTTTTCAATTTTTTCCTTTGCCATTTTTTTCTCCCTCTGCTTAATTTAAATAGCCATTAGGATGTATTTTGCGCCAGTTCCAATCGGTTCGGATAATTGAATCTAAATCAGAATATTGGGGATTCCAGCCCAAAATGTCTTTAGCTTTTTTCGAAGAAGCCACTGAAACAGCAATATCGCCTGGTCTTTTTTCGGTAACTTCCGTGGGAATTTCTTTGCCAAAAATCATAGTTGCCCGATCAATAATTTCCTTAACCGAAAAGCCTTTTTCCGACCCTATGTTAAAAACTTCCTGATGAGATTTTTCAACATTATTTAAAGCTAAAATATGCGCTTGGGCAATATCTTCAACATGGAGAAAGTCACGAATGGCGGTACCGTCTTGGGTCTCGTAATCCGAGCCGAAAATTTGGAGAATTCTTTTTTTACCTAAGGCTACTTTGATAATATTTTCCAAAAGATCTTCGTTTTGAAGATGAGATTTGCCAATCAATCCCGCCGGGTCTGAACCACCAACATTGAAATATCTCAATATACAATAATTTAAATTAGCGGTTTTTTGAAGATATTTTTCAAAATCCAATTTTGTCTGACCATAAGGATTGGTGGAGATAGTAGGATGATTCTCATCAATTGGAGTATATTGGGGGTTACCGTAAACCGCGGCGGTGGAAGAAAAAATCAAACGATCTACCCCGACATTAGTCATTGCCTCTAATAAATTAATGCTGTTTAAATAATTTTCTTGATGATAAAGCTCGGGTTTTTTTACTGATTCAGTGGCATCGATTTTGGCGGCCAGATGGATGACGGTATCAATTTGATAATCTTGAAAAATTTTTTGGAGTTTTTCTTTATCACCTAAATCGCCTCGGACAAAAACAAAATCCCCAAATTCTCGCTTAATTATTTCTAATGGCTCAATAAAACCACAAGATAAATTATCAACTATCAAAACTAAATAACCCTCCTTGATTAAATTTTTCACTAAATGGCTACCGATATAGCCGGCACCGCCAGTTATCAAAATTTTTCCTTTATTCATCTTTGATTTCGTGTTCTATGAATATAAATGCGGTTTAACGCCCTGCGGTTTCTGTTCTCGAAACATTTACAAACCTATCGTCCTGCCATACTTCACGCCCCCTCTTTGAAAGAACTTGTTCGGCGATCTCCGGCAGAGCATATTTTTTTATTTCTCCAATATCAAAAGGAGGGATTTTATTCTTGATACGAGTTTTCATAACATAATCATGTATGCGTGATAAACTTGCGCGACTCAAACTATTTGCTGAATAGCGATAATTCACCAAGATTTTCTCCGTGTAACCAAATTTAGCACCGGCATTGAGTATCCTCAACCACAGATCGTAATCTTCTGAAACAACAAACCCTGGATCAAAACCCTCAACCTCTAAGAATTTACTTTTTCGAAAAGCAGTACCGGGATTAGTCATAAAATTAAACATTTTAAAAAGTGCCGCGTTAAAAGGCTGAAATTTCCTTTTAATTTTTTTATTTTTCGCGGGGAAATAATCATACATATTACTATAGAAAACATCGTAATTATTTTTTGCCATGAGATCATATATTACACGCGCCCGATCTGGCTCATTAATATCATCACCATCAGCCGTTAACAATATTTCTGCTCGGGCTTTACTTACGGCAAAATTTCTAGCGTTAGATATACCAGTCATATTTTCTGGTAATCGAAAATAATTCAGGCGTGGATCATGAAAACTTTCTACTAATTCTTTGATTGGCTCATCGCTATGATCATCTACAATAATTGCTTCCCATTCCGGCATATCTTGTTTTAACAGTGATTCTATCATTTCCTTAAGTTCTTCTGAACGATTTTTGACACCAGTAATAAAACTCACCTTTGGATCCATCTTATTCTCCCTTTCTATTCATATCATAATTCTTTATATGCCCTCTCATAATTTTGGGCCATAAGCTCTGCGGAAAAATTTTCTTCTATCCATTGGCGACAATTGCGTCGACTTATCGTGTCAATTTTTTTGACAGCATCAACGGCAGCACCTAAATCATTCTCCTCAACAATAAACCCTGTCTGGCCATCTTTGACGATTTCCGGTAAGGAACTACGGCGGTTGGCAATTGGCGTTCCACAAGCCATCGCTTCCAGCGGCCCCAAAGGACAACCTTCATCCCAATGACTTAAGAAAAAAATAACCTCTGGCATTTTTATAAAGTTCAATTTTTTCCTTAAAACCGATAGGGCCAGCGGCATCAATTTTTGCGGCCAAATGAACAACGGTCTCGATTTTATTTTCCTCAAAAATCTTTTCAAGTAAATTTTTATCAGCTAAATCGCCCCGAATAAATTCAAAGTCACCAATTTCTTTTTTCAAAATCTCAATCGGCTCAATAAAACCAGTTGATAAATTATCTAAACCAATAATGGAAAAATTAGCCCTTAGAAGGTCTTTCAAAAGATGAGAACCGATATAACCCGCGCCGCCAGTTATAAGAATTTTATCCATGTTTTTCTTTCCAGTCATCAATCACTTTTTGATAAACTTTTTCGTAACCATTAACCATCCTTTCCACCGTAAAATTTTCTTCAACGTGTTTTCGGCAGTTTTGTCTCATTTGGCGATATTTTTCTTCCGGCATTTCGTAAATTCTTTTGACCGCTTTGACCATCGCCTCAATATCGTCTGGGGGGCAAATAAAACCAGTCTCACCATCTTTAATAATTTCAGGGACAGAACCGCGGTCAAAAGCAACGACCGGCGTCCCGCATGCCATGGCTTCGATCATCACTAGACCGAAAGATTCCTGGCTTCTGATCGGAAACAAAAAGGCTTTTCTGTTTCGATAATATTTTACCATTCGGTTAAACGGCACATGCCCCAGATAATTAATTTGTTTTTTGTCGATTTCTCGGGAAAGTTCATCAAAGTAAGCTTTCTCCTCTGGCTTCTGAATAACGGGATCGCCGATGAGGGTAAGTTTTTTGTTTGTCATTTTGGCGACTTTTACGGCAATATCCGCGCCTTTCTTTTTTTCTAATCTTCCAACGAACAAAAGACCTTCGTCTCCACCCTCGGAAAATTCGAAATCATCAATTTTTATACCATGATAAACGGTGTCTATAAAATTTAAAAACTCAATGCCTGTTCTCTGAAAATTGGAAACAGAAACAAAATAGCCGGTTTTGGCATATTTTTTTAAACGCAAAACATCAATCCTGCTGGCGGCTTCTCTCTGCGGTGGGTCATGAAAAGTAAAAACACATGGCTTATCGATAAAATTGGTAAAATAAATCTCATGTAAAGTTTTATGAGAATGAACAATATCAAAATCATTTTTGTCGATGGATTCAAAAGCCACTGCCGCCATCAAAAGTTCATACTGGATACTTTGACGTGTATATTCATGCAGGTTGGCAGCTCTTTTTTGGATAAAGTCGCCACCGGCGGCAAACTCCTCGTAGCTAGATTTTGTACCAGCGGTAACCAATTTGGCGCTTGTTTTTGTTCCTTCCGGGGCAAACAAGGTAAGGTCATGACCGCGCCTGACTAATTCCTCAGTCATTTCATAAATTAAAACCCCCGGCGCAAAAATCAGGTCCGGCGGTGAGGGAATCGGGCGCTGATTTGAGGCCAAAATAGCTATTTTCATTTCTCTTCCTTTACTTTTTCGAAGGCGGCCAAATAGTCATCGACCATTTTTTTGTAAGTGAATTTTTCTTCGACCAATCGGCGACAATCCAGCCTTTTGATGGTTTCGATATTGCCAACCGCCACGGCCATTTCCTCGATATCTTGGACCACAAAACCGGTTTTAGCCTCAACAACCACTTCCGAAACCGCCCCGTGGTTGAAAGCAATCACCGGCGTCCCGCAAGCCATGGCTTCGATCATCACTAACCCAAAAGGTTCCTCCCACGTTATCGGCATCAAAAAACCTTTGGCATTCTTTAAAAGCGCCAATCTTTTTTCGCCTTCAACTTCACCAACAAAAGTGATATTGTTATTGTCAATAAATGGCTTTACCATCTTTGAAAAGTATGGTTCTCGAATTTTTCCGCCGGCCAAAATTAACTTAACTTTCGTTTTCCTTGCAACCTCGCAAGCTAAATGCGGACTTTTATGCTCCCCCATCGCCCCCATATAAAAGAAAAAGTCTTTGGGGTTCTCGTTAAAGGGGAATTCATTAATATCCAGACCATTGTAGACAGTGGCTAAAAAGTTAACTCGATTCCCCGCTGGTTTTCTCTGTGAATTGGAGATGGTGATGACATTGGGGTTTTTAAAAAGACTTAAGACATCAACTACCTCCTTAAAAAGTGGTAAATGAAGGGTTGAAATTATCGGTGTTTTTAAAAATCGAGATAAAGGAAACATCAAAAAGCCGCCACGCATATGATTGAAAACCACCTCATATTCGCCGTCATGATCAACTAAATATTTCATCACCTTAGCAATATAGGCGGTTTCTATTCTCAATGGCCTTGACTGCTCAATAAAAGCACCCTCGAAATTTTGCTCACTAATCGTTTTTGAAAAAATTTCGACATATTTGGCTTTGGTCTGATTTTTCCCCGCACCAATTAAAGTCATTTCATTGCCGCGTCGAAGCAACTCATTAATCATCCCTTCGGCAATTCTTTCCGTACCGCCATGACCTTTGGCTGGTAATGTTGTAAATGGTGGGATAACAATCGCAATTTTCATCGTAAAAATAAACTCCTGCGGGATTACGCCCGTTGGTCCCGCTTAAAATAATTTAAGTTTTTCAATACTTAGATTTTTAAGACGTTCTGTTAATTTTCTCCCCAAATCATCAGCTAATTTCTCTGCCTCGCGGACATCAATCTCGGGGATGTCTTGCCATTCTTCAGGTTTTTCTAATTTCGATCTAGTGGGTAGACTGACATATTCTTCTGGCGAAGTAGTCGCATAGTAATGACCATGGGATGCCCAATTGCCGCTTTCTAGCATCCATTCCCCGCGATGCCTAACTTTTGTCTGCTTGCGTTTTCTTTCCTGATCTTCTAAAGAATCCTTGGCCAAGTAGCTTTCGTCAACTCTCCGACCGCCATCCTCCGGCTTGGCGTCCCGAGGCCGAAAACCCCAATTGCCACTAAAATGAATCTCACCATTAGAGAATTTTTGATCGATTTCTTTTTCCAATATTTCCTGAGCGACTCGCAAAATTACAAAAGATTCCAAAACGCCTTTAAGGTATTCCAGTGAACCTTGAGGGTCTTGAGGAGTTTCCCAGGATCTTATCGGAATTTTTTCTGGCTCACGAAAACCAGATCTATCAAGTTTTGACCAATGAGAGTATCTGCCGCCAATTACCAAATGAATACCTTTAATGTGGGGTTGCAATTGCAAAGACATCGTGTATTTGTCATCCATCCAAACAGTGACTGACTGCCATGGCCAATTCCGCGATTCATCCTCCGTGCGTTGCTTTAAAAAAGCTTCATTTTGCGAATCAGTAGGTTTAATACCGTCTTCAAAAAGGGTAATCCGCGTTCCTGCTTGTTCCCATTTCGGAATATATAAAGATAAAGTTCTTGCCAATTTTTCTTTTTGGTGCTCGTCAAGGGGTTCGGGCTCTCTCGATTCTTTCTCTCTAATATCTACCGGTTTCCCCCAAGCACCCTCCGACTGCGGATTACGACCGAAGACATTGATGCCCTTTTCTGTCCCAGGGTGAGCATTGCGGTGAATATTCGCCCAAAAATCCTCAGTGTATTTTCCTTCAGCGATTACCTTGCCGACTGCTAAACCGATAAATTGAGCGCGAACTTCACCCAAAAGATCATCTTTCAGAGGTTCAACGACAAGTTGGATACCTTCTGCTTTGGGAAATGCCTGTCTTGTCGGATGATAAACTTCAATGAATTGATCTTGATAAAGTTGTTCCTTGGGGGTAGTTTCATGACTTCTCACTTCTTCTGGATTAAAGCTTGGACCTGTTTCCATTTCGCACCTCTCTTAA
>ERZ1292629.2006-Hain-H43-01um-R1-2006-length-18315-cov-6_pt1 | contig 18315 bp, 21 predicted proteins | sample MGYA00564399_ERZ1292629 | MGnify/ENA primary metagenome ERZ1292629 (study PRJEB36523, sample SAMEA6512636) | groundwater metagenome | collected 2019-01-08 | study: AquaDiva: Metagenomics assemblies of 32 groundwater samples | reverse complement strand
GCTTATTACTCTTATAGCCACCACTAAAAATGAACAAGATTTTACTTTCACAGGGCTACTCGTTATTGTTTCTATTTTGACATCTATAGTCGTTCCCATAGCATCATGATTTCCAAGCTGGGGACTACAGACGCAATAGAAACTGAACTAACTCGCCTTGTGCTCGGCCAGCCAATCTATCCAAGCTTCATCAGTCAGCACACCCTTTTCTCTCTCCTCTACGTTTGCTCAATTGCAGACAGAAAAAATGACCCCTCAACCATCATCCTGCTTTTAAGAGAAGAAAACAGCGATAAACTTCTTTTAGTGGGTATTCCAGAATCAACAGGCATGGAAAAAACAACGGTCACTTTTGAAATAGTCAAATCCTTAGAAGGAGAAAAAGTTCGGATCATACCAATCGAGGGTGGATATCGTGTTGTTCAAGAAAAAATTTTACCTCCATCTATTCTCCCAGAACCAGGAAGAGACACAATCAAAACGCCAGTTACTGCCTAACCTTACCAACTATCGCCAACATGGCAATGCCAAAGGCGGCTCGATTCATTTCGAGGCCGCCTTTTTCTTTGCAATCTCCGGAGCGAATTTTATTTTCGGGAAGTCCCTATGTATTCCTCCACCTAAGCGAGTTTTTGTCTTGAGAGAAGCTTTCGGACTGAGCCGTAGCTTGGTCCCGAAGCTTTAGCAAGGGTACGGCGAAGGAGAAGCAGGGGTATTTTAATTCGCTGGAAATTAAATAACTCCGGTTCTCTCAAGGCAAAAACGAGCGACCTCTTGACAGGATTTAGCCCCCCGACTACACTATTAGCACTCTTAGGTCGAGAGTGCTAATAAATACAAAAAATGAATTTCAAACCCTTATCCAACCATCTCTTCCTCGAACCGCTCGAAGAAGAGAAAACCACCAAGTCCGGCATTGTTTTGCCCGACTCAGCGGAAAAAGAAAAACCCATCCGGGGTAAAGTCCTCTCTATTGGCCCCGGCAAGCTAAACGACAAAAGCGAGAGAATCCCGATGTCGGTCAAGGTCGGAGACATCGTCCTCTTTAAAAAATACGGACCAGATGAAGTTGAAATCGAAGACAAAAAATATCTGGTCGGCGACGAGGACGATATTTTAGCAATCATTGAATAGTGTTGCGCATCAAGTATTAGGTATTAAGTTAAAAATTCTTACCTAATACATGACACCCGACACTTGATACAAAAAAATGGCCAAACAAATTTTATTCAACGAAGATGCCCGTTCCGCTATCAAAAAAGGCATCGACAAATTAGCGGATGCAGTCCGAATGACGCTCGGTCCAAGAGGCCGCGCGGTTGTGATTGAAAAATCTTACGGCGCCCCGCAGGTCACTTTTGACGGCGTCACCGTTGCCAAAGAAATCGAACTGAAAGACAAATACGAAAATCTTGGCGCGGAATTTATTAAACAAGCCGCGGACAAAACCAACGACAATGTTGGCGACGGCACCACTACTTCTGTGGTTTTAGCTCACGCCATGATCGACGAAGGCGAAAAAATTATCCGCGAAAAGGGTTTCAATGTCATTCAACTCGCGGAAGAATTGAAACGCGCCAGTGAGACAGTGGTCAAAAAACTTGAGGGTCAGAAAGAATTAATCAACGACAACAAAAAAATTGAAGAAGTCGCAACGTTGTCTGCTAAAGACAAATTGATCGGCGAGTTAATCGCTAAGGTGATGGAAAAAATTGGTAAAGACGGCGTAGTCACTATTGAGGACTCCAACACCATTGGCAATTCCTACGAAATGGTTGAGGGTATGCAGTTCGATCGCGGCTATATCTCGCCCTATATGATTACCAATCAAGAAAGAATGGAATCTGAGCTCGAAAATCCTTATATTTTAGTGACCGATAAAAAGGTTTCTGCGGTGAGCGAACTCCTCCCTCTTTTGGAAAAAATTGTCCAAAGCGGCAAAAAAGAATTAGTGATTATCGCCGAAGAAATCGAAGGTGAGGCCTTGGCCACTTTAGTGGTGAATAAACTCCGCGGCATTTTCAGCGTTTTAGCGGTCAAAGCTCCGGGTTTCGGCGATCGTCGCAAAGAAATGCTTCAAGATATCGCGGTTGTAACTGGCGCCGAATTCATCTCGGATGATCTTGGCAAAAAAATGGAAAATGTTGAGCTTGCAAGTTTGGGTCACGCCAACCGTGTTGTTTCTGATAAAGACAACACCACGATTGTTGGCGGCAAAGGCGACAAGAAAGTCATTGACGAAAGGGTCTCTCAAATCAAGGCCCAAATTCAAAAAACCGATTCTGATTTCGATAAAGAAAAACTTCAAGAACGTTTGGGCAAACTCTCTGGCGGCGTAGCTGTCATTAAAGTTGGCGCCCCGACTGAATCCGCCCAAAAAGAATTAAAGCAACGCGTTGAAGACGCAGTCGCTGCCACTCGCGCTGCCATGGAAGAGGGGATCGTCCCCGGCGGCGGCATCGCCCTCTTTAACGTTGAGCTCGCCGCCATGAATGTTGGCGAAGCTAATCGTCCGATTGTCGATGGTGCTATCCAGATTTTAAGGCGTGCTCTAGAAGCCCCGCTTACTGCTATCATTGATAACTCCGGTGAATCCCACAGTAAAGTTATTCAGGAACTAAAAAGCGAGAAAGAAAAAAATAAAAATCCTTGGCTTGGTTTCAATGCGCTCATGAATAAAATCGGCGACCTTAAAGAAGCCGGCATCATTGATCCTCTAAAAGTCACTAAAACCGCTTTTACCAACGCCATCTCGGTAGCCGCCAATTATTTAACTATTGGCGCGGCCATCACCGAACTACCTGAAAAGAAAGGTAATCCAGCTGGTATGCCTGGAATGAGTGGTGGTATGGGAATGGAAGATTACTAAAATTCCAGAAAACCTTAGAAACAAAAAAACCACTGAGTTAATATCTCAGCGGTTTTTGTTTTCTGTGTTTATAGAGAATTAGGGCAGTCCACCCTTCATTCCTAGTATGGCTGCCATTAATAGAAGTATGCCTAAGTCGAGATTTTGATATTTTACCTTTAGCTTGGAAGCAAAAATCAATCTCGAAGCCAGCAAAGCGAACAGACAGATAGCTGATAATATCAGTAGAAAAGGCATAATCGGGTGTTCGGGTATCTTGAGCGCGACTTGTAAATAGAAAACTACGCTTGCAAGTAAGCACCATCCTGCTACTCGCATCGCGGCTAATTTTCCCATCATCATTGGTAACGTGAATCGAATGCCTCGGTTCGCTTCAATATCCTCTGTGTCTTTGATGCCTTCTCTTCCTAAATAAACACAGAGTGTTCCCAAAATAAGAGATGGTATGATTGGATTTAATCGATTACCAGCCAGCCACCCCATAATAATTGGCGAGACACAAACCATTGCCGCCGTAATATTTTTTATCGGCCAAATTCGGTCAAGCACCTTACCGTATAAAGCAATAATGACAAAATTCCCGGCTGCAACTACTGCGCAGGCCGCCCCCACAAATATCATTACGATTAAAATCGAAATAACAAATATAGATGCTCTCAGCGCGAGTAAGATGATTGGTTTCTTTATTACCACTGGATCCCACCACTTCTTCGCATACATTTCACGACGCATCCCATAATGAAATAAACTCGACCCAAGGCAACTAAACGCTGCGCAAAAAGCTACTGCGATTTTGGGTTGGTTTAACCACTCTGGTCCATTCGAGATTAAAGCGATAATCCAAGCTCCTATTCCTGCTAAAAGACATTGCTTCGGTAAAGAAACCTTAATAGCCAATTCCCAAGTATTCATTTTAGCTCCTCGTTCCGAATTGATGTTTCAAAAATAAATCAAGTTCCTGAAGTTAGGTTAAAAAATATCTAATCAATTGTCAAAAATTTATTGACAAACACAAAAAGATAATATATAATTTAAATTAGAAATCAGAGTTAATTCTCTGTTTTGAAATCATCCAAAAACCGTTAACGTCATGAACCATAAGGAGGAGCATCATGACAACCACTTATTTCTGCATCTTGACCTTCCAGTTGAAGCCGGAAGATCCAGAGACAAAAATCACTTTCCGTATTCACGTCAACGTCGATCCAACCTTCTTTGCTTCATTTATAAAACAACCCGATCCGCAATGGAATTTTTACCAACAGCAAGCGACCGATGCTGCTACTATATTGATAGTTGAGCTTCCAAGGGATAAAAAGGGAGAGGCGCCTAAGGCTTGTCTCTCCATCAAAAACTATCCCGATCAATTTTTTGTATACGAACAAGAAATTCGGATTGACCCGGTGGACAGAAACGAAGGGTGGAAAATCCAGGAAGGATCTCGATATATGTATTTTTCTAAAGCAGAAGCAAATCGACACGGACTATTTTATACCCTAACTTCTCTTCTCATATTTCCCAAGTCGAGCTGATATTTCTATATCAAATCAAATCACCATCAAATCAAATCACCCCTGTACTAATTTCTTAATTAGTCCAGGGGTTTCTTTTTTACCAAATAAAACTACAATTATCTTATGGACCAACCCACTCAAAACAAACAGGGCTTTATTAACGTAATTTCAATCATCGTCACTGTTGTAGTTGTTTTAGTCCTCGGCTACTTTGCGTTCAGCAAAAAATCCGAAGCGCCCCAAAACGGCGCGCCTGATAATGTAAGCGGTGTTCAAATTCCTAGCGGCACAGATGGTGGAGGTGGAGCTGGAGGTTCTGGATTACCAGACAACCCACCCGCATCAGTAAACTGTGTCGATTATAATCTTCCAACCCCGCAAAACTATGGGACTGTGCTACAAGTAAGCTCAGATGAGACAAAAGTTTTCTGGAATAACAAAGTTATTCTTGAAGTAAAACAACTTCCTACACGAATTAGAATTAACTCAGATAGTTCTTTTGATGTTACCAATCAAGGATTTACTAATGCTGTATTGTCGCCCACAAAGTCAATAGTTGCTTTCATTGTCAATAGTGGAATTCATCGTTGGGCAGGAATAAAGAATCTTCAAAACGGATCATTATATCCAGTAGCATTTCAATTCGAGGGTGGTATAGACAAACCTATTTGGAACAAGGTTGGCAATTACATCTCGTTTTTCAAAGCCACTCCAAAAGGAACGAACATATTATCACTGGTTAACACTGACAATACAGGTATTTACACATCAGATTTCGAAAAAATTTTGATTAAAAAACTATACAAAAACAAGAGCCAGCATAAGCTTTTAATTCTTGTGGCCGAAATTGTCGACAATCAATACAAAATCATAACCATTATTGAAACCTCAAAAATTAAAAAATATCTATGAAAAAAAAATCTCCCAAAATTTTTTACGACAAAGAAAATAAAGTTCTTTCTTTTGAGATTAAGGAAGCGAAAAGCGTTGACTCTGATATTCAGGGCAATTTTGTGATCGATTACGATAAAAACGGCGAAATCGTGAGAGTCAATATCTATAGCTTCAATTTCGACAATTTCAAAAATAATTTAAAAGATTTAAAAAACTTCGGCAAAGCTTCCGATATTTTAGTTTCAGCAAAATAAAAATCTAACGTCTAGATTTATGAACCAATCTATCCAAGAATCAAAAAACAAACAGGGCTTTATTAACGTAATTTCAATCGTTGTTACAGTTGTGGTTGTTTTAGTCCTTGGCTACTTTGCTTTTAGCAAAAAATCCGAAGCGCCCCAAAACGGTGTGCCGGATAATAAAGCTATCCCGCCGGAAAAAATCCTAAAAATTGCTATTGGTCTTATACCCAATCAATTTTCACCGGATTTTTATCCAAAGGTTTCCGCCGACGGCTCTAATATTGTTTTTTGGAAATCAGGAGCAGGAGCAGGAGGAAGCGAAGGAAAACCAGAAGAAAGAGGATTGTGGATTATGAATACTGACGGCACTGGTATAAAGCAGTTGATCAAAGATCTAAATATTGTCGGTATTGACTTTGAGTGGTTGCGGATAGTTGATACTCATTATAATGAAAGATATGTCTTTTATCTTATGAGAAAGGAAATTCCTACTCAAGGAAAATTCCCCGACACAACATACGTTCTTAAAGTTGTAAATCAGAATGGTGATTATGTAAAAGAACTTACTACAATCGATGAATTTGTTATGTTCCCTCGCTGGATTTCTGTAACCGATATTGCCTACATTGACCGTAATCAAAATAACAAATTGAAATTTATAGATGTTGATGGGCGTCGGCCTACCAAACGGGGCAGTGAAGTTGCGTTAGTTTACACAGATTACCTCAATAATGCTCTTGATCATGGCGTAATTAAATCAGTTACTTTCGACGGCATTGTTAAACAACTAACTCCAGATACAGAAAGCGCTTCTTCTCCTGTTTTATCTCCTGACGGGAAAAAAGTGGCTTATATTTCTTTTGGGTCGGGGCCGCAAAAGATTATTGTTATGAATATTGATGGTAGTGACAAAGTTCAAGTCGGTTCAGGCGGTAGTCCTTCGTGGTCATTTGATAGTTCAAAAATTGCTTATAATCTTGTCACAGAGAGCCATTACGACATTGAGGCGTCCGATATCTACATCGTGAACGCTGATGGAACGGGAAGTAGGAAAATAGAAACAGAAATAGAGAAGGGACCAGCGCTCAATCCACAATGGTTTCCTGACGGCAAATATATTGTGTTTGAATACTCGGATAAAGGAGTAGGGACTATCGAAATTTTGCCGGTTAAATAATTAGCGTCTTACTTATTTTTCAGCTATTCTTTTAAGAATGGACGCCGAAGTTTATAAACCCGCCTTCTCCGGCGATAATTTCTCCGAGCGCGACCTCTATTACCTAGAGCCCTTTGCCACCAACCCCCAAGGCCTGATTTCGGTTTTAAGGAATTTACCACCAGAACTTGTGGGCGCTCTGTGTTCTCGCGCCAGCCGTGCTCAGGGGTCGCTCCTCCGCGTGCTTTTAGACGAATACCTCTACCCGATTTTAGAGGGCGTTGATAAAAATCTAGCCCAAGAACTCGAAGAAACCGTCAAGTTTTTAAAAACCAAGGGCTTCAAAAATATCTTAAACAACCAGCGCGCCCAGGCCTTCTACGCCAAATGGCTCTCGCAATACGGCGACGATTCAATCGCTCAGATGACCGGCGCCCACGTTGTCTTTTGGGGCATCTCGCAGGTGGCGATGAAATTTATCGAAGACCGCCGCCTCGGGCTAGAGCCGATTGAAAAATCCACCCGCTATGTGAATTTCGGCAACAAGATTAATGGTAGTTACTTGTATTACACTCCCACGCCAGACCTAGAAAAAATCGGCCTGTTTGAAGAATACCAAAAAACTCTTGACCAGCTTTTTAATACTTATGTGGATTTACTTCCCAAACTGCAGGCCTGGCTCGAAAAAACTTACGACGACAAAAAATCCATTCTCGAAAAAAAGGCCTTTGACACTTTGCGCGGCCTGCTCCCAATGGCTACCTTAGGCCAAGTGGCTTTCCGCGGCAACGCCCAGGCCTTTGAGTATCTATTGAGTCGCACTCTAAAACACCCGCTTGGTGAACTGCGTTTTATTGCCACCGCGCTTAAAACCGAACTCGACAAGGAAATCCCCTCGCTCCTCCTACGTTTAAATGAAGAAAAATCTCAAGATTACCAGGAATATCTTGTCGGCCGTCCCTCTCGCGTTCGCCAGTCGCTAAAAGAAGAAAATTCTAAATCCATCAATTCAATCTTATCTCCCGAAGCTCGTCTCATTGAATACGATCCCGAGGCAGAAAATAAAATTATCGCCGCCATTATTTTCCCCGAAACCCACGCCTCTTATGAAAAAATTAACGAGCAAGTTAAAAAAATGTCTGCCACCGAAAAAGAAAAAATTCTGGAATCCTACTTCGGAGAGAGGAAGGGTAGGTGGTATAAAGTCGGCCGCGCGCTCGAAAATTCCTATCTAAAATTTGAAATTATTATGGATATCGGCAGTTATCGCGATTTGCACCGTCACCGCATTATGACCCAAGAACGTCAGCTTTTCTCCTGTCACCACGGCTACAATATCCCGAAAGAAATCGAAGAAGCGGGACTGGTAGAAGATTTTAAAAAGCCACTCGAAGCCGTTAAAACTCTTTTTGACAAAATCGAATCCCAAAATCCGGAACTTGCTCAATATGTCGTGCCGCTCGCTTATCGGATGCGTTTTTATCAGTGGCAAAATATCCGTGAGTTTTTCTGGGAAACCGAACTGCGCACTATCTCTCAAGGCCACCCCGACTATCGCCTAATCGAGCAAAAAAAGTTTGAACTTTTCAAAGAAAAATTCCCCTTAATTTCAAAATATTTACTCGTTGATATGGCGGATTACGCCATTGCCAGAAGGGGGACAGAGGAGGGCATTAAGAAAAAAGAGGAATTTCTGCTTAAAAAATTCGGCGAAAAGAATTGATTTATTTTTTGATTCCTATTAAAATTCAACTAGATCTTTTATTTAACACGGAGGTGTATTTTGCTTTTGATTAATACTCCAAATTTCCTAAGCGTAGCTATCATAATTTTCGTCGTGATTGCTATTATCGAATCCATAATTCTTTTCTTCAATTTTCTAATCAAGAAGAAAGAATCCAAATCTCCCCACCTCAAGCCGCCCGATAAATACCCTTCTAATCCGAGTTACGAATCCGATTATTGAAGGAAACATTAGGCCAGTCCACAGTCCTTAAAAAGCCATTTCGTCCAGAAGTGGCTTTATTTTTTAATTAAAAACCTCTATAATACAAGAAACTAAAAGTCGTTCACCCTCCTAAATTTTATAGAAATTTTGGCGGGAAAAATAAACATAAAATGACAATATTACTTATCGTAATTGGCGTTATAATCCTCTGGTTTATCTTTGCCTATAACAGTTTTGTTCGTTTAAATAATCGCGTTAAAGAAGCGTGGTCAGACATCGAGGTTCAGCTAAAACGTCGCTACGACTTGATTCCTAATATCATGGAATCCGTTAAGGGTTACGCCAAGCATGAAAGCGGCGTTTTTGAAAAAGTTACCGAAGCCCGCACTCGCGCTATGGGAGCGGAATCAAAAGGGGATATGAAAGAAATCGCCAAAGCCGAAAATATGCTCGCTGGCACCTTGAAAACCCTTTTTGCCGTGGCTGAAAACTATCCCACCCTTAGAGCCACTGAAAACTTCCAAAAACTTCAAGACGAACTCTCCGACACCGAAAACAAAATCCAAGCCGCTCGCCGGTTTTACAACGGCAATGTCCGTGACTTCAACACTAAAGTTGAAACTTTCCCTTCAAATCTAATCGCCAAAATATTTAGTTTTGCCGCCAAAGAATTCTTCGACATTGATGAAAAAGGCCCAGAAGGCCAACCCGTAACTGTTAAGTTCTAATGGAAATTAATTTTATTATTATTGCACCTATAGTATTCTTTACTAGCGTTTTTTGGTTAGCAAAAATTCACTTTCAAAATAAAAAATTAAGAGAATTAGGATTTAATATCAATCCAAAACAAACCACCCTGTACTTGTTGGTTGCTTTTTTATTGGTCCACTTTATTCCTAGTTATTATTTTAATTATCTTTTTCAGGATTCTTTTGTAATGATGCAGTTATCTCCTAATGCTCCACTTATTTTTTTTATTCATTTATTTATAACACTTCTCCCTATTCTTCTCTTATCTTTTTATACTCTATTTAGAAAGCAAAAATATAAGGGGATGCCCAATGTTTCGGTATCAATAAAAAATAAGTTATCTTTGATAATTATCTCCATTTTTGTTTTTATTATTTGGATGTTTTTTGTTATTAAAGATCTTTGAATTTATTACAACGAAATCTTAAGTTTTATTATTAGAATTTTGATATTGTATATTATTTAGGATTTAGAAATTAGAGCTTAGAATTTATTTATTATGGCCACTCTCTATACCCACAAATCCTCAAATATCCGCAAAACTTTTCTCTTATTCACTCTCTTTTTCGGCGCGGTGATTGGCATCGGCTTTGTTATCTCGCAGGCCTACGGCAATCCCGGTATTTTATATATTGCGGTTATTTTTTCCTGCCTAATGAGTTTTATTAGTTTTTGGTATTCGGATAAAATTGTGCTCTCTATGGCCAAGGCAGTGCCGGTTGATAGAAACACCCACCGTGAACTCTATAGCATTGTCGAAAATTTAAGTATTACTGCCGGCCTACCCACTCCTAAAATTTATATTATTCCCGAGTCCGCTTTAAACGCTTTTGCCACCGGCCGCGACCCTAAGCACGCGGTGGTGGCGGTCACCCGCGGACTTTTAGAAAAATTAAATAGAACCGAACTTGAGGGCGTGCTTGCTCACGAACTCTCCCACATTGGCAACCGCGATATATTGGTGAGCACCATCGCCGTTATTTTAGTTGGGTTTATCTCTATCTTATCCGACTTTTTCTTGCGTTCAGTGTTTTGGGGCGGAGGCAGAAGGCGCAGCAGTGAGGGCGGAGGTCAATCTCAAGCTATTATATTTTTAATCGGTGTTGGCCTTTCAATTCTCGCTCCCATCTCCGCCACTCTTATTCAACTCGCCATCTCAAGAAAGCGGGAATTTCTAGCCGATACCTCTGGCGCCCTGCTCACCCGTTATCCCGAAGGTCTGGCGAGTGCGCTTGAAAAAATCGCCATTGATGTCACTCCCATGCGGGTGGCTAAAAACACCACCTCTCATCTTTGGATTGATGACCCCTTCCCGGGCAAATCCCGCACTTCTTGGTTCCATAAGTTGTTTCAAACGCATCCGCCCATCGAAGAAAGAATTAAAATCTTGCGCGGGATGTCGGTTTAAATTGACTCCTGTATTTTTTTGAAATATCATATTTATATGCGAAATTTAACCGCTGTCTATAAAAAAACTGGCAAGTGGTATTCCGCTTGGGTAGAAGAAATCCCAGGCGTGAACACCCAAGGGAAAACTTTAAAAGAAGCCAAAACCAATCTTTTAGATGCCCTCCTATTAGTGCTTGAAACCAATAAAATTCTTACCCAAAAAGATTCTTCCGGCGGCAAAACCATTCGTGAGTCCATCGCCGTTTCCGTCTAAATGAAGCGGCGGGATTTAATCACTCATTTAAATTCACAAGGTTGTGTTTTTATAAGAGAAGGCGCTCGGCATAGCGTCTTTTTTAATCCACAAACCCGCCGAGTTTCTACCGTGCCCCGTCATAACGAAATTAATAATTTTCTAGCCAAAAAAATTTGTCGCGATCTTGGAATTCCAGAAATAAAAAGAAAATCATGAACTATAACTTCAAAAAAATAATCGTGGTGAGCTTAGGCGGCTCCATTATTTACCCCGACCAAATCGATATTAAATTCTTAAAACAATTCAACTCATTAATTCGTAAATTTATTAAAAAAGGTTATAAATTTATTATCATAACCGGCGGCGGCAAACCCGCCCGCATTTTCCAAAATGCCGCTTATCAAATTTCTAGGATTAACGATGAGGACAAGGATTGGCTCGGCATCCACGCCACTCGCTTAAATGCCCATCTCATTCGAACGATTTTTCGCGATATCGCTGACCCTCAAATTCTTGATTCCCCTAAAAAAGTTTTAAAAAGAAAGAAAAAGTTAAAATACTCAGTCACTATTGGTTCTGGTTGGCGACCTGGTTGGTCCACTGATTATGTTTCTGTCCAAATCGCAGCCGCCTTTAAAGCCAAAGAGTTTGTGAATACTGGTAAACCCGCCTATGTTTACGAAAAAGACCCCGCTAAATTTCCTAAAGCCAAGAAATTTAGCCAAATTTCCTGGGCTAAATACCGTAAGCTTATCCCTAGAAAATGGACTCCTGGTTTTAGTTCTCCCATCGATCCGGTTGCCGCTCAGATCTGCCAAAAAAAGAAAATCAAAGCCATTGTGGTGAGCGGTAAAAACCTCAAAAATTTTGAAAACCTCTTGAAAGGTAAGGATTTTAGAGGGACAATTATAGAATAAATATGCTTGAAAAATTAAATTTTTCCAGAAATCTAGTCGATATTATTGGCTTTACCATGCCGATTATATTTATCAGTTTGATAATAGTTTTTTTGATACTAGCTGTTATTTTAAGCTATCACTGGCGAAAATATGGCGTCGGTCGCCTCAAAGCCGCTCTTTTTATGTTAATTTACTTAATCGGTGGGATAGTTTTAGTAGGCGTCATGGCCATCGCCAAACTCTCCTACTGAAACCTATAACCTATAATCTAACACCTAATTTAAAATGATTGACTTACACCCTAAAGAAGAAATTATTTTAACCGTCCGCCGTCACTGGCTAATTTTTATCGGTGAAATTTCCGCGCTTATTATCGCTTTCTTCCTACCGATTTTTTTTGTTGTTTTTTCTGGTTATATTCATGAAGCCGGCGTTCAGTATTTGAGTTTTTCAGAAATTACCTCCACTTTAATTTTTATTTCCGCCGCCTGGATTTCGGTTTTATGGATGATATTTTTTGTTATCTTCACTGATTATTATCTTGATGTTTTAGTCATTACCAACCAGCGGATTATTGATATTGAGCAAGCTGGTCTTTTCGCCCGCGACATAGCTACGGCTCCGCTTGAAAACATTGAAGACATTAAAATCGAAATTTTGGGAGTCATGGCCACGGCGTTTAATTTTGGCAATCTTCATCTTCAGACCGCTGGCTCAGACAAGGAAATTTTAATTCGTGGCATCAAAAATCCCGAGTTTGTTAAGAAATTAATTATGTCTACCTATCAAAGAGAAACTGCTCTTTCGCAAAACTCTAAGTAACCGCGCTTGAATTTATCTTGATTCAAAGGCAGAATAGTTAAAACCCTCGGGAGGCGTCGCATAGTGGCTTAGTGCACCATCTTGGAAAGGTGGCATACCGAAAGGTATCGTGAGTTCAAATCTCACCGCCTCCGCAATGAGCGGGAGAAAGATTTTTATTAAATCTCTCGCCCTTCGCCAATTAGAATCGCTTAGCGATCCAGCAAATGCATGTTTTTATTCAAATCTCCAAAATTCATTTTTGCTCTAGTGGCTCTAATAGTTTTTATTTTAGGGGTTTTTATCTACCTCAATCTTTTTGTTGCCAACCAAAAAACCGCCTCTTTAGAGAATTTTGTGGCTCCGCTTAATTCAGAAAATTCTGACATTATTTCTAATCTAAAAACCAGCGGCTTTATCAAAAATCAATTTGTTTTTAATCTTGCCCGCGTCCTTAAAAGCGGGGGAGATATTACGCCTGGTGGTTATAAAATTTCAAAATCTATGACTCCTTGGCAGATCGCTGGAGTTTTAACTAAAGCCCCCTATCTGAAATGGGTGGTTATTCCCGAAGGTCGCCGCAAAGAGCAAATCGCCGACATCTTAGCTGAGGCCTTGAGATGGAACGACGAGATAAAAACAAAATGGATTAAAGAAGACACCGCCCAAAAATCCGACTACCTCGAAGGCGTCTATTTTCCAGACACTTATTTAATCCCGATTGACGAAACACCCCTTGAAGTCGCCAATCGCCTCATTGGAAGGTTCAACGAAAAATTTTCGCCTTATCTTCAAGAAGCGGTAAAACAAAATATCAAATGGACCACGCTTATCAAAATTGCTTCTCTTATTGAGCGCGAAACCGGCGGCCCGGAAGATATGCCGCTTATCTCTGGCATTATCTGGAATCGACTCCTTAAAAAAATGAAACTGGATATTGACGCCACCCTTCAATACGCTCGCGACTCCGCTCTTTGGGAGGCCCAAACGCAAGTGGAGTGGTGGGCCTCTCTTAAAACCGAAGACAAAAAAATTGATTCCAAATACAACACCTATCTTTACGCTGGCCTGCCGCCGCATCCCATTGCGAACCCCGGCCTAGATGCCATCGCGGCCGCGCTTAACCCAGAGAAAACTGATTGTTTTTACTATCTTCATGATTCTTCAAAACAAATTCATTGCGCCAAAACTTATACCGAGCATAAACAAAACATCGACAGATATTTAAAATGAAGTAACTATTGATATAAATTATCTTCAAATTACCTCCTCTTGACATATATATTTACAAAGATTACAATACACCCAGCTTTTTTGTTATTCTGCGGGGAAAATTTTAAGGTAAGGAAGTCTTAGATGAATACAACGGAAATATCAGTAGGATCAATTTGCTCAATTCAGAAATGCCATCACAAAGATTGTTTTGGTTGTATCGAGACAGTTCAAATACAGTCAAAAGACGATAAGAAATATCGTATCAGAGGACGATGCGATACTTGTCGTCGTATCTGTGAGCGCAAAGATTCCTGGGGGATAATTATTAATCAACCTCAAAAAACAGAATTCCTTGGGATACCGCTGGTCACCACAACCTAAAAAATTTCCCACCCGGGCGTTCCTGCCCACAAAGACCACCGATCAAAAGCAGTTTCCTTCATACAGTAATTGCTCTTAGGTGGTCTTTTTTATTTCCACAAATTATAATTATTTATACAGAGATAATAGAAATGAAAACCTATCATTTTAAACCTGCACGCTTAGGCATCTTTGCCATCTATTACCCCACCACTCCTTTAGGTTGGCTTATTACTCTTATTCTCGCTACCGCTTTTGTTTTATTATTTTTAAAAACCGATCAAAATTCTCATTCCATAAGCGACACGCTTATTAATTTTGCTCCGTGGGCCATTGCCATCCTTTTGATTTTCGATTTGCTCTGTTTTCGCCTCGGCGAATATCCCAGTTGGTGGAGAAAAAGCCCTCCTAGCGCCTCTACCTCTAACGGGGTTGACAACCCTAAGATTTAGGAATAAAAATAAGATATAGTTAGAAAAGGTCGATTTTATAAGCTTTATCTATTAATTTAATAAATGACTAAAAAAATCGTTCTTTTTGTATTACTAGCCGTAGTTATTGGCGCAGGCGTTAACTTACTTATTGGTGCTAACAGCGCCGAGGCCATTGGAAATAACGCCCCAAACCCGAAAATTTGCCAATGGATTCCGGGTGATCCGTCCTTTTGGAGCTGCCCCGGAACAAATCCAGGAACTTACAATTTCGGTAATTAAAAATAAGTATTTGATTAGTCGATTTAAACTAAAAATGCCCCTGAGGGGCATTTTTAGTTCCAAGTTTGCATTTGACCCCGTTAGAGGTCGCGAGGGCTCACAGCATGCCTCTACCTCTAACGGGGTTGACATTTTCGCCAAAAAAGAGTAAATTGTAAGCTGAAATTTCGTACCTTAACAAAAGAATACAAGATTTATCGAAAGGATAGATAGCAATGAAAAAACTGATTCTATTAACGGTCATCTCGACTTGTTTGATGGCTCTTATTGTTTCCTGCTCTTATGTGAGCGTCGGAAATATCGATAACGCTGTAGATAAAAAAAAGAATCATACTTTTATCGACAGCGTTCACGCGAACTTTACAGGGAGCGACCAAATGGTTCTTCGCGAAATAGAATACTTGATGTGGGTATTCGAAGGGGAAAAGGATTCGATTTATTACCAAAAATTGAGTCGACTCGATCCCCAATTGGAACTCATCGAGGTCTATTTCCTCTTCAATTCCTGGAGCAGAAATCTTGACATTATCTCGGGACCGCACACTCCGGAGAATGAAAAATGGAATGAAATCCAAAAACGAATGGTTTTTTGCCGGGAAAGATTTAAACCCGGAATGGATTACTACCATTACTACGAAGATATTCGAGCCCACGACTTTATGCTGAAAGGCATAAATCCCAGTCACATTTTCAAAGAAGGTACTTGTTGGACTAGTACGGGACAGGAACCTGGAAATTGCGAACTCCATTATTACGAATGGGAAACAGTCGAGGGGAAAGCGCGTCGCGGCTATATGGCTCGCAACGACGGAATTGCTTATCAAATAATTCCTCACGAGGATTATATTCCATCGGGTTCAGCTCTAACCCCTGCGGATAAGCGAGAGAAAATCGCTCAAACCGAAAAGAGGGGTCGCGACGAGAAACGCGATCGCTTCAGTTCTCTAAAACCGACTATGAATTTGTTTCCCGGGGTTGAGCGCAACCTTCGCATTCTAGCAGAATCAGCAATCTTCCCTAAAAAATTTGGTGGCTACTCCCTGCTTTTGTCTAGTGCGATCGAAGCCAAAGACATCCAACTTGATTCGTCTAATCATGCCGCGATTGCTTTTTCTCGGCGCCTCCTTAGAAATCCCGACTTTCCAGTTGAACTTTATAGGGATTCTTCAAAATTCGAGGTCTCTTATAGGGTAGTTCGGGAAAAAAATGGAAGTTATCCGCTCTCATTACTCTACAACCTTCCGGATTCAGGTGATTACCTAGTGGTCGCTAGCGTTGAAAACGGTCGAGGGGGTCTTGGGGTAATACGTTTACCCATTACTATTCCATCTAAAAATAGATCTTCCGATGGTATCAGCGATATCATGCTTCTCAAAGTTCCTCCCCAAAGAGCTTATGAACCAGATGGCACTGGCGGATTCTTTTTTCACAACTGGTTATTGAGGGGTATGCCAGAAGCAACCTATGCCCCCGGCGACAGCGTGCACCTTTTCCTCGAAGTTGATCCAAGGTCCGACAGCGTTAACTTAAAGGTTGATGTCTATCTAAATTCAATTAACCAAAAAACTGAAGTAATCGTTGAGCCAGTTGAATTTATAGAAGCGGAAGGGGATAGTATCTTTGAAAACCCAGATTCAACTGGAAGGCGTGCGATTATACCTTGGAGAAAGAGTGTCGTTGATGAAAGGCGACACTACGAAAGAGAGAAAAGATGGAGGCAAGAAAACCCTGTTCCTAAAAACAGAGTGGCTTCCCTGCTTTATCGCGTCGCCAATAGCCCATCAACTTTCCGTCAGTCAATTAACGCGAGTTTCATACTTCCTCCGCGTTTCAAGAAAAACTCTTACGCCAATTTAGTTGCCTACGTGTTAATTAACGGGCGAACAGAGTATACTTCCTGCACCATCAATATCAAGTGATTTGCCTTTTAATTTCAAAAACTCCTAACCTATCAAGAAAAGAGTTTTTGAAACAGCGCCAACCAAGCCCGAGATTAAAAACCTCGGGCCTTTTTTACCCCCACATCATAATTAGCAAAAATTTTAATAATTCTTTACACTAGTTTTAATATGGAAGAAAAAGAAAAATTCGACACCAAGCTCATCATCGCCCTCACCCTCTATCTGGCCGCGCTTTTCGCCTCTAATACTCTGGGCCTCAAACTCATGCCTTTTCTTTTCGGCACCCAGCTTTCCGTGGCGGTTTTCTTTTTCCCGTTTGTTTTTTTAATGACGGATGTGATTGGCGAGGTTTATGGCAAAAAAATGGCCCGCCGTTTTGTTTTGGCTGGTTTTTTGAGTATTCTCCTTTTCCTGCTTTTTTCTTTAATTTCAACCATCATGCCCTGGGGTGAGCGCGCCCTCTGGGCTAAAGAAAGCTACAATCAAATTTTTGGTGTCTCGGCCCGCATCTCTATTGCCTCGCTCGTGGCCTTCGCCATTGCCGAATATCAAGATGTCGTCGCCTTCTTTTTCTTCCGCCGGAAAATTGGAACTAAACTTTTTGGCCTGCGCTCCATTCTCTCCAATCTTTGGTCCCAACTTCTAGATACCACGATTTTTATGTCCGTCGCTTTCCTCGGCATAAAAATTGGCGGGCTCAACATTCCCGGCATTTATTCTCTTGAAACACTACCCCTACTAATTATTCCTTGGTGGCTCTACAAAGTGACGATGGGCGCCTTTTATCTGCCGCTAAGTTACTTAGGTCTTCGTCTTTTGCGTGGTAAAAAAAATGATAGTCCAACCCATCAAAACTAGAATTTTCAAACAAGGCGAAAATCTTTTTGATTTTATCCGTGCTCACGTCAAACGCCTGCCGGAAAAATCGGTTTTAGTGATTACTTCAAAAATCGTGGCTTTATCCGAAGGCCGGGTGCGGGTTATAAAAAGCCGCCGCGACAAAGACAGAATTATCAAAAGCGAAAGCGACTGGGCGCTAAAAACCAAATACACCTGGCTCACGATTAAAGACGGCGCGGTGATGTCTTCGGCTGGAGTGGATGAATCAAATGCTCAAGGTAAACTTATTCTTCTGCCCAAAAACAGCTACGCCGCCGCCGCCAAAATCCGCGGCCAAATCAAAAAATTTTACCACCTTAAAAACTTCGGCGTGCTTATCACCGATAGCCGGCTTTTCCCGCTCCGCGCCGGCATCATTGGTTTGGCCGTAGGCTACGCCGGTTTCAAAGGGCTTAAAGATTACCGAGGCCTGCCCGACATTTTTGGCCGCAAACTCAAGCTTTCCAAGTCCGACGTGGCGGATAGCTTAGCCACTACCGCCGTGCTTTTAATGGGGGAGTCCAACGAA
>ERZ1292629.2005-Hain-H43-01um-R1-2005-length-18319-cov-7_pt1 | contig 18319 bp, 24 predicted proteins | sample MGYA00564399_ERZ1292629 | MGnify/ENA primary metagenome ERZ1292629 (study PRJEB36523, sample SAMEA6512636) | groundwater metagenome | collected 2019-01-08 | study: AquaDiva: Metagenomics assemblies of 32 groundwater samples | reverse complement strand
AGGGACTCCACTAGACAAAACTTTAATTGCGTTTTCAATTCTTTTTCTTGTATTTTCAGGATTTCCTTCTAGTTTTTGCATATGGACAACCATTGGAAAACCATCATGCAATTCTTCACTCATATCAGGAAAAAAGTAGATTAAATACCCTTCATTCGTTACTTTTCTACCATTTTCAGAAATTAAAAATACATAATCATCAATTTGTGATCTATATGCGCTTAGTGTTTCTTTATCTCTTGGATCAGAACTTGAAGTTTTAAAATCAATTGGAGTATGTCTTCCCTCACTATCAACCAAACATTCATCTAGTTTTCCAAAAAAACCAAACTTATCATTAATTCTTACAAAATATTTTTCTACAAATGGTCTTTGTAAATGCCCTTCTAATTTTCCTTCAACCATTGGAGGAAATTTACCAAGGTTTCTGTATTTATCAAAATAATTTTTAATAACTACGTCAAATCTATTAGCCAGTCTTGAGACGATTCCTTCTGGCTGCCTAATTCCTTTATTTACCCCAAGCCAAAAACACCTTGGGCATCTTTCCAATACTTCAAGTGAGGTGTGTGATAACCATGTTCTTCCATCCTTTGACATACAAAGTATTCTAGCAAATTTTAATCATTGTTGTATTTGCAAATACTTTGTGCTACTATTTTCCCACTTGCCCCATTTTAAATATGTCACCAGAAGCTAGACAAGCAAGGCCAACAAAAGGTTGGGCAAAGCATATAAGAGAAGCAAAATCTATTGGTATCTGGTTTGACCAAAATCCTTCACTTCGACCTACTCCATTAACCCCACAAGAGAGACAGAAAAGAATGACGATAGCCTCATGGTCTGCAGTTTGTGGTCTTATTAATTTAGCAATTAAGAATGACCCTGATCCCAATGAACACCTAAGCAAGCTTTTTACAACTGAGGAAACACGGGATGTTATAAGAGGTTGGTTTGAAGTATCACGCTTTGATGCTATAAATGGAGGTTCCCTACAAAGAGATGCATTTAGACAAAGATTTCAAGTAAATGGAAATGGTCACAAGATAAAAGGTCCTACTCTCTTAGAAAAAGTTGCGCCCCTTACAGCTGTGGTTGATCAAGCAATATTTAGAACCGGAGTTCAACCTAAAACAACAGCTTAAATTATAATTATTATATGTCTCCTGAATTTAGTAGAGTACGTCAAAGCAAGGGTTTTGCAAAACATGAAAGAAGAAGAAAAGCAGATGATAGAAAAACTGCAGCTACCCTAATGCAATCTCAAACACCAGTGGAAACACCACCTAATCCAAGATTACAAGCTTGGGAAAGTATGACTGGAACTATTGAAAGAACTTTTGAAGATCAACCAGGCTTAATTAAGCTTTTTAGAAGAGAGAGACCATTTTTCAGAAGATTTTTTGATGGTAGATATGATATCTCAATGGGAATAGGGCCTACAAATTTCCAAGCCTTAGTGCAAGAATATCTTGAGGATCAAAATTCTCCAAAATACAATCCTAATTTATTTGATCAAGGAGGACCAATTCTTCGAACAATAACTGCAGAAACCAACAGATTATCACCTGCTAAAAGATTAGGTGGAATAAGAAAATAACTTTTAACTATTTTTTCCTATTCTTTGTTAAATTTATTAGTTAATGTTAAGATAAATTAATGGATATCCCCACTCTTACCCAAGAAAAACTTAAAGATTTAGAATTAAAAGCAAACAGAGCAAGAGAACTTGTAATCGACATGCTTTTAGAAGCAGGCTCAGGACACAGTGCAGGATCTTTAGGAATGGCAGATATCTTTGTTAGCCTATTTTTCCATATCTTAAATCATAATCCAAAAAAACCTAATCTTGTGGGTAGAGATAGACTTATTCTTTCAAATGGACATATCTGCCCTATTTACTACGCTGTATTGGCAATGAGTGGATATTTTGAAATAAGTGAATTAAAAACTTTAAGAAAAATAAATTCAAGGCTTCAAGGACATCCTCATAGAACCTCTTTACCTGGGCTTGAATCAACTTCTGGGCCTTTGGGTGAAGGAATATCCCAAGCAATTGGCATAGCATTAAGTGGCAAGCTTGATAGGAAAAAATATCATACATACGTAATTGCATCTGATGGCGAACAACAAGAAGGAAATACCTGGGAAGCTGTTATGTTTGCCGCAAAACATAAGTTAGATAACTTAACTTTAATAATAGACAGAAATAATATTCAAATAGATGGCTTTACAGAAAACATTATGCCTCTTGAGCCCTTAAAAGAAAAATATCTTTCATTTAATTGGAACGTAATAGAAATTGATGGAAATAATATTAAAGAGTTTGTGGAAAGCGTAAGAACAGCAATAGCTTTTACTAAAAAACCAACTGTAATTATTGCAAATACTATTCCTGGAAAAGGTGTTTCTTTTATGGAGAAAGATTTTACTTGGCATGGTAAATCACCAAATCAAGAAGAAGCAAAGAAAGCACTTAATGAACTTAGAACTCTTCAAGGAAGAATTCAAAGTGAAAATCAGTAATCAATATGTTAAATAAAAAATTATTCTTAAATCAAAAACTGTTTGACCACGATGCCCTAACCAAGCCAACTAGAGATGGATTTGGAGAAGCTTTAGTTGAACTTGGAAATACTAATAAAGATGTCGTTGTTTTAACTGCTGATCTTTCAGAAAGCACAAGAACCCAAGAATTTCAAAACAATTTTCCAAATCGTTTTTTTGAAATTGGGGTTGCTGAACAAAATATGGCAGCAATAGCAGCAGGACTTGCAGTATCGGGCAAAATTCCTTTTATTTCTTCATATGCAGTTTTTTCACCAGGAAAAAATTGGGAAACTATTAGAACCACTATTGTTTATAACAGAGCTAATGTAAAAATAGCAGGACACCATGCAGGTATTATGACTGGAGCTGATGGAGCAACACATCAGGCAACTGAAGATATTGCTCTAACTAGAGTTTTACCAGGACTTAGTGTCTTTGTTCCCTGTGATAGTATAGAAGCTAAAAAAATAATTTTAGAGTCAGCGCAAATTGACGGTCCAGTTTATTTAAGGTTTTCAAGAGATAAAACTCCAATTATTACAACAAATAAGACTCCTTTTGAAGTTGGCAAACCACAGGTTTTTTGGGAAACAAATAATCCAAAAGTAACTATATTTGCAACTGGATATATGACTTATAACGCACTTTTAGCTGCAAAAATATTAGAACAAAAACAAATAGAAATATTGGTTGTTAATGTTGCAACGATTAAACCAGTAAACGAAAGTGAAATTGTAGAACTTGCTAAAAGATCAGGACGGGTTGTTAGTGTTGAAGATCATCAAGTTATGGGAGGCTTAGGAGGAATGATTTCAGAAATATTAGCAAAAAATAGTCCCCTGCCAATAGAATTTATCGGTTTGCAAGATACATTTGCAGAAAGCGGAAACCCTAAAGACTTAATAAAAAAATATAAAATGGATGAAGAATCAATAATTGAAGCTGTTTATAAGGTAATAGAAAGATAATCTATTTTTGAGTAAATAACTTGTAAAAATGGAAAAAGTTGTCTGCCACTTCGTTAATTACTTGTGCTTTTCCAATCTCTTGTTTGTAAAACTTTTCAATTGAATTCCAAAAAACAGTTCTACCTACAGCAAAACCGATAACGCCATTTATCTTTGAGCCAGTTTTTAACCATTCTCCTACTTTTTGCTCATCCTCTCCCCTTCCTAAAATAACTAAGCCTACTTTTTCTCTTTTGCCTTCTTTAATAGTATTCAATATTTGCTCATAGCTTATTTCTTTTTCAAAACCTTCTAATTTCCAAACATCTGGCTCAATTCCAAAATCATATAAATCTTTAATTACCTCAATTGTAAGACTTGGTCTAAGCTTATTATCAAACTCTTCCTTACTTCCTAGTGTTGAAAGTTGATTTTTTGTGGGAATAACCAATAACTCTAATAAAAACTTAAAACCATTATTTTTACTATAATCACTTATAATTTTAAGATTTCTTTTTTGAAAGTCTTTTTTCTCCTCATCATCCAGTGGATTATATCTAATTAAGACTTTTATAAAATTAGGATGCATGCTTTGTATATGATCCTCAAAGCTATCAGGGTATTGAAACTTAAACTCATCTTCTCCGCTTTTTTCAGTGGTTAAAATCGTTAAAAATCCATTTTGCCTTGCATCTATTAATACTTCTTGACCAAATTCTTCATCGCATAAAATTGCCGCATACTCTGTTGGGATTCCTTTTTCCAGGGCTTTTTTAAATCCTTTATAGATTAACATTTTAAATTCTTTAATTTGATGACGTTCTAACTCGTTTAATTCTTTTATAGAAGAGTACCCAAAAAGTTCTTTAGCAAAAACAGCACGATGATCAAATGGTAGTATATATAAAGGCTTATCGTATCCTTGAATTTGCATAAATTAATTCTTTGTTTAATTAGTTAACCATCTTTGCAACCAGAAGAACTGAAACAATTAATACAAAAACTAAAAATAATACAAATGTAAGAGAGTTGTATTCAATAAAAGTTTTTTTTGCTTTAACAACTTTTCTCTTAGTAACTTTTTTAACTTGTTTTTTTGCCATTATTTCTCACCTCCTCATTTATTATGCTCATATATTAATAAGCTTTGTCAATATAAATACTTTTTAGTTATTGACATAGTATTTACACTTAGGTTACCCTAAAAATATGGTTGGAATTATTAAAAATATTTTATTTGGACAAAGTGATGCGCAAATTACAAAGCGCCAATCCTCTCCTACTCCTCTTGCAACCTCAACTACCCCTCAAAACGATCCAAACCGCGAAAGAGAAATTCTAAGAAGAAGAGCTTTGCTTATACATCATCAAAAAGAAGAATAAACTGCAAAGATTATTTATCCTCTACCTTGTAACCTAATTCAATAATTTTTTCTCGCAATTTATCAGCCTCGTCGAATTTTTTCTCTCTTCTTAATTCTTGCCTATCTTCAAGCATTTTTTTAACCTCTAAGGGAATTTCTTGCTCAAAAACTTTAGTCAAAAGTTTTGAATCTTTTAAAGAAAGACCTAAAACTTCATCAAATTCAAACAGTGTTTTTGCTTTAGCAGAATTTGGATAATCAGATTTAACCACTTCCCACATAATCGACAATGCTTTTGACATATTTAAATCATCGTTTATTGCTTTTAAAAATCGTTCTTCGTATTCAGCACAGCCTATTTTAGAGTTTTCATAATTTGTTATTTCTCTCCATAACTTTTCCAATGCATTTTGTGCTCCAATAAGCGAATCCCATGTAAAATTCATTTCTTGTCTATAATGAGTCTGTAAATATAAATAACGAAGGGAAAGAGGATGTATTTTTTTAGCTTCTAAATCAGAAAGCGTATAGAAATTATGTAAACTTTTACTCATTTTTTTACCATCAACTAAAATGTGTGCTCCATGCACCCAGTATTTGACAAATGGTGATTCCCCAGTAAAGCTCTCCGATTGTGCAATCTCGTTTTCATGATGAGGAAAAATAAGATCAACTCCACCAGTGTGAATATCAAGTTTATTTCCTAAAAGCGTTTGACTCATTACAGAGCATTCAATATGCCAGCCTGGTCTTCCTTTTCCAAAAGGACTTTGGTACCCAAATTCTTTCTCATCTACAGATTTCCAGAGTGAGAAATCCTGTACATCATCTTTTGTATATTCATCTGATAAAATTCTTGTTCCTGTTTTTAACTCTCTTTTATCAACTCCTGATAATTTTCCATAATTTTTAAATTTTGAAATATCAAAATATACTGAACCGTCTTCCTCTTTGTAAGCAAAACCTTTTTCTATTAAGACTTTTACATATTCAATTATTTTATCTACATACTCTGTAGCTTTGGGCTGTGCTTTAAGATTTTTAGGATTAATATTTAACTTTCTTATATCTTGTAAGAAAAACTCTGTGTATTCTTTTGTGACATCTGAAATGGTCGTGTTATTATACGCAGCTTTTTTTATTATCTTGTCATCAATATCAGTTATATTTTGCACAGCAGAAACTCTAAAATGATTAAATCTTAGTGTTCTAAATAAAATATCTGAGAAAATAAAAGTGCGAAGATTACCTATGTGCATATGGTCATAAACCGTTGGACCACAGGTATACATAGTTACCTTTAAAGGATCGTTAGGTACAAATTCCTCAGCTTTGTTTGAAAGTGTATTATAAATTTTTAGCATTTATCCAGAAACCCCTCCTTTTATTTCAATTTGTCTTTGCGCTCTTTGGGTTGCAATATCTTGATCTTTTTTAGCTTGTTTTTCAACATGTTCTTGTAAATCATGCTGTTTCTCGTTTTCTGCAACTTCTGCTGGTCTTTCTTGTTGTTGGGTTGCTTGTTTTTGTTCATAGGCAATAAGAGGTTGGTAATATACCTCATCATGAAGCTCTTTATGTTTTTGTTTTTCTCCATCTAAATCTTGCCTTACTCTTGCAAGTTTTTGCTCATCTGTTTCAGTTGCCTCTGAAGAGTTAGGCTCTCCATTTTCGCTTGGAGAATAAAAACTACTTACAGCTTGTTTTGTATAATCTGTGTTATCTGCTTGTACTGGCTCTATCTGAGGTGGTAAATCTGGATTTTGATTTGGTAAGCTTTGAGAATTATTTTGACCACCTAAAACTTGAGTCCTAACTGTATTTGCAGTATCTTGCACAGAATTTGTAACAGTTGTTTGTCCTTTTTCTAATAATTCACCAATTTGTCCGTTTTTATCCATATTAATATTGACTCCTTCCCTCCATTGCTCTTTGCAGCGTTATATCATCAGCATACTCTAAATCTGCTCCTACGGGAAGACCTCTACCAATCCTTGTAATTTTTATGTCAGAACCTTGAGCTTTAATTTGTTTTGCTAAATACATTGCAGTTGCCTCCCCTTCCATTGTTGGATTAGTTGCAAGGATTACTTCTTTAAAGCTATCTTTTTTAAGTCTTACAAGTAATGAACTTATAAATATTTCATCTGGGCCGATATTATTAAGTGGATCAATCTTTCCATGTAAAACATGATACATTCCTTTAAAGTTTCCATTTTTCTCTAAAGCTAAAACATCTAATGGTTGCTCAACAACGCAGACAACTTCACTATCTCTTTGCTTATTTGAACAAATACTACAAGGATTTACTTCGTCAATCATGTTGCAAATCGAACAAATGATTGTATCTTTTTTTAAATTTGTTAAAGATGATGCAAAACCATCTAATTCACCTTGAGGAACATGTAATAAATAAAACGTAAGCCTTTGTGCTGTTTTTGGACCAACACCTGGAAGTTTTTCAAACGATTCAATTAATTTTTGTATTGTTTTTGGGATTTGCATTGTTTAAAAACTTTATTCTCTTAGAGCTTTACAGATTAAATCTGCAACAGAAATTATCTCAAGCTTTGGAAAAACCTTTTCGCCTGGAACTTGTATTGTATCTGTTACAAAAACTTTATCTATTTTAGAATTTTGTAAAACCTCATTTACCTTTCCTGCAAAAACAGGATGCGTAGTAAATGAATAAACTTTTACTGCTCCATTTTCAAGTAAAATCTCTGCAGCTCTTGCCTGAGTATTTCCGGTTGATAATATATCATCTACTATGACTGCGACTTTACCTTTAACATTACCATTTAATTTTGAGGCAGAAATCTCTGCAGTATCTAAATCTCTATCTTTTTCAATTGTTGCAAAAGGAATATTTCCTAATATTTCTGAAAGCAATTTAATTCTTCTTATTCCACCCATATCTGGAGAAACTAAAACATAATTTTCCATTTTCCCAATTTCTTTGGCAAAAAGCTCAAGCGCAGATAAATGAATAACAGAGGTTTTAAAAAATTCTGGAATCTTAATTGAATGAAAATCTAATGAAACAATCTTATCAATTCCAAGTGTTTCAAGAATTTTAATAATTACTAAAAGTGATACTTCCTCACCTTCTCTAAAAATATGATCTTGCCTACTGTAACCTAGATATGGAGCTACTAATGTAATTGATTTGGCGCCACTTCTTTTTAGAGCATCTAAAATAAAGAACAACTCCATATAATTTACGTCAGTTGGTATCCCTGTTGAGCAAACTATTACACAATCTTCCCCTAATACTTTTTCGTTTAGCTTTACTCTTTTTTCACCATCGGCAAAAACAAAAATTTCCATAGGAGAAATATCAACTCCTAGTTGTTTTGAAATTTTTAAAGTAAGTTCCTTACTTTGACTACCACTAAAAAGCTTCATAAATTATTGTCCTAAAAGACCTCCTAAGCCTCCTTGCATACTTGCTAATTTTCTTGCAGCTACTTCTTGAGACTGTTTAATTGCTTCATTTATTGCTTCTTTAATATCATTATCGCTTCTGTCGTTTGTTTTAATCTCTTGAACTTTTTGATCACCAGAGATGGTAATTTCTACACCATTTTTTTCAACATTTAAAATTTCCGCTTGAAGCTCTTTTTGTATTTTCATTGCTTGGTCTCTCATTTTTTTAAGTTCACCAAGTTGTCCAAATGGATTCATCATAAAATTCACCCCCTTAAAGTTATATGTATTTTTAAGTTTTTTTGCAACAGTTTATTTGTTACTTCATCTAAGATGATCATTGATTTTTGTTCTTCAAGTTTCTCTTTATGAAATTTTGAAATTGCAGAAATCTCTAAGCTTCCGTCTTTCCCCTCTTCTATCTCACAACTTCTTAAAACCCCAGCAATTAGGTGGTTATAATTTTTAACTTCATTAATAAAGTCATCTGCAAAAGTTGTTTTTGCAGAAACACTTGATTTAATAATTTGAGGTTTATCATCTAATGGTTTTTGTGGCAATACACTTTGTACTTCTTTTTCACTTCCACTCCACTCTACAATTAAAAGTTCTAAAGGAAGTTGTGGTAATACGCTAAATTTTGTTTCCTGATGGGCTTTTGCCAAAAGCTCAATAATTGTTTTTAAATCATTAAGACTAAATTCTAAATCAGCCTTTTTTGAACTACCAATTTTAGAAAGAAGCAATAAATGAAATCTGTCCATTAATTTTTCTATAAAAAACTTAAAATCTATTCCTTGATTGGCTAGTTTTGAACTTAATTCAAAACCCCTTTTTATATCTTTTAAAGAAAGTATTAAAACTACTTCATCAATAGCTTTTTCTATTCCTAAAGTATTATATTTCTCTCCTAATAGTTCTTTTGTAATTGTTTTTCTTCCACTAAAACTAACAAGTTCTTCTAGAATTTTTGCACTGTCTCTAAAGCTACCATCTGCCATTTTGGCAATCTCCAAAAGGACATCATCGTTTATTTTTATTTCTTCCGACTTTACCATTCTTTTTATAGATCTAACAATGTCTTCATTGGTTGCCTTTTTAAAATCAATCCTAAAACATCTTGAAATAATTGTTTGAGGAAGTTTATAACTTTCAGTTGTACAAAGAATAAAAACTGCATGAGCTGGAGGCTCTTCTAAGGTTTTTAAAAGAGCATTAAATGCCTCAGTAGTTAACATGTGCACCTCATCGATTATATAAACCTTTTTAAAAGACTTACTTGGGAGTAGATTTATCTTTTCTTTTAAATCTCTTATTTCATCAATTCCCCTATTTGATGCTCCATCAATTTCATAAACATCTAAATTTGTGCCATTTGTAATAGTTTCACACTGCAAGCATTTATCGCATGGTTCAATTTCTTTTTCATCTTTAAAAGTTTTTATATCTTGGTGTTTTTGGCAATTTATTACCTTAGCAATAATTCTTGCAGCTGATGTTTTACCAAGGCCTTTTGGCCCTGAAAAAAGAAAAGCATGTGGAATATCTTTTTTTGAAAATGTTGAGTATAAACTGTTCCTAACAGCTTGACTATCTAATTCTGAAATTTTCTGGGGTCTGTATTTTCTATAAAAAACCATAAGCTTATTCGTGATGTAAACCTAATAAATGCATTAACCCATGTTCTACTAATTGATCAACTTTATCATCAACAAGCATTTCATCTCTACTAGCATCTTTAATTACTTGTGGAAAAGACAATACAATATCTCCTAACATTAAAACATTGGTTGGATTTTTTATACCTTCACCTTCTGTTTGAGAAAAAGAAAGAATATTTCTAGTCTTGTCTTCTCCTTTATATTTTCTTGAAAGCTCGCGCATTTTTCTATCCCCAACAACAGCAATAGAAATTTCAACAGGTCCAAAGATTTGATTTGTAGACAAAACTTTTTCTACAACCTGCTTAATTTTCTTTCTATTTATTTTGTATCTGCTTTCAACAAAAATAGGAACACTAAGTTTATCCATTTATTTAAGCGGAATTTGACATTCTTCTTGCCTTTCTTTCATCTTGTTCTTTTTGTTTTTTAGCCTGGGAAGGTTTAAGATAAAACTCTCTTCTTTTTGCTTCCTGCAAAATTCCCTCGCTCATTACTTTACGAGAAAACTTTCTGATTAATGTTTCATCGCTATCTCCCGGCATTTTTTTAACAACTACCATAAAATAAAAACACCTCCTTTTAAATTACCTTTCTAATTTTTTCTGCAATTTCTTCTCTTGAATTTGTAATATCTCCACCAACAATTGATTGAATTACTCCTCCATTATCATTTTCAAATCTTGGAATAATGTGAACATGTAAATGTGGTACTCCTTTTTTCTCTAAATGATTAATGCCAATCGTTAAGGAATCAGCGCTAAAAGCTGTTTGAACTTTTTGAGAAACTAGACTTACCCCCATCATTAATTTACCAAGCTCTGATTCATTATAGTCTAATATACTTTTTCCGTGTTTTTTAAGAATTACCATTACATGACCCTCTACTGATTGATTTAATTCCAAAAATGAAATTACGTCTTCATTTTCAAAGACAATATTTGCTGGAATTTCTTTTTTTACTAATTTACAAAATACACAATTATCCATTTTATACCTCTTTTAATACTCCTATTATAGCATTTAGGGAAAGCGTGGTTGGCTTCATCTTAGGATTCTTAGGTGTTCCGTTTAGTAACATTTTTTTAGACACGTGTAAAAACCAAGATGCATTTGGATCCATTTTTTTAAGCTTTTCGCTAGTTAATGTTAAGTCAATTCCTTTTTCTCCCTCTAAATCTGGCTTTGCCTTAATTCTTACATATCCTTTTCTTGGATCTTTTCTTATAACAACCATATAGCCCATAAGTTGAGCCATTTTAACGACGGTGTCGTTAATTGTTTCAACTCCAAGACCTTTTCCCCATTTTGTTTCAAACTCTATTCCTTTTTCCTTAATTTCTGTTTCTGCCCAAACATTATTTTCTAATTCATGAACTAGTGCGTCTAGGCAAAGTGAGATAAATTCAACATAATATCTGTCATCATTTGGATGTTGATACTTAAGACCATCTAAAATATCTGTAATTGAGAAATTCTGATAATTGGCTAGAAGATCTTTTCTAAATACTTCTTTAAAATGATCAACTTCAACTACATAATTAACAATTCTTTGTAGTGCTTCAAGTTTCTCCGTGCTAAGTACGCCTTCATTTACGCTTTTTTTAATAAAATCAAAAGTTAAAGATGTGCCACAAACATTCTTATCTGATGTTTGATGATGATCTAATGGACCAAGTCCAGTGTCAACTTGCAAAACCTCAGCTCCATTAATTAGTTCAATTGGCTCTGTAAGCTTTACTGCTTGCTCAGGTGTTAAATTTCCCAACCTTTGTCCTGCGGGAACAAAGTTAACCTCAGCATTTTCCCAACCTGGAAGGAAACGCAATATTAACCACGTAGATGTAATTGCGTCCATATCAGGCGATGCATGGGTAACTACTTTTCTTATTACTTTATTCATTAGCCTAATTGTACCTTTTTTAGCTTCAAATTGAAAGGGTAAAACGCTTTTATCTAATAATACGTTTAATAAAGGGAGATAGATGGATTAAAAATTCATAAGGAATTGGAATTCCTTTTCCTAGACTGTCAACTGAGTTTTTGTCACTTCTCTTATTAGAAAACAAGACTACTTTGCTTCCAATTTTTATATTTTTAACACTAGTAACATCAATCACTGTTATATTCATGCTTACCTTACCAATAATCTTGCAATACTTATTACCAACACTTACTACTCCTTTATTTGATAAACTTCTGTCTATTCCATCAAAATAGCCAATTGGAAGTATAGCAATTTTCATATTATTTTTAGCTATAAAAGTAAAATCATAACCAACTGACTCCCCTTTTAATAAATCTTTAATTTGTGATACATAGGTTGTTAATTTTAAAGCTGGTTTTAATTTATTACTTTTTCCTTGTGGATCTATACCATAAAATGAAAGACCAACTCTTGCCATGTTACCTAAACTATCACCATATTTTTCATAATTTAAAATCGCAGAAGAATTAGCAATATGAATCCATTTAGGCTCAATGCCAAAATCTTCTACGATCTTTCTTGCCTTTCCAAAGTTTTCAATTTGTTTTTTAGTTAATGGATTATTAAAATCTTCTGATTTTGCCATATGAGACATTAATCCTTCTACTTCAAGATTTGTTTTTGATTTAAGGTATTCTAATAATTTAGGAAGATCCTCTAGCCTAACTCCTTCTCTATGCATTCCGCTATCTACAAAAATATGAATCTTTGCATGAGGTTGATATTTACTTAAAGCATCAATTCTTTCTTTATCATAAACAACAAAAGAGAAAGGAAGCTTTTTCGTTTTTAAACTAAGTGGACTTATATATCCCATTATTAAAATTTTGGTTTTAACATTTCTTTTTAAAAGTTCATACGCTTCAAAAAGACTATCTACACATAAAAATGGCGCATTAAGATCATCAATTTTCTTAGCTAAAACATTAATTCCATGACCATATGCATTACTTTTTAAAACAGGGGCAATCTTAATATCTTTATTTAATGACGATAAATATTTAAAATTATATTTTAATGACGAAAAAGAGATTTCTATTAAATTTAGAGCTTTATAATTTCTGTTGAAAAAATTAAGAGTTTTTAACATTTTTGGATTATACACTACTTTTTGACAAATATTAATTTTGTGTTAAAGTAATAACATTAATGAACGTATTAATTATCACTGGTGGTAATTCCTCAGAAAGAACAGTCTCCCTAAGATCTGCAAAAGAAGTTCAAAAAGCATTACTTGAAAATGGCCATAAAGTTAAATTTTATGATCTAAAAAAAGGGTATGAAGGAATATTAAAAGTATCTGTAGATTTTGACGTACTCTTCCCTGTTTTACATGGAGAAGAAGGAGAAGGCGGAAAATTACATAAATTTTTAAGCCAAATTAAAAAACCAATTGTTGGTACGAGAAATTATAAAAATTTGGATATTGCTTGGCATAAAATAACTTTTAAAAAATATTGTAGAAAGTTTGGGATAAAAACTGCTTCCTGGAAACAAGTTAACAATAATTTTGACATTCTCAGTTTCGGATTCCCATGTGTTCTTAAAACTATAGACGGTGGATCCTCAAAAGAAGTTGTAATTTTAAAAGATAAATCTGATCTTAATAAGTTTGCTTTTAGAAAAATCATGAGATTAAAATCTAAAAAATTTGTAGAAAGATATTTGTCTGGAATTGAAATAACAGTAGGAGTTCTAAATGGAAAAGCGCTTCCTGTTATAGAAATAGTTCCAACCAAGGGTACATGGTTTAACTTTGAGAATAAATACGACGGGAGCACTCAAGAAATTCCTTTCGCACCTTCCCTATCAAAAGAGAAACAAAAAAATGTTCAAGAAATTGCTTTAAAAATTCATAGAGACTTTGATTTAGGCATTTATTCCAGATCTGATTTTATAATAAGCGATGACATTATTTATGCATTAGAGGTTAATACTATTCCAGGTCTTACAGCTCAAAGCCTTATGCCAAAGGCTGCACTTGCCGCAGGAATTAGTTTTAATGAATTCCTAGAGATCCTCTTAAAAACTGCAAAATAAATTAACTAAAACTTGACAAATCTTAACCCAAAAAAGCTATAATAAATTACTGCCATGAATCCTAAAAGCGTTAAAGATTTAGACCCAAAACTAAAAGAGGCCTATGAAAGAATAATGGGAAGTAATTTTACTCCTAAATCTACTCAAACCCAAGCTACTAACCCTACTAACAATCAGCCACAACCAGAACAAAAAGTTTCAGAGCCTTCTAAGGCTCCTATGCCAGCACAAAATACACCAATTATGCAAACAACACAGGTATTTAGCCAAAATCCACAACCAACTGAATCTACTCCTCCATCATCAAACGAAAAAGAGGAAAAAAAGGAAACAAAGATAGAATCAGATCCAACAAGTTTATTTACCAGTTCTCCTTCAACAACTCCTGCTACTCAAAAAAAGAGCTTAAATATTTTGCCTCTTTTGTTTGCTATCGGTGCAATTGTGTTTTTTGGGGCTTATGTAGTAATTTGGGCTAAAGTTTTTGGCTTATTTTAACCTACTTAGAACTTCTTCTATTGTTAAAAGATTTGTTTCCTTCTCTTCTCGTTTCTTAAGCTCAACTTTTTCACCTGTTTTTTCACTTACAACTAATCTTGCAGGAATACCAATTAAATCAGATGCAGCAAATTTTTCACCTGCACCCACTTCTCTATCATCATATAAAACTTCAATTCCTTGTTCCTCAAGTAAATCATGAATTTTTTGCGCCTGTTCATTTTTACCTAAACTAATTAAGGAAACGTTAAAAGGTGAAACAGATTTTGGAAAAATTAATCCATTGTCATCATGAAAAACCTCTGCTAAAGTTCCCAGAATTCTTGTTGGGCCAATTCCATAACTTGCAAACCAAAGAGGATTTTGTTTTCCATCTTTATCTGTATAGAAAACATTTTGCTTCTTGGAATATTTTGTACCAAGTGGAAAAATATTTCCAACTTCAATAGATTTTGCAGATTTTACTTTTCCATCTTTACACTTTGGGCAATTTTCCCCTTCTTCTCCTTTAAATATTTCTTTATTTTGAGCAAAATCACACGCCTGGCAATAATAAATTGTATCCTCTCCAACTTCTGACATTACTTGAAATTCATGGCTATTTTTATCCGTAAATACTCCTCCACTTGCTTCTACAACTTTTATACTAAGACCAATTCTCTCAAATATTTTTTTATAAGCTTCTATTACTTTGTTGTAATAAATATACATGTCTTCTTCTGAAATATGAGCACTATATAAATCTTTCATCATAAATTCTCTACCCCTTAAAATTCCTGATTTTGCTCTTGGTTCATTTCTAAACTTTGTGGAAAAATGATAAACCTTAATTGGTAAATCCTTATAGCTTTGTACAAACTTACCAAGTAAATTCATTACTATTTCTTCATGAGTAAAAGATAAACCATATTCTTTATCGTGAATATCTTTAAATTGATACATTATTTGTTTTACATCAGGATCTGACCATCTTCCAGTCTGATCCCAAATCTCACGAGGGTGTAATAGAGGCATTAAAACTTCCTGTGCATCTGTTTTATTTAACTCTTCTCTAATAATATCTTTTATCTTTTCAACAACTCTAAAACCAAGAGGCAAAAGAGTATAAGACCCTGCCATTAGTTGATCAATAAAACCAGCTCGTACTAATAATTTATGATTTATTGACTCTGCTCCTGTTGGAGCATTTTTTTGAGTTTTTGGAAAAATAAGTGAATATCTCATGTGACATTGAGTATATCATTTTTAAAAACGATATTGTATACTTCCAAAATTATGCCTGAAAGACAAGTTAATAAAGCAATTTGGAAAGATAAAGAAACAGGAAGAAAACTTGCTTTTAGAATAGGTCCAACAGATTATAACCCTAAACAGCTAGAAAAAATTTTAAAGGAATTTATTACTACACCTAGTGCTGGAATTGTTATTTTTAATATTCAACCTGGTAAAGGAACACTCTGGGATGATATTTCTCCCTTACAACCAGAATTTACAACTATTACACCTTATCACATTGAAGAAATGAGACAACTACCGCTTGAGGGACAAGAAAGAATTATTGGAAGTATTGCAGAAAGAATTTTGACTGCTAGCAATACCCTTCTAATTGATATGCCTGTTTAAATTTTATATAATTTTTTAAGTGGATACGTCTAGTCAAAACATAAAAGAACAAGAAATACTTCTTAGCATTGTTGAAACTTGGAAACCAAGTGAATACCCAGAATATAGAGGTTTTAGATGTGCTAACTGTCAACAGTATAAAAATGAGGCTTGGTATCACTGGGTAAACTTTGGTAACTACAGATTACCTATTCATATGTGTAACGACACATGTGAAAAAGAATTTAATAATGGCACTATTAAAATTGATGGGTCAAAAAGACAAACAGTTGATAGAGATAATTTTGGGAATAAATATTTGTTTAGTCAAGAATCTTTAAAAAGATTTAAAGAAATTGTTGCTTTATGGCCTACTTATGAAGAACCTAAGCTTAAAGTTTATACTTGTGATAATTGTGGAAATGATTTAGATATTGATCCTATTGATGGACAAAGAAAAGGTTATCATGTTTGGTGGAAACAAAATGATGGCAAAACACTAATAGAATTACATTTCCATAAAGATTGCGGACATAAACTGGGTATTTATTCAAAAGAGGAAAAATCTTAAACCACTTCACTTCCCTCTTTAACAGCTTCTGATGGTTCTAGTAAAACAGGCTTATCTTCTCCTTCAATTGCCATTAACATTCCTTGAGACTCTTCTCCTCTAAAATTTCTTGGCTCTAAATTTACAATAAAAGGTAAAAGTTTTCCTGTTAAATCTTCTGGCGTATACCACTCTGCTATTCCTGAAATAATTTGCCTTTTATAATCACCAAAATCTACTTGTAATTTTAAAAGTTTGTCTGCGTTTTCCACTCTTTCACAAGTTAATATCTTCCCAACTCTTATTTCAACCTTTTTAAAATCATCAAAAGTTATATTCATAATTTTGTATTATACTATTTTTTTTATTAAATTAATTTCTAGCAAAATCTGCTTTTTTATATTAACAACCATTTCTTACCATCTTTCTCAATTAAATCATTTGCAGCACTTGGTCCAAGAGAACCTTGTTTATAAGTTAATAAATTACTTTTATTTTTCTCCCATTTATTTAAAATATCTGTAATAAATTTCCAAGAACTTTCAAGCTCATCACTTCTATTAAAAAGAGTTTGATCACCGGCAAAAATATCTAGTAATATTTTTTCGTATGCATCAAGACCACTTGTTCCAAAGCCTTCTTTGTAATTAAACTTCATATCAACTGATCCAAGACCAAGTTTTGCGCCTGGGGTTTTTGCAACAAATCGAAGACTTATCCCTTCATTTGGTTGAATTCTAAAAGTAATTACATTACCAATTTCTGGACAACCATATTCTTTAAATAAAAGATGGCATGTTTGAATAAAAACTACTGATATCTCTACAACTTCTTTTTGCATCTTTTTTCCTGCTCTAACATAAAACGGAACTTCGCTAAACCTAGGGGTATTAATAAACATTTTCATTGCAACAAATGTTTCAGTACTTGAATCACTTTTTACATTTTCTTCTTTTTTGTAACCCTCGTACTGTCCCCTAATAATTGATTCTTCTTTTGCAATCTCTATCGCATCTATTACCTTAGCTCTACTGTCACGAAGATCTTCTTTTGTAAAACTTTTTGGTTGCTCCATGGCAACAGCAGCCAAAAGTTGCATTAAATGATTTTGAGCAATGTCTCTTAAAATACCAACACCATCAAAAAATCTTCCCCTATTCCCAACCCCTTCATCTTGCGCAAAAGTAATTTGAACATGATCAATATATTCTTTATTCCAAACCGGCTCAAAAATTCCATTAGCAAAACGAAATGCCAACATATTTTGAACTGTTTCTTTTCCAAGATAATGATCTACTCTAAAAATTTGTTTCTCCTTAAAAACATCTGAGAGTTTTTTGTCTAAGTCTCTTGCTGTATCTAAATCTTTTCCAAATGGCTTTTCAATAATAAGTCTTGTCCAGTTTCCTTTTTCATGACCACAACCAACTGATAATTTTGTCTGCACTAGTTGATCTAATATTTGATCATAATGCTCTGGAGGTGTTGCAAGGTAGAAGAAACGACTAATACAAGCACCCATTTTGTCATCAATTTCTAAAAGTCTTTTATTTAAGCTTTCATAGCCTACTTTTTCTTCAAAACTGCCTGATTGATAAAAAAGGTGTTTTGAAAAATCTATCCATTTTTTATCTTCTATTTGTAACTTAAAATGCTTATGAAACTCTTCATCTGTTAAGCTTCTTCTCGAA